>Ga0247609_10000359_pt1 | contig 65315 bp, 52 predicted proteins | sample 172DNAGHGlowgp2_FD_193487 | JGI IMG/M metagenome (GOLD analysis project Ga0247609, IMG submission 193487) | Sheep rumen microbial communities from Palmerston North, Manawatu-Wanganui, New Zealand - 1728 DNA GHGlow gp2 | ecosystem: Host-associated > Mammals > Digestive system > Stomach > Rumen ...
TGTTTCAGCACGTCCAGCAAGTGGTCCCAAACCATCTGCACGGTGGGAATGTGCAAACGTTCGTCGGGTGTGTGGACGAAACGCAACGTAGGACCGAACGACACCATATCGAGGTTGGGATAACGCTCTGAGAACAGGCCGCACTCCAAACCTGCATGGATGCCACGCATGATGGGCTCCTTGCCAAACAGCTTCACGTACGACTCCTTCACGATACGCTGTAGGTCGCTGTGCGAGCGCATCTTCCAGGCAGGATAGCCGTCAGAATGGACGACCTCTGCACCAGCCAGACGGAAGCAGGCACCAATGGTGGCACACATATTGTCGAGATTCGACATGACGTTCGAACGCTGCGAAGCTACAATCTTGATTTCCTTCTCGCTGGTCTCAATGCTGGCAATATTGCTCGACGTCTCCACCATGCCGTTCAGTGCAGGGTCTTGGCAGATGGCGTAGATGCCGTTGTCGACAGCCTGCAGGGCGAAGATGAATTTACGCGCTACCTCGGCCTCAATGACGGGCTCGGCATCCGTCGATTCCATCGTCCAAACCATCTGGGTGTCCGTCACGCAGAATTCTTCTTCCACCAGCGAAGCAAAGATGTTCCAGTCGGCCTTCACGTTCTCCTTGATGGCGTTGGGAACGGCAATGACGAACATGCCGTCGCGAGGAATGGCGTTGTGCATCTTGCCTGAGTTAAACTGAGCCAGACGCACGCCTTCGTACTTGTTGATGGTCTGGTAGAGGAAGCGACCCAGCAGCTTGATGGCATTGGCGCGCTGTTTGTTGATGTCGTCGCCAGAGTGACCACCCACGAGGCCCTTCAACTGTGCACGCATGAAGAAATAGCCCGCAGGCACCTCCGTACGCTGGAAGTGGAACTTAACGGTCGTATTACAGCCACCGGCACACGAAATGAAAATCTCGCCCTCGTCCTCAGAGTCGAGGTTGATGAGGTAGTCGCCCGTCATAAAGCCAGCCTTCATGCCCTCGGCACCCGTCAGTCCCGTCTCCTCATCGCGTGTAAAGACGCACTCGATGGGGCCATGCTCGATGTCGTCAGCGGCCAACAGTGCCAGTTCCATTGCACAACCGATGCCGTCGTCGGCACCCAGCGTCGTACCCTCAGCCGTCAGCCATTCACCGTCGATATACGTCTTGATGGGGTCGCGGTCGAAGTCAATCTCGTAGTCCACCAACTTGTCGCACACCATATCCATGTGGCTCTGCAGAATGGTAGTCTTGCGGTTCTCCATACCCTTGGTGGCACCCTTGCGGATGATGACGTTGCCCGTCTCGTCCACCTTCGTATCCAACCCGTGGCTCTCGCCCCACTCCTTCAAGTACGCAATCATCTTTTCTTCACGCTTCGACGGACGCGGAATCTGGTTAATCTTCGCAAATTCCTCAAACACCGAAGCCGGTTTCAGTTCAATCTTACTCATATCTTTTTGTTTTAATTAGTTTGTATTTTTACTTATTGATGGCAAAATTACGAAAAAAAAGCGGACTAACCAAACGTCAGCCCACCTTTTTAATATCTTTTAGCCGGTTTACTTGAACAGCAACTGCGCAAACTGATAGAGGCTGCGACGCCACGTCTGCCACTCGTGGGCAGTTTCGGGCGAGATGTACGAGTAGGCGTTGATGCCCAGCTTCTTCAATTCCTCAGCGGCCTTGCCAACGCTTCCGTCACCCTCGGCCATACCCGTCTCACGACCACCGGCACTCATGAACAGCACCTTGTTGGTAGCCTTGAAATCGGCAGCATCCGTCAGCTCGTCGGCACCGATAGTACCACCGCTGAAAATGCCCACGTAGGCGAACGTCTTGGGGTTGTTCAGCGTGATGCCGTGAGTCTGCATACCACCCATCGACAGGCCAGCCATAGCGCGGTGTTCGCTGTCGGCAATGACGCGATAGTTCTTCTCCACCATCGGGATGATATCCTTGATGAGCACCTCTTCGAAGACACCGCCCATGCGACGGGCCATCTGTGCGAAGCCGGCACCACCCATACGGGGACGCTGACCAGGACCACCCTGAGGAGCACCCTGAGGACGCTGACCGGGAGCACCTTGAGGCGCACCCTGAGGACGCGGGCCACCGAAACCGCCGAATCCAGGCTGTTCACCAGGCTTGCGCGCATTCAGACCGTTGTCCATAAAGATGATAAACGGCACGGCCTTGCCAGCAGCAATGAGGTTATCCATGATGATACCCGTCTTGCCCTGCGCACTCCAACCCGTCTCGTTCTCACCCATGCCGTGTTGCAGGTAGAGCACGGGGAACTTCTTCGTGGGGTTCGTATAATACTCGTTGGGCAGGTAGATGTATCCGTGACGCATCTGACCCGTCACCGACGAATAGTAATACACCTCGTTGACAGAGCCCTGCGGCACATTCTTCACCGTGTAGAAGTCCTCGTCCTGAGCAGGCACGTCAATGCCACTGCCCCAACGGCTCGCACCATAGAAATACAGGCTGTTCGGGTCGGGCACAGAGGCGCCGTCGATGTTCAGCTGATAGTAGTGGAAGCCCTCGTCCTGAGGCTCCGACGTACCCGTCCACACGCCGTTCTCGTCCTTGGTCATCTCATAGATCTTGCCCGCAATGTCGAGCCCCACGAACGTAGCCTTAGGAGCCACGATCTGCGCACGAACCATGCGCTGGGAGTTCACTGCGGGGAACTGCTTGTTCTCCTGATTCGTCGTAGCAGGTTTGAAGTCCTCAACGACGTCTGCCGTCACCGAAGGCACCACGGGATTCTGTCTGGGCGCACCGAACTGAGCCCAAGCCGTCAGGCTCGCAAGAGCCGTCAACGAAAGAAAAAGTTTTTTCATAAAGTTTGGTTGTTAAAATGTTGATAATATCTTTGTTGATAATGTCCGTCATTCCAATGTTGATAATGTTCCGTTATTCCAATGCCGATACAAGTATCGTCATTTCCATTGTTTGACTCCCCCACCCGCCAAAAGTCAAACGTCCCCCGCGTTTGTTATGGATTTTTAACGAATTCCACCTTGAAAACCAAGCCCCAGCCCTTGGGAAGCGGACCGCCAATCCAAAGGAACTAAACCGCCAATCCAAATCTGGAAAAGACAGTTTTTCGTTCGATTTTATCAACTTTCTCACGCTCAGGAATGAAAATTTATTCTCATTCCCTTCGCTAAATCGAAATTTTGCACTACCTTTTCGCTTCGCGAGAAGGCACTCTCGCTCGAAAGAACAAAGAAAAATGAGTTTTCCTTTGGTTCTTTACTCGCTTATTCGTACCTTTGCAAGCGAAATAAGAGTAAGTAATAGGAAATGGCAGAAACAAGCAACAGCATTCTACAGAAACTGGACGGACTGGAGGCTCGATTTGATGAGGTGTCGACACTGATTACCGACCCTGACGTGATAGCCGACCAGAACCGTTTCGTGAAACTGACAAAAGAGTACAAGGACTTGGGCGACATCATGGACGCCCGTAAGCGCTATATCGCCTGCTTGAACAGTATCAAGGAGGCGAAGGACATCCTGGCAAACGAGAGTGACCCAGAGATGAAGGAGATGGCTCGCGAAGAGCTGGCTGACAACGAAGCGCTGCAACCAAAATTGGAGGAGGAAATCAAGATAGCCCTCATTCCGAAGGATCCAGAGGATGCCAAGAACGTTCAGATGGAGATTCGTGCCGGAACGGGTGGCGACGAGGCTTGTCTCTTCGCTGGCGACCTCTTCAAGATGTACAAGAGCTACTGCGATTCCAAGGGTTGGCAGCTCTCCATCACCAGCGTCTCTGAGGGTGCTGTAGGTGGTTTCAAGGAGATTGACTTTGCCGTCTCCGGTGCCGATGTCTATGGCACGCTCAAGTATGAGTCGGGCGTGCATCGTGTTCAGCGCGTGCCTGCCACAGAGACGCAGGGTCGCATGCATACCTCGGCCGCAACAGTAGCCGTGCTGCCTGAGGCTGATAAGTTTGAGGTACACGTGAACGAGGGCGAAATCAAGTGGGATACCTTCCGTTCGAGCGGTGCCGGTGGTCAGAACGTGAACAAAGTGGAATCGGGCGTTCGTCTGCGCTATATGTGGAAGAACCCCAATACGGGCGAGACGGAGGAAATCCTGATTGAATGTACTGAGACGCGCGACCAACCTAAGAATAAGGAACGCGCACTCTCGCGCCTGTATACCTTTATATATGATAAGGAACATCAGAAGTATATGGACGACATCGCTTCACGACGCAAGAGCCTTGTGTCAACGGGCGACCGTTCGGCTAAGATTCGTACCTATAACTTCCCACAGGGACGCGTCACCGACCACCGTATCGGCTATACGACTCACGACTTGCAGGGTTTCCTGGCTGGCGATATCCAGCCAATGATTGATGCGCTGACTGTGGCTGAAAATGCAGAACGTATGAAAGAATCAGAATTATAATTGAATTATGGGATTTTGGAAAGAAGTTAAAAAAGAATGGACATGGTCTAGCATCAAGAAGCAATGGTCTGACTTTTTGGCAATATTCATTGCCGCAGCAATCGCCGGAGAGTTCCGGGAAGATGGCTTTTGGCTTTATTGGCTGGTATGGTTAATCGTCTTCTTCCTATCAAGATTTATCCTATTATTAATAAAGAAAAGCATTTCATGACAAGAACAGAATTAATAGAACAGATTCGTGAGAAACGCTCGTTTCTCTGCGTAGGTCTCGATACCGATATCAATAAGATTCCCCAGTGTATCATTGACGAGGCAAAGGAGAAGGATGGCGATGACTATATCTTCCGCGCCATCTGCGAGTTTAACGCCTTGATCATTGATGCCACAGCACCTTATTGCGTGGCCTACAAGCCCAACCTCGCTTTCTACGAGGCTTACGGAGTGGATGGCATTCTGGCTTTCGAGGCTACCATCGACTATCTGAAAGAGGAGTATCCCAACCACTTCATCATTGCCGACGCCAAACGCGGTGATATCGGCAACACATCGAAGATGTATGCCAAGACGTTCTTCGAGGAGTATGACGTGGATGCTCTGACGGTAGCTCCTTATATGGGCGAAGACAGCGTCACACCATTCCTGGGCTATGACGACAAGTGGGTCATCCTGTTGGCGCTGACCTCGAATAAGGGCTCACACGACTTCCAGTTGACGGAGAATGCACAGGGCGAACGCCTTTTTGAGAAAGTGCTGAAGAAAAGTCAGGAATGGGGCAACGAGGATAACATGATGTATGTCGTCGGAGCCACGCAGGGAAAGATGTTCGAGGACATCCGCAAGGTAGCCCCCAAACACTTCCTACTGGTTCCTGGTGTTGGTGCACAAGGTGGAAGTCTCGAGGAGGTATGTAAATACGGCATGATTCCTGGCGAGATCGGGCTATTAGTGAATTCCTCGCGTGGAATTATCTATGCTTCTCAGAATGAGGACTTTGCCGAGGTAGCAGGACAGAAAGCAAAGGAGTTGCAAGAGCAAATGGCGAAAATAATTTGTAATTCGTAGTATTTTTATTAGGTTCTTTGCTCACTTATTCGTACCTTTTCGCTTCGCGAGAAGGCACTCTCGCTCGAAAATGAAAATAAATTCGAATTTATTTTGCATTTTGCTCGCTTATTTGTACCTTTGCACTCAAAATAGAATTCTATATATAGAAACATGATACTTGATAAGATTGACCAACTTCTGAAAGAAGTACAAACACTGAGTGCGCAGAATGCTGAGGAAGTAGAACAGCTGCGCTTGAAATACCTGAGTAAGAAAGGCGAGATCACAGCCTTGATGAACGACTTCCGCGAGGTCGCTGCCGACCAAAAGAAGACAGTCGGCATGAAGATTAACGAGCTGAAGACGCTGGCCACAGAGCGCATCAACCAGTTGCGTGAGGAATGTGCCACACAGGAAGGCGACAGCGAAGGCATCGACCTGACACGTACGCCCTACCCCATTCAACTGGGAACGCGCCATCCGCTGACCATTGTCACCAACGAGATTATCGACATTTTCTCGCGCATGGGCTTTGTCTTGGCTGATGGTCCCGAGGTGGAAGACGACCTGCATGTGTTCACCAAGATGAACTTTGCCGCCGATCACCCCGCTCGCGATATGCAGGACACGTTCTTTGTCAGCCAGCATCCCAACGATGTCACCAAGAACATCCTGTTGCGTTCGCACACGTCGAGCGTACAAGCCCGCGTGATGGAAAATATGCACACAGAGGACGGTAAGTTGATGGCTCCTATCCGTGTCATCTGCCCAGGACGCGTATATCGTAACGAGGCTATCACGGCTCGTGCACACTGTTTCTTCCATCAGGTGGAGGGACTGTATATCGACAAAAACGTATCGTTCACCGACTTGAAGCAGGTGCTATTGTCCTTCGCTCGCGAGATGTTCGGACCGGACACTCAGATTCGCCTGCGTCCTTCGTATTTCCCATTCACAGAGCCCAGCGCCGAGATGGACATCTCGTGCTTCATCTGCGGTGGCGAAGGCTGCGGTTTCTGCAAGCATACTGGTTGGGTGGAGATTCTCGGTTGCGGTATGGTCGACCCCAACGTACTTGAGCAGTGCGGTATCGACTCCAAGGAATACAGCGGCTATGCATTCGGCATGGGTGTCGAGCGTATTACCAACCTGAAATACCGCGTGTCAGACCTCCGCATGTTCTCTGAAAACGACGTACGATTCCTGAAAGAATTTGAATCAGCTAACTAAGAGGCATGAAACTCGTTCTCATGACACAACCCACGTTCTTCGTGGAGGAAGATAAAATCCTGACGTCACTCTTCGAGGAGGGACTCGACGACCTGCATCTCTACAAGCCCGGTTCTGAGCCCATCTATTCTGAACGGCTGCTGACACTGCTGCCAGACGATTATTACAAGAAGATTACCGTCCATGATAATTTCTACCTCAAGGAAGAATACAAGTTGCGTGGCATCCATATTGACGACGAGACGACTCCTGCGCCCAAAGGCTATCGAGGAAAAATCAGCCGTACATGTACCCATTTGGACCAGTTGAAAGCTGCGAAAAAGAATGCTGACTATGTATTGCTGAAATACATCTTCGACAGTCAGACGGAACCAGACCAGAAGGCATCATTCACAACGGAGGAGCTGAAAGAGGCTTCGCGTCGAGGGCTCATCGACCGTCACGTCTATGCGCTGGGAGGCATGAATCTCGACACTGTCAAGACGGCCAAGGACTTAGGTTTCGGAGGTATCGTCATCAGTGGAGACCTCTGGAATCGTTTCAACATCCATCAGGAACTGGACTATCAGGCACTGATTGACCATTTTGCAAAACTACGTAAAGCTATAGGATAAGCTATGAACAATAAAAACTACATGGTGTTTTCGGGTACAGCCACGAAGTACCTCGCAGAGAAAATCTGCCAAAGCCTTGGTTGTCCGTTAGGCGAGCTTCTTATCACTAAGTTCTCCGACGGCGAGTTTGCTGTTTCGTATGAGGAAAGCATCCGCGGACGCGACATCTTCCTCGTACAGAGCACATTCCCAAACTCTGACAATCTGATGGAACTGCTGTTGATGATTGACGCTGCCAAGCGTGCCTCTGCCAGCACCATCAACGCCGTCATCCCCTATTTCGGATGGGCACGTCAGGATCGTAAGGACAAACCACGTGTCAGCATTGGTGCCAAACTGGTGGCCGACCTGCTGAGTGCTGCTGGTGTGAATCGTGTCATCACGATGGACCTCCACGCAGACCAGATTCAGGGTTTCTTCAATGTACCCGTTGACCATCTTTATGCGTCGAACGTCATTCTGCCCTACCTCCAGAGCCTGCATCTCGAGGATATGGTGATTGCCTCGCCAGACGTAGGTGGTTCGAAACGTGCCAACACCTATGCCAAATTCCTAGGTTGTCCGCTGGTGCTGTGCAACAAGACCCGTGCTCGTGCCAATGTTGTAGCCACGATGCAGATTATTGGAGAAGTTGAAGGTAAGAATGTTGTGATTATCGATGATATGGTCGATACTGCAGGTACCATTACGAAAGCTGCTGACATCATGAAGGCAGCTGGTGCCAAGACTGTTCGCGCCTGTGCCTCACACTGCGTCATGAGTGGTCCTGCCAGCGAAAGAGTTCAGAATTCAGCCCTCGAGGAGATTGTCTTCACCGACTCCATCCCCTACTCTCAGCGCTGTGCCAAGGTAAAGCAGCTCAGCGTAGCCGATCTTTTTGCAGAAACAATCCGTAGAGTCATCAACAATGAAAGCATCTCTAGCCAGTATATTATTTAGTGTTGCACTGCTGACCTCCTGTCAGTCAAACAGTTACAAGATTAGCGGCACTGTCAGTTCTGCAGAAGGACTGGCTGATGGTGACACGCTATTTGTTACCCAAGACCTGCAGACTGGAATCCCCAGTGATACACTTATCATCAAGGACGGTAAGTTTGAGATGAGTGGTGAGACGGACTCAACAACATTGTGCATGATCTATAGTGCCATTCGCAATGAAATCAATTCTGCATTCTTCTTGGAGCCTGGTAGCATCAACATCGAACTGACCGAGCAGCCTGGCGGTTCACGCGTGAGCGGAACCATATGTAACAACCAGTGGCAGACACTCAACGACAGCGTCATGTCTATCGGTAAGGAAATCAATCGCATTGCTGAACACATCTATGGAAACAACCTGTCGCAGGAAGAACAGCAGAAAGGCATGGAACAGATTGAACGTCTGAACAAACGCTTTGCTGATTTAGTTGTCAAGACGGCAGAAAAGAATATCGATAATGAGTTCGGGTATTTCCTGCTGACTTACTATCCCGAAGAGCTTATTAACAATGAACAGCGTGCACGTCTCATCAAGGAATTGCCCGCCGAAATGCGCCAGCGTCCAGCTATCAAGGTGTTGGAACAGACCATTGATGAAGCCGCAAAGACTGCTGAAGGAGCTACCATTCAGGATTTTACCCAAAAGGCTCCGGACGGAACGGAAATCAGTCTGATGGATGAGGTAAAGAAGCACAAGATAACAGTCATCGACTTCTGGGCTTCATGGTGCGGACCATGTCGTCAGGAGATGCCATTCATGATGCAGATGTACGATAAGCATCAGGCGAAAGGACTCGGTATCATCGGCATTTCACTTGATAACGATGTAGATGCATGGGTAAAGGGCACTGAGGCTTTGGGATTCACCTGGCCACAGATGAGCGACCTGAAGGGTTGGGAGAACAAGATTGCCCAACATTTCCAGGTAACCAGCATCCCTCACACCATCGTCGTTGACCAGAAAGGAACGATTCTGCGTCGTGGGCTTCGCGGTGAAGAACTGGAAGCTTTCGTCGTTGAACAACTGAAATAGTCAATATCGTCAGTTCGTTTTACAAAACGATACGCCAAAAAGTAAACCCAAGACTTGAGCATCAACTCTGGTCTTGGGCTTATTCTTTTCGTAACCTATTTCCTTAGAAGGGAAGGTCGTCCGTAGAACCTTCACCTGCCGGTTCCTGTGCAGGGGGGAATGGTGAAGTACTGTCGTTAGGAGCAGCAGCCTGCTGAGGAGGGAACGGAGTGCCACCTGCAGGAGCGGCAGCCATAGGACCACCTGGTACGGGAGCAACGCCACGAGTCACGTTGTAAGCACGGATCTCGTTAAACCAACGTCCCTGATACTCATGGGCATCAATATCGAACGACACCGTAATGTCCTCGCCCATCTGAATATTAAACTGTTTAATCCGATCTTCTCCAAAGATACGGAACAAACATTTGCGAGGATACTGACCTGGTACCTCAATCACATACTCTTGCGACATCCAAGGGTTACCTGTACGTGCAGAGACTCCACTGTTAGCCGGCAAAACAGCTATAACTCTTCCTGTTAAATCCATAATAAATATTACTTTTTTCTTGTTATTACGTGTTTCAGATTGCGAAATTACATAAAATAATTCGAATTTGTGCATTTTTTACTAAATATTTTTGCTATTGAGCCAGACTTTTTGTATTTTTGTACTCAATTTGAATAGAAAAGAAACTAAAAACAGAAATATTTATGAGATTTACAGTATCAAGTACTGCACTAAGCAGCAAGCTAAACGCTCTTTCGAGAGTTATCAACAGTAAGAATTCTCTGCCCATTTTGGCAGACTTCGTTTTTGACATTCAGGACAATGTGCTCCGTCTGACAGCCTCGGATAGCGAGAATGTCATGAAGACTCAGATTGAACTGACTGAAAGCGACGGCAACGGACGTTTTGCAGTAGGCAACCACGATCTGCTGGAGGCTGTGAAGGGTTTCTCCGAGCAACCCATCACATTCGACGTTGACCAGCAAGCCAACATCGCCAAAATCAGTTATCAGAATGGTATGTTCTCACTGCCCGTCGAGAGTGCCGACGAGTACCCTGTCACTCAAACCATCAGCGACAGCGCCATAGAGATTGTCATTGAAAGTGCCGTGCTGGCCGAGAACATCAATCGTTCGCTCTTCGCCACAGCTCAGGACGAGTTGCGTCCCGTCATGAACGGCATCTATTTTGACCTCACCCCAGAGTGCCTGGCTATCGTTGCTTCCGATGGTCACAAGCTGGTGCGCAACAAGATTCTGAACATCCACAGCGAGCAGCCCGCATCGTTCATCTTGCCCAAAAAGCCCGCATCACTGTTGAAGACCCTCCTGAGCAAGGACGGTGAGGATGTCATCATCCGTTTCGACGAGCGTAACGCACTCATCGACTATACAGACGGTGAGATTACCTGCCGACTCATCGAGGGACGTTATCCTAACTACAACTCCGTCATTCCGCAGAGCAACCCCAACCAGCTTACCGTAGACCGTCAGGGACTGCTGGCAGCCTTGCGTCGTGTACAGCCCTTCGCCAGCGATTCAAGCAACCTCATTCGTTTCCACGTCGAAGGCGGTACGCTGCAACTCGATGCTGAGGACTACGACTTCTCGAAGACCGCTACAGAGCGCATGTCTTGCCAGTACGACGGACAGCCTATGAGCATCGGTTTCAAGGGTTCTTCATTCATTGAGATTCTGGGCAACTTCGACTGCTCTGAGGTACTCATCCAGTTGGCAGATCCCAGCCGTGCAGGTTTGGTGCTGCCAGTAGAACAACCAGAGAATCAGGATGTTCTGATGTTGATGATGCCCATGTTAATTAATGACTAATATGAAACTGAACTTAACAAAACCACTGGTTATATTCGACTTGGAGACTACGGGACTTGACATGGTCAAGGACCGCGTCATCCAGTTGTCATATATTAAGGTGTATCCCGATGGACGCGAAGAAAGAGGTAACGAACTGATTAACCCCGAGAAGCATATCGATGATATCATCACTCAGTTGACTGGTATCACCAACGAGGATGTAAAGGACAAGCCCACCTTCAAACAGATTGCAAAGAAGATGGAGGAAGTATTCTCGGGTTCCGATATTGCAGGTTTTAACTCTAATTTCTTCGATGTACCCCTGCTTGCTGAGGAATTCCTGCGCGCAGGTATCGACTTCGATTTCTCCAAGTGTCGCCTCATCGATGCTTGCACCATCTTCAAAAAGATGGAACGCCGCAATCTGGCTTCAGCCTACAAGTTCTACTGTGGTCGCAAGATGGAGGAAGACTTCGAGGCTCACCGTGCCGATCAGGATACGGAGGCTACCTACCGCGTGCTGATGGGCGAACTGGACAAGTATGCCCCTGGTGCCAACGAAGATCCTGAAAAGGTACTGGAAAACGATATGCAAGCCCTGGCCGATTTCTCCAAGCAAAACGATAACGTCGACTTTGCAGGCCGCATTGTATGGGCTGAGGTCAACGGCAAGCGCACCGAGGTATTCAACTTTGGTAAGCATAAAGGTCTTCCCGTTGCCGATGTATTGCGCATGGACCCTGGCTACTATAGCTGGATATTGGCTGGCGACTTCACGTATAACACGAAGCAGGTGCTCACTCGCATCCGCCTTCGCGAAGCCACGAAATAAGCATCAATAGTTCATGTTGAAAGGTAAGAAGATTGTATTAGGAATAACGGGTTCCATAGCAGCCTATAAGGCATGTCTGATTATCCGCGGACTCATCAAGGCAGGTGCTGAGGTGCAGGTCGTCATCACACCAGCTGGCAAGGAGTTCATTACTCCCATCACGCTTTCGGCACTGACACAGAAGCCCGTCATCAGCGATTTCTTCTCGCAGCGTGACGGAACGTGGCACTCCCATGTGGCATTGGGTCTTTGGGCCGATGCCATGCTCGTGGCTCCCTGCACGGCATCCACACTGGGCAAGATGGCTAACGGCATCGCAGACAACATGCTGATAACCACCTACTTGTCTATGAAGGCTCCAGTGTTCATTGCACCAGCTATGGATCTTGATATGTACCAACATCCTACCACGCAACAGAATATGGAACGGTTGCGCTCGTTCGGCAATCATATCATCGAACCCCAAAGCGGTTTCCTGGCTTCTGGCTTGGAAGGCAAGGGACGCATGGAAGAACCGGAACGCATCGTTGAAGCACTAGACTATTTCTTCGAAACGAAAGATCTGAGTGGTAAGCATATTATGATTACCGCTGGGCCGACCCACGAAAAGATTGACCCTGTCCGTTTCATTGGAAACTATTCCAGCGGAAAAATGGGCTTCGCCCTGGCTGAGGAGTGCGTACGCCGTGGTGCTGAAGTGACGTTGGTGGCTGGTCCTGTTTCGGCACAACTGTCACCGATGGCGGCACAAAAGGTGAAGCGCATCGACGTGGAGAGTTGCCAGGAGATGTTTGACGCAGCTACCACCGTATTTCCCAATTGCAATGCTGCCATTCTATGCGCCGCTGTGGCCGATTTCCGTCCAGACCACCAGGCCGACCAGAAGATTAAGCGCGAAGGCGATGACCTGCAGCTTCGACTGCTACCCAATCCCGATATCGCTGCAGAGCTTGGGCGCATGAAACAACCTGGACAGCGACTCGTCGGTTTTGCCCTTGAGACGAATGACGAACAAGCTAACGCCCAGAAAAAGCTACAGAAGAAGAACCTCGATTTCATCGTGCTGAACTCGCTCCGCAACGAGGGCACTTGTTTTCAGTCGGACGAGAACCAAATCAGCATCATCAACGCTAACGGACAACTCGACTACGACCGCAAGTCCAAGAATGCCGTTGCCCACGACATTATCGACCAACTGGCAACATTGCTTTAGGTTGCCAATTCCCTCTTATGATAGAAATCACTACGCTCGACGACCCTTGTGTAAGCCCATACAGCAGGCTTACAGAGAGTCAGTTGCGTATGGCACTGGAACCGGAGAAAGGACTATTTATCTGCGAGAGTCCGAAGGTCATCCGCGTGGCATTAGATGCAGGCTGGGAACCCGTTTCACTGCTTTGCGAACGAAAACATATCGAAGGCGACGCTAAGGACATCGTAGACCGTTTGGCCTCGCGCGTACCTATTTATACTGGTAGTCGTGAACTGCTTGCACAGCTCACAGGTTACACCCTCACCCGCGGTGTCTTGTGTGCCATGCGACGCAGGAAATTTCCTACGCTGGATGAATTGCTGCACGATGCACGACGCGTGGTCATCATCGATGCCGTGACTGACACCACCAATATTGGAGCCATCTTCCGTTCGGCAGCAGCACTTGGCATTGATGCAGTCTTGCTGACTCGCGACACGTGCGACCCACTGAATCGCCGTGCCGTTCGTGTATCCATGGGCAGCGTGTTCCTCGTGCCTTGGACTTGGCTCGACGTCCCTATACAAAAACTCCACGACTACGGTTTCCGCACAGCAGCTATGGCATTGACGGATAAGAGTATCGCCCTTGACGACCCACAACTGAAGGCTGAACCCAAGTTGGCGATTATTATGGGAACCGAGGGGGACGGACTGCCGCAGCAAGTCATCAGCGAGGCAGACTATACGGTGCGCATCCCCATGGCACATGGAGTAGACTCGCTGAACGTTGCCGCCGCAGCAGCTGTAGCGTTTTGGGAGTTGAGGTATGTTGCTATGGCATAGCAACATACACAACAAACACAACAAACACAACGATTAATCCATCCGGTCTCGGTAGTCCTCGTAGGTAAAACGGCGCAACAGTTCCAAAGCGCCGTCCTCATGCAGCATACAAATGGATGGATGGGTAATGCCGTTAAACGTATTGGTCTTCACAGTGGTATAGTGAATCATGTCTTCAAATATAACCTGTTCGCCAACTTGAAGTTCATGGTCGAATTGCCATAGTCCCATGAAGTCTCCTGCCAGGCAGCTGTTGCCGCCAAGGCGATAAACGAAAGCTGAGGACTGAAGGTTTGCTGGCAGACCACCCGTTTCCGAAGGTTCAATATGCTCAGCGCCACGGACGTCCGGATAGTAGGGCATCTCCAGGCAGTCTGGCATATGACACGTAAAACTGACGTCAAGGATAGCTGTGCGTATACCTTTGTCTTCAACTACGTCAACAACGGAGGAAACCAACGGCCCTGTCTGCCAGGCAAATGCACTACCAGGCTCGAAGATGACTTTTAGATGCGGCCAGCGTTCATGGAACTTCTGCATCGTGCTGACCAACAACTCAATGTCGTAGTCGCGCCGCGTAACCAGATGACCGCCACCAAAGTTAATCCACTCCAATTGAGGAAACCACCGCGAAAACTTCTCCTCAATATGCTGCAACGTACGTTGGAAAACATCTGCCCCACTCTCGCAGTGGCAATGACAATGGAAGCCTCGGATGTCGCTGGGTAACGTGTCGGGCAGCTTATCCGATGTGACACCAAAACGCGTGCCCGGTGCACAAGGATTATACAACAGCGTGCCAACCTCCGAGTATTCCGGATTAACGCGGATGCCTAAAGAACAAGCCGCGGCACGCTCGTGAAACCGTTCGTACTGACTGAGCGAATTAAACGTCAAGTGACTCGAGCAACGTACTATTTCATCTATTTCATCCTCCTTGTAGGCAGGCGAAAAGGTGTGTGCTTTCGCACCAAACTCCTCCAAGGCCAAACGAGCTTCGGACAACGAACTGGCCGTCGTAGCACTAATATATTCCCGGAAGATGGGGAACGTCTTCCACAATGCGAAAGCCTTGAAAGCCAATATCCACTCCGATTCTGTGCGACGGGCAACATCACGAATAAGCTCCAAGTTCCTGCGAAGCCGTGATTCCTCTATCATGTAGTATGGTGTCTGCATATCAAATGGTATTAAACGTTTTAAGTGCTTCATAAATGCGTTGCACAGGCAGTCCCATGACATTGAAATAGCTGCCGTTGAGCGCTGTGACACCTATATGACCAATCCATTCCTGAATGCCGTAGGCACCAGCTTTGTCGAAGGGGCGATAGTTGCTGACATAGTAATTTATTTCGTCGTCTGTGAACGCCTTGAATGTCACGTCGGTGATTACCGAGAAACTCGTCTGGCGATCTGTCGTGGTCAGCGTGACACCGGTGATTACCTGATGCGTTCTTCCGCTTAACTCGCGGAGCATGGCCTGCGCCTCGGCAGCGTCGTGAGGCTTGCCCATGACGTGAGTTCCCAACACAACGATGGTGTCAGCCGTGATGACCAACTCGTCCGAAGCCATCGACAGGCGATACGCTGCCGCCTTCTTTTGCGATATGTATTGTGCTATGCCATGAGTGGCCAAATCGTCGGGATAACTCTCATCAATGCCATCAATGACTCGTACGTCGAACGGGATATCCAGCCCTGCCAGCAGTTCCTTGCGACGGGGCGAATTGCTCGCCAGAATAATATGGTATGGAGTAATCATGATGCGTTTCATTCGTTAAAAAGCGTGCTTACCATCCGAACGCCTTTTCGTCAGCCAACCACTTGTGCTGGGCTTTCAGCACCTGCTCTATCACGTCGCGCCCACAACCATAGCCACCGCAGTAATCACTGACGTAGATGCTGGCAGCCTTGATTTCCGGACAAGCGTCCTTAGGACATACGGGACAACCTGCACGGCGCATAATCTCGAGGTCGGGAATATCATCTCCCATATACATCACCTCGTCGTCCGCAAAGCCGTACTTGCTCAGGTATTCCTCATAGGTCTTGATTTTTATGGCTGCGCCCAGATAGACATCATCGACACCAAGGCCGTGGTAACGCAGAGCTACTGACGTAATACGGCAACCGGTAATAATCGCTATGCGCAGCCCCATCTTCTGGGCAAGCTGGATGGCGTAACCATCCTTGATATTTACCGTTCGGCAAGGAACGCCATCAGTCCCGAGGGGAATGGTCTCACAAGACAGTACTCCATCGATATCGAAGACGACGGTACGAATCTTTGTCAGGTCGTAATTAATCATTGTTCATTGTTTTTTTGTGAATACTTTCCGTCAGCAGGTCATAGATACGCTGCATCTCGGGGTTATCGGCCAGCAAGTCGTGCTGCCGCCGGATGACGTTTTCGTCGTATCGCGCAGCGGGTCCAGTCTGGGCTTCTGCTGGCGGAATGCTGTGCAGCTTGCGCACGGTCTGGTCGACAAGCGGCATCATAACGTCGAAGGGAATGCCGATATGTGCAAGAACATCAGCAGAAAGTGCCATACAGTGGTTGGCGAAATTGCAGGCGAAGACTGCTGCCAGATGGAGATACTTACGATCGGCACTGGACAACTGGTAAACGCTGTGGCTCAGGCTCTCTGCCAATGACTGCAGCGTGGCCATTGTCTGCTCGCAGTCGGCCTCGAGAAACAGCGGAATGTCAGCGAAGGGGACGAGCGTCTCTTTCGAGAACGTCTGCATGGGATAGAACACACCGTAATGACGACAGCGACCTTCAAACACCGACATCGGCATGGAACCGGCGGTATGAAGGAAAAGCTGGTTCTCCCTACCCTCGGTCGCGCGAGCGATAACATCCCCAAGCACATCATCCTTCACCGCGATGATGAAAGCATCAGCCTCACTTGGCAGATCGTCCAACGCTCTGCCTCGGACTACCGTCACCTCATGACCAGCGTCACGCAATGCCGGAGCGAGGTTCGTGCCAAGACGACCGGTGCCAATTAAAACGATGCGCATGTATTAATACTTATCGACGTGAACGTTCTCCCACTTCAGTTTGTCCTCGTTCTGGGGCTTGCGCTCATCAGCCTTGTGACCAAGAGCTAAGATACAAAGACACGACAGATTCTCAGGAATGCCAAGCACGCCTTGGATGACAGTGTCCGCCGTAGTGCCGTCCGACAGTCCGCGACCGCGCATCTGCACCCAGCACGAACCAATGCCCAACTCCTCGGCCTGATACTGCATGGATATGGCGGCAATCGAACCGTCCTCCACCCAGCAGTCATTCTGCATGGGGTCTCCAAGTACTATAATAGCCATGGCAGCATCCTTGATGAATGCGCCACCGAGGTCCTTCGCGTCAGCCAGTTTCTCGAGATCAGTTTTGTCGTCGACCACCACAAACTGCCACGCACGTTGTCCTTTAGACGTCGGTGACATCAGTCCCGCGCGCAATATCATTTTCACGTCCTCGCTGTCAATCTCCTCTGTCGTGAACTTACGGTGCGAGCGGCGTTGCTGAACCAAATTCTTGAAATCCATAAGCGTATATATATAATAAGGTGTAAATCAACTAATGCGCAGACACATCATTGTCAAGTCGTCGTTCGGGTCGGCACCGTCGCGATGCTTCTCCACCTCAGCAGCCAGCGTCTCGATGATCTGCTTTGCCGAGTCGAAGTGCGTGTTGCGCAGTATGTCGAGCAACCGTTCGTCGCCGAACTGCTCGTGCTCGCGATTCTCTGCCTCGTTCAGTCCGTCGGTATAGATGAACAGCGCACGGCCGTGGATGTTGGCAATCTCCTCGCCCTCGAATTCCAGTCCGGGCAGTACACCGATAGGGAAATTCGGCTTCATCTCGAGGAATTCACCGTGGTTAGCTCCGCCACCGATGATAGGCGGATTATGACCGGCATTGCAGAACGACAAATGACCCGACTGCAAGTCAAGCATACCGATGAATAGCGTGACGAACATATTGGTAGGATTCTCGTCACCAGAGAGTGCGTCATTCATATGCGTACAAATCTCAGCTGGCGGCAACTGTTGATTTGCCAGCGTGCGGAACAGTCGCGTCACCTGAGCCATGAACAGCGAGGCCGGCACACCCTTACCACTGACGTCGCCGAGACAGAAGTAAAGGTTATCGTCTTTCAGCAGGTAGCCATACAGGTCGCCACCAACTTCCTTGGCGGGGGTCATCGAGGCATACATGTCAAGCCCTTCTCTATCAGGGAACACGCTGGGCAGCATCGACATCTGAATACTGTTGGCCACGTTCAGCTCGCTCTCAATGGATGCCTTCTGCGCGGTGGTGTCCTTCAGTTCCTCAATGTAACGGACCAGCGACTGCTGCATGTTGCCGAACGACTGGCTCAACTGTCCTATCTCGTCGACGCGCTCGAAATCAGGCAACTGCGTGTCGAACTGTCCCGAGGCAATGGTCTCGGCCTCACGGGCCAAGCGTCGCAACGGACTGAGCTCGCGCGTAATAATACGAATGAAGAGATACAGCATGAGCAACAAACCAACTGTGACGATGGTCATGACGGTGCGGCGCAGACGGTCGAAACCGCCGAAAATGTCGCTCTCGGGACAGACAATGGCCATCGAACAGCCCGTCTTACCCAACGGTTTATAGAACACATAGCAGTGTTCTCCGCCTATGTGCATTTCGCGCATGCCCTCTTCACCACGCTGCATGGCATGGCCCAGCGACGCGAGAGCCGTGTCAGGCTCTTCAAGCGTCTGCGTAAAGATGGTCTGTCGGGTAATCTTCGTCGAGTCAGGATGCACGAAATAAGTACCGCCGCGACCAATCATAATACTATACGAGTTGGGATATGGTTTGGTTGCAGAAATCGTCTGCGAGAGCCAGTTAAGCGATAAGCTTGTATTGATGACTCCGATGACACGTCCGTCGTTGTCCTTGATGGCCTGACAGTAACTCGTGACCATTTCGCTTGTATTGGTTGCCACGTCTAAATCCATGTACGGCTCTGTCCAACACGCATGACCGAGCAGTGTAGGCATGAGATACCAGTCAGCAAAGAAGTACTGGTAGTTTTCGCTGCCGCCCTGAATGGTGCGGATGGAGTCACCATTGTGCTTGGAATAGGCGGAGAAATACAGCCCCTTATCCTTGAAATAATAAGGCTCGAAGGCGATAGAGCAGTTGTAGAAGTCGGGATTGTTCAACAACATGCCGCGGCTGTAGACAAACATCGAGTCTGCCTTGTCGGGATGACGCTGGACAAGCCACTCCGTCATGCCTGCGGCCACTTCGACACGGTTCAGAATACCCTCAACCCTCAGCGATGTCTTGTCAAGAATCTGCATGGCGTGGCTGATAGCCTCCTGGCGCACGGCTTCGCGCGACTGATAGAACAGGAACCCGAGGGCTGCGATGAAGATGATGGCAGCAAACATGACGACCCACAGGCTGACGCGGACCGATAGTTTGCGGCGGATATATGCAAAGATGCTATTCATATTATAAGTCCATTAGTTCTTCGTAAGTGACATCTCTACTCAGCATCTGGTTCGAGAGCATGAGCTGGCTGGCCTGCTTCACCATATCCGGGCGCAGGCGGAATTCACGTTTCTTCGACTCGCGATCAACTTGCAGACGCAGCACCTCCTTCAGCATCAGACGCTGCATCACACGGTTCGTGGCGATGTGCTCACGGTCAACGTATTGCATAACGATATCCAACGTCTCTTCGGGATGTGCAGCAGCCCACTCCCACCCTTTCTTGCTGGCCTCGGCGAAGCGGCGTGCCTGATCGCGATGGCTTTCAAAGTACTCACGCGTCATGTACACACCGTCCTCCTGCACGTTATAGCCGTGGTCGCAGAAGCGATAGACATTCTTGTCCGACAACTCCATGCCGGCCTGCACCAGCTGGTAATATTCGTTGTAGCTCATAGCCAGCGTGGCGTCGAGTGCTCCAGCAACAAACAAGTTGACATTCTGGGCAAACCGTATCCACTCGTAGTTCAGGTGATCCTGGATGCTCATGCAGATGGCCAGCTGACCGAAGCCAACGCTCCAGATGCCGACCTTCGCCCCTTTCTGCGTCAGTGGGTCAACGCCGCGCGCCGAAACGATGACCATGGCATTGTTCATCGATGTCTGCAGGATATTTACCAAGGGGATGTTATCGCTCACAATCTCCATGGCCTGACACAATTGCATCGTCGTGGCCTGACACTGGTTCTTGCGCAGACGGGTCATGGCAGGCTGTGTGGCAGAAGGGTGCTCTATGCGCACATTGATACCTGCCTCGCGATAGAAGCCCATCGCCTCAGCAACGTAATAGCCAGCAAACTGCGCCTGCGCCGTCCACTGTGGCGTAAACACGATGGTGGCATCCGTCGTTGTCTTTTTTCCCTCTTTCTGGGCCAGTGCCACAACTGCCCCAAGCGCCATGACGGTCACCAGCGTCCATTGTAACTTTCGTCTCATTATCAATACCGGTTTTTGATTTGCGAACAAAGGTACACAAAAAAAACGAGCTGACCAAACGTCAGCCCGTATTTTTTCAACTTCATGCAAAATCCGAAGGAATGTTCTACAAACGACAGGTCACACCAAGTTTTAATTCGTAGGTTTTAGCCTTCACATTACTGTCTTCCTTCAGGACATTGTCCTCATAGTAATAATTGTAATGCGTGAGGCGCCAATAGTAGATTCCTGAGAGGTTGACAGCCCACTGCTTGGCAACTTGGAACTCAAAGATAGGATTGAGAACCAACAGCGCAGCATTGCTGTTATCGCCCTGCACATTCAGGTAGTGCAGGTCTCTGGTACCGTCGGCAAACTCCTGCAGTTCCTCGGTGGTATATTTCTCATAACCTTTCCAGGTGTAGAGGCGGAAGTACTTGGCATTAAGCATGATGCGTCCGAAGCGTCCGAAGTCGAGCTGCGTCTTCGACTTGATGCTGAATCCGCTACCCATGTTGTAGTCGCGCTCGATGACGTTGAAGTAGTCGCTCTTGGTACCGCCGAGCAGGATGCCGCTGACGAAGATACGCTGTTCCATCTTGGAGAGTGCACCCATCTGAGGCATCGACAGGATGAAACCAGGACCGAAACCTGCAGCCTCGCTGATGCGGTAGGGAATCAGGTCGGAGCCGTCCTCAATGGGGTTGGAGTCGTAATAGTTGTAGTGCTGGTAGATACCAAACTCGGCAGCCATATCCTTTTTGTCAATGACCGGCGTACTCCAGAGTCGTCCTACGATGCTGATGTTGTTAACCGTTTTCTGACCGCCTCCAAAACTGAAGGTGGCATCGAGGTCGAAGAAGTCGTAGGGCTTGGTATGACGTTCTCCGTCAACAGGTGTACCATAGAGCAGATAGAAATTCACATAGGGTGCATGGACACCGCGGAACAATGCTCCGTCGTCGGCCAGATAGCGCCAACCAACGGTGAACGCCATGTCGACGGGTATCTCGTGGAAGTCATGGTAGCGATAATGGTCGCTGCGCACACGCCAGGCATCGCCGCTGATGATACGGTGAAGACCCTGAATGGGGTTGATGATGGTGGCAGCAGCCTCACGCCAGAAGCGCTTCCAGCCCCGGTCGCGGTCGTCGAGGACTGTCCGGCTCAGTCGGTGGGTCATTTCACCAAGTGCAATACCGCCACACGTCGTAGCAAAGATGTCGTTGATGGCTGGCGGCTCCGTCTCACCCAAGAATTCCCACATGGCCGAACCCAGCAGCGAGTATGGTGCCGATTCCCAGAATGTCAGTCCGTTGGTTCGTGCAGCATTGAAGTAGAGGTTGCCGTGATAGGGGTGCATGAACATATTGGTGACAAAGAAGTCATTATCCCACACCATGCCGTCGGTGAAGTTACGCTTCAGCGAATTCAAAGTAGTCTGCGCGAAATCTGAGTTCAACACCCAGCGGTCGAACAGCTGTACACCGACGTTAATCGCTGTCACCTCAGCAACTGCCCGCCAGTAATGCTTCTTCACGGGCAGTGCCATCGTGGAGTCGCCATATACGATTTGTTTGCGCTTTTCTTCCCAAGCCTGCATCCACGTATCGTGCCTGTTGCGTGGCTGACGAACCGTCACACCCAGTTCAAACAACGGGCGGTTGCGATAGGTTTCGTTGCGGTCGTAGTAACGCGTCAGTCCCCAACCCACCGAGGCAAATGCACCAACGTACTTGCTGAACTGATAGTCGGCATTGATGCGCGCCTGCAATGAGTACAGGCGTTCCGGACCATCGTCCGAGCTCTTCTTGAACGTCTCTACATGGTAATAGCCTAGATCTCCGCTCAGGCTCCATTTGTCCGACAGCTGCTTGTACTGTCCCAGACGGTAGAACAAGGCTCCCGAGAACTTCGAGTCAAGCCCCATAAAGTGAGTACCGACACCAATGATATTATAAGTACTCTTATTACGATAGCGGGCAGCGACGTTAATCTTAGTGGAGCTACCACCATAGAACATGTAGTCGATGGTCGTGGCGGGGTTGATGTTCACCAGACCGATCTTGCGACCGATGCTGTCGTAACTGAGGTTGACAATACCAATCTGCCAGCCATTAGGGCGCTTGCGAGCGATGTTGAACACACCAATCTGCGCACCTTTCAGCGAGTCGGCATAGTTGATGGCACCCAGCTGCCAACCGTTCATCTTTCCCGACGAGACGTTAAGAAGGGCTGACAACTGCAAACCCTTGTTCATTTCCTGGGTGATATTGTTGATACCCGACAGCTGCAGACCGCTGAACATACCGCCTGAGGCATTAGAGAGAGCGCCGAACTGGAACCCCTTGCCGCCTTCAACGGCCATGGACGATATCACGCCAAACTGGACGCCCTTCACCGAGTCCTGACCACTAACGATGCCGACAGGGAAGTTCTGCGCCACCACGTTGATTGCCGTCACGAGAACGGCAATCAATGATAAAATTCTACGCATAAAAAAACGTGTAATCAGTTCTATCCTTTGTCTAAGGAAATATCAGATGCTCAGTTCGTCGAGCACATCAATAAGACGCTTGTCAAAGCGCTTGTCAGTACGGATGCACTCCGAGAAGGGCACGTAGACCACATCATTGTTGCGCACACCCACCATGACGTTTCGCTGACCTTGCAGAATAGCCTCGATGGCACCCACGCCGGTACAGCTGGCCAGGATGCGGTCGCGAGCCGACGGCGTTCCGCCGCGCTGCAAGTGACCGAGAATCGACACGCGCACGTCGAACCCCGGGAACTCCTTCTTCACGCGCTCGGCATAGAACATGGCACCGCACTTCGGACTCTCTGAGACAATGACGATACACGACTTCTTCGACTTACGGATGCCGCGGCCCATGAAGGCTGCCAACTGGTCAACGTCGGTCGTCTCCTCAGGCACGATGGCGGCCTCGGCACCACAGGCAATAGCGCAGTTCTGTGCCAGGAATCCCGCGTCACGACCCATCACCTCTACAAAGAAGATGCGCTCGTGCGAGTTCGCTGTATCACGAATGCGGTCCACACATTCCATAATCGTGTTCATCGTCGTATCGTAACCGATGGTTGCGTCCGTGCCGTACAAGTCGTTATCGATCGTTCCGGGCAGACCGATACAGGTGAAGTCGTGTTCCCTGGCAAAGTCGCGCGCTCCGGTCAGCGAGCCGTTACCGCCAATGACAACGAGGGCATCAATCTCCTCCCTCACGCAAGTCTCGTAAGCCTTCTGACGACCTTCCACCGTCATGAAATCATTCGAGCGTGCACTCTTCAGGATGGTACCGCCACGAGTAATGATGCCGCTGACGTCCTCCGTCGTGAAGTTCTTCACCTCACCGTTCATCAGTCCTTCGTAACCACGGTAAATACCCTTGATATTGAAACCATTATAGATACCTGCGCGCGTCACGGCGCGGATAGCTGCATTCATGCCAGGAGAGTCACCGCCCGACGTCAGAACGCCGATAGTCTTAATTTTTGCCATAGTAATTTTCGTTTAAAATGTTTCTTTATGATTATTTAGCTGCAAAGTTACTAAAAAAAAGCCATCAAACAAAGCCTTTTCGCCATTATTTTTCATTCCAAACACGATATTTGAACATTATTATGTGAAAATCGGACACCAACGGCCTCATAACCCTCCCCTCCCCGCGAGCATTGATACCGCTAAGGCCTTTGACAAAGACAGCTACGGGCTAAACGTTTGATAGTGCCTAGTAAAAGCACATTTACCCCGTACTTAAGCAATCGTTAAGTACGGGGTAAAGTTAAAACTGCGCCAATGTTTGATAAAACTGCGACGATGGATGATAAAACTGCGTCGATGGATGATGAAACAACGGCAATGTTTGATACTTTTCACTGGCCGGTGGCCTGACGGTATTCCAGCTGCTTGGTCTGGAAGTCGGCGTAGGCGTCGGTATAGCGGTCGCGAGCCTGCTGGAACTGTTCCTGGGCGAAGAGCAGGTCGGTCATCTTGGTCGTGCCGACGCGGTAGTAGTCGCGGTTCAGGCGCAGGTTTTCCTCAGACTGTGCGATGGCGTCGTGAGCAATGATGAGCTTCTTGTGGCTGGTTTCGACGGCTGCCCAGGCGTTATTCATGCGGATGATGAGTTTCTGACTATTGTCCTGCAACTGCTCCTTGGCGTCCTCGAGGGCGAGGCTCTTTTTCTTGATGTTGTGCGAGCCGCCCCACCAGCCGCTGATAGGCACATACACCGTGGCGAAGACCATAGCGCTGGAGCTCTTGCCAAACCAGTCGTTGTAGCTGTAGCTGGCGCCAACGCCTACATACGGCAGATGCTGACCGACGGCCATAGCGTGCTGAAGGTGATGACCCTCGACATTCTTCTCCAACAGGCGGTACTGCGGCGTGGCGGCCAGTGCGGCATGATGGTCCTGACGCAGGGTGATAGGCAGGTCGGGGACTTGACCGAAGACGAAATCCTCGGGCAGTGTAGCGTCGATGGCTTCGTCAGCCTTGCCGACATGCTGCGCCAAGAGCTGACGGACGGTGGTCAGGCTGTTCTCGACTTCCACTGTCGCGCTCTCCACTTCACCCTTGCGGAGCTGCACCTGCAACAGGTCGTTGCGGTTAACTGCTCCGACGCGAACCATGTTCGAGACGTCTTTCTCCAGCTGTTCCAACATATCGTGAACGGTGGCAAGCGTCAGCAGTTTCTCCTTCAGCGAGACCACCTGCCAATAGTAGCGCTCGGTGGTCAGTTCCACCTCGTCGGCCGACACTTCCATCTGCAGTTCGCTGGCCTCGATGCCAACCTTCGCCAACTTGTTGCCATTGATGATCTGACCACCCATGAAGACAGGCTGCACAGCAGAAACGGCGCCATAGAGTCCCTTCTTCATCAGGCTGAGGTTGGCAGGTAACAGACCTTGCGGTACGATGGCGGCAAGAACTTCAGGCAATTCGATGTCATACTCTATCAGGGGTTTACTGTTTTGGAATCCCAGACCCAAAGCTGATACCCGGGGGAAAAACTTCGTAAACGCCTCGCTCTTCACCTCCTTCGACTGCTGGATGGCGTTACGCGCAGAGCGGAGGCTGTAGTTGTTCTCGACGGCAAGCTGTTTCAGCTGGTCGAGCGTGTAGGTTGCCTGGGCTGTGGCAAGACCACAACCGACAAGACAACAAATAGCGGTTATTATCTTTTTCATACTTCTGTATCTTCTGTAACTTACTTAAATTCAGTAACTTCTTTAACTTCCTTAACTCCATTCTTTTCGCTTCTTTCCATCACTTTCCAATAGGCTATCGGCATGATGGTAAGGATGAAGAACATCGTGATGAGAGCGCCATAGCAGATGACGCAACCCATCGGCGACCACAGGCCTGAACCTCCGAACACCATCGGCACGACACCCATCGAGGCAGCTGCCGACGTCAGGAAGATAGGACGCATACGGCGCTCGGCAGCCACATGGATGGCTTCCTTCAATGGGAGATGCTCCAATTCCATCACCTCAGCCGCGTAGTCGAAGAGAATGACGCCATTGCGCACGAGAATACCCATGAGCGACACGAAACCGAGGACGGCGGTCAAGGATACAGGCACGCCTCCGAGGAGGATACCCATTGCCGTACCGAAGACGCATAGCGACAGGCACACCATGATGAGCACGGCCTCGCTGACACTCTTGAAGTGCCACAGCAGCACAAAGAAGATGATGGCAATCGAGATGATCAAGGCACCGATAATCAACGGAGTGGTCTCGTTGTCATCTTCATACTGACCACCTATCTCCATCTGCATGCCTTCAGGCAGCCGGAAGCTCTCCAAGAACTCCATGATATCGTTTGTGACAAAGCCAACATTCTTGCCGCGGGCCACCTCGGCCATCACCGTCACCGTGCGCAGACCGTTGCGGTGGCAGATCTGACCAAACTGCAACGAAGGCACAATCTCAGCAAACTGGCGCAGGGGCACGCTGGGTCGCATGTCTTCTGCCGACGTCATGCTAATGAAGCTACCAATGGTCGTAGGAATCATAGCGGTCAGTCCAATGGGAATCAGTTCGTCCATGACATCCTGCTTCGTAGACTGGTCGGCTTTGTCGGTCTTCATCTTCACCTGAATGTCGTAGTCGCCTTCCCAGGCAGTGCTCACGGTGAGTCCGTCGCCGTAGCGGAAAGCCATCTGTATCTCGACTGCTTGGTTGGTAATGCCCAGACGACTAGCTTTCTCGTCGTCAATTTTGATACGTGTCGTCGAGAGCGGCTCAAGCAAGTTGCTGCGTACGAGCAGCAGTTCTGGCATCTGTCGCATGATGCCCACCAGACTGTCACTATACAGGGCCAGCTCCTCCAGGTTGTCGCTCTTCAAGCGCACTTCAATAGGCACGGGTACCGAAGAATAGCTCAACTGTTTGATCTTGACATATGCTTCAGGGAAATAGTTCGTAAATTCAGCGGTGCATTCATCTACCAAGTGTTCGGTTGCCTTGTTGTCCTTGGTGTTTACAATGAACTGGGCATAACTCTCGTCAGCAATCTGCGGAGCATATGCCGTATGGAATCGCGGCGAGGAACAACCCTTGAACGAGGCTATGCTCACGACGCCCTCCTTCTTGGCAATCATGTGCTCCAGCGAGTCGGCCACCACGGATGTGCGCTCGATGCCTGTGCCAAGGGGGAGGTAGATTTCCACGGCAAACTGGTTACGGTCGGCGTATGGCATCATGCGCTGTGGCAGCTGACTGAAAATCCAGGCGCCTATGACCACGCTGGCCACACCGCCGGCAATGGTCAACCAAGGATGGTCGAAACACTTGGCCAGCAGCTTCTGGTAGTACTTGTCGAGGATGTCGAGCAGGTTGAAAGGCCGCTTGCCGTCAGCGCGCGTCTTTGTCTCCAAGGGTTTGCGGATGAAGAAGTACTGCAGGATGGGCAGTAGCGTCTGGGCGATAATCATCGAGGCGAAGAGCACGATGGAGATGGCCCAGGGGAACGAGAGCAGGAAGTCGTGGAACTGACCTGTCATCACAATCAGGAACGGGAAGAACGTCACCGAGATACACAGCGTGGCGGTGAAGATGGACTTCAGGAAGTGGACGGTGGCATCAATCGAAGCCTGCCAGCGTGTCTTTCCCTCGCCCATCATCTCTAAATAGGAGTCGATAATCACAATGGAGTCATCGACTATCATACCCAGCGTCACGATGAGTGCTGCCAACGTCACCGTATTCAGCTCGATGTTGAACATATAGAACAGGCCAAGCGAGACAAAGATGGTGATAGGCATGGTACCGGCTGCTACTAATGCTACGCGCATCGGCATGATGAGAATCACCACAAGGATCACCGTGAAAATAGCTATCAGGAGTTCGTGGAGGAAATTATAGATGGAGTCGTCCACCACCTTAGCCTGGTCGGTAATGGCATTTAGCTGTACGTCGTTGGGAATGTGCTGCTTGAAGTTGGCCAGTTTCTCGTTGATGGCCTTACCCATGCTCGATACGTCCTGCCCCTTCTTGATTTCCACCGAGAGTAGCAGACACTTCGTGCCATTGTTGGTGATGTACGACTTAGGCTGCGGATATTCGCGCTTCACCGTTGCCACATCCTTCAGCCGAATGATATTACCCGCATCGTCAGTATAAATGACAGTGTTCTCGACATCGTAGATTTTGTTCAGTGCGTGGTCCACATAGATGGGCGACTTATAGCCATTGTTCTTCACACGTCCGGCGGTAGTCACGAAACCCTTACCGCTCAATTGCTGGGCGATGGTCAGATAGCTGATGCCGTAGTGGGACAGCTTGTCGGAGTTCAGGTAGATGCTGATCTGGTCGTGCTGCATTCCGAACACCGTCATCTTGCCCACGCTGGGAATCATGCGCAGCGAGTCGATCAACGCGTTCATATAGTCGTTCAGCTCGCGGTAGGTCTTTTCATCCGACTCCATGGCCAACAGCAATGCCGAAGTGTCGCCGAAGTCGTCGTTCACTTGGAGGGCCAACACGCCGTCTGGGAGTTCATTTTTGAATCCCTGCACGCCGTGCTTGAACTTCGACCAGAACTCGTCCTTGTCTGTCAAGTCGTCGTTCAATTCCACCTGAATGATGCTAAGACCTTCCTTCGAATAGGAAATGGTCTTCTCCTTCTTCACCTCACGATATGTAAAGATATATTTCTCCAGCGGCTTCGTCACCTGTTCCTCCATTTCCTGCGCCGTCACGCCGGGATAAACAGCCACAACGATACCTTGACGGATGGTGAAGTCAGGAAACTCGTTCTTATTGATGTTGGCAAGTCCATAGATGCCCAAAGCCACAAGGCAGCTTACCAACAATATGATAATCTGCCGGTAGTGCATCGACCACTCTTGCAGACTCATCTTTTTCTCTTTTTTCTCTTCCATAATTGTCAATTACTTTACAATCTCCACCTTCATGCCGTTGCTCACCTTCTGCTGTCCGGCTACAATCAGTTTGTCGCCAGCGACCAAACCAAACGAAACCTTGGCACCCTGAGCTGACTCACCGTCAATAATAATTTCGCGCTTCAAGGCCCTTTCGCCGTTGACAACCCATACGAAGGTTTTATTGTCGCTGTCAAGCTGTACCAAATTGGCTGGGACGAAAACTCCCGTCGAGCCTTGCATGTAGTTGGTGAATACCTGACAAATCATGCCCGGTAACAGCTGGCCGTCATGGTTTTGGATGGTTGCTTTTACCTCATACGTACGCGAACGGGGGTCAGCACTCACGCCACGTTCCTTCACTTGACCCTCAAACTCACGATTGCCAAGACCCGGCACAACAACTTTCATCGACGAATGCTGGGCGATGCGCTGAATATCATCCTCGGGGACAGAGATTTTCACCTTCACGCTACCTATGTTCACCAGCTTCACTATCGGCATTCCAGGAGAGACGTTCTGACCTATCTCGGCAATCTTCGAAGAGATGTAACCGCTGAATGGTGCGTAGAGCTTCGTGTCGGACAGCGACTTTCTGGCTATCGCCTCCTGTGCTGTGGCACTCTTCAACTGGTTTTCTATCTGTATCCACTGCATCTCGGGCAGTGAACCGGCATCGTGCAATTCCTTCATACGGTTGTAGGTGTCCTGAGCCTGCTCCAGTGAAGTCTTGCTGATGGTGTAGGCATTCTGCAGCGTCGTCGGGTCCAATTCTGCTATCAACTGTCCCTGACGAACTGTCTGTCCTTCGTCCACATAGATGCGCTTGATGGTACCTGCACTGGCAAACGACAACGACGCACCGCTTGCCTCCTCAATGGTTCCAGAGAAGCCCTGCTCACCGTTCACGGCCTCAGGATGAATCTCCTGCACCTTCACTCTTACCGTCTGTTCAGCGACGGCTTGCTTTTTCTCGCCACAACTGCACAATGCCACCAGCACCATCGCAGCCATCATGAAATGTACTCTTTTCATTTTCGTGCTATTTATTATTGATTACTTTTATTTTACATATGATATTTCTTTCTGAATTCCAACGGCGTCATACCAGCGTGTTCCTTGAAATACTTACCGAAGAACGAAGCATTGGCGAAATTCAAATCATTGGCTATCTCCTGCATCGACATATCCGTAAAACGGAGGCGGTGCTTGATGGCTTTCAATGTATAGAATTGTATAATATCACTCGGGCGACGGTTCAACGTCTCTTTCAGCAACGTCGAGAGATACTTCGCCGTGACGTTCATCTGGCTGGCAAAATCATCAACTCTGCGGACCCGCCCATCGCTCTGCTCCACAAGTTGTATATACTTATCTGCAAGCATCCGACGATAGTAGCCATGTGTATTGCTATCTTGCATGTTCAGTTCTTCCGCCTGTTCCTTTTCACCTCGCATGATGGCCAATATTTCCAGTAGGATGGTACTGAAGAGTGAGCGCACAATGTCGGAATGGAGTAAGGGTGAATGGTCACGCATGCGGTGGCACAACAATTGGAAGTAGTCGTTAAGCATAGCAGCATTGTCATCGGTAAGACTTACCTTCGGATGCTGCCTTAGGTAAATCAAGTCGGCCAGACTTTTGTTTCCGTGCATGCCAATGCCCCATAATTCACAGGAAGTGAACCATATCTGCCGACAGTTGAAATTTTGCGAAGACATGAAATTAGTGATGACACTTCGCAGCATCATGTAAATGAACATGTCGTTCTTGCGAAGCTGAATGGTCTGACCGTCGTATTCAAACTGAGCCATTCCATCGGTACAAATGATGATAACGCCATGATTTTCAATATATACACCGCTTTCGGGCATTGAATTGCCCTTAGGCAATGCATCTATGTTTTCTATCACCACAAGGTCGTCGCTGTCATCTATACGCAACGTTCCGTCTCCTCTGCGAGGCTTTAATGGTTTTATATCCATAATGTCCATTTTTTACTTTTCGGCTGCAAAATTAGCTAAAAATATCCGAATTTCGCTGTTCTTTGTTTCCTAAAATGTATTCTGTTACTTTATTTTGTGTAAAAAACGACCACTGAGTATCTACTATTTTTCGCATTTCATAGAAAAAGCACTGATAAAATTTGGTTATTTCATCACGAATTCGTATCTTCGCAGACGAAATGATGACGGTGAAGATATACGAAAAAGCGACAGAGGTGCCCAAAATGGCGTGCGAGGACTTTTTCCACAGCACGGAACTGATGGCACTGCTGGAAGCTACACCCAGGCAGAAGCCACTGATGGCAGTGGCTTTCGCCAATGACGCATCTGATCTCGGCAGTACACCAGCCGAGAAACGCATCGTTGGCCACATGTTGGTATCGGTACGCTACCGCCACTCATGGTTTCCACCTTATATATATACACACGCGCGCGTGTTAGGTGAAGGGGAATATGTGCTCGGCAGTTCAGCCGCAGAGAAAAACGAAGCCTTCACCGCTATATTGACCGCCGTAAAGAAACGCCTGAACAACAAGGTACTATACTTCGAAATCAGCAACCTCAGCGAAAAGATGTTCGGTTACCGCACACTGCGCAAGGCCGAGTTTTTCCCAGTGAAATGGATGAAAGTGCATAACTCGCTGCACAGCCGCACTCCCGAGGAACGCATCTCACCGAAACTACTGAAACGCATCAACGCCGCAACAGCCCGCGGCATCTACACCAAACCTGTCGAAACAGAAGATGAGTTCCGCCAGTTCTCCAAACTGCTCCACCACCACCATTGGCTGAAGCCCCGACGTTTCATCCCCGCAGATCAACTGTTCCGCGGCATGATGAACGGAGGTCATGCCAAACTGTTCATATCGAAATACAAACAGCGTGTCATCGGCTGTACTGTCCTCGTCTATTCCGGCAAGGATGCCTTCCTTTGGTATAGCGCGGCAAAACGCAAGAGCTACGCCCCACTCCATCCTAATGCTGTGACGTATTGGAATACCATACGTGACGCTCATGCCGACGGCTACGAACATATCAGATTCATGGATGTCGGACTGCCATTCCGAAAGAATCCCTACCGAGACTTCATTCTGAAATTCGGGGGTAAGGAAGTCAGTGCCTACCGCTGGTTCCACATTTCTATTCGTTGGATTAACGCCCTCGCAACGTGGCTCTGGCGCGAGTAATGGCGAAGATGACGTAGGCTACGAATAACGCGTAGCCGACGTAGTAAAGTGTAAAGATACTGAACACCACGTAATCGACAGCACACACCGCCGCCAGTCCTGCCAGATAAAGCACAGCATCGGTAGCAGGCAGTTGGTGGAACACGTCGTCAACCGTAGCCAGTCCGACGATGACTATTGCCCAAACTGACGCTACGAAAATTCCCAGATGTGCCGGCAGCGCAAACGGATTCAGGGAAGGATGGTAATAGAAATGCCGCCACGACTCGGCACCAAACATTTGGATAGAAGCATACATCGTAGCCGACGCAGCGATGAGCAAACACAGCGCTGTCGGATAGAACGAGTCGATATCGTTGAAATGAACAATATAAGCCTTTCGGCGCAACAGTCGCCGCATGGCGTAGAAGCCCAGCACAACGACACACAACGCCAAGAAAATGAGCAAATGAGTATTGGAGAAAATGTCAATGAACTGAGAGATGGGGTCGTCTGGCGATACGCCCTTCAGCAGCTCGCTCTCGCGAATCCACCCCTGCGTAACCTGGTCACGCGCCACCTTCACCCATACGGAGTCAATGCTGTCAGTAGGCACAGTTTGTATCTCAGCCACGACGATGCGCTCACCACGCACGACAAACATGGTGTCGAAGGCCATATCGGGCAGGTTGTCGGCCAACGGCAGACTGCCCGTCGTCACAACGAAATTGTAGTTCTGCGTGTAGTGATGGGTAGTAGAGAAAGAAATTGAATCGAGCTGTTGTTTGGTCAAATCCCACGCATCCGGCGTCCGCTGACCGTGGTTGTAGCAGCCTAGCAGCAGCATTGCCACAAGTGTAAGCAATATGTAAATCCTAATCCTCCGCATAGACATTCATTTGACAATGTTTACAGTCGAACTCCAAACGGAACTGCCGCCCGTCACCTAAACGCAGATACAGCGGCTCTTTCCATTCACCATTCGAGCAGTCAGCGGTTTGGCCGCCGAAGGTTTTCCTGCAATGGCCCAGCGCATAGCGCAGACAATGACGACAGTGCATTATCGGCCCCGCCCCGCCCTTTAATTCGTACGCCGTCGGTGCATCTGCACCATAGAACTCGCATGAAAGGCGGTTGGCAATGTTGTAGAGATAGGGATGGTCGTAGGCCGGAGCGGGAAAACTAGATTTTCTAGAAGATCTAGATTCTCTAGATTCACTAGATATACTAGATTCTCTAGACTGAATGGTGAGCGTTTCCACGAGCCTTCGACGCAATTCGCTCAACACGCTGTTAGGAATGAAATAGTCAAAACTATCAGGTATGTCTACCCCACTACATTCGTAAATTGTCCCCCCGAGTTTCGACAACTGGCGGACAATATTCTCTTGCTGTGGCTTAGCTGCCTCCTGGTGTTCGCAAGCGATAGTTGCTTCCACCAACGTTCTCATCGGTTTTCCAGCAGGCTCCGCCGACAGCGAAAAACCGTCGGTCGTTACACGGAGTTGCATCCGGATTGGAATACGACGCTCGCTGCTTATACGGCTGAGCAACCGTTCGAACTGCTGGTCGTTGTTACGGTATAGAGCAATGCCTGATCGCAAGTTAGCTGGCATCTGTTGCGGAAAGAGACGATTACCTTCTGCGCGGTTCACGCGGAAACCCTCAAGCTCGTTGTCGTCATTGAAGAAGCAAAGACCATCGCCATTGGCAAACGACGTGGTGCCTGCAACGTTAAACGAATCGCGCCTCAGTTCCTTGACCTTCCCCACGTACTCACCCAATGCCTTGGGTGTATCGGGAGAAAAGATGTCCGGCTGTCGACCATGCAGGAAGTAAGTGGTAAAACCACGGTTAAAGGTTTTATGCAAGTCGGGACGGAAGGTGTAGGTGCACTGTCCGCGCGAGGCACGACAGTAACGGTCGGGATGATGGCGGATGATGGCGTTGAGTGCCTCGTTGTAGGCCGCGGTGACATTCTTCACATAGGAGGCATCCTTCAGCCGACCCTCAATCTTGAACGACGTCGCACCAGCATCGATGAGCTCCTGCAGGTGACTGCTCAGGTTCATATCTTTCAGCGAGAGCAGATGGCGCTGGTGTTCCAGTTCACAGCCATCGGCATCAATAAGGTCGAACTTCATGCGGCAGAACTGCGCGCAGGCACCGCGGTTGGCCGAACGGCCGAAGCAATGTTCGGAGGCGTAGCACAAGCCACTATAGCTGACGCACAAGGCACCATGGACGAAAACTTCGAGCTCGACATCGGGTACGGCCTCATGGATAGTAGCAATCTCGTCGGCAGAGAGTTCACGGGCTAGCACGACGCGGCGGAAACCAAAATCATACAACCAACGCACCTTTTCAACTGTGCGGTTGTCGGTCTGCGTAGAAGCGTGCAACGCTATCGGTGGTAAATCCATTCGTAGTAGTCCCATGTCCTGAACGAGAATGGCATCAACACCTATATCGTAAAGCCGGTGAATAAGTTGCTGAGTGGCACTAAGCTCATCGTCATAGAGAATGGTATTAACCGTGACATAGACCTTAGCCGAAAACTGATGGGCATACTGACACAACTGAGCAATATCCTCGACGGAATTACCTGCCGCCACACGGGCACCAAAGCGCGACGCACCAATATAGACGGCATCGGCACCATGATCGATGGCAGCCAAGCCACACTCCAAATTCTTGGCGGGTGCCAGCAGCTCAAGTGATTGCATTAATATCGTATGGTGTCTCTTGATAGACGTAATAGTTTATCCAGTTGCTATACAGCAAGTTGGCATGGGCACGCCACGTGACAAGCGGCTCCTGCAAGGGATCGTCGTTGCGGTAATAATTTACGGGCAACTCCACATCGGCACGCACATCTTTATCACGACGGTACTCTTTGTCTAACGTGTCTGGAGCATACTCCAGGTGACCGGTGATAAAGAACTCACGACCTCCGCGAGCCATGACCATACTGACGCCACTTTGCTTCGATTCGGCGAGCAACGTCAGTTCCGGTCGCGCAAGGATATCGTCGCGGTGAAGTTCGGTATGACGACTGTGAGGCATCATGAACAAATCGTCAAAGCCACGGAAAATAGGCAGCTGGGGCTCAAGCATTTGTTGCGGGAAGATGCCAAACATCTTCTTTTCGAGCGGATATTTCAGCACGCCATAATGATAATAGAGTCCGGCTTGGGCCGCCCAGCATATGTACATTGTGCTCCACACATGGGTGCGAGCCCACTGAAAGATGTCCTGCATCTCGTCCCAATAGGTGACGTCCTCAAAGTCGAGCGTCTCGACAGGAGCACCAGTAATAATCATTCCATCGTACTTTTCTTTCCGCATCTGTTCGAAATCGCGATAAAACATCATCATGTGTTCTATCGGCGTATTCTTTGGCGTATGGCTGCGGAGTTTCATGAAGCTGATTTCCAACTGCAATGGTGTATTGGAAAGTAGGCGAATCAGGTCTGTCTCCGTCGTAATCTTCAGCGGCATAAGATTCAGGATGGCAATCTTCAGCGGACGAATGTCCTGATTATGGGCACGCGAATCGTCCATCACGAAGATGTTCTCATGCTTCAGCAGTTCTATGGCGGGCAGTTTATCTGGTAATCTTAAAGGCATAAAAAGCTTAAGTTAAAGGTTCGACAGTAAACACACACACCGAGACATTGTCGTAACCGCCAGCCTCGATAGCTGCCTCGCACAACAGGTTAGCATTGGCACCCTCAACCATTAACTCTGCAATACGCTTATCACTAATCATATCGTTCAAACCGTCGGAACACAACATATATGTATCGCCCGGCAAGAAGTCGTCTGTGAATTCAAACAGGTCGAGATAAGGCTGACGGATTCCTGCACCGATGCAATTGGTGATGACGTTTGAATGCTTCTTTTCGCCACGGGCATTGCTCAGCGAATGGTCATTGGTTATCAATTCTAACTGACCGTTACGCAGACGATACAAACGACTGTCGCCACAATTCATCCAATAGTACTTGTTGTTGTAGAAAATAACGCCCACCAACGTCGTACCCATCTCAGCCATCTCTGGGTTGACGTGCCCCTTCGAAGCAATAATCTGGTTCACGGACTGCAACCAGTCGTCCATCATCTCTATCAGTTCACCAGAAGCCAAGCCACGAGGCAAGTCATTGATGTAGAATTGCAAGTTACTCAAAACGTCAGAACTTGCGACTTCGCCAGCGTTGTGTCCTCCCATACCGTCGGCCAAGGCAATGACGAAACGGTCCATGTTCTCAGTCACAAACTCAGTAGCGTATACATCACTACGAACCAGTTTGTCGTAGGCGAGAACCATATCCTCATTATTTGTTCTCACACAGCCAATCCTACTGGCGGCTGTCAGTTTGATAATACTCATATCAATATTTCCTAAAAACTATCTTTCACTAATTAGCTCACGCTGACCTGAAGATTAATATTGGCCAGCGTTACAATATCACCACTCTTAAGCGACATGGGAACATCGGGCTGCAGGTCACGCTGATTCAGCTTTGTACCATTCGAAGAATGTTTGTCGATAATGCACCAGCCTGTATCAGGCTTGTATATCAGTTGAGCATGAACGCCCGAAACATACATATTACCATCGAACAGCTGCTTGTATGGTCCCTGACGACGTCCGATAATGGCACCATTAACTCCAACCATACGGATATCAAGACTGGGATTATACAACGTCAGTGTAGGAACACCACTCTGAACGGGCATCTGCGAACCAACAGGCTCTGAGCGCCGCGAAGTAATCAATGATGAAGCATTGGTACTCTCTGGAGCTGCATTCTGACTCGGTGCCGCATTACGCTGATTACTCTGTTCGTCTACACCAGCCATCAATCCACCACAATAGGTGCAACGACGCCCCATGCCGACACGCCCGCAACTGGTACAATAGACAAGTTCCTGTCCACACTGGTCACAGTAGTGAGACTCTTCTTCTATCTCTTCTTTACAACTTGGACAAATAATCATATCTCTTCTTTAATATCTTCTGGCATAATCAATTGATAAGTCTCCTGCGTAATCTCAGACTGCTGCATAGCACTGACACGCATGGACAGTTGCTGGATGGTGGCATCGAGCATATTGCGCATCTCACGGGCATTACCGAAGGAAGTGCTCTTGCTGATGACCTTGCGGCAGATGAGATCCATGAGTTTAAACTCTGCCTCAGGCGACAACTTGTAGTTGTCCTTAGCCGCCATCTTCTTGAAGATTGCCAACAGCTCATCCTCGTTATAGTCATCGATATGCATCTTATGGCTGAAACGACTTGCAAGTCCCGGGTTAACAGCAAGGAAGGTTTCCATTTCGTCCTTATAACCTGCAGCAATGACAACGAACTTACCGCGATCATCCTCCATGCGCTTCATCAGGGTATCAATGGCTTCCTTACCATACTGGTCGTTCTCCGACGACAGCGTGTAGGCCTCATCGATGAACAAAATACCACCCATGGCCTTATCGCACATGTTGTTAACGATCTTCGGAGTTTCACCCATATACTTACCGACAAGGGTAGCACGGCTGGCCTCAATGACACGACTGGTGGGCAGAATCTCCATAGCCTGAAGTATCTCTCCCATCTTGCGAGCAATAGATGTCTTACCTGTACCTGGATTACCCGTCAGGATAAAGTTCATCGACATCTGCTGTACCTTACCGGCACCCATAGCGGCACGCTGCTTCATGAACATGCTCTGCACAGCCAGACGACGAATCAGGTTCTTGACAGAGCGCATACCGATGAAGTCGTCGAGTTCGTTGAGTACCTCATCGAGCGGACGAGCCTTCTCGGCCTGAGCAACCTCAAGGTCGGCAGTGGTAATGCGGTACATATCGTCGTCCTTGAAGTCGGGATTGCCCATCAAGCCAACGAGGCGCTGACTCTGTTTCTCCACTGCCTGGTCGAACATTCGACGAGCCTCACGGGCATTGCCGAAGTTCTTGTCACGACGCAGGTAGAGCTGCTCGAACTGACGATGGATAGCAGCCTGTGTCTCTTCATCAATAGTGAAGTTCTTACCCTTCGCCAGATTGATGAAGATTTCAGTCAGTTCGTCAGGCGTATAGTCGTCGAAATGAATGGTCTGCGTAAAGCGGCTCTTCAGTCCTGGGTTGGTATCAATGAAGTCGTGCATCTGGTCGGTATAGCCAGCAACGATACAAATGAACTTGCCACGATCATCCTCCAAACGTTTGAGCAGCGTATCGATTGCCTCTGAACCGAAGGAATCCTGGTCACTCGACTTCAACGTGTAAGCCTCATCGATGAACAACACGCCACCCATTGCTGAGTCAATCAACTGGTTGGTCTTGATGGCGGTCTGGCCAGAATATCCTGCCACCAGCTTTGCGCGGTCAGCCTCTATCAACTGACCTCGCGACAGGATACCTAACGTACGGAATACATCTGCCATGATACGTGCAACGGTGGTTTTACCTGTACCTGGATTACCCGTGAAGACGTAGTGTTTGCCCTGGAAGGTATTGGTCTCGCCACGACGAATCTGTAGATTGAGGAATGCTGCCAAATTGGATATTTCTTTCTTGACAGCAGCCAGACCCACCATACCATTGAGCTTCGACAGACACTCCTTATAGTCAACGGCTTTCGGAGCCTCGTAAGGAATGTCAGGAACGTCGATAGTCATCATCTGCTCATTGGTGAGCGTCGAGATATCAACCTTCTGCAAACGCTCTGCCTGTTTGGCGACAATCTTGTCGAAAAGCTGACGCATCGTACGACCATTGGCAAAGTCCTTGTCGCGCGAATTGTATAGCTCAGTTATCATCTTGAGCGTCAGTTCCTTTGCCTCGTCCGTAAATACATACTTCTTCTCCTTGGCAAAGACACTCATAATCTGGAACAACTGGTCGGGCGTGTAGTCATCGATATTGAGGAAATAGCTGAAACGGCTACGCACACCAGGATTAATACGGAACAGATTGTCCATCTCCTGACGATAGCCGGCAGCAATGACAACGAACTTACCACGATCGTCCTCCATACGTTTCATCAGCTGCTCCAAGGCCTGCGTGCCCTGCTGGTCTTTATCGCCGCTCTGACTCAGCGGAGCCAGTGTATAGGCCTCGTCCACAAAGAGGATACCGCCCATAGCCTTGTCACACAAGCGGTCAACGACCTTTGGCGTCTCGCCCTGATAGGGGCTGACCATCTTCGAGCGATCAACCTCGACGACATGGCCACTATCCAGATAACCGATGGATTCCAATATCTCACCCAACTTACGGGCAATCGTTGTTTTACCTGTACCTGGGTTACCAGTCAGTACGATATGAATACCTGACTTCTCCTGCTCACCCAATCCACGCTGGGCACGCTGTACGCTATTATGAACGGTAAAGGCAATCTCACGAACGGCCTTCTTTACCTCGTCCATACCAATATAGCGGTCCAGATCGCTAAGGATATCCTCCAATGTACGCTCTTCAGGAACATATCCATGGATATCCTGTTCCTCGACCATTACCGCATCTGCTCCACGACTGATAAACGACGTGAAGATGTCTTCTGCCGTTTTAATCGCTACATGAGCATAACCGAAAGTCTCGTCCTTGATCTTCACCTGATACTGGAAGAAACGAATCAGTTTATGGTCAGCCTCTGGTGTGTAGGCTGCAATACCGTACTTGGTACGCAGTTCCAGTTTACAGATATCGCACAATTCCTGATAACCTGGAGTCGGCAGACGGAATGTGTACTTGAAACGGTTCTGCGCAGCAGGATTTGCTGTCAAGAAATCGTCAAGACCTTTAGGCAATCCAGCAATCATCACAATGGGATTCTCGTCCCACTTGTCCATCTCGACAAACAGTTTGTCAAGTGGATTCACCTGATTGGAATAACGATCCGGCAACAACTTCTGCACATTGTCGAAGAACAGAATGCCATCTTTGGCTTTCTTCACATTATCATCCCATTTGTCGACAAAACGCTGATAGTCTACGGCATCAACCATCGTCAACTTGGGTTTCTCGATAATCTTGTGCTGGTAAAAATAGTCACGAATCACTTCAGCAAGTGCTGTCTTACCCGTTCCTGTCTCACCTATAATGATAGCATTGACGCTCAGACGGACATTCATAATGTCCTTACGCGAATGCAGATAAGTATAGGTGTCAACAACGGTCTTCAACTGTTGTTTCACGTCGTCAAGTCCTACCATGCGGTCAAGCACGTTTTGTGAAACGAGCGGTTTACCACACCAACGACAGAACTTAGCTATTGAGCGGTTTTCCTTATGACAATGCTCACATATCATATCTCTTAATATCCTTTTTATTCTACATCCTTTTTAACGTCCTCTTCGCCAGTAGCAGTTTCTTCACCTTCTTCAGGCTCTGCATCTGTCTGTTCTACATCTTGCTGTATTTTTTCTACAACCTCTGCAGGATTCACACGAATATTCTCTGCATTTGGGTTGGGACGATTCATGAGTTTAGGACTGAAAACTATCATCTCCATCAACAATATGGCAACCATTATGCTCCATAGAATGTAATGTAGCACTGACTCGCCACTGAGAGAGCGCACCTGATTGGTGACATCATCAAGCAAACCGAACTTCGAACCCTTGAACTTAAACGTCTTCTGCTTGAATGTATAGAATAACGGCTCAATCAGTGTCGACTTGATGTCGTCTTCCATCACCTCATTGATAAGTTGGTTATCACCCTTGGAGTCGCTGCGATAATCTGTCAGGTGACATACTGCCATATATAATAAGGTAATAACAATAGCCGCAGGAATGAACAATGAAGGTGACGAGGCGTCGACTGTCCTGAGGATGAGAATCGGGATATAAGAAGAAATGATACCCAACAGTCCCCACAAGCACGACATCACAAAGCCATATCCTCGGAAATATGCACGAAGACCAACGATGATAGCCGTCATACCACCTACAGGCAGACCAATCGTCATCACTGAGTGTTGGAAAATATACTGGCGTCCAGACTCCGTAATGCCACAGATGAGCAATAGCAATATCCAAACAGCACACAATCCATAGAACGTGTAACGCCAGCGACGCTCCTTCGACTTTGCCTTATTGAAGCCCTGACGAACTTCTTGATACTTCTGAGCCGTCTCTTCTTGTGCATTGACGTAGCGCTTGAAATAATACTGGTTCTGGTCTATCTCGCCTAATGCTTTGATCCACTCTTCCAACTTACGCTCATAACTGTAGTCCTGGCTAAAGTCCTGGAAAGGGTCTTCATGATAGAATACCGCCATCCACTGGCTCAACGAACCTCGCTTCATAGCTGAAAGGAGCTGTGGACGATACATCAGTTTGTCCATCGTGATGGCCGATGTAAGTTCTGTGCCGTCCTCCAACAAGTAAGTCGGTGTCACACCCAGAATACGGCAGAAACGATAGATGGCTGTACGGACATCGTAGGCTCCCAGACGAGTACGATTCTCTTCACTCTTCATGTCGAAGCAGGCACGAGCCTGGCTGATTTGTTCGAACCAACCATGTAATTGGGCAAAATAGATAAAGCGCCCGTCAGAATCTGTATAGTCAACAGCCTTCTTGGCATATTCCTCTTCCGAAAGGTTCTGCCACTCCTTCAGCTGTTCACGAATTACCTCTCCTACTTTAAAAGGCGAATCGGCATCACGCAAATCGTAAGCAGCCTCCTTGTCAATATTGTAGAGAACCTTGTAACCCAGCGAACGACTTGGTGTCTTTCCTGCCGTCATGATACGCAGTGCCTCGCAAGCCATATGGTCTTCGTGGCAGTACATCCACGAGAGCAGACGTCCGTCGCTCAAACTATTCCATTCGTCTTCTGAACAATCCTCATAGCCAAAGGTATGGACAATATCCGCCAAATTAGATGACGGACGGTTGACCAAGAATGGAATGTCTGCGTCTATCTCATAAACAAACCTCAGGATAGCGATACGTCCGTCAAGTTTGCTTTCCTCAGAGAAATAGCTACGCAAGCGACTGACATCGGCCTTTGAATGCGATTCCAAATAAAGATACAGCGTATCATTCGGATTAGCCAAAGCTATTTTGTATTCGTCCTGATAGCTCAGCACCGAGATAGCAGCACTATGCACGTCATCACACAAGTTGCCTCGAACGTCCTTATACGGATAAGTCGGTTCCATCACATAGACAGCAGCCATCAAACCTGCATGCTGGTCGACAGGATAGCGGTTGACAACTATATCCTTGACGGCAGAACTGAGTTTCACGTTACCGCACTGTTCCAGCCAACCAGCGATACGACCATTATATAAATAGTTGATGGACAACCGCTCGTTATCCAATAACAGGGGAATCAATTCGTGAACATTATCTGCTACAAGGTTCTTCTCCGGATCAACGATGAAACTACGATACTTCAGAATAGGTGAAGACATATCGATTTTCACATCTTCGCCCAAGAACCAGCGCTCCACTTCATCATAGCCCCAACGTGTCTGAGGATTCACCGATGTCAGTCCCTGCACTATCATCTTCACACGATCAGGCAGTTCGTTGATTCGCGGCAAACGTCCTTCGTTCTTCTTGCGCATCATTACACGCTCGTTCTGACTCAGCGGATTCTCACCTAACCAGAGCGTCATCAGCGTGATACCCAACGAATAGAAGTCAACAGCAGGGGTAATCTCCACCTCACCGTCAATGACATCGTTGTACATCTCAGGAGCAGCATAAACCGGTGTACGGGCCTGTGTGGTACGATGTACTTTTTCGTCGCCTTCCAACACACTGGAGATACCGAAATCGCCCAAAACAATTTCCTTGTGGTCAGCCTCGCGGAAGAAATAATTGCCTGGCTTGATATCCTTGTGAATGATGTTGCAGTTGTGGCAATATGCTAATGCAGCGGCGGCCTGTAAGGCTATGCGACGGAACTGGTTGAAATCGCCGTCAAGGTCGTATTCATTTAGCGTACCACCACGCAGATATTCCATCAACTCATAGTCGCGATTCTTACCGTCGACATATGTTTTGCCATAGTCGTATACCCGGACTATCATCTCCATACCGATATTCTGGATGATGCGCATCAGCGTCTTCTTGATAGTAAAGTTGGGATAGTACACTTTCAGCACGCGCTGTCCTTCTTCGCCTTCAACCAAGAACACCTGAGCCTCGCCGGAATTGTCGCTCAGGCACTTGATGCTTCTATACATTCTGCCTTTCAAAAGGAACTCTACGTCACCACCCGTCTGGCCTTGAGTATTCTCTCCTGGACGGATAGTCATCTCTCCATTGCCGCTGGCAGCAGGCTGACTTGAAGTGACGCGTACCGTCACCGTAGTAGTACCATTCGCTACAGGCTCTGCACCTCTAAAGGTCTTATCGTCCATATATTATTTATCGTCTTTTATTTCAGCGTTAGAATTCTTACCTAAAACCACCCATTTGCCTCCCATCTGGGGCTTCGCACAACCACAGGGGCTGCTATGCATAGCATGTTTGTAGTTACACACCCAAGCCAGACGCACACCAACGGGCTTACTGGCCATTGCATAGTTGCGAGCCTTTGCAGGGGAAGGACATGCCGGAACGGCCAGTTTGTCGAGAATGGCCGACAACATTTTAATCTTTACAGCTTTCTGCTCTTCCAACTCTTCCTTGGTCATACGCTTCGTCTCGGGCTTCGGAATGATGGGATTCTCAACACCTTCGTCCTGGGCCAATAAAGTCAGCACACGCTCGCGCAACTTATTATTAGCCTGTTCGCGCAGGATATCACGCTCAGAATTGTAAGGTAGGGCGTTTTCCAGCTTCGAGAAGTCCTGTACAATCTCCACCAGTTCCTGATAGTCTGGATTGTGCTGCAACTCCTTTACCAGCATACGGGCCTCTTCCGTCAGTGCCGTACCGCATTTCTTACAGAATGCAAAGTCATTCAGCGTGTGACACGTCGGACAGACGATACCGCCTCGTGGACTGCCACATTCAGGACAGTAGGCTTCATTGCCTGACAATCGGGCTCCGCAATAGGAACAAACGTCCTTGCGGATATAGTGGTGACACACTTCGCAGAAATCTGCGTCTGGATCCATCTCTGCTCCGCAGTGGGGACACGCCATTTTGTTGATAGGCTGACCACACTGGGCACAGAACATAGCTTCTGGCTCGTTAACAAACCCACAATAGGGGCAAGCTTTACCAGCAGCCTGCCGCTGTTGTTGTTGCATTTGCATGGGTTGGTCTTCCTGTGGAAGTTCCATCTCCCTTTGTAGCGTTTGAGGGCGAACTGTACGTTGCGTCTTCTCTATATTATTGTCGTACATCATACATATGGTAGTAATAATGTTTGCAAAGTTACTAAATATTTTTTAATTCCAACAAAAAACCGGCGTAAATTTACATTTACGTCGGCATTTTTTTGTTTTTAAGCAATTATTCTTACCACAAAGGCAGTCGTTCGGCCTTCGGAATGAACATTTTATCACCTTCTTTAACACCAAAAGCGTCGTACCACATATCAATATGAGGCAGGGCTCCATTAACTCTCCAACGACCCAGTGAGTGGGGGTCGCTTTTGGTACGATTACGGATTTCAGCTTCCGTCACATTGCCAGCCCAGACACCAGCATAGGCCAAGAAGAAGCGCTGGTCAGCCGTCAGTCCGTCAATGACTAGTAACGGATTGCGCTTGGTGGCATTCTTGTAAGCATACCAGGCAACCTGCAAGCCACCATGATCGGCCAAGTTCTCGCCCAGCGTCAAACGACCATTGGCATTGAGGTCTGGCAACACCTTAATCTTTGAGAAGAAGTCGGCATACTTGTCCGTACGCGATGTAAAGTTCTTTCCATCTGCTTCCGTCCACCAGTCGTGCATATTTCCGTCCTTATCATACTGGCGTCCTTGGTCGTCAAATCCGTGTGTCATTTCGTGACCGATTACGACACCGATAGCGCCATAGTTAAAGGCATCATCAGCAGTCGGATCAAAGAACGGAACTTGCAGAATACCAGCAGGGAAACAGATTTCATTCGTAGTGGGGTTATAGTATGCGTTCACCGTCTGCGGAGTCATGTGCCACTCGTCTCTGTCAACAGGTTTCCCTGCTTTATGTTCTATCTGCCAGGCAACCCAGAAGCGGCGGCACTCCTTCATATTCTCATAGTAAGATTTTTTCGCATCAATCTTCAAATCAGACAGATCCGTCCAACGGTCAGGATAACCAATCTTCACATAGAAGGTATTCAGCTTCAGCAGGGCATTTACTTTCGTCGAATCGTCCATCCAGTCCTGAGCAGCAATGCGCTCACCAAGTGCAATACGCAGGTTCTCCACCAGCGTCTTCATACGTTCCTTCGACGAAGCGGGGAAATACTTCTGCACATAGATGCGACCCAAAGCCTCACCCATCACGCCTTGCACCTGATTGGTGGCACGACGCCAAAGGGGATGATCTTCCTTGCGACCAGACATCACCTTGCCGTAGAAGTCGAAATTAGCCTCGCGGACTTCGTCGTTCAATAGCCCTGTCGAACCGTCGATAATCCCCCACTCCATCACGTCACGATATTCAGCGGGCTTCATCGTGGCAAACAACTTGTCGGCAACGGCCATGAATTCAGGCTGTCCGACGACCAACTGCTGCATGTGCTCGCTCTTCATACCCATTGCCAAGCCCTGCTTCTCCAACTGGAAGTGAGGATAGCGGCTCTCAAACTCCTGCAACGTCATTTTGTTATAGTTGGCCTGCGGGTCACGCAGTTCCGTACGCGACTTCGAAGCCTTGGCCAAAGCCGTCTCAACCTTCATGATGTTCTTCATCTTCTGCTCGGCAGCACCTTTCTTGAAGCCAAATAGCTGGAACATGCGGACGATATGCTTCTTATACGCCTCACGAATCTTCGTAGTAGCCTCGTCAGTCTCCAGATAGTAGTCCTTCTGCCCCAACGTCAGACCGCCTTGGAAAATATTGACGATATTCTCCGTAGCGTTTTTCTCGTCAGCAGCAATATAGGAGTTGAAGAATTCCTCTGAACCATAGGGTGCCAATTCCAGTTGGATGGCAAACAGCTGATCCTTGGTCTTGGCAGCCTCCAGACGCTTGATAAGGGGCATCACAGGCGACAGGCCTTCCTGTTCGCGACGGACAGAATCCATCGCCAACTTATACAGGTCGCTCAGTTTCTGCTCAATGGTACCATTCTCGTAGCTATTTTCCAATAGTTCCTTCAAAATACCGTTGATTCGTTTGTTGTTATCTTCGGCCAGACGGTCGAAACTGCCGTAGCGTGAATAGGCAGGAGGCAGTGGGTTGGCTTTCATCCAGCCTCCACAGGCATACTCATAGAAATCGTCAGCAGGACGCACGCTCGTATCCAAATCAGCCAGATTGATGCCTGAGCGCAATTGCTGTGCTGACCCCGTAATGGTCATTGTTGCTAATGCCATGATAATCAATAATTTCTTCATTGTTCTATATATTTTAATTCGTTAATTGTTCCAATTCTTCTGAGAGTTTTTCCCAGCGTTCCACCTCTTCGTCGAGAGCTTTCTTCGTCGAAGTATATTCTGTCACAAATTCCATATTCGACGCATTTTCAGGTTTCATCAGCAGGTCGTCGAGTTCCTTCAGGCGACGTTCCATATCACTAATTCTGCGCTCAGACTGCTCGACAGCCTTCTCGGCCTTGCGCAACTGCTTCTGTTGTTCCTTATGCTCGGCATATGACTGGTTCTTTACTACCGGCTGAGCGTTAGTTCCCTTACTGGGAACTGTCTGTTCCCCGGTAGGAAACTGCGAGTTCCCAGGCTGGGAATTTTCAAGCTCCCGGAGCTCTGAAATCTGTTTGCTTCTGAGGAAGTCGTAGATACCTCCCAGATGCTCGCGAATCTTACCGCCTCCGAACTCGTAGACCTTCGTCACCAACCCGTCGAGGAATTCACGGTCGTGGGACACGACAATAGCTGTTCCGTCAAAGGCCTTGATAGCTTCCTTCAGCACATCTTTCGACGCCATATCCAAGTGGTTGGTGGGCTCGTCGAGAATCAGCAGATTGACAGGTTCCAGCAACAGACGAATCATTGCCAGCCTGCTACGTTCGCCACCACTCAACACCTTTACACGTTTGTCCGACTCCTCGCCTCCAAACATAAACGCACCGAGAATATCATTGATTCTCAGGCGCATATCGCCCTTAGCCACATAGTCTATTGTCTGAAATACCGTCAGGCTTTCGTCCAACAGCTGTGCCTGGTTCTGGGCAAAATAGCCTATCTGCACGTTGTGGCCAACCTTCAGGTTTCCCTCGAACGGTATCTCGCCCATGATACATTTCACCAGCGTCGACTTACCCTCGCCGTTCTTACCCACAAAGGCCACCTTCTCGCCTCGCTTGATGGTCAGGTTCACGTGGTCGAACACCACGTGGTTATATGCCTTCCTGACGTCCTCGCAAATGACGGGATAGTCGCCACTTCGCAAACAGGGCGGAAACTTCAGGTGCATAGCCGAATTGTCCACCTCGTCAATCTCGATAGGCACGATTTTCTCCAGCTGCTTCACTTTCTGCTGCACCTGCACAGCCTTCGTGGCCTGATAGCGGAAACGGTCGATGAACTGCTTCATGTCGGCTATCTCCTTCTGCTGGTTTTCGTAGGCTCTGAGCTGCTGTTCGCGACGTTCCTTGCGCAACACGACATACTCGTCGTACTTCACCTTGTAGTCGATAATCTGTCCGCACGATATCTCCAGTGTCCTGTTCGTCACATTATTAATAAATGCGCGGTCGTGACTCACCAGCACAACGGCATTGGCACTCGTGGCCAGAAACTGCTCCAACCACTGAATAGAATCAATGTCCAGATGGTTGGTGGGCTCGTCTAACAACAGCACATCGGGTTTGCGTAACAGGATTTTGGCCAGTTCTATACGCATTCGCCAACCGCCAGAGAACTCCGACGTGGGACGTTCGAAATCGCTACGTTCAAAGCCCAGACCCATCAGCGTGCGCTCAATCTCGGCTTCATAGCCGTCCGCACCCAGCATCTGGTAGCGGTCGTGCTCCGTCGTATATTTCTCTATCAGCGCCAGATAGCTCTCACTCTCGTAATCCGTGCGTTCAGCCAGTTGCTGGTTCATCCGCTCTATACGTTCGGCCATCTGCTGAATGTCGGCAAAGGCCTTCTGAGCTTCTTGTCGCACCGTCGTCGAGTCCTGCAGGTTCATCACCTGAGGCAGATAGCCGATGGTCGTATCGTTTGGCACGCTCACCACACCCGACGTGGGTGTCTGCTTGCCACAAAGTATCTTTAGCAGTGTCGATTTGCCCGCCCCGTTCTTACCCACAAGGGCAATACGATCGCGGTCGTTGACCACGAAACTGGCATTCGCGAACAACGGCTTCACACCAAACTCGACACGTAATCCTTCTACTGAAATCATTATTTTTTTCCGTTTGAACTGCAAAGGTACGAATTTTTTTTGTACCTTTGCACAAAATTGGATAAAAACTATGCCAAACGACAAGATATTACGCATGGAGCAGCTCGTTCGCGAGCTAAACGAAGCATCCGACGCCTACTATAACGGACGCTCAGAGCAGATGACAGACTATGAGTGGGACCAGCGTTTCGACGAACTGAAAGCGCTGGAAAACGAGACTGGCACTACCCTGCCCGACTCGCCCACGCAGAAAGTTTCCGAGGATACCATTACGGGCCAGAAAGAGAAACATGAGTTTGCGGCCCTCTCGCTGGCAAAGACCAAACAGGTTGGCGACCTCGTGAAATGGGCTGAGGAACGACCTATCTGGATATCGTGGAAACTGGATGGTCTGACGCTCGTCGTGACCTACGACAATGGCAAGTTGACAAAGGTCGTTACACGTGGCAACGGCCATATCGGCACAAATATCACTCATCTTGCTCGTTCTATCAACGGCATTCCTCAGACTATTGGTTATCAAGGACATACCGTCATTCGTGGCGAGGCAGTCATCAGCTACGACGACTTCGAACGCTTCCTCATGGAGAGTGGCGAGGACTATGCCAATCCGCGTAACCTCGCCTCTGGTTCGCTGACGCTGAAAGACCCAGACGAGGTGCGCCAGCGTCACATCCAGTGGATACCATTTACATTGGTATATACCGACCAGCCGCTGACATCATGGGGCGCACGTATGGACTGGCTCGACGCCCAGGGTTTTACCACCGTCGAACGCGAACTGGTCGATACACCGTCCACTTCCACAGTGGAAGCGAGTTTGGCTCGTTTCACCCAAAAAGTCACCTCCCGCCAGAATCCCTTCCCCGTTGATGGCCTCGTGGTGTGCTACGACGACACCGACTACGCCCAGACGGGTTCCGTCACGGGTCATCACGCCACCCGAGCAGGATTGGCTTTCAAGTGGCAGGACGAGTCGGCTGACACTATATTAAAAGAGGTGGAATGGTCGTGTGCGGCATCCACCATCTCGCCTGTGGCTATTTTCCAACCCGTCGAACTCGAGGGTACTACCGTCAAGCGAGCCTCGCTGTGCAACATTAGCGAGTGCGAACGTCTAGGCGTCGGTGGTCCTGGCACCCAGCTCAGCGTCATCAAGGCCAACAAAATCATCCCCAAGGTCATCAAGGTTACCCAAAGCATCGGCACGTTCAGCGTACCGAACGAATGCCCCGTCTGCCACGCGTCCACGCAGATTGTCGTCAGCGAGGCCAGTGGCACCAAGACGCTCCATTGTACAAATCCGGACTGTGCCGCCAAGCAACTCAGAAAACTGGCACGTTTCGTGTCGAAAGAAGGTATGAACATCGACGGCATTTCCGAACAGACGCTCTCGAAGTTCATCAACCTCGGATGGATTGCCGAATATGCCGATATCTACGAATTGCGCAGCCATATTCTCGAACTCTCGCGTATGGACGGCTTTGGCGAGAAGTCGGCCTCCAACATCATGCGCAGTATCGACAAGAGCCGTGAGGTCGAGGCCCACCGACTGCTCTACGCACTCAACATCCCGCTTTGCGGCCTCGATGTCTGCAAGCGCCTGCTCTCAGCCTATCCCCTCAACGAGCTCGTCAATGAAGCCATCAAACAGGGCGACGACCTCTTCGCCACTCAGGCCGAACCTCAGGATGTCTTCGCCCATATCGACGGCATCGGTCCTGAGAAGTCTGCCCAGTTCGTCCTATGGTTCCGCAACGAACGCAACCTTGCCCGCTACCGTCGCCTGCTCACGAAGCTCACCGTCACCACTCCAGACGTGTCAGCGTCGGGCGACAAGTGCCAAGGCCTTACCTTCGTTATCACTGGAGACGTCCACCACTACAAGAATCGCAACGAGCTCAAGGCCTATATCGAGTCGCAGGGCGGCAAGGTAGCCTCAGCTGTCAGCGGTTCTACGTCCTACCTTATTAATAATGATGTCACCTCTACGTCTGGTAAGAACAAGAAGGCCCAGCAACTGGGTATTCCCATCATCTCCGAAGACGATTTCATTGCACAATATGCCACTGTTCCGACGACCGAGTAAGCTCTCTGACATGCGTGCCATAGCACGTCCCTGGCTCATCCGCAAGGGTTACGACGGTATGACCTTCTTTGGTCGTATCATCACCCACAGCAAAGAAGAGGCAGCACGCATCAATGCATCCCACAAGTCAAAGAGCACCGTCAGCAGCACCATCAAGAATCATGAGATGATTCACCTCTATCAGGCACGCTCCACCCACGATTCCTGGCTCTGCTTCTACATCCTCTACGGCTGGTACTGGCTCCTTGCATGTCGCTATTGGCGTCGTTTGAAAAATGCAGGCTATCGCCTCAACCCCTTCGAACTGGAGGCCTACGCCCACATGCACGACCTCCACTACCTCGACAACAAAAAAAACGGCACCAACGAGTGGCGCCGCTATGCTAAAATGTCTCTACAAGAACGTCTTCAGCGTTATTTAGCGCGGTAACGCTCAGACTGAGAACGGATGAGTTCAACATCGTCGAAATAGTTGATCTGCATGGCCTGACGAACTTCGCTCATAGTTTGAGCGGCAGTCTCGCGAGCTTTCTCAGTACCCTTGCGCAGGATGTTGTAGATTTCGGGGATATCCTGTTCGAACTCGTGACGACGCTGACGAATGGGGTCAAGCATCTGGTTGAGAATCTGATTAAGGAACTTCTTGCATTTCATATCTCCCAAACCGCCACGACGGTAATGGTCCTTCAGCTCGTCGAGGTTCTGATATTCAGGCCAGAAATTGGCAAAATCCTCCGGTTTAGAGAAGGCGTCGAGATAGGTGAACACCGCGTTGCCCTCAACGTGACCAGGGTCGTTAAGGTTGATGTGCTCTGGGTCGGTATACATTGAGCGTACCTTCTGCCAGACGGTGTCCGCATCGTCAGAGAGATAGATACAGTTGCCCAGTGACTTCGACATTTTCTCCTTGCCGTCGGTTCCTGGCAAACGACGGGCTGTAGCATTCTCAGGCAACATGATATTAGGTTCGACGAGTACCTCGCCATAGACCTGATTGAAGCGTCGCACCAGTTCACGCGTTACTTCAAGCATGGGTTCCTGGTCCTCGCCAACGGGAACGGTAGTAGACTTGAACAGCGTGATATCTGCAGCCTGTGAAACAGGATAGCAGAAAAAACCCAGAGGAACGCTTTCGCCCTCGAAGCCACGCATCTTAATCTCCGTCTTCACCGTCGGATTTCGCTGTACACGACTGACGCTGACAAGGTTCATCAGATAGGTGGTGAGTTCAGCAAGCTCAGTAATCTGACTCTGGATGAACAATATGCACTTCTCAGGATCAAGACCTGCCGAGAGGTAGTCGAGAGCCACCTCGATAATATTCTGACGAATCTTCTCTGGATTATCAGCATTATCAGTAAGTGCCTGAACATCAGCCATAAACACAAACATCTTCTCATAGTCGCCAACTTCCTGAAGCTCTACACGACGGCGCAGCGAACCAACATAATGTCCAAGGTGAAGTTTACCTGTAGGACGGTCGCCTGTAAGTATAATTTTTCCCATATTTTCTTAGCTTTTTTCCAATTTGGCTGCAAAGGTAGTGTAAATCGAGCGAAAAACCAAATAAATCTCTCCTTTTTTACTCCGAACCGATGTATAGAAGCACCAAACCAAGGAATACCAGCGCCAAGTCGAGAGCCTTCGCCTTGAGATTCTTCTCATGGAAGAATACCGCACCGAAGAGGAAACTGACCAACACACTGCCACGACGAATCATAGAAACAATACTAATCATGGCATCGGGTTCCGACAAGGAATAGAAATACATGAAATCGGCCGTAGAGAGGAAGATGCTGACACCGATGATAGCCCACTCCCATCGGAAGGGAGTTGTCTCGTGGTGCTTAGGCCACCATAATACCAGCAACATGGTCAACATGATGAAACACTGGTAGATGTTGTACCACGACTGCACCATCATGCGATCAAGCCCAATACCGCCCTCGCTGACAGGAGCCATGAGGTATTTGTCGTAGAGTCCGCTAACGGCACCGAGCACTGCGGCACCGATAATCATCCATATCCAATGGTCGTGACGGAAATCGATACCCTCCTTCTTACCACTGCGCCTGAGTAGGATATAGGAGACAATAGTCAGCAACACACCCGCCCATTGCCACGCGTTGAGCCGTTCACCAAACACCAACAAAGCACCCACAAGCACCATAACGGGTCGAGTGGCATTGATAGGTCCGACAATGGTCAGCGGCAGGTGTTTCATGCCGAAATAGCCCAACAACCAACTAGAAAGAACGATGAACGCCTTGAGAAGTATGAATTTGTGCATACCCCAACCGCCAGAGGTCACATGGACCATCGTGCCGTCGAGCGTGTCAGTAGTGGCACTGAGCACAATAAATGGCAGGAAGATGAGCGACGAGAAAAGCGTATTGAGAAATAAAATCGGCAGCACGGCATTGTCGCGCAGCGCTTTCTTCTTCAGCGAGTCATAGCAGCCTAAAAGCGCTGCTGACATAAAAGCGAGTATTAACCACATAATCAATAACTTACATCTTCAAGAAACAACGCTTTTGCAGGCATGGATTCGCCTGCCTGAGTACGTTGTTTTCCCTCTATTACCTGACGGAAATCGTCGAGCGTCATACGTCCACGTCCGACCTCGACGAGGGTTCCCACGACGGCACGCACCATGTTACGCAGAAAGCGGTTGGCAGTAATCTCGAAATACCACGTGGTAGGCGATGTCTGGTGCCACTGGGCATGAGTCACGTGACAAAGCGTTGTCTTCACATCGCTACCCGCCTTGCAGAAGGCTCCAAAATCGTCATACTCCATCAGGATGCGCCCGGCTTCGTTCATCAGCGCATAGTCAAGCTGATAGTGAAGTTCAAGAGAATAAGTACAAAGGAACGGATCTTTGCGAGTGTGGACGTAATAACGGTAGGTACGCGAGACTGCCGAAAAACGGGCGTGAAGGTCGGCGGCAACTGGTTCAACACAATAAACAGCAATATCGTGATGAAGCAGGCCATTCAATTTCTTGGCCAACGTTAAAGGATCGAACACCTGTTCGGTATCAAAATGAGCCGCCATGCAACGAGCGTGGACGCCCGTGTCTGTACGACCTGCACCAGTGATGCTGACATCCTCGCGCAAGAGCAACGACAGACAGCGCTGTAATTCGCTCTGCACCGTGATGCCATTGGGCTGAATCTGCCAGCCGTGATACTGCGTTCCGTCGTAGCCAAACCAGATAAAGTACCTCATAACAGTCCGCGAAGGTACGAAAATTTTTCGGAAACGAAAAGAAAATATAAAGAAAAACCAGTTTTCCTTTGGTATTTTGCTCACTTTTTCGTACCTTTGCCCCAATTATGTACCTAATAAATAGGTACTAACACTAAAACTTTGAAAGAATATGTTCGATAAAAACACCTATATCCGTCGTAGAGCGGAACTGAAAAAACTGGTTGGCGAGGGCATCATCGTCATGTTTGGCAACAACGAGGCACCGTATAATTATCCCGCCAATGCGTATGCTCCCATGCGTCAGGACTCCTCATTTCTTTATTATTTCGGTCAACACCGAGACGGACTGGTAGGCGTTATCGACATTGACAACGACGAAGAATGGCTCTTGGGCGACGACATCGATATTGAGGACATCGTATGGATGGGGTTCGTTCCCTCGGTAGCCGACCTGGCTGCTGAGGTGGGTGTCACAAAGACCGCCCCCATGTCCGCCCTCAGTTCAGTATGTCGTTGTGACACAGCGACACACACAACGGTTCATTTCCTGCCACCCTACCGTCACGACACGAAGATACAAATCATGGACCTGCTGGGCATACACCCCTCGAAGCAGAAGGATGCTGCCTCGCTGAAACTCATTCAGGCGGTGGTGAAGCAGCGATCGACGAAGGAACAGCAAGAAATAGACGCTATAGACCGTGCTTGCGACATCGGTTACGTGATGCACACGACGGCACAACTGCTCATCAAGCCCGGCGTGACGGAACGTTTCATCGGTGGTCAGGTGAACGGCATTGCCCGCAGTCTGGCACAAGGCACAGGTTTCGCTACCATATTTTCGCAACACGGGGAAATCATGCACGGCAATCCCTCGGCAGCCAAGCTCGAGGCAGGACGCCTGGCACTATGTGACGCTGGTTGCGAATTGGACGACTACTGTTCTGATCACACGCGTACAATGCCTGTCACGGGTAAGTTCGACCAGCGACAGTTGGAAATATACAGCATCGTCGAGGCCTGTCACGACTATGTATTGGACGTGGCCAAGCCTGGCGTGAAATATATGGACGTACATTTTGCTGTCTGCCGTATGATGACGGAACGGCTGAAGGAACTCGGACTCATGCGAGGCGATACGGACGAAGCCGTTCGCGCTGGAGCTCATGCCATGTTCCTGCCTCACGGATTAGGACACATGATGGGTATGGACGTGCACGATATGGAAAGTCTCGGACAAATCTACGTCGGCTTTGACGACGAAACACGTCCGAATCTGGAGCAGTTCGGTACCAACTGTCTGCGCATGGGACGCCGACTGGAAGAAGGCTTTGTCGTCACTGACGAGCCGGGCATCTACTTCATTCCCCAGCTCATCGACGAGTGGCGTGCCAACGGACACTGCAAAGAATTCCTGAACTTCGACAAACTCGAGACCTACAAGGACTTCGGAGGCATCCGCATTGAGGATGACGTGCTGATAACGAAGGACGGCTGCCGTTTCCTCGGCCAGAAGCGCATCCCGTATCATCCACAAGAGTTGGAGGCGTTCATGGAGAATCGCATTTGACGACCAAAAGAAGAAAACAATTAAAAAACAATAATAACAAAAAAAAGAGACAAGTAATGAGAAAAGTAATGACTTTGGCACTGCTGGCGCTATTTGCCCTCGGTGCACAGGCAGAGGAAAAGAAAGACTCTGTCAACAAAAACAAACCCGTGTTTACGGTCGTCAAGGAGAACCCCATCACGCGCATTAAGGATCAGAACCGCAGCGGTACGTGTTGGGACTACTCTACCCTGTCGTTCTTCGAGGCTGAAATCCTGAAGAAGACGGGCAAGAAGTACGACCTCTGCGAGGCTTTCGTAGCTAACAAGACGTACATGGAGCGCGCCATCCAGGTGGTTCGCTATCATGGCGATTGCCAGTTTGCACAAGGCGGCAGCGCTGAGGACGTGCTGGCAACGCTGAAGAATCACGGAATCTGTCCGCTTGAAGCGATGCCATTCCCTGGCTCGCTGTATGGTGACTCGCTGAACAACTTCAACGAGTTCTTCGGAGTATTGGAGCCTTACGTGGCAGCTATCGCCAAAAGCACTGCCAAGAAGATCTCGAACCAGTGGAAAGTCGGACTGCAGGGCATTCTCGACGCCTATCTGGGTAAGTGTCCTGAGAAGTTCACCTACGAAGGTAAGGAATATACCCCCAAGACCTTCATGGCTTCACTGGGCATCAACCTCGACGACTACGTCAGCATCACCAGCTACACCCACCACCCCTTCTACACAGGCTTCGCTGTAGAGGTGCAGGACAACTGGCGATTCCCGCTGTCGTATAACGTACCGATGGACGAGATGATGCAGATTATCGACAATGCCGTGATGAACGGCTACACCATCGCCTGGGGTGGTGATGTCTCGGAGGACGGCTTCACCCGCAGCGGTCTGGCTTATGCCATCGACAGCAAGGCTACGCAAAGCCTTCGTGGTAGTGATATGGCCAAATGGCTGAAACTAACCACCACGAAGAAGCGCGACATCATCGATTCGCTGGGTTGCACGGTTCCTGAAATCATTCCGACACAGGAGATGCGTCAGGAACATTTCGACAACTGGGAACTGACCGACGACCACGGCATGCACATCTTCGGTGTGGCCAAGGACCAGAACGGCAAGGAATATTATATGGTGCAGAACTCGTGGGGCGAGACCGGCGACTACAAGGGCATCTGGTATATGACCAAGACCTACATCGCTGCCAACACGATGGACTTTCTCGTCAACAAGAACGCCATTCCTAAGGACATTCGCAAGAAGCTGGGGCTGTAAAGGGCAATAGTGTGGTAACCAATAAACTCGACTAAAATGCAGTTTAAATGGAATTACGAACCACCTACACCCGAAAGACTGCAAGCGGCTAAGGAACTGGCCGAGAAGATAGGCATGAGTCCTGTCATGGCCAATCTGCTCATCCAGCGAGGCATCAAGACCGAGAGTGCTGCCAAGCGCTTCTTCCGTCCGATGCTGAACGAGCTGATAGATCCGTTCCTGATGAACGATATGGACGTGGCCGTCGACCGCCTGAATGATGCTATGGGCCGCAAGGAGCGCATCATGGTTTGGGGCGATTACGACGTAGACGGATGCACAGCAGTAGCTCTGGTGTATAAGTTCCTGCAGCAATTCTATTCCAACATGGAATACTACATTCCCGACCGCTATGAGGAGGGATATGGCGTGAGCCAGAAAGGAATAGACTATGCTGCCGAGAACGGTGTGAAACTGATTATCGTGCTCGATTGCGGTATCAAGGCAATCGATGAAATAGCGTATGCGAAGGAGTTGGGCATCGACTTCATCATCTGTGACCATCACGTTCCTGACGACGTGATGCCGCCCGCAGTGGCCATTCTCAACCCCAAGCGTACCGATTCTACCTACCCCTATCATCACCTGTCGGGATGCGGTGTAGGATTCAAACTCATGCAGGCTTTTGCCAAGAATAATGGCATTCCTTTCTCGCGACTCATCCCCCTGCTCGACTTCTGTGCCCTGAGCATTACAGCCGACATGGTACCCATCGATGGCGAGAACCGCATTCTGGCGTTCCACGGACTGAAACAGCTGAATCTAAGTCCGTCGATAGGTCTGAAGGCCATCATCGACATTTGCGGACTGTCAGGCCGTGAACTGACCATGAGCGACATCATGTTCAAGATTGGTCCGCGCATCAATGCCTCCGGACGTATGCAGAATGGCACGGAGACCGTCACCCTGCTGGTGGAAAAAGACCTGAAGCGGGCTTTGATGGAAGCTACGCGCATCAACGAATACAACGACCAGCGTCGTGACGTTGACAAGCAGATGACCGAGGAGGCCAACGAGATTGTGGCTCGCTTGGAGAGTCAGCAGCACCAGAAATCCATCGTCCTCTACGACGAAGACTGGAAGAAAGGCGTGGTGGGCATCGTAGCCTCACGACTGACGGAACTCTATTTCCGTCCTACCGTCGTGCTGACCATCATCAATGGCATCGCCTCGGGTTCTGCACGTTCGGTAGCTGGTTTCGATATCTACGAGGCCATCAAGTCGTGTCGCGACCTGCTCGAAAACTTCGGCGGCCACACCTATGCCGTAGGTCTGACGCTTCGTCAGGAGAATATCCCCGAGTTCCGCCGTCGTTTCCAGGAGTATGTCAGCAACCATATCATGCCCGAGCAGACGCAACAGACACTGGACATTGATGCCGAAGTGGACTTCCACCAAATCAACAAACGCCTGCTCAACGAGTTGAAGAAACTGGCTCCCCACGGCCCTGCCAACGAGAAGCCGTTGTTCCTGACGCGTAACGTCTATGACTATGGAACGTCGAAAGTCGTCGGCCGCCACCAGGAGCATATCAAGCTCGAACTCGTCGATTCCAAGTCGGCAGTGGTCATGAACGGCATCGCCTTCGGACAGTCGGCAGCGGCACGTTACATCAAGTCGAAACGCTCGTTCGACATCGTGTACACCATCGAGGAGAATACCTACAAGCGTGGCGAAGTGCAGCTGCAAATAGAGGATATACGTCCCTCGGAGGATGAGTAAGTATCAGGAGATCCTCAAGCGTTACTGGGGCTACGACGACTTTCGCGGCATCCAGCGTGACATCATTGAGTCCATCGGAGCGGGTCACGACACGCTGGGACTGATGCCTACAGGTGGTGGGAAGTCCATCACCTTTCAGGTGCCGGCACTGGCCAAGGAGGGTGTCTGCATCGTCATCACACCCCTCATTGCGCTCATGAAGGACCAGGTACACCACCTGCGCCAGCTCGATATCCAGGCGGCAGCCATCTATAGCGGCATGCAGCACGACGACGTGATGCGCACGCTGGAGAACTGTATCTTGGGAAATACCAAGATTCTATATGTCTCGCCCGAACGCCTGGGGAGCAGCCTGTTCCAGGCCAAACTGCGCCACATGCAGGTGAGCTTCATCACCGTCGACGAGGCACACTGCATCTCGCAATGGGGCTATGACTTCCGACCGTCGTATCTCGAAATCGCCAACATCCGCAACATCCATCCTGACGTCCCCGTGCTGGCTCTTACCGCTACCGCCACACCACAAGTCATCGACGACATCTGCACAAAACTGTCTGCGGGATTCAGTTCCCCCGAATCCACAAGCGCATCCGGGGAAACCGGATGCCACGCGGGGAAACACGGCTTTTCCGTGTTTCGCATGTCCTTCGAGCGCAAGAATCTGGCCTACCTCGTCCAGAACGCCCCCGACAAATACGGCGAACTGCTTCGGCTGCTCGACGGCACACCAGGCTCGGCCATCGTCTATGTGCGCAGCCGGCGTCATGCCCGCGAGATTGCCGAACATCTCTCCGATGCAGGACTCTCGGCGACATTCTATCATGCCGGACTCGACCATGCTGACAAAGACCGCCGCCAGCGCGACTGGCAACACGACCGCACGCGCATCATGGTAGCCACCAACGCCTTCGGCATGGGCATCGACAAGCCCGACGTCCGACTGGTCATCCACTACGACAGTCCCGACTCCCTCGAGGCTTACTTCCAGGAGGCTGGCCGTGCTGGACGCGACGGTCAACCTGCCCGAGCCATTCTGCTCTTCAACGGCAGCGACAACGGCAAGCTGTCGAAGCGCGTCGACGACACCTTCCCCCCGCGCGAATATATTAAAGAGGTGTATGAACATCTGGCCTACTACTACCAGATTGCTACCGGCGACGGCTATGGCGTCAACCGCGAGTTCAACATCGAGGAGTTCTGCCTGCGCTTCCACCATTTCCCCGTCCGCGTCCATTCCGCCCTGCAGATTCTCATGCGCGCCGGCTATCTCGACTACGACGAGGAGGCCGACAACGAAGCACGCGTACACTTTCTCGTCAGTCGCGACGAGCTCTACCGTCTGGAGCAGGTGACACCCGTCGAGGAACGCGTCATCGTTGCCCTGCTACGCAACTATGGCGGACTCTTTGCCGACTACGGCTACATCGACGAGAGCATCGTTGCCCAGCAGGCCGGACTCCCCCAGCCCGTCGTCTACGACATTCTGAAAGCCCTGTCGCTGCGCCATCTCATCAGCTTCATTCCCCGCAAACAAGTACCCTACATCCGCTATCTGCAGCGTCGCGAGGACAAGGAACACATCCAACTGCCACGCGCCATCTACGAAGACCGTCTGGAACAATACCGCAAGCGCATCCAGGCTATGTCGAACTACGCACAGGCGACAGACCGCTGTCGCAGTCGAATGCTGCTCGAATACTTTGGCGAAGAGACCCACAAGGATTGTGGCCAGTGCGATGTCTGTCTGCGTGAGCAAGGCCAGCTGGTGACTCCCGCCGACCAGCACGATGCCAACCAGCAGATTCTCGCCATGCTCTCCGACCGTCAGCGTCACCATATCACCGAGCTCTACTGCCTGCAATTACCTGCGGAAGCGCTCAATGCAGCCCTCAAAGTCCTGATGGAAAATGAAAAAATCCGCCAGGACGACGGATTTCTCATGATTGTCTAACAAGCAGCTTGCGCCTCTCTGACGGCATCCAGCAACGCTTGGTGTACCACGCCGTTCGTAGCCACGATGCTGTCACCCTGCGTAAAGTCGTCCGACCCGTCGTAGTTGGTCACCATTCCCCCTGCCTCCTTCACAATGAGTGCTCCGGCCATGTAGTCCCACTGCCCGATATAGCGCTCAGCATAGGCATCAAGACGCCCCGCAGCCACATAGCACAGCGCAATAGCCGCAGAACCCATCATGCGGATGCTGCCCACGTTGCCATAGAACCGGTCTATCAGCCGCTTGATGACGGGCTTATAGGCGTCGCTGTTATACGGCAACTGCAAGCACAGCAGCGCATCGTTTATCTCGCTCGTGCCAACATGCAAAGGCTTGTCATTCACCCATGCCTTTCCACCCTGCCAGGCATAGAAGCATTCGTCGCTCACGATTTCATAAACTACGCCAACAACAATCTGCCTGCCTTTGCAGAGTGCAATGCTGACGGCATAAGGCGCAAAGCCATGTATGAAGTTCGTGGTACCATCTAATGGATCAACAACCCATACATATTGCTCGTCGGTATGACCTGCCGAGCCTTCCTCTGTGATGAATCCTGCTTCGGGCACTATCTCACGCAGCTTGCCGACGATGAGCCGTTCCGAGCCCTTGTCCACATACGACACATAGTCGTGGGCGTGCTTGCGCTCCACCTTGTCTACCGAAAAGCTCGCGCGTTCCTTATTAATATAAGCACCCGCCTCGCGTGCCACTTGACACACAAGACGGGTTATAGTCTCAAGATCTTTCATCAAAATCTTACTTCTTACATCTTACATCAGACATCTCTTAGTCTTCCTGATACTCAGGACGCAGCTTGCGAACGGTCTCACCGGCGCGCCACATCTCCTGGTTGCGCATAGCCTCCAGCTCCTTCTCCAGTCCGGCACGATAGTCGGGCTTCGAGTTGGCGTCGATGGTGATCTGAGCCTCGTTACCGGTCTGCACCGAATAGTACAGCCACTCCATCACAGGCTTGATAGCATCGTGGAAACGGGGAGCCCAGTCCAAAGCACCACGCTGAGCGGTGGTCGAACAGTTGGCGTACATCCAGTCCATACCCTTGGCACCGAACAACGGGCCGAGGCTCTGCGTCAGCTCCTCAACGGTCTCGTTGAAAGCCTCAGAAGGCGTGTGACCATGCTCGCGCAGGACCTCATACTGAGCCAGCAACAGGCCCTGGATGGCACCCATCAGCGAACCGCGCTCACCAGTCAGGTCGCTGGTAGCCTCGCGCTGGAAGGTGGTTTCAAACAGGTAGCCGGCACCAATACCGATACCGAAAGCCAGCGTCTTTTCCTTAGCCTTGCCCGTAGCATCCTGATAGATGGCATACGAACAGTTCAGACCGCGACCCTCGCAGAACATCGTGCGGAGGCTGGTACCAGAACCCTTCGGAGCCACCATGATGACGTCGACATCCTTCGGGGGAACCACACCCGTGCGGTCGCTCCAGTTGATAGCGAAGCCGTGGCTGTAGTACAGCGTCTTGCCGGGCTTCAGATATTGCTTGATAGTGGGCCACTGCTGCATCTGACCAGCGTCAGAGAGCAACATGCAGAGGATAGTACCCTTCTCGGCAGCCTCCTCGATGCTGAAGAGCGTCTTGCCTGGCACCCATCCGTCGGCAACAGCCTTGTCGTAGGTCTTACCCTGACGCTGACCGACGATGACGTTAAAGCCATTGTCCCTCAGGTTACAAGCCTGACCGGGGCCCTGGACGCCATAACCGATGACGGCGATGACCTCATCCTTCAATACTTCACGTGCTTTCTCCAATGAGAACTCCTTGCTGGTGACCACAGTCTCCATGACGCCACCAAAATTCATTTCTGCCATAATGCAAATTTGTTTTTTAAAATGTTATACATATCCCTTGCCGACCATGCCAGCCCTACCCGAAAGCCGTCCTTTTACCGATCTGCTCAGCGCTTACACGAAGCCCCGACGAGGGGAGTAACTAATAAAATCGCCTGCAAAGATACGAATAAGCGAGCAAAGAACCAAAGAAAACTTGTTTTTTTTGTTCTTTCGAGCGAGAGTACCCCTACTTACTCCCACTCAATGGTACCCGTAGGTTTCGGAGTCAGGTCGTACAATACACGGTTCACACCCTTCACCTCCGTGATGATACGCTTCGTGATATGGTGCAGCAGCGCATAGGGAATCTCCTCGATAGTAGCCGTCATGGCGTCGCGCGTGTTCACGGCACGGATGATGACCGGCCAATCCCAGCTGCGCTTGTCATCACGGACACCCGTCGACTTATAGTCAGGCACGATGGTGAAGTACTGCCACACCTTGCCTTCCAGTCCGTTCTTGGCAAACTCCTCACGCAGGATGGCATCACTCTCGCGCAGAGCCTCCAGACGGTCGCGCGTGATGGCTCCCGTGCAACGGACACCCAGTCCGGGACCGGGGAATGGCTGGCGGAACACCATATTGTCGGGCAGTCCCAGCTCCTTACCCACTACGCGAACCTCGTCCTTGAACAACAGCTTGATGGGTTCCACCAACTCAAACTGCATATCCTCGGGCAGACCGCCCACGTTGTGGTGCGACTTCACAGGGCCCGACTCCACAATGTCCGGATAGATTGTACCCTGTGCCAGGAAACTGATACCCTCCAACTTGCGGGCCTCCTCCTCAAACACGCGGATAAACTCCGCACCGATAATCTTGCGCTTCTGCTCGGGGTCGGCCACACCCGCCAACTTATCCAGGAAGCGGTCCGTAGCGTCCACATACACCAGATTAGCGTTCAGCTCGTCGCGGAACACCTTCACCACCTGCTCGGGCTCACCCTTGCGCAGCAGACCATGATTCACGTGTACCGACACCAGCTGCTTGCCCACAGCCTTAATCAGCAGCGCAGCCACCACCGACGAGTCAACACCACCCGACAATGCCAGCAACACCTTCTTGTCACCAATCTGAGCGCGCAGCTCCTTCACCTGTTCGTCAATAAACTTCTGTGCCAACGCCGGAGTCGTGATACGCTCCATATCAGCCGGCCTAACATTACCTGTACTCATAATTATAATATATTTAGTGAAATGTTAATAAATAGGGATAATTCTGTAGCTCTAACTACTTTGCAAAGGTACAAAAAAATATCGAGAAAACCAAACGTTTTCCCGATTTTTTACTTGCCGCTTCCTTTTCACTTGTAGTACCCGAGGCGGACGAAGTGGCGGGGGGCGGTGAAGGGAGTCCACGAGATGTGGAGCCAGCCGGGGCCGGTCAGCAGCTGGTCGGTATAGTCGCAGGTGCGGAGATAGTCCACCAGGCGCTGGAACTGGCGCGGGTCCTTGGGGCGGATGTCGGCAGCCTGTCCGAGCAGGTGCTGTGAGTTGCGCACACCACCGACCTCGCGGTTGTAGGCCTCGTTGCGGTAGCCCGAGTTGACGATAATGGCTCCCACCTCGCGGCGTGCGGGTTCCAGTAGATACTGGCAACCGTACTTCAGGTTAAACAACACCTGCGGCGTTGGCAGGTTGTCGGGGTGCTTCCCTAGGTTGAGAAATTCGCTCAGCATAAAATGAGGAGTGAGTCGAATGTCATTGAGCTGTGTGTTTTCCATAAGTCAATTCGTTTAATTCGTGATTGCAACGCCACACTCTGCTAGTCAGAGAAATTCGTGGTTTTCTTTCCATTGATTTTCTTGGTGATGAGTTTTACATAATAGTCGAGGCCGAAGATGCTGGCGACGAGCAGGAAGGCCTGAGCGACATAGACCAGCAGACCGTTCGACACGTCGTCGATCATGATGACTTGATAAGAAACCAATGCAATGCTGCTCACGATGAGCAGCACCGCACAGGCATACTGAGAGATTTTAAAGTGTGTGTTTTCCATAGCGTTTTTAGTGTTTTACATCATCGCCGATTCACCGTAGGCACCCAACAGGGCGCTGATAATGTAACCTGCAATCTGAAGGATTGTCTTCCATGTTTTGTTCATAATTCTGTGTGTTTAAAATGTTAATAAATAGGGTTAATTTCACACTGCGAAGTTACAAAAAAATATCGAGAAAACCAAATGTTTCCCCGATTATTTTCAATGCTTTTGGCAACTTTTTCTTCGAACGCCAAAGGGCCTTAGGATTATTTGTTGCTATCCAACAATGCCATGAATTCCTCTAGCTCATAAACGGGGATTTCGGATGTTCCGAAGTCCTTCTTGTTGCGCGTCACGATGCAGTCAGCATCAACGGTCTTGGCAGAGAAGTGCTGCAGGGCGTCCTCGAAGTCGGTGAAATCGGAGTCAAGTGCCTGTCTCACAACCGAAGCATCCACTACGGTCGGTGTACACATCTGGCAGAGCAGGTCGATGCCCTCGAAGATGTCTTGTGGGCTCATTTTGCGTGCCTCCATCAGATAGCTGGCGGTACCGAGCGATAGCGACGAGCAGTAGAGTTCTATTTGTCCGCGATCGCCCATGTTGAAGATGCGCATCACTTGGGGGAACCAAGGATAGCGCTCGCAGAGCAGGTCTATGACGATGTTTGCGTCAACGAATACGCGCTTCATTTGAATTTCTCAGTTAGGTATTCGTAACGCAAGCGATCCACCTCCTCGTCGGTGGCATACCAGGGGTTGCCTCGCTTGAAGCGCATCACCCTCGGGGTGAATTCTTCCGTCTCCGCCGTAACTTCGGCCTTTGTTGCAGAAGGTCTTCTGGTAGGACGGGCATGACGGCGCAGACGGCGCACATAGTGCTGCACGTTCTCCAGCATCTCGACGCTCATCTGGTCGAGGTCTGCCACGATGGATGATCTGAGTTCAACGGTTGTCATGACAATTATTGTTTGATTTCACGCTGCAAAGATAGTGCAAATTGAGTGAAATACAAAGAAAAAGTCGATTTTTTTCTTTTATTTCCGAAATGCAGCCTATCTTCACCATAGGTGAAAGATACGAATAAGTGAGCAAAATACCAAATATTTCCC
>Ga0247609_10000360_pt1 | contig 65285 bp, 54 predicted proteins | sample 172DNAGHGlowgp2_FD_193487 | JGI IMG/M metagenome (GOLD analysis project Ga0247609, IMG submission 193487) | Sheep rumen microbial communities from Palmerston North, Manawatu-Wanganui, New Zealand - 1728 DNA GHGlow gp2 | ecosystem: Host-associated > Mammals > Digestive system > Stomach > Rumen ...
TACAATTTCGAGCGTACTGCACATCAGAGGTAAAGAAGATGAGAGTAGAGATTATTTGGAGATGTTCCCTGGTAATGACAGTTGCCATGCTCTCCCTCGCCTCTTGCAGCAGCAATGACAACGATCAGGAAAAGCCCTTTATCGTCTGTCCCGAGGAGCTGGTCAAGTTCTTTGCTTGCGAGATGAACAGCAAGACAAGGGGCACCGCTATCGATACCCTCTTCACCGAGGACGACATCGAGTGGTTCAACGTCAGCACCCGCGAAATCCGCTTCAAGAAACAGGACGAGCAGCTTTTCAAGAAGCTGATGAAAAACTATCATAAAGAGGGCTTGGAGTTTCGCCTCGGCGAGAACGTCCTGTTCGAGGTCAGCCGTTTCGTGTCCGACATAGACAGCCGCATCTTCTACGACCTTGTACTGCACTATTCCACGATTGGCGAGGACGAGGTTAATCCCCGCTACTACCTGCACGACTGCTACCCTGCGCAGTTCATCAACGACGAGCGCACACAGGCAAACATTAAGAAGAACGCCCTGCAGTGGGAAACCTTCACCAAGTACCTTGAGAGCAAAGGCAACTGAGGAAGTAAACGAACACGATGAAACAAGCAAAACTTCTCTTCCTCCTGATTACGCCCTCGCATTCGCCTCATGTCGTCCATCGGCACGGCAAACGGCGGCAGATGCGGAACAGCCGACGGACAGCACCGAGGCGGTGACCAGTGCGGACACCCTGCGCCTCGTCAGCCGCAGTGGCGAGACTACCGCCATCGGCGAGATTGACACTAAGACGGGCAAGATGACCTTCGATAGCGAGGCATGGTACACGCTCGACGGTGTGAGCCTAAGTGGCAAACCCAGCACCAAGGGCATCTATATCAACAATGGCAAAAAGGTCGCGATTAAGTGAGAGAAATGAGAGCTCGCTCACATTTCCGAGCGTGAGCGAGCTCGAACGAAGTTCAAGATTGTAATCAAGTAAGGAGGACACAGCAATGAAAAAGAAATATATGAAGCCATCATTCAGGGTAGTGGAACTGCAACACAAGTGCCAGTTACTGGCCGGCAGCGGCGACCCCACAAGAAATGTCCCCTGGTGGGACGGCGAGGGCGATTGAATACTGCAAGGATTATTCATGGATCATCAAGAAGAGCAACAATTCTACAAACTCCTGCGCCTGTCATTAGGGCTGACGCAGGAGTTTCCTGTTGAGGTGGATGCCGACGGATGGCGACGATTGTATCAGACAGCCATACGCCAGTCGCTCGTCGGTGTCTGCTATCAAGGCGTGTGCCTGTTGCCAGAGGGCAGTAAGCCGCCTGTGGAGATTGCCATGCAGTGGGCCAGCGAAGCAGAAAGCATCAAAGGGATGAATGAACTGCTATATCAATGTAGATCAGGAAACTCTTGTTCAAAACATATAGAAGAAATTACGAAACAAATACATAAAAGACTTATTCAATCAGGGAGCAGGATTCAGAAAACAGTTCCGAATAACGGTCATCAGTTACGTGATAATTCAAAGGTCACCAAGGTTTGGGGCGCGTAATAATATATTATAAGGTGGAAGAATAAGCCAATTTTAATTAACTTTTTTATTGAAGTGATGATAATATCATGGAAAATTCGTATCTTTGCAGCAAAATTGATTCAACAGACGTTATGTATTCATCAGATGACATAAATTTTAGGAGTCAGCCTATGACCGTAGAAAAACTGCTATGTGGTTTAAGGGATAATCATATAGAGGATTTTACGGTACGGAAATTCGTTAATGAATTGTTTGTTAATAGGAGCGCTTCATATGTTGAATCAGTAATAATTGGATTACCATTGTTGCCAATAGTCTTTGATGGAAGCGTTACTCCTTGGTATGTAATTGACGGTGTAAAAAGACTGGCAGCGTTGTTGGCTTTTGCGAATAACAAATATCCATTAGGTGAATCTTCATATTCTCGTATACCAAGATTTCAGTATTTTGACGAAATGAGTTTCATTCTTAGAAACCGTTTTCTTAGGGCGCAGATTCCTTGTTATGTTATTAATCCTGGTACCCCCAGAGAAATAATAGAAGATATTGAAGAAAGAATAAAAAGAAGTTTGTAACTTATGATAAAAAGTATAGCACTAACCAACTTTAAAGCTTATGAAGATGAGGAGTTCAATATTGCTCCTTTAACACTCATTGCAGGAATTAACGGTATGGGAAAGTCGAGCATCTTGCAATCGTTGCTTATGTTAAGGCAAAGTTATGATGTTGATTATCTCAATAAAGACGAAAAGCAAATACGTTTGAATGGTCATTTTGTAAATATGGAGAACTCAAATGTGTTATGCAATACAATGGCAGCAGATAGGACTGTTGTTGTTTCTGTTGAGACAGAAAAGGGCAATCATACATGGAGTATTGATGCACAAGACCCTGAGGAAACGACCCCGTCTTGTACATATGAGGGAAACGATTATAAAACGATGTCTCTGTTTTCCAATTCGATGGAGTTTTTAACAGCAGAGCGAGTAGGGCCAAGGTCCGAATATCGAGTACAGAGTGACAAAGCATACAATACGAAATTAGGTGTGCAAGGCGAACTTACGCCCGCTTACTTGTACAAGTCTATGCAGCAGAACGAGAATATTGGAATGGATGGAATGCTGTTTGTTGATGGTGATAAGCAGGCAATGGACAAACAATTGATAAACAATGTAAATGCATGGATGAGTTGGATAATGAACGTAAAGATGTCTGCTTATACACATGCCACAGACCCTCAAACCATTAAATTGGAATATGGTTTAGATGATGTATGGGGACATTTCTCTGCCTTGCAAGTCGGCTTCGGTCTTTCATTCGTACTTCCAGTCGTTACAGCTCTCCTAAAGGCCAAGACAGGTGACCTGATTCTTATCGAAAATCCAGAAGCCCATTTGCATCCCTCAGCGCAAGTTAGGCTTGGACAAATGATAAGTAAGGCTGTATCATGTGGAGCACAAGTAATTGTGGAGACGCATAGTGACCATTTACTTAATGGTATTAGACTGGCAAGAAAGGAGAAAGTCTTGAAACTTGAATCTGATGTAAATCTCATCTTCGTGCAGCGTAAATCAATCAACAATGAATTGGTTACTTTGACCAATGAGATTAAGATCTATGATAATGGTAAGCTCTCAGATCGTCCTCCTTTCTTTTTTGATACGTGGGAAGATACTTTGATGAAACTCATTTAAATATTAGAGATGTTTGCGTTTTTTAATGAATTATCAGCAAACGGCAGTATCCAAGAGGATTCTCTTCCTGCGGTACTAAGAACATTGTATGAATGCATAGACCGTTTAAAAGAAAATCATGTTAGTAGCATCTGTATAGACCAGAAAATTGGCCAATATCAGTTGACGGCCAATAGATGGTTCCTTGAAGTCTTAGATGACAAGACGATTGTTGACAACGACATGAAGACTCTTTTTCTTGATATGATGACAACCGTAGAGCCACCAACGAACGATAGTGAAGATGAATGTCTTGTTCATGCAACATACAATGGTCAGGATTGCATTGGACTTGGCTTGGCATCAGAAGAAATCAACAATACTTTTACTATAAGTCTGTCTTCTACTGGATGGGATGAAACTTCTTTTCAAATTTCACTGCAAAAACTCTTATGTGAAAATGGTGATTTAGTCGAGCAAAATGTTGAATCATCTTGTAGGAATGTCTCAACTACAGCTCATATTGATGAGATGGCTGATTTCTTTATTCCAATTCCATCATCAGGACTGGAACTGTTTTTGCAACTTTCAGAGTTGTTTCCTCATTTAGTCTTTTCTTCAAAAGCAAAAGGACAAATAAAAAGAAATCACGACCGTCCATCTATAGAACAGATATATTTGAAGCTACAGGATATAGATAATGCTGCTCAGAAATTGAATGGTGGAGTTTTAAGAAATGAACTTTTTCACTATAAGGCATCTCCTGAACATGAACAGCGAAGACAGCTCCCAGAGATGTATGTTACATTTGAAGACGGAAGAACTCGCAATTGCGAATGGCATCTGAGATACACTCCAGGTTGTGGTCGCATTCACTTCAGCGCTGACGAAGGTGACGGACAGACGATATACGTAGGGCATGTTGATGGTAAATTGGGCATACATTAAACCGTATAGAAATGAGTAGATTCATAGAACTACATTTTAACGAAAAGGACAGTCCTCTGGTGATTGTGACCCAGATAGAATTATTTATGTAGGGCTGACTGCATTTGTGGAAGGTGATAGTTTGTTTTTTTTCATGCATTTCTTCCTGCGCATAGTGCATGTCTGCCGTTTCCCCAAGCATGCACTTGAAGAGATGCACTGTTTTTAAAGTATAGAACATGTGTGCGATAACGCAGACATGTCATCCAAGAAACGCAATGCAAAGCGCGAAGAACTCCCACGCCCCATTATGGAGATTATGAAATAATCTAAATCCAATCAAAAAAACCCGCCATCAAAATAGTGCTATCAAATTTCCTGAGCCAAGATGTCGGTAGGACGAAAAATCACAGGATAAAACCAAACTTAGTTAAAAAAGGGTAATAATCGTGTTGTGTATGAAGAAAAAATGGTATCTTTGCAGATTGAATTATGTAATATTGGGAATATACAGGATATATGGAATACAAGGTGCTGGATAGCTTACATCGTCCATTTCACAGGCCTATATGGATTGTGAAATGGGTTTGCTATTTCATAAGCCTTAGGCAAAAGAGCCGTAGAAAGTATATTAATTGTAAGGAACAAACAACAGATTTCTACTTCACTCTGCTTGAATGGTTGCATACAAATTATCCACAAGACAGTGACGGGGTGCCATCGAAAGAATCGATAGAAGAAGTTTGGTATTATTTTTCTCAGATAGAGAACCGAGAGAAGGAGGAAAGGTTAAGAAAAGTCCTGTCTTCAGAAAGAGAACGTGGTGTTGAGACAAAAATCTACAGCACATATAAAGCTGCCAGCTACTATATGAATTTGGCAGACGACAAACTACATTTCGTGGGGAACAGCGCCGCGTTGCCAAATTGGAACCCCAACCAACTAACTAAGACAGCACTTAAAAGCAACATTTCAACCACTGACAGAAAAATGTATGTCCAGCATATCTTGCAGAACGACGGTCATTTCTTCTTAGCAATGTGCCTTCTACAAAAGCCTGTTATGAAGTATGAACTGAAGATGGACGTAGAGATATTTAAGTTTATGCAACGGTATTACCCTGTTGCTAACTTCGATTACACCAAACAGAGTCATAGTAATTACTATGTCGTAAGAAAACGATGGGTAGAATTACTACAGGCTGTTAACGAAAGAGGAACTTTGGGTAAAGTTCTGCTTAATTGTATTAAAGAAAACAGCGAGTTCCTTGCGATTTTCATAGATATTGAAACCCATGTAAAAGAATACACAACAGAATTGAGAAAGCGTCGAAAATTCATTGAGCAGAAGAGCACTTTTGTGACAACTTATCAGAACTCGGTTAAAACTAACAAAGACAAAAGCGGCTTTGTGAATCTGTATGATATCAGCAAGGAGATGAGGATGAGCTATGACCGCTTTCAGTCTTTTCTCACCCAGTTTTATCAGGAAGAAAAATTGGTAAGGAACATTTTCTTTATTAATATTGTATCGACTATAGAGCAACGGAGGCGTTTCTATATAGGGAATGCCCCTGTTATTAAAATTAAGATGACCAAGAACTATGGAGTATAGAGAACTTTGGAATAAATTAACCATCGATCCGCAAAAGATGGAGATTATCAGGAAGGACTGGACAGAGGGAAAAGTGCCAGACCTACCTTTTGTGATTATTGACCAGCAAGGTCTGAAGCAACATATCGGAGATAAGCTCAAAGGTATAGACGGAGAAAGGATGACCACAACCGTTGTTAAGGCTCAGTATGGTGATGGTAAGACCAATGTGCTAAAGTACCTTAGCCTATACTTTGAAAGCCATCCTGAGTTAAACATTCATCTGCTTTATTGTCGTGCAGATGTAGACCAGACGGATATTTTTATATTCTTGCTGCGGCATCTGCAAAACAACAGCATGAAAGAACTTGTGGAGGGTATAAAGACCTTGCGAGAAAGAGACGGATTTACCCCTGCAACGCTGGCCAATGACTTTAAGGAAGACTTTGCCCATATACATGACTATACAGAAAAACTCTTTGAGAACGGACAGGACGATGATACCGTTAGAAATTTAGTGTATTTGGGGACAGGAAGACTCTATTCTATTGGGGCATTCCAAAAGTATGGTCTGGAGAAATTGACAGATTTCAATCGTCGTGAGGTTCTCGTGCTATTTTTGAATATTTTAGCAGAGATTGGCTATCGTGTAGTGTTTGCTGTGGATGAACTGGAAAAGATTCACGATAAGTCAACACGACGTATGGCCTATTTCTTTAATTCCTATCGTGAACTGGTTGATTTGTTTAACAAGATCAAGGGGCATTATCTGATAGCAACGATGACACAAGCTGTCAATATTGCACAGATGAGTCAACCCCTATGGGGACGGATAGAACAAGACGTTGTGGAAGTAAGCAAAATCAGTAGTAAAGATGATTTGGCCGAGTTGGTTAAGCTTATGGCTGAGTTGCTACAAGTGGAAGTTAATGATTCAAAGGTAGATGAGGTGGTATCAACAATATCACGCAAGCCTTTGGATAGTAATCGCTTTGCCATCCGTGCCATCGCCGAAGCCTTACGCGAGAAACCTACATTAAATTTTGAAGAGGAACTGAAGAAAGATGGACAGGTAGAAGAATTATACAAAAATGCTTACGTAGCTGCGGAGCAGGCACATGGCTTCAAAAACCTCTCACGAATTCTGTTTGACCCATTACAATATTATTTGGAGGCTTTACAGTATGAGAATGTTAACGAAAATCTACTGAGGAGGGACTATCAAGCCTTCGTTGATCCTGTTTCTAAACGAGCCTTTTTCTTTTTGTTCAACGACGACACCAAAATTCGTGGAAGAATACAAGAGTTTATGGATGAACGTAGCATCAAGCGCTTTGTTGTGTTTGTGCCAATAGAATTGAATGTGACCCATGCAACACTCAATATAGAGGGAGCAGAAGTAAAGTTGATAGACTATGACCCGAAACAACTCTTTGTGCTCTTGGATATCTACCGCGTGAATTTTGACAAGCAAGACGAAATTTTCCATCTGATAGGAATTGTTACCCAAAACGTATTTGAATAGGCGTATGAAATGGGAAAGTAAAAGTTTATGGTCCGTCTATACGTATACAATTGATATAGATAAGCTTTTGACGCCAGTTTATCATCTCGTTCTGGATGTTGCGAAAGGGACATATGCCGAGCGGCTTTTCAATGAATGGGCTGGAGAAGTTTTTGACATCAGAGCTATCACTGGACGGGATGCTCTTGATGAAAAGATGACAGACGAATTGTTCTTAATAGAGATATCTCGCTATCTGAAAGGTTTCCTTTATGCTAATTTAGATAAGTTAGACGGTACAGTTATTCAACTCTTGTATGAACCGAAAGGACTGTTAGTAGCCCCTTCGCGGAACAAGCCAGCTCAGGCCCTCATTGCATGGATAAAGAGAGCGGAAATGATGAAGGCGTTTCTTGATTTGGTCAAATATGGACCAGTTTGTAATTTAAAGGAAACACTTGTTAAACTACTGAATGACCAGTACTTTGGCGCAGCAGTAAAAGCTAATGAGGAAAGCGCGCTGAAAGCTGCTGTTATTCCGATCAATGCATTAGAAGGCTACGAGGTACTTCCTGTTGATCCAGAGTCAATATGGATTAACAATAAATTGAGCAAGGAGTTAGACGTAAATGAAGGAACTGAGTGTGGAGAGGTAAAGTTTCCAAACATTGACGGGATTAGTCTGATGATTGGTGACTTTGTTTTTCCACTGACAGGAATTGACCTGTATGTTAAGGAAGATGCTAAACAAAACTATTTCTGGAAAATGCTGAGTGACATCTATGTAAATAAGAAGAAGAGCATTAGTATTTACAGGGAACAAAGTGGTGAATTCAAAGCAGCTTTCAAAACGAGCGAATTTGCGCAGTTAATGGCAAAACTACAATACAACCTATATATAAAAAAAGAAGGACAAACTGTCCCAGAAGCCTACCGACAGTTTTTCGAGGAAGTATATAATATCGAGGAGTTCATAGACAAGAACAACCAGATACTGTTTACAGGAACACATCTTGAAGAGCAAGTCCAGAACAAGCAGACTATGCTTGGTATATATAATACAGAGAAGGACGGAACAGATTATAACCTTCACGCCTGGGTGAATGTCGAGACTGAAGATAGGCAGAAGAAAACAGAGGCCGGTGGTGTGGAAGACATTAGTATAAAGACCGTATATGCACTCAAACCGCAGTATAGTTACTATTTCGCCAGTACTTATTTTGAAGACCTGTTTCAGGAAGTGTTGCAGGAACTGGAGATAGAGACGCTTCATGATGTAGAATTAAGCCTGAGTGAAAATCCAGGATCCCCATATATCGAAGTAGACAACTTCGTAAGAAGGCAAGATGGTACTATCGTATTCATAGAAAATAAGACGACACTGAATAGATACAATATAGAGGAAACTGTGAGCAAGATAGCTAAGTTTCATCAGGTGATGATAGATAGTTATCCGTCTATACATATTGAATATCTGATTGCAGCCCCCTATATGAATGAAACTGTGGAGGAAGCCTATTCCTATTTCATGAATGTCGAAGGATGTACTGCGACCAATTTTTTCATACCGATAGCTCGCTTTAATGGCATCAGACTGCATTGTGTGATAGAACCCGAATACGAAAAATTAAAAGCCATGATGGCAGAACTGCTGAAATGAAGTTGCCCGTAACAAGATACTATGGCTCGAAGCGCAGGGTGGTTGAAAAAATATGGGATGCGTTGACAGAGCACCACATAGAGTTTGATACCATGCTTGACCTGTTTGGCGGAACAGGTATCGTTTCATATTATATGGCAAAGAGCGGGAAAACTGTGGTGTATAATGACATACTCTCATTTAACTGTGAAATAGCTAAAGCCCTGCTCCAATCGCCGAAAGGCGTTTTTTCGGAAGCACAGGCCCTTAGGCTTCTTCAGAGAGAACCCAATAGAGAATACCAAACCATTATTGAGGACTACTTTGACGACATATATTATCCAAGGGACGAGAACAGGATTATAGACACTGTGGTTCAGAATATTGCCTATCTTGATGAGGCCGAAAAATCTAGTGCTTATTATGTGTTGTTCCAAAGTTGTATAATTAAGCGTCCTTTCAATATTTTCCATCGAAAGAATCTGAATCTTAGGACGGGCTTTACAGAGGCGAACTTTGGAAATAAAACCACATGGGAGCAATCGTTTGAAAGTCTGTTTGTGAAATTCACTCGGGAGTTGAATGAATTCCAGTTTGAAGAGTTGCCACATGTAGAGGTAACAAACATGTCTGCCTTACATTGCAATAGGGATGCAGACCTTGTCTATATAGATACACCATATTTCAGTGAGAAACGGAGTGCTGCCATTACTTATCACAACCGATACCATTTTTTGGAAGGGCTGATGCACTACGAAAACATCCCCAATCAGATTAATCAAGTAAAAGTAAACAAAGAAATCAGGTTTGGTGAGAATCCCGAATTTGAAAAGAGAAACCATTATCTTGAAGACCTGAATACGTTATTGAACAGACATCAGCAATCAATAATTGCATTGTCTTATACCTCAGCCGGATTTCCTTCAATCGAGGAATTATGTAATGTAATGCGGCAGTACAAGAACCATGTGTTAATATGCAATTTGGGGAATCATTCGTTTGCTCTGAACAGAAGCAATACTGACAGGCAAGAGGTTCTGATTATTGGAATATAAGAAAGACCATCATGTTTCACATCTACTCTATACGGATATATAAAGAATGTGACTGGAATCTGAGGAAGAATCTTCAGACAGAAAAGGCGTTTGAGTTTCAAAAACCTGCTTATGAAGATTTCTTTGCTAAGAATATTTCATTGCATGCCATCGTTGGAAAGAATGGCAGCGGAAAATCATCATTGTTGGAACTGATATTCCGTATGGTAAACAATCTAAGTTATGTGTTACTGCACAATATCCAACGAGCAGGAGCCTATCCTTTACGTTATGTATATGGTTTATGTGCCAACATGGACTACGAAATGGACGGGCATAGATACAGGATATGCTGTCAAGACACTTCGGTGACATGGATAGAAATGGGCGAAGATGGCGAGGTGGCGAATGGTACTGTGATAGTATCTGCTAAAGTGGAAGTACCAAGCGTAACTTATACAAAAGTTGTCTATCCCAAGGAGGACTCAATGACGATATCCATTGATGATTATCGAGAACTTGCAAAGAAATTGTTTTATACCATTGTGGTGAACTATAGCATGCAGGCATATGCGGAACAGGACTACCAAGACGAGAATACGGAATGGCAGGATAAGAAGGCTGTGAGTCCACATTCATCAAGCCTTGCTTGGATTAACGGTCTGTTTCATAAGAATGATGGTTATATGTGTCCAATCGTACTGAATCCTTTCAGGGACAAGGGTAAGGTGGACATGAACCGAGAGATGAGACTAACCCAGCAACGGATGGAGGCCCTGCTCATTTACTATAAACGGCAAGGAGTTGATTATATTGATGGTTACTCGTTGAACACTATCAAATATACTTTTAATCCCGATGTGGTGTGCAGTTACTTTGATAATAAGAGACTGGCAGAGGTACTGGCTGTGAAATCAAAAGGAGTACAAGTTTCGACTATTGAAAACAATCTGAAGAATAAAAGGACTAAAATTCAGGCTATACTTGATTTATTCAGAAAAGTGATGACAGCCAAGGATCTTAACTTTCAGCAAGAGATATTAAGGACGTTTGGCATTAACTACAAGTTGAATAAGGATATAGACCTGCTGACGGCAGAAATATATCTGATATGCAAGATTATTAATATCGCACAGAAATATCCCACATACTCAGAAGAAAAGGATGCGATACTGCTGGAAGACAATACGAGCTTCGACTTTGTGGAGATTCTGAATCCTGCACCTTATGCAGAATATATCAACCCAATGCGAACTCTGGCTAAGAAGGTGAAAAATCAAAATGGGCATATTGGACTAAAGGCTTATAGAGCAACAAGGTATATTTTGAAGTCCCAGAAAGATGATTTGTCTCGTAATAGAAAAATAAAACTTGGAAACAGTTTTGATTTGGAGCAATATGCAGAGCATTATTGGAATGATTGTCAACTAAACTCTGTTGAGCAAATCATAGAAGTACTCCCTCCCAGTATCTTCTCGTATGAGATTATGTTGGAGAAAAAGGATATGCCAGTTAATGAAGAGGGTAACGCCCAAGAAAATAGGATTATTCCAATGAGAAAAATGAGCAGTGGTGAACGGCAGTTCATTTTCTCAACCAGTACCATTGTTTACCATTTGCAGAACTTACGATCTGTGAAACGCCCCTCCCCCCGTTACAAGTACTTTAATGTTATTCTTGATGAAGTGGAGATATGTTTCCACCCGGAATACCAACGGACGTTTGTACACAAGCTTTTAACGATGTTGACAAGGCTGCGGCTGAACAATGATTCAAGCATCAATATCTGGATAGTGACGCACTCACCTTTTATTCTGAGTGACTTTCCCATTGAAAACATCCTGTATATGGCAGACGGCCATCAATCACCTCCTACCGATGTGGATAATCCTTTTGGAGCCAATATCAATGATATCCTGCGACAGAGTTTCTTTTTGGAGCATGGTTTTATGGGAGAGTTTTCAAAATATAGTGTTGTATCACTATGCAGATACCTATTTCCAAACAGGGTTGAGTATCAAAATTGTCCGCCGATGTATAAAAGTATAGAATGGACACCAGAACGTGCCTTCTGCTTTATACAAAAGATAGGAGAGCCGCTGTTGCGAACGCAACTAATAAAAGCATACAGAGAGAGTGAAGTTATATCGAAACAAGAGAAAATAGCCGAGCTTACTCGAGAACTTGAAGCACTGAGACATCAAGAATGAAGAAGATTCTGATTACTGACGAGATAAGGGGTATGGCTAAGGATTATGCTATGCGTCTTTTGAACCAAGAGGGGGCAATTGATAGTCTGCGTCATCTGAAAAGTCAGTTGACAGGGAATGAAGCCAAGTATGTGGAGTGTATCATTAGGAATCTGCCTGCTATACTGGAAATGCTACCATGGAATTATACAAATTTTCACCAGCAGCATTTCGCTCTTTTTGATAAAGGAGGAGCAAGGGCTATAGATTTCTCACATCGGATTTTACTGTCGGATGATGGGGGTAGTCCGAAGGAGAAGGCATTTTATATGCATATAGTTGCGGCATTGAAGTATGATGTGGTGCAACAAAAGTTATTTCCTGAGTGCGTAAGGAAAATGGGCATTCGTGCATGCGTGTATTGTAATGCGCAATATGCCGTATCAGCTAAAAAAGGAAAAACTGACAGGAGCAGCATTTATCGTTCTACATATAATATAGACCACTGGAAGCCCAAGAACCATTACCCCTACCTGGCAGTGGCGTTCTACAACCTCTATCCCTGTTGTACGGCATGCAATCAGGGGAAGTCATTTACGGAAAAGGACTGGTGTATGTATGCTCAAGTAGGGGATATGCTGAATCCCTATAAGTTCCGGCTTGATGATATGTCTCTGTTGAATTATCTGCTGACTTGGGATGCTGAGCAACTGAAAATAGATTTTGTGGATAAGACAACAGGATTGATACCTGACTATGATGAGGACTTTCATATACAGAAGCTCTATAATAATTTCAAAACAGAAGTGGAAGATGTAATCTGGCGTAATAGGATATATAATGCTAAGATGGTAGAAGCCATGCAACAATCTGGTGTCTACAAAATAAAGCCTCAGGACGCAAATAGATTCATTATCGGCAACTACGACCGAGAGGAGGATGTCATGAAGAGGCCATTGGCAAAATTGACGCAAGATATTGCAAGGCAGTTGGGTTTGATATGATATATGAAGGAGCGAAAGGTGATAAGAGTTTATTACGAAATAAAGTTTATTGTGAATGAGTAATAGCAAGAATAGATAATAAGATAGGATATACAGATGGTATTATGTGTGGTGTCAATGAAGAAAAATAAATATGTTGAATCTTGACTTCAATAATATTAGACCCATGAACGGGTCAGCGAGGGACGGTTTTGAGGAATTTGTTTGTCAACTGGCACGCAAAGAGGAGATTCTGTGCACAAAGAGATTTGTACGCAATGGGAAACCCGATGGAGGGGTAGAGTGTTATTGGGTTCTGGAAGATGGTAGTGAAGTGGCTTGGCAGGCTAAATATTTCTGTAAGGCATTAGATAATTCACAGTATCAGCAAATAGATGGTTCTGTGAAAGAAGCTCTGAAGACTCATCCAAATCTAAGAAGATATATCATCGCAGTACCAACAGACCCATCTGATGCACATGTTGAGGGCAGGATGAGCATGAAAGAGCGGATTGATGGCTATGTGGAAAGATGGACAGAGCTCAATCCTCAAGTCGTATTTGAATTTTGGTGGGCATCGGACTTAATAGAAAGAATTCAGAAACCTCAAAATCAAGGTGTGCTTCGATTCTGGTTTGAAGGGCATGAATTTACCGATGAAGACTTGATACGGTTTAATGCTGACTCCATCAAAGACTTAGGCAAGCGGTATCTGCCTAAGTTGAATATTGAAGTTGAGGCTGCGGAATACTTCGAGGTGCTTTCGCGAGGGAAATCACTGGGATATTTCTTAGAAGATAAACTGAGATTAGCAGAGGTTGCCTGCGGAAAAATAGAAAGGAGCAAGTATTGCCATGATGCCCTTGGAAAGGTTGAAAGTGTTAGGAATGCCATCAGGCAAATAAAGGGAACTCCTGTTGCAGGTATAGACAGAATCGCACTGAATGAGTTTTTGACAGCACTGGTGACGCTGGGTGAAGCGGTTCAAGACATTGCCAATATAGTTGTTGATAATAATATTAGTAATGACGAATCCTACAGAAAGTATAGTAGAATATATGGGTTATGTGTTGATGTCCTACATGTTTACAACGATTTGCATCAGGATGTCATGAGGCTGATAAATGACCCCGTCTTGATTCTGGAAGGAGATGCTGGCGTAGGAAAGTCTCATCTGATGGCTGATGTCGTACTGCGGCGGGAGAAAGAAAAGCAGATGAGCCTGCTATTTTTGGGACAGAAATTCATCACCGACGAGGATCCTCTTACCCAGATGATGAAAATGCTTCACTTTACTGGAACTTCAGACGAGTTGTTAGAAATGCTCGAAGCTAAGGCAGAGACAACAGGACACCGTATTGTCATTTTCATAGATGCCATCAATGAAGGACATGGGTTGGCTATCTGGCCAAACAATATCCGCAGTTTCATTGATCAAATCAGACGGCATCCGTGGCTTGGACTTGTTTTGAGTATTCGTACTTCATACAAACCAGCCATACTCCCATGGGAAGAATTCGGCCATGACTACTGTGTGAGAGCATGGCACCATGGATTCGGCATTAACACACAAAAGGCTGTACGGTTGTTCTTTAAGGAATACGACCTGTTGTATCCGACAATACCATTCCTTAATCCTGAATTCGGGAATCCATTGTTCCTGCGTTTGTTCTGTGAAGGCATGAAGAACAATGGCTACAGGAAGATTCCCGATGGGATAAAGGGTATTACATCGGTCATGAACATGTTTTTTGATGGTGTAGAGAAATCACTCATAAAGAACAAGTTCTATCCGACGTCGATTAAAATCGTAGAGAAAGCAGTGCGAAGGTTTATAGCATATACGGCTAAAGATGGACGGCATGAAATGCCTATTGACAGAGCTGCTGAACTTTTATCGGATATTTGCCCACGTGTTTTCGTTGAAGGAGAGTTGTTGGATTGCCTAATATCAGAAGGCGTTTTCAGTAAAAATGCTTTTTATAGAGAAGAAGGCAAGTATGGGGAATGTATATACCTCACATACGAACGATTCGAAAATATGCTTCAGGCTGGGTATCTTCTATACGAATTGAAATTTGATTTTAAGGCCTTGGAGGAATATGTTCAGACGGTAAAGGATCCTTATAGAATTGGGGGCTTGTTAGAATCACTTGCCATTATATTGCCTGAAAGTAAAGGTGTGGAATTGTATGACGCATTGCCCACTTTCCGTCGGAGTAAAGCCGTAGTACGTGCGGTTCTATCCAGTTTAATATGGAGAGATGAAAATACTATAGACTCGCATCTGGATACCTACTTTGTTGAGTTTATGGATGACGACCAATTCAGAGATGGCCTTGTTCGGACTATCATGGAGATTGGCTATTATACGGGGAACTATTATAATGCAGACTATCTGCACAAAATGCTCGCACCTATGCCGTTGGCAGACAGGGATGCAATGTGGATACCTACATTATCGCGTATTTATGGTGGTTTTAACAATAAAATCATAGAAGATGTCATAAACTGGGCATGGAATGAAAGTGATGAGGTCTATATAGAAGAAAAGTCGGTTGAGTTGGGGGCCACTTTGCTATCCTGGTTTTTGGCAAGTACAAATCGGAAACTCCGTGACACAGCAACCAAAGCCCTTGTTCAGCTTCTCCACAATAGGATGCTGGTGTTGGTGCCACTTCTGGAGAAGTTCTCGACAGTGGATGATCCGTATATACATGAAAGACTTTACGCAGTGGCTTTAGGATGTGCTGTGAGATCGAAATCTAAAGAGCATCTGGCAGGCTTGTGCCAATACATCTATTCGAAAATATTTGACGTGGAAGACGAAGTCTATCCTCATGTGTTGCTACGGGACTATGCACGGGAAGCCATTGAATATGCCATTTCAATAGGTGTAGGACTGGATATTGATGTGAACAAGATACGCCCTCCTTATCATAGTTCGTTTAATTATGAGCCAGTGCCTGACAAGGAGATAAAAGCCCTATATGAAGGGTGTAGTGGTTATAAGGATTCACCTGGATTGTGTAGTGTATTAACATCCATGTTTACGGAGCATACGACAGTCGGCTATTCTTATGGTGATTTCGGCAGATATACATTCCAAAGTGCATTGAGCAATTGGAAAATAAACGCAGAACTTCTGAGTCATTTGGCCATCAAGCTCATTATAGACAAATACGGGTATCGAGAAGAAAAGCATGGTGCATTTGACCTGAATGTAGGTTCGGGAAGAGGACGCTCTACAGTACCCAATGAGCGGATAGGAAAGAAATATCAGTGGTTGGCCCTGCATGAGCTGTTGGCCAGGGTAGCAGATAATTTCCCCAAATTAGAACATATATGGAGTGAACATGTCGTAAAATTTGAAGGACCATGGGATCCTTTTGTTCGTGATATAGACCCTACAACATTAGTTCGAAGGGAAGGAAATCAGCAAAGGACAAAGCCTCGCAATGATTACTGGAGATATGGAGAAATGTATGATAACTGGGAGCCTGAAATTGCTGAATGGCTGAACATTGATGATGATATTCCTCCTGCTGAGCCGATTATAGAATTGAAAGACTCTGAAGGTGGTAATTGGCTTGCTTTGGAATGTTATCCAACGTGGGCTGAGCCCCACGGTGATGATGATGTTTACAAAAAACTGTGGTATCAAGTAAGAAGTTGTATCATTGACGAAGATGAATTTCCTCGGATTTACGAATGGGCAGCAAAACAGAATTTTGGTGGAAGATGGATGCCAGAATGCAGTGATAGATATGAAATATTCTATCGAGAGTACTATTGGTCACCAGCATATCAGTATTATGATGAAGAGGGGTTGATTAAGAAGGAAATATATGACAGGAAAACGAATCGGTTTATTGGTCATGCAGAAGTAACAAGTATCGGCTATTTGTGGGAGGCAGGAGAAGACCATTCTAAGGAAGAGGCTTTTTATAGCCTTGTTCCTTCGAAGCAATTGTTTGACGGTATGGGGATGCAACATGGTGACAAGGAAGGTGTGTTTATTGATAAAGAGGGCAAAGTAATTTGTTTTGATGAGGGAGCAGTAGAAGAATCAAGGACAAACCTGTTAGTGAGAAAGAATGCACTGATGGATTATCTTGCCAAACATCACAAGAGAATCGTTTGGTATGTGCTTGGTGAGAAGAACATTATAGGACTGCATGATTATCAAAGTGTACCAAATCTCCCCATGTGGCTTATCATTAGTGGAACTTATACATTAGATAATAACGGTAAAGTCGTTGGATATATAAGAGCGTTCCACGAGAAATAACAACTATTTAGTGTTACCTTAATTAGTGTTCACTGATTAATACAGTAATTTGCACACTTTAATAACTATTGGGGTTTACAAAAGTTAAATACGTTAAATCTTCATCGTTTTTGCCTCCGCAGAATCTACGTAATCACTTTTCTACCGTTTAGAACAAAGTCAATTGAAATACAATTAGTTATAGATACGCATATTGTACCGGCCTTACCTCCGTCAACATCCCCAACAGCGTAACCAGCATGGGTGATAATGTGTTCTATGGATGTAGCAACCTTACCTCCGCCACCATCCCCAACAGCGTGACAAGCATTAATTATGGTATGTTCGCATATTGTACCAGCCTTACCTCCGTTACCATCCCCAACAGCGTGACAAGCATTGGTGAAGGTGCGTTCTATGAATGTACCAGCCTTACCTCCATCACCATCGGTAGCGGGGTAAAAGATATACATAGTACTGCTTTCTGCAATTGCCAAAAACTGACCGATGTCTATTGCTATGCTGTTAATGTACCACAAACAGTTACCGATGCTTTCGACAATTCTCAGATTGAATACGCCACACTGCATGTGCCTGAAGAATCTATGCAGGCATACAAAGAAACGGAGCCTTGGAGCAAATTTGCTAAGATTGTCGGTTTAAGCACCGAGATTAATCCTATAGAAAACGATAATACTGCGTCCGTCCTCATCCAGAACAACGGCGGCATGCTGACCATTCAAGGAGCTCAAGACGGCACACCCGTTAGTGTCTATACCATCGCTGGCACGGAGGCAGGTTCAGCGGTCAGTCAGAACAGCATGGCCCGCATCAGTACAAGCATGCAGCAAGGTGACATCGCCATCGTCAGAATAGGCAACAGGAGTGTTAAGGTCGTGATTAAGTGAGAGCAAAGCTCAACTACCGCTGAAGTAAATTAACGTCCAATTCGCGGTTCATTCATGGTCATTATACGTTGAAAACAAAACCAAACCAAAGGGCAGGCTACACACTCGTAGCCTGCCCTTAATCATACACGATTGTTCTCCTATATTTAGTATATCGTGAACAGAATCTTGTCCATTTGTGTTTCCTGTATGCACACCATGTGGTCGGTGACATAGCGATAGAGGCCTGCGCTGTTGGTAACTACTAACTGATAAGGCACGCCGGGCTTCGTGTCGGTAGAGAGGATGGTGGCTGCGCTGTCCTCTTCCAATGGCAGGTATTCGTGGAAGCTGCCCGAGTTGAAGGTCTCAAAGAGGTCGCTGTCGTCTGCCACGGCATGTCCGTAGATGGTCTCTTCGGTGTAGTAGTAGCCATTGTTGTGGGGCACGTTGCCGGTAAACTGCTTCATGTGCTCCGTTGCCTCATAGCACTCGCCGGCACCGAAGGCCACCACGCGTTCCAGCCTGGGCCACAGCGCCATGGCAAGGAACTGCTCGGAAGCAAAGGCCCTTTCCACTTCGTCGGCCCGCTGTGCATCAGTCTCACGAATCTCTGCCAGCAGCTGGTCACGATGCCCGGTGATGTAGTCGAACATCTCTGCCACGCGGCGCGTATCGAGTGCCACCAGCTGGTCAATGTCACGGTCCAGCAGGGCATAGCGGCATATCGTGTGCATCTCGTCCTTGGCTTCCGTCTTGAAGAACAAGTCGTCGGGCATGGAAAACAAGGCGCGGCACTTACCGCGGGCATAGTGATAGTACCACATATACTTCTTCACCATCTGACTTTCGAGCGTCTCAACGGTACAGCCGTCGTTGGTCTGCCTGTTACGCGGGCCGACAATCGCCACAAGCAGGTTGTGGTGGCCCTTCAGCGTGGTAGCAAAGCTCTCCAGATAAGGCCGCAGATGACTCTCGGTACAAGGTACGCGCTGACCTTTGGCGTTGACAAGATAGTGGCGTGTAGGTGCTGTGGTCAGTATGGCGCTCTCGCCGATGTTGGCCTGCAGGTCGATGAGCCGTTGATAGTTCTGATAGTCGGTCATGGGCACCAGCCGCTGATAGTCGGCCAGTGTCTCAATCTGTTCGAAGTGGTAGTACTGGCCGTAGTCCGTTGCCTCGTTTTTGCGCAGGATGTCCATCATGGCCGACCATCCGTTCTGCACGTCCTTCAGTACCGCACAGTCCATGGGGTTCTCCGGATTACCCAGCACCTCACGCGACAGGTGGTAGGACAGGTAGCACTCCTCGGGCGAATGAATCTTCGACGGAGTCATTTTGCGCAGCTTTTCGAGATAGGGTCGTGCCATGTCACTCAGTGTGCGGCGCTGGCTGACGGTCAGGTCAGAAGCCAGGTAGTACTGTGTCAACAGCGTGTACAGCGTATTGGCCGTATCGTTGCCGTCAACGCCCTGTGCCTCAAAGTTGTCAAGGATGAGGCTTGCAGACCTGAAGCACTCGTAGAGTTCGTCCATCGGTTTCTTTTTATTCTGGATGATGGAACCGCTGTTGATGAAGTAGTGGTAGCCGATGAACTGCGGCAGGTAGCACACGCGGTCGGCCTTCAGCAGACACATGGCCGTGTGCCAGACGTCCTCCACCCAGAGTATGTCTTCCGGATAACAGATGTTGTTCTTGCGCAGGAAAGCCACGTCGAACAGGCGAGACGTCGAGAAAGGCCAAAGGCCCGTGAACATCTTGTCAAGCTGATAGTCGGCACGGTCCATGACGATACGCCATTCGGTCTGGTTCCACGCCACCTTCTCCGTATGCGGATGCAGGCTCTCAGTCTCCAGTTCGTACTCTCTGCGGAAGGTCACCACCTGCGACTGCGTGTCAACCATCTCGCGGCGGGCCACCTCCAGGCAGTCAGGCGTGTAGCTGTCGTCGCCATCCAGGAACCCCACATAGGGTGCGGTGACGAAGAGCATTCCGTGATTACGCGGCATGGCTGGCGAATGGTACCCGTCACGCAGTTCTTTTACAATGACGTTCTCGTCGTCCTTGAACATCTCGGTAAGCAAAGGGAAATAGTGGGGCTCGCAATTGTGGGCCACGATAATCCACTCCACGTTCCCGAAACCGATGGTCTGGCTACGCATGGAGTCAGCGCATTTCTGGAACATGCCCATATCCACATTGTGGAAAGGCGTAACAACAGATACTTGATACTTCATATATGAAAACTTTTTATCATTCTATTATTCTTCCAAAATATACAAGATAAGCGCCACCCGAAGGATGACGCCTATACGCACTTTTTCTTGAGCCTCTTGTCGGATTCGAACCAACGACCCCGAGATTACAAATCACGTGCTCTGGCCAACTGAGCTAAAGAGGCGGGTGGGCAGCTTACTATATCGCGCCGCTACAACCAAGTACCCTTGCTATGTTCCCATCCTGGGGGATTCCGAGGGAGCTGGCCGTACAGGACTGCCCGTGTTTTTTGCTGTTTGACAATGATTCAATTTACCATTGATTTGCCAAAAGCGGGTGCAAAGGTAATGCTTTTCCATTAAACATTAAACATTAAACATTAAACATTTCTTGCCTTTAAGATTTTTTAACCGCTCCGTTCGACTTGCACAAACTCTGAACTCAAAATAAAAAAGAAAAACATATTTTCATTTTGTATTTTATTCACTTATTCGTACCTTTGCACCCAAAATAAAAAAGAAAATCGAAAATCTGTAAATCGTAAATAACTGTGTCACCCGCAGAATATCAACAACTCAAGGCTTTTGCCCGCATTGACGGTGCGTTGCTCGCCATTGTCTGGATAGGAAGTTTCGCCCTGTATATCAAGGGAATGGAGAACCCTATGCTCGGGCTTATCAGCATGGTAGCCATGATTACCGCCCCATTTTTTGCAGCCCGACGCCTGCGTAAGTTCCGCGACTTTGCCCGCGACGGCGTCATCACGTTCCGTCGTGGCTATGCCTATATTGTCCTGGCTTTCTTCTACTCCGGACTGCTCTTTGCCGTAGCACAATACGTGTATTTCACCTACATGGACCATGGTTTCCTGCTGGCTAAGTTTACGGAGATGGCCAACACGCCCGAATCTGTTCAGCTGGGGCTGAAGGACATGATGCAGCAAAGCCTGAACGAGCTGGCCGCCATGCGCCCCATCGACATTGCGCTGAACGTGCTGACAATCATCATCGTCGCCGGCTTCATACTCGGCATGCCCATTGCCGCCTTTGTGCAGAAGAAGCAAGGAGCAAGGAGCAAGGGGCAAGAGGTCAGTAATAAATCGAAAATCGAGAATCAGTAAATCGAAAATATAAGAAATGGACATATCCGTAGTAATACCTTTATACAATGAAGACGAGTCGCTGCCCGAGCTCTACGCTTGGATAGAACGCGTGATGAAGGAGAACGGTTTTTCGTTCGAAGTCATCTTCGTCAACGACGGCTCCACCGACCACTCGTGGGACATTATAGAATCGCTGAAGAGCAAGTCGCCTAACCAGGTGAAGGGCATCAAGTTCCGCCGTAACTACGGGAAAAGCCCCGCCCTCTACTGCGGATTTGCCGAGGCACAGGGCGACGTGGTCATCACCATGGACGCCGACCTGCAGGACTCGCCCGACGAGATTCCCGAGCTGTACAGAATGATCAAGGAGGACGGCTACGACCTCGTCAGCGGCTACAAGCAGAAGCGCCACGACCCACTGTCGAAGACGCTGCCCACCAAGCTCTTCAACGCCACGGCCCGACGGGTTAGCGGCATCAAGAACCTGCACGACTTCAACTGCGGACTGAAGGCTTACCGCAAGGACGTGGTGAAGAATATCGAGGTGTTTGGCGAGATGCACCGCTTCATCCCCTATCTGGCCAAGAATGCCGGCTTCGACAAGATTGGCGAGAAGGTGGTTCACCACCAGAAGCGCCAGTACGGCAAGTCGAAGTTCATGGGCTGGAACCGCTTCGTGAACGGCTATCTGGACCTGATGACGCTGTGGTTCCTCGGCACGTTCGGCAAGAAACCCATGCACGTGTTCGGATTCCTGGGCACCATCATGTTCTTCATCGGCTTCATCGCAGCCCTCTGGCTGGGTGCCGAGAAACTGTGGGCACTTTCGCAGGGCATCCCGATGCGCCTGGTGACCGACTCCCCGTTCTTCTACATCGCGCTGACCATGATGCTCATGGGTACGCAGCTGTTCCTGACGGGATTCCTGGGCGACCTCATCAGCCGTTCTTCACAGGGGCGCAATGATTATCAGATTGAAAAGAGCATTTAAAATGGTAAAAAGGTAGAAAAACGTCATGAGGATGCCAGAACACATAAAAAACATGAAACGACGCGTAAGAGGCCTGAACCTTTTGCCTTTTTTACTTTTTCCTTTTCTACTGTCAAACGTTGCCTGCTCCAGCATCGACTGTCCTGTAGAGAACGTCGTGGCTACCGTCTATCAGATTGTGAATGAGGAGGGAGACCCCGCAGAGATGGACGACACGCTCTCCGTTGAAACCAAACTCCGCAATCGCACCGACAGCCTGATACTGAACAAGAAGAGCGACGTCGCCATGTTCCAACTGCCAATGGGCTATGTCACCCCAGAGGACACCCTGATATTCATAGTCAACAGTAAAAGCCAGAAAACATATCGGGACACGCTCTACATCAAGAAGGAGAACTTCCCGCAGTTTGAGTCGGTTGACTGCAAGATAACCTACTTCCACCACATCATCTCCACACGGCTAAGCTCGCATAACGCCATTGACAGCATCCGCATCATTAAACCCGAAGTGAACTATGACCTATCATCAGAACATTTCCAGATATATTTCAAGACTGAGCTTTAGTCTGCTGCTGCTCTTTGCCTGCCAAGGCATACAGGCGCAGAAAAACGTTGTCATTGAAAAAGACTCCATCCCTCTGTTCCGAGGCTTTCAGCTGTCGTTCGACCTGGTGGGACCGGCCATGCTCCTGATCGATGACCACGGCCACTACGAAGGTGCCTTCCGTCTGAACCTGCACGACCAGTGGTTCCCCATTGTCGAGGCAGGCTATGGTAAGGCAGACACCTATGACGTGGTAACAGAGATACGCTACAAGACGGCGGCACCTTACTTCCGTGTCGGCATCGACTTCAACCTGTTGAGGAAAAAGCATACCGGCAACCGCCTGTTTGCCGGACTGCGCTACGCCTACACGTCCTACAAGGTCGATTTGGAACGGCGTGATTTGCAAGACCCTAACTGGCACTGGGAATCCAGCATACGCATAGAGGACGCTCCCTGTTCGCAGCACTGGGTGGAGGGCGTGTTTGGTGTTGACGCCAAGATAGCCGGCCCGCTGCACCTTGGATGGAACGTGCGCTACAAGCGGCGCATTGCCCACAAGGAAGAAGTAATCGGCAAGGCGTGGTACGTGCCGGGGTTTGGCGTAGCCAACGACGACCGCATAGAAGCCAACTTCAACGTAATCATTGACATCTGATTGCCTGGTTTACGGATTACAGATTACGGATTACGGATTACAGATTACGGATTAAAAACTAAAAACTGATGCAAAAGAAACGACTACTATGGCAAATTCCCTTCCTGCTGCTACTGATAGCAGGCACGGTGTGGGTCATTAAGAACCAGCATGAGACGGCCTACCTGACAAACGAGGGGTTCGTCTTCGGAACGTCGTATAAGATAACCTACCAGTACGACAAAGACCTGAAGACCGGCATTGAGGCAGAACTCAAGAAGGTTGATAATGCGCTGTCCATGTTTAATACAGCGTCGGTTATCTCTCACATCAACCAAGGCAAGCATGACATCCCCGACAACGAGACCGGCAAGATGTTCCTCGACGTTTACAATCTGGCACAAAGCATCTCCAAGGAAACCAATGGCGCCTTCGACATCACCGTTGCACCATTGGTGAATGCCTGGGGATTCGGATTCAAAAGCGGGGAAATGCCCACCAAAGCCCAGGTAGATAGCATCCGTCAGTTTGTGGGCTACCAGAAATTAGCATACTATACGGAACGGGGCGGACAAGGCATCAACAAAAGCGACCCGCGTGTCATGCTCGACTGCTCAGCCATTGCCAAGGGCTACGGCTGCGACGTCGTGGCACGTTATCTGGAACAGCAGGGCATCAGCAACTACATGGTCATGATAGGCGGCGAGGTGGTCACCAAAGGCATCAACCCCACCCGACTGCCCTGGCGCATCGGCGTCACCAAGCCTGTTGACGACACTCTCGGCATCAGCAACGAGAACCAAACCATACTCAACGTAACCGACAAGGCGATGGCCACCAGCGGAAACTACCGCAACTTCTACTACAAGGGTGGCAAGAAGTATGCTCACACCATCGACCCCGCCACCGGCTATCCCGTGCAGCACTCGCTGCTCTCGGCCACCGTGCTGGCCAAGGACTGTGCCACCGCCGATGCCTATGCCACGTCGTTCATGGTGATGGGCATGGAGCGTGCACAACAGTTGCTGGAGCGTCACCCGGAACTCATGGCCTATTTCATCTATACCAACCAGAAGGGAGAGTTAGCCGTTTGGTTCTCACCCACTTTGGAGGATAAAATCGACAAGTAAAACCACCCCACCATGGAAATCCACGACCGCCTGCTACAGTTTCCGCTGTTTCAAGGCATGAGCCACGGCGAGCTCATGCAAGTTGTAGCGCATACCAAGATGGGATTCACGAAATATCAGGCCGACAAACGCATTATTCGCGAAGGCGACAGTTGCACCTACCTGATGTTTCTTATTGGCGGTACCATCCAGGCCTGCACCAAAGCTGACGACAACGGCTACTCGGTTACAGAACACCTGACTGCTCCCTACATTCTGCAGCCCGAACGACTCTTCGGCATCCAGCAGCGTTACTCGTCCACGTTCAAAGCGGAAACGCCCTGTCACTTCATTACCATCGATAAGCAGGAGGTGCTCCTGTTGCTGGAAACGCAGCTCGTATTCCGCATCAACATGCTTAACCTCATGGCTGCCGAATCACAACGGCTGTCGCGCCACCCATGGCGCATTGTACCCCCCACGCTGCGCGATGCTGTCATCCGGTTCTTCATCCAGCACACGTTGCGTCCCGCAGGCAGCAAGACCTTCAGCATCCTTATGACTCGACTGGCTGCCGAACTGAACTGTAGCCGCTTGCAGGTGTCCCAGGTCCTTAATCAACTGCAGGCCGAAGGACTGCTCACCCTGCACCGTGGTCGTATAGAAATACCCATGTTGGAGCGACTGCTCATGTAGGCATTAGTTAATCTTCTCTAATTCTGCGCCAGTTACAGGGTTTTTTACTACTTTTGCAGGTTGAAAGCAAAGAAAGCCAATATGACTACGCATAAGAATCCCTTTTTTGAACCATACAACACACCGCATGACACGGTGCCATTCGACCGTATCCGCCTGGAAGACTACGAAGAAGCCTTCATGGAGGGCATACGCCGTGACAACGAGCAGATAGAAAAGACTATCAACAATCCCGAACCGCCCAGCTTCGACAATACCATCCTCAACAAGGAAGACGACGAGGACTACTACGGACTGCTGGATCGTGTCTCCACGGTGTTCTTCAATCTGCTCTCTGCTGAGACGAATGACGAGATGGACGCATTGGCACAGAAGATACAACCCATCTTGACACAACACGCCAACGACGTAAGGCTGAACCCTAAACTGTTTGAGCGCATAAGGAAGGTACACCTGCACCACCGCCGCTTGACAGCAGAAGAGAAGAAACTACTGGACAATACCTACGAGGGATTTGTGCGTAGTGGTGCATTGCTCAATGAGGAAGGTAAGGAACGACTGCGCCAGTTAACCGAGGAAGCATCAATGCTCTCCCTGCAGTTCTCGCAAAACCTGCTGAAGGAAAACAAGGCGTTCCAGCTTATCATTACCGATCCTGCACAATTGGACGGCCTGCCCCAGACAGCCATCGATGCTGCCGCCTTGGCAGCAAAAGAAGCCGACATGGCAGACTCCTGGCTCTTTACGCTCGATGCGCCGTCATACTCCCCCTTTATGACCTACTCCACACAGCGTGAGTTGCGCAAAAAGATGTATATGGCCCGTAACACCGTCTGTACGCATGACAATACGGAGAATAACCTGGAAATATGCAAACGGCTGGTGAACCTGCGCCGTGAAATTGCACAACTCCTGGGCTACAAAACCTATGCCGACTACGTGCTGAAACGCCGCATGGCATCGAACACGCGCAATGTCTATCGACTGCTGAACGAACTCATCGATGCCTATAAGCCGACAGCGATAAAGGAAAGGGAGGAACTGAAGCATACCCTCAGTGTAGAGTGTAGAACTGAAAGTGTAGAGTCTGCTACCGCACACGACAATGCGCAAGCCACAACTGCGGTAGCAAACTCTAAACTCAACACTCTAAACTCTAAACTATATCCCTGGGATACTGCCTTCTACACCCACAAGCTCCAGATGAAGAAATACAACCTGGATGCAGAAATGCTACGTCCCTACTTCGAACTGTCGAAGGTCATTGACGGAGTCTTCGGGCTGGCCAACCGTCTGTACGGTATCACCTTCAAGGAGAACAAGGACATCCCCGTCTATCATCCAGATGTCAAGGCTTATGAAGTGTTCGACAAGGACGGCTCCTATCTCGCTGTGTTCTACGCCGACTTCCACCCACGCAAGGGGAAGCAAGCCGGAGCATGGATGACTGAATACCAGGGGCAGTACTATCGAATGGAGAATTCAAAATTGAAAATTGATAATTATGATTACTCCCAAGACGGACAGAAGCACAAACAAAAGAGCATGAACGGTAATCATAATTCCCAATTATCAACTCTCAATTCTAAATTCACAAACGTCCGACCGCATGTTTCCGTGGTGATGAACCTGACAAAGCCGACAGCCGACAAACCATCTCTACTGACGCTGGGCGAAGTGGAGACATTCCTTCATGAATTTGGCCATTCCCTGCACGGCATGTTTGCCAACACGAGATTTGAAAGTCTGAGCGGTACAAACGTTTTATGGGACTTCGTGGAACTGCCCTCGCAGTTCATGGAGAACTTCGCCATTGAAAAGGAGTTCCTGCGAACCTTCGCCTTCCATTATGAGACAGGCGAGCCACTGCCCGACGAACTGATACAACGCATCGTGAGAAGCCGCAACTTCATGGCAGCCACAGCCTGTCTGCGGCAGGTCAGCTTCGGACTGCTCGACATGGCATACTACACGAAGAAGGAGCCGTTCGATGAAGACATCATGACCTTCGAAAAACAGGCCTGGAAGAAAGCCATACTGGGCGAACAGCTGAAAGACACGTGCATGACGGTGCAGTTCTCGCACATCATGGCAGGCGGCTACGCTGCCGGCTACTACAGCTACAAATGGGCTGAAGTGCTCGACGCCGATGCCTTCGCAGTATTCAAACGCCACGGTATCTTCGACCAAAAGACAGCACAAAGTTTCCGCGACAATATTCTGAGCCGAGGCGGCACGGAACACCCGATGACGCTCTACAAGCGGTTCCGCGGAGGCGAACCAACAATAGACGCATTACTGAAGCGAAATGGAATCAAACGAAAAGCAAAGAAATCTTGACTGCCGCTATTTGCGCATGGCACGCATCTGGGCGGAAAACTCCTACTGCCGACGGCGCCAGGTAGGTGCTTTGGTCGTCAAGGAGAAAATGATTATCAGCGACGGCTACAACGGGACGCCCAGCGGGTTTGAGAACGTATGTGAGGACGACAACAACATCACAAAGCCCTATGTGCTACATGCCGAAGCCAACGCCATCACGAAACTGGCCCGCTCGTCGAACAACTCTGACGGAGCAACCATCTACATCACGGCTTCACCCTGCATTGAGTGCGCCAAGCTCATCATCCAGGCAGGCATTAAACGCGTGGTATATGGAGAACAATACCGGCTGACCGACGGTATCGAACTATTGGAACGAGCAGGTATTCAAGTAGAATTCATAGACATTAACGAAATAGTCAAATAACAATGCATAATAAAAACCGCTTTATGCCCCTGCTGATGGCCTTATGTGTGGTCGTCGGCATTCTTATTGGTACTTTCTATGCCAACCACCTGTCAGGCAACCGACTGAGCATTATCAACTCAAGCGGCAACAAGCTCAACAGCCTGTTGCAGATTGTCAACGACCAGTATGTTGACACCGTCAACATGGAGGAAATGGTAGAAGGTGCTATGCCCAAGATACTGTCAGAACTGGACCCTCATTCAGTCTATATTTCTGCAAAGGATGTGCAGATAGCCAACGACGACCTTCGCGGTTCATTCTCTGGTGTGGGCATTGAGTTCACCATCCGTCAGGACACCATTCACGTACAAAATGTCATCAGCAATGGTCCAGCAGAGCGTGCAGGACTGTTGGCAGGCGACAAAATTGTCAGCATTGACGACAAGCCTTTTGTTGGCAAGATAGTCACTAACGAAGAGGCCATGCACCGGTTGAAGGGTCCTAAGGACACGAAAGTCAAAGTCGGCATTATCCGCTATGGCGAGAAGAAAGTGCAGACCTTTACCATTACCCGTGGCGACATTCCCATCAAGAGCATCAACTCTGTCTATATGCTCGATGACCAGACGGGCTATATCCGTATAAAGAATTTTGGCGAGAACACCTATTCCGAATTGCTCATTGCCCTGGGCACACTCTCTCAGGAGGGATTCTCCAATCTGGTCATCGACCTGCGTGGCAACACGGGTGGCTATCTGGCATCAGCCGTGAAGATTGCTAATGAGTTCCTGCCCAGAAACAGCCTCATTGTCTATACTGAAGGACGCAAGTCGCCCCGCCAGGAATACAAGAGCGACGGACGTGGTGCCTACCAGCAGATACCCCTGGTTATCCTGATTGACGAGGGCTCGGCATCTGCATCTGAGATTCTGGCCGGTGCCATTCAGGACAACGACCGAGGCACCATCATTGGCCGCCGCTCGTTTGGAAAGGGCCTCGTACAGCAACCCCTTTCGTTTGCTGACGGCTCCATGATTCGCCTGACCATCGCCCGTTACTACACACCGTCAGGACGCTGTATCCAGAAGCCCTATACCTCGGGTGCCGACCGCGACTACGAGACAGACCTCATGACCCGTTACCAACACGGAGAATACTTCTCGCAGGACAGCATTAAGCACACAGGACCAGCTTACCACACACTCAAAGAGAACCGTACGGTATATGGCGGAGGCGGCATCACGCCTGACATCTTCATCCCAGAAGACACACTGGGCGTTACATCGTATTATAAGGAAGCTGCCATGACGGGACTGATTCTGCAATTCGCCTATAGCTATACTGACGAACACCGCGCCACGCTGAAGTCGTATGACGACATGAAGTCGCTGGCTGCCTATCTGCAGAAACAGAACTCCGTAGAGCTGTTCGTGCAATACGCAGAGAAGAACGGACTGAAACGCCGTAACCTCCTCATCCAAAAATCGCACAAACTACTGGAACGCTACGTCAACAGCCGTATCATCTATAATATGCTGAGCGAACAGGCATGGACGGAATACTTGAACACGGACGACCCTGTCATCTCGGCAACCCTCAAGCTCTTTAAGGAGAAAAAGGCCTTCCCCAAGAACACGGACGATAAGAAAGAGCAGCAGAAAGTTGCCATGAGTTACGATTATCGGGGAACCCACTCCAAAGCCATGTTGATAGCCCATGCGTAAGGACGAGCTCAGAAAACACATACGACAACTCAAGCGACAATTCTCTCCACAACAGTTGGAGGAATTGTCGCTTGACATTTGCAGCAGGTTGCTCCAGGAACCGCACATCCAACAGGCCGACACCCTGCTGTTATACCATTCATTACCCGACGAGGTGGACACACGCATGCTACTCGACACGCTGAAGGGGAAAAACATACTGCTGCCCCATGTCGTCAGTGCCGAAGAGATGGAACTGAAACGCTATAGTGGTCCTGCCGACCTGCGACAAGGGGCTTTCGGCATCATGGAACCTTGCGGAGCATCTTTTACTGACTATCAACAAATTGACGTGGCGATTGTGCCGGGCATGGCCTTCGACCATCATGGACACCGTCTTGGCAGAGGCAAAGGTTACTACGACAGATTTCTGTCACGCGTACCTAATATATATAAGATTGGACTTTGTTTCGGCTTCCAGTTGGTCGAAGAAGTACCGACCGATGAGAACGACATCCAAATGGACCTCGTCCTCAGTGGAAGCGGATGTCAGCAATAACCTGACTTCCAACGGCATCATTCAGTTTCTGAACAAGTTCCTGACGGCGCATGCTGAGTTCAGCACGCAAGGCAGGACTTGACAACTTGACATACAGCGTCTGGTTACGGATGGCTGCCTCTTGTGTATAGCGGGCAATCACCTGACCAGCCACGACGGGCCATGCCTCGACCAGTCGTTTCTGCAGGAGTGGCGTTTCCAGTCCCTGAGCCCGGAGGTTACGCATGATGAGTTCATGCAATTCTTTTACTTCTCGCTTAAACACCTGTGTTATTCTTGATTGAACAATTATCGTAATATTGAATGAAGAAAGGAATTTACGATTCCGAACTTACTACTACATTTCCGCTATTGACAGTAAAAATCCGGTAGTCGAACGAACCCCTCTGCAGTATCTGGTCCAGATGTTCACGATTAGTATCGGTAATGAATATCTGTCCGAAGTCATTGCTCGAGACTAATTTGACAATCTGCTCCACCCTATTGGCATCCAGCTTATCGAAGATATCGTCCAGTAGCAGCAACGGTGTGGTACATGAAGCCGTTCGCTTCAGAAACTCAAACTGCGCCAACTTCAAGGCTATCACGTAAGTTTTATTTTGTCCCTGAGACCCCTCACGCTTCATCTGATGGTCAGACAGCGTGAACTCCAGATCATCTCGGTGGACACCATGCAGCGAATAGCCGACAGCACGGTCTTTCTGTCGGCTTTGCTGAATAACATCCAACAACGGACCACGCTGACAATGAGAGACGAACTTCAGTCCAACCTGTTCGCAGTCCTGGGATATGATATGATAGTAATGCTGAAAGACGGGTATGAGTTCCTCAACGAAAGCGGTGCGTTTCTCAAATAACAATTGACCCTCTTTTGCCATTTGTTCCTCCAGTATCGCCATGACGAAGGGGTCTGGCTCGCGGTCTTCATTCTTCAACAGCGAGTTACGCTGCATCAATGCTTTATTGTAACGAGTCAGCGCCTCAATATAAGTATGGTCATATTGAGATATTACAATATCCATCAGGCGTCGCCGTTCCTCGCTGCCCCCCTCTATAAGCAGGGTATCGCTGGGCGACACCACCACCAAGGGTATCAGTCCGATATGCTCCGACAGTCGTTTATATTCTTTCTTGTCACGCTTGAAATGTTTTTTCGAACCGCGTTTCATACCACAATAGATATTGAGGGGCGAAGATTCCTCGCCGGGTGAAGCCCCATCTTCATCATAAATACCCTCCAGCATGAAGAATTCAGCATCATGGCGCATAACTTGCGAGTCGATCGGGTTATGCAGACTTCTGCAGAAAGACAGGTAATAGATGGCATCCAGCACATTGGTTTTCCCAACCCCATTGTGCCCGATAAAACAGTTCATCTTCGGCGACAGCTCCAATGTGGCTTCCGCTATATTCTTATAATTCAGTATCGACAAGCGCTTTAAAATCATGATTCATATAACTTCAGATACATTTTCGGTGCAAAAATACTGAAAATATCATCGTAAAACAAAAAAAGTCGGCAATAAATTTCACTATCTCCAATAAATTGAGTAATTTTGCGGCGCAAAACTTGGGCGTGGTCCCAAATGAGCAACGAAAACAATCATAGAAAGAATATAAAACAAAAAAATAATGGCAGACAAAAATGTAAAGAATGCGCAGAACACAGAGAGCGCATTAAGCAATTCTGAAGCCTTCTTCCTGAAATACAAGAAGGCAATTATCGGCGGTGTTATTGCCGTTGTAGCAATCATCGCAGTATGGGTAGTTGTTGACATGTTCATCATTTCCCCAAACCGTGTTAAGGGTCAGGAAGCCTTGGCCAAGGGTCAACAGCTCTTTGCTAACGACCAGATGCAAAAGGCTCTTCAGGGCGACAGCGCAAACTTCAAGGGCTTTGCCAAGCTGGCAGAAGAAGTAAGTGGCCAGAATGCCAACCTCGCCAACCTCTATACCGGACTGGCATACGCTCAGGAAGGCAAGTGGAACGAGGCTGTTGAATACCTGGAGAAGTACAAGGATCAGGGCGACCTCATGGTGTCTCCCGCTGCCGAGGGTGCATTGGGTAATGCCTATGCTCACCTGAACAAGCTCGACGAGGCTGTCAAGCATCTGAAGGCTGCTGCCAAGCGTGCTGACAACAACTCACTGTCTCCCACATTCCTGATTCAGGCTGGTGAGATTCTGGAGAGTCAGGGTAAGAAGGCTGAGGCACTTGAGCTCTATCAGGAAGTGAAGGACAAGTACTTCCAGTCTATGCAGTATCAGAGCATTGACGCTTACATCGAACGCGCATCAGCAAAATAATGGCAACAGCACTTCATAACCTCAGTGACTACGATTTCTCGAAAGTTCCCGATGCCTCGAACATGTGTTTCGGCATTGTCGTAGCAGAATGGAATTCCGAAATTACCGGTGCCTTGTTAGAAGGAGCCGTTAATACCCTTGAGAAGCATGGTGCACTGCCCGAGAACATCCACGTGAAGACTGTGCCGGGTTCATTTGAACTCATCTACGGGGCTCACCAGATGTCGCTCAACGACGGTTACGATGCCATCATTATTCTCGGCTGTGTTATTCGTGGAGAAACACCCCACTTTGATTACATATGCCAGGGAGTAACTGCCGGCATAGCACGCCTTAATGCCACGTGCAGCACCCCCGTCATCTATGGTCTGCTGACCACCAATGACTTGCAACAAGCCAAGGATCGTTGCGGAGGCCGACTGGGCAACAAGGGCGACGAATGTGCTATAGATGCTATCAAAATGGCTAAGTTCTAATAACTCAGGATATATTCCTAATGGCGTGCTTTCAAAGGCACGCCTTTTTTTATGCTTTCAACTCCTCCTTTTTAATGTATCTATGTTCATGGCAATAGACACAAAAATGGACTTTTTCTTGCGCAATTCAAATAAATAGTGTATATTTGCACCGATAATTAATATTCCCTAACTTAAAACCATTTATTTATGAAGAAAGTAATTGTAGGAATGTTAGCTCTGATCATGTGTCTCGGACTGGCATCATGTGGTAAATCAAGCGAGAATGCACCCAACATGGCAGAAGTAGTAGAGAAGGCTAAGACAGAAGGTGCAAACTGGAGTGTTGACGAATGGAAAGAGGCATTCAAACAGATGATGCTGGCAGTTAAGCCCATGATGTTGGAAATGAGCGAACTGATGAAGTCAATTGAGGAACCAGAAGGCAAGGAAGTCGATCCTGCCAAGGTTGCAGAAGTAATGACCAAGGTACAGGAAGTACAGAAGAAGTACCCCGACTTCGAAAAACTGATGAACGAATTTGAAGAGGCAGCAAAAGCCACTGAAAACGGCAAGAAAGTCATTGAAGACGAGGAATGGGGCAAGAGCGTTGCCAAGGAATTAGGACTTCCCGAAGACCTTTAATCAATTCACATTTCAAATCCAAGAGCGTGCTTCCTTATTATACAAGCACGCTCCTTTTTTTCTAAAAAAACATCCATACACAAATGAAACTCATCTCATGGAACGTCAATGGTCTGAGGGCTTGCGAGGGCAAGGGCTTCAGCGATATTTTCAAACAGTTAAATGCCGATTTCTTCTGCCTGCAGGAAACGAAGATGCAGGCCGGACAGCTCGACCTTCAGTTCGAAGGCTATGAATCCTATTGGAACTTTGCTGAGAAGAAAGGCTATTCCGGAACAGCCATTTTCACCCGTCACCAGCCACTCGGCGTCAGCTATGGCATTGGTATAGACGAACACGACCACGAAGGGCGCGTCATCACGCTGGAAATGGCCGATTTCTATCTGGTCACCGTCTATACTCCCAACGCCCAGGACGAACTGCGCCGACTCGACTACCGCATGCAATGGGAAGATGACTTCCGGCAGTATCTGCTATCATTAGACCAACACAAACCCGTCATCGTCTGCGGCGACATGAACGTAGCCCACGAGGAAATTGACCTGAAGAATCCCAAGAGCAACCGACGCAATGCCGGCTTTACCGACGAGGAACGAGGTAAATTCTCCACTTTGCTTGCCAGTGGCTTTACTGACACGTTCCGCTGGCTCTATCCAGAACAGGTCACCTACTCCTGGTGGTCGTACCGCTTCCAAGCCCGTCAGAAGAATGCCGGATGGCGCATTGACTACTTTGTCGTGTCCGATCGCCTGCGTCCTTCTATTGATGATGCGAAAATCCATACCGATATTCTCGGCAGCGACCATTGTCCTGTGGAACTGACGCTGAAGTAATTGTGCGAGATGCGTTATTTCCACAAAAGTTTGGATATTCGTAAAAAAAAACTTACCTTTGCTTGCTGAATCAGGATTAATAGATAACAGAAAGATGAAACGGTACTTAAGGATAGGAATCATGGCCGCCTGCCTGCTGATGCTGGTAATAACGGCAGCCGCCCAGATGATGGAACCTGTGAAAGGCTCGGCAGAATTGAAACAGTTGAACAATACAGAGGCAGAGTTGCTGTTCCACCTAAAGATAGATGCCGGATGGCATGTGTATTCTCCGAATGTAACCGGCGGTCCCATTGCGGCATCGTTTAATGCCGAGAAGATGACGGGAGCCAAGACAGTTGGCGGTTTAAAGTGGCGCGGCAAGGAGATTTCCAAGTATGACGAAATGTTCGGGCAGGAACTACAGTACTTTGAGAACAGCGTAACATTTGTGCAGAAAGTACAGTTGACTGGCGGACCATACGACATCGACTGCTATCTGGAGTACGGAGCATGTAACGACCAGGCATGTCTGCCGCCCGGCGAGGTGCCCCTGAAGATTAAGGGAGAGGCTCCCAAGCCCAAAGCTGATGAGCCAAGCGAAGCTTTAGATGCAACCTCCACAAACACTGAGGAACAAATAGTTACGACACATGACGCCATTGAGTCCTTAACGGATACCGTCACCACAAAAGCCTCAACAGACTCTGTCCTTACGGTATCCCCTGCAACCCTGACTGAAAACAACGGCGACTCACTCGCCAGTCACTCCCTGCTCTACATCCTATTCATGGGATTCGTCGGCGGTTTGCTGGCAGTTTGCATGCCCTGCATCTGGCCCATCATTCCGATGACCGTCAGTTTCTTCCTGAAGAAAGGTGCAAAGAGCAAGGAAGAAGGAGGACGAAAAAAAGGTATCAGGGATGCCGTTACCTATGGCCTCTCCATCATCATCATCTACTTAGCCTTGGGACTGCTGGTGACAGCCCTGTTTGGTAGTGACACGCTGAATGCGCTATCCACCAACGCCGTCTTCAACATCTTCCTGTTTGTGCTGCTGGTAGTGTTCGCCCTGTCGTTCTTTGGCTGGTTCGAAATCAAACTTCCTGACAGTTGGGCAACGAAAGTGGATGCCAAAGCTGATTCACTCACCACCCGCCACTCACCATTCACCAGTATGTTATCCATTTTCCTCATGGCCTTCACGCTGGTACTTGTGTCTTTCTCATGCACAGCGCCCATCGTGGGACTGCTACTCGTGGAGACAGCCACCAGCGGCAACTGGCTGGCACCGGCCGTCGGCATGTTCGGCTTTGCTCTGGCACTGGCACTGCCCTTCACGCTCTTTGCACTATTCCCGTCGTGGCTGAAACAGGCTCCGAAGTCGGGTTCCTGGATGAACACGTTGAAAGTGGTGCTGGGATTCATCGAACTGGCCTTTGCGTTGAAATTCTTCTCCGTGGCCGATTTGGCTTACGGTTGGCACCTGCTGGACCGCGAGGTGTTCCTGTCGCTGTGGATTGTCATCTTCGCCCTTTTGGGAGCTTACCTCTGCGGATGGCTGAAGTTCCAGAGCGACATGGCAGCAGGAACCGAGCCGAAGCCCATGCCCGTGGTCTGCATCATGGGCGGACTGGTATCCTTGGCTTTCGCTTTGTATATGGTACCAGGACTGTGGGGAGCACCCTGTAAAGCAGTCAGCGCCTTTGCGCCACCAATGAATACCCAGGACTTCAACCTCAACACCCATGTGGTGGAGGCACGATACAAGGACTACGACCAGGGACTGGCGGCCGCACGTGCCGAAGGAAAGCCCGTACTCATTGACTTCACAGGATTTGGCTGCGTGAACTGCCGTAAGATGGAAGCTGCCGTATGGACCGATCCCACAGTTGCCAGCATGCTGACGAACGACGTGGTACTTGTTTCGCTCTACGTAGATGACAAGACACCGCTGCCCGAACCCATCGAGGTGACCGACGTGAATGGCAACACCAAGACGCTACGTACTGTAGGTGCTAAGTGGAGCTGGCTGCAGAGCCAACGGTTTGGTGCCAATGCCCAGCCGTATTATATCATGGTCGATGCTGAAGGCCATCCGCTGACAGGCAGTCGTGCCTACGATGAGGACGTGCAGGCATACATCAACTGGATGAAGGAAGGAATAGGAAAGATGAAAAATGAAAAATAGGGGAATCCCCACGCCACAATAGGTGAAAACCCTTGGAAGGGAGTCGTAAGTAACCTATCTTTGCAGCGTATAACAATAAAACATCAGGATTATGAAAAAGCTATTATCATTACTTTTTGCGGTGGCATTCAGCATGCCCATGTGTGCACAATATGGTTGGCACCATGCAAGAACCGCTGCCGGGTTTCCTTCAGCCCGCTACGCTCACGATGCCTACTTCGGACTGCGCTTAGGTGCAGGGTTTGCGACGGTCAACTCCGACGATCGCCAATTGGACGGCGGTTCTACCAAGACGGGGCTGAACGTCGGCATTGCAGCAGGCTACCAGCTCATCCCCTCGTCGCCACTGTACTTCGAGACAGGTCTGTACTATACCGAGAAAGGTGGCAAGGGTAACTACGAAGGCAAAAAATTCTCGTACAACCTGAATTACCTGGAACTACCTCTGTTGCTGAAGTACGCAGCCCCCTTTGCCGACCGAGGCACCGTACAGCCCTATGTGGGTGGCTACCTGGCCTGTGGCATAGGCGGCAAGGTGAAGGACTATGGTAACCGTCAGGCTTTCAGTTCGTTCGATGACAACTACTTCAAACGTTTCGACGGCGGATTGCGTTTAGGTTGCGGAGTCCAGTACGACATTGTCTATGCGGAGGCTGCCTACGAGTTCGGACTGGCCAACATCTGCAACGACTCGTTCGACACATCACACAACCGTTGCTTCTACCTGAATGTAGGCGTAAACTTTTAGCAATAATAAATGAAGAATGAACAGGGAGAAAGCACGTAAAAAACTACAAAACAGTCAGGCCTATGCCTCCATGCAACGCATAGCCGACTGGATGGACCGTTTCTACGTCGATGCCATAGTGGGACTGGCAGCCCCCTATGGCGTCGGCGACCTGATTATGGCACTCTTCTCATTGGTCTATATGTATTTCTCGCTGTTCATCCTGCACAGCATACCCTTGACGCTGGCCATCATCAACAACACGCTGCGTGACATCGCCATCGGACTCATTCCGTTCTTCATAGGCGACATACTGGACTTCTTCCACAAGTCGAACCGTCAGAACATGCGACTCATAGAGGGGTTTGTCAATGGCGACCGTGCCACCATACACGAGGTGAATGCCAAGGCTGTACAGTCGGTCGTCATGATCATCGTACTCATCATTATCATCACGCTGATGCTCCGCATGTACTACCTCATAGCTCATACCGTATGGGGCATCTTCAGCAGCATTGGAGATGTATTGTATCAATTATATTTAGGATAAATGAAAACATTTGATTTCAAGCCGAAGCTGGTGAGTTCCCTTCACCACTACAATCGGCAGACATTCATGAAAGACCTCATGGCAGGCGTCATCGTTGGCATTGTAGCCCTTCCGCTGGCCATTGCATTCGGCATTGCGTCAGGCGTGTCGCCAGAGAAAGGCATCATCACCGCCATCGTGGCCGGACTCATCATCAGCGTCTTCGGCGGCTCAAAGGTGCAGATAGGCGGCCCTACGGGTGCCTTTATCATCATTATCTACGGCATCATTCAGCAGTACGGCATGGAGGGCCTGACCATTGCCACGCTCATGGCAGGCGCTTTTCTGGTGCTGTTCGGACTGCTGCACTTAGGCACCATCATCAAGTACATTCCCTACCCCATCATCGTGGGCTTCACCAGCGGTATAGCCGTCACCATCTTCACCACGCAGGTGAAGGACCTGCTGGGACTCACCATGGAGCACGTGCCAGCCGACTTCATTGAGAAGTGGATAGCCTATTTCCAGAATATCGGCACCATCGACTGGTGGAGCGCCGCCATCGGCATAGGCAGCGTGGCGCTCATCGCCCTGTGGCCGCTCATTCCCATGGGCCGCATACGCACGCTGAAGGCACTGCCGGGGTCGCTCATCGCCATCATCGTCATGACCGTCGTGGCGCTGCTGCTGAAGCAGTATGCCGGCGTGACAACCATCGAGACCATCGGCGACCGCTTCTCCATCAGCAACGTGCTGCCCGACGCACAGGTGCCGCAACTGACGTGGGAAACCATCAAGAGCCTCGTCGGGCCGGCAGTCACCATTGCCGTTCTGGGAGCCATTGAGTCGCTGCTGTCGGCAACGGTGGCCGACGGTGTGACGGGCGACCACCATAACTCGAACACCGAGCTCATTGCACAGGGACTGGCCAACCTGGCCACGCCCATCTTCGGCGGCATACCGGCAACAGGTGCCATTGCACGCACCATGACCAACATCAACAACGGCGGACGCACACCCATAGCAGGCATCATTCATGCCGCCGTGCTGTTGCTCATCTTCCTGTTTCTCATGCCGCTGGCACAGTATATTCCCATGGCCTGTCTGGCCGGCGTGCTCGTCGTGGTGAGCTACGGCATGTGCGGATGGCGCTCGTTCAAGGCACTGCTGCGCAACCCGAAGAGCGACGTGACGGTGCTGCTGATGACCTTCCTGCTGACCATTATCTTCGACCTGACCATTGCCATCGAGGTGGGACTGATTGCCGCCTGCCTGCTCTTCATGCGCCGCATGGCGGAGACCACTGAGGTGAAGGCCATCCTGGACGAGATAGACCCCAACGAAGATGCCGACATACAGGCCGGCAACCTGGAGCACCTGACCATTCCCGAAGGTGTCGAGGTTTATGAAATCAACGGCCCTTACTTCTTCGGTGCCGGCAACCGCTTTGAAGACCTCATGGCGGGATTCGGCGACCGTCCCAAGGTGCGCATCATCCGCATGCGAAAGGTGCCGTTTGTCGATTCCACGGGCATTCACAACCTGACCAACCTCTGCCTGATGAGCAAGAAGGAAAACATCGAGGTGGTGCTGTCGGGCGTCAACCCCAAGGTGGAAGCCGTGCTGAAGAAGGCCGGGTTCAACCAGCTGGTGGGCGAGAAGAACATCTGCAACCACATTAACCTGGCACTGGAACGTGCCAAGGAACTGCTGTAACGAAATCTAAATCCAAGCAGATGACACGCAACGAGAAGAAATATGCCGCACGGTACCTCGAAGCATGGAACCGCTACGGCAACAACCTGCCCAACGAGGAGTACGACAGGCTGAGCCTGCTGCGCCGGCAGTTGGGCATCAGGCTTGCACGAGCCCAGGAGGTGGAACGCGACATCATTATCGAGGCTGCAGGCGGAACAACCGTCCCCCTGAGGAAGACACAGCTACTGAAAGGCGACGAGGCCAGCATGAGGTATGACCTCGCGACCCTCTCTTCACCACTCACTACAAAACCCTACGACCAGCTATTGGGCGAGGTGGCACAGTATGAGGCTACCATCGACGAAATACTCAATGAAGTGAGTGACGTGTCGGAGAAGATGGAGAGCATCAAGAAGCAGCTCATCAGCGTGAGTGGCAGCCTCATCAAGGAGAGCATACGGCTGATGCGCCGCAAGCATCACCACAGCGGAAAGTCGAAGACGGGACTTATTGTCAGCGCATCGGGAGCCGCCCTGGGACTGGCAGCCTATGTTTTCCAGTCGTATCGTCAGCGTATCATTGAGAAGAAACGCTCAGAAAAGCTCGACGAGCTGCTGCTGAAGAAAAAGGAGATTGCCGAGGTGCGCCTGGAAACCATACAGCAGCTGCGCGACAGCTTCAAGCGTACCATCGTGCCGCGCATGGCACAGCTCTACGACAAAGAGTTCAGGCAGGAGATAGCCATCGACGACCCCATACGTCAACAGAAGGTGGATTCCTTCCGACGCGACTTCGTTTTGGCTGTGAAAACCCGCTACTTAGAGGCCATTCTGGATTATGTGGTGGCCGAGATGCAATCGTGGCTCGAGTCCAAGCAGAACTCAGGACTGCCACGCCCCGACATCAACAAGGTCATCGACGAGGAACTCATGACGTGGCCCGCCCGTCTGGAGATGACACGCGACGACGGCAGCGACTGGGACGACATGCTCAGCGACTTCATCAGCCAGCCTCGCAAGGCTTATCCCTACCCCATCTACTTGATGTTCAGCGATCCATATATGACGCGCACCTATGTTGGACTCGACATCCAATCGGTATCAAACGCCACCGAACCGTTGCTGCAGCTTGAATATAAAGAGGAGGAGAAGATGGTCAGGCTTGAAGGGACCTGCATACCCATGCAACACATATTGGAACAGAACCCCTACTACCGCGACTGCAAACGCATGCTGGAGGACAGCCATGTGCCGTCGCCCAAGGGCTTCGGATGGCGTGATACCCTGATAACCGGACTCTACGTCCTCTCGCTGCTTTCTATCGCCTACCTAATATGGCAGACCGACGGACTGCTCTTCACCCTGCTGACCATCATCTACTGCATCGCCGTACCCTTTACCGTACTGCCTGTAACAGAGAACCTGCCATACGTCAGGGAGGAAATCAAGTACGAGGAAATGCTGGAAGCCATCAAGCGTCGGGAGGATATCATTGCAAAAAAGTATAACAAAATAGTGATTAACGAATAAAGTCTATGGAAGAAATCAAAAAACCTACAGAGATTATCCAGTTCGACCCAATACCGGAGCTGACTACCGCCACCGAGGGACTGAACAACATCAGTTCGCTGGCCGACAACATCCTGACAACCGTCAGCTCCTGGAAGCAGATGGAGCGTGACATGCACCAGATGGACGTGCAGTTCAATGCCTACCTGGCCAAGCTCGATGCTGATCTGGAGCAGTACAAAATCAGCGCCCCCATCGTCAGCAAACAGCTGGACCGCGTCAACGACCTCATGTCGCGCATCCTCGACAAGGTCGTCGATATGGATGTCAAGACGGAGCTGGATATGCAAAATAAGAATCGAATGATGGACTCACTCGATTCCTATATTGATAAAATGGCGGAAATGATGGTGAAACTGCTGTAAGCAGTCTTACCAACAAACTTCTCAGTCAACAGCCCATAGTTTAAGTAAGGAAAAGTGCCGTTTTGGGTAACTCAAAACGGCACTTTTAGTAGGTCAAAACGGCACTTTCACCGGGTGAAGTCGGCGTTTATTCAATGTGGAAACGGCGTTTCTGCATAGAACAAACAGCTTACTTGTGCTTGTTAGTCATTTTACAGGGGAACCAGACTGTAACAATGGTCTTCATGCCGCTGTGGGTATCAATGTCCAAATCGCCATCAAGAGAATCGATAATGGCTCTGCTGATGGCAAGTCCAAGACCGGAAACATCGTTGCCCTGCGTCAAGGCGTCTTCGCGCTGAAGGAAGGAGTAGATGTCATCACCTATCAGTTCTGCCTCGCCATTGCCTACATAGCTGATAACAATCTTCAGTCCCTTCCGCTCGACGCTATAGCTAACCGTAACATCTCCTTGCGTAGTATGCGTAGTAGCATTGGTCAGGAGATGCATCATCAGCTGATGCATGATGTTGGTATCAAGAAACACCTTACAATGAGGTGAAAGACCAGATTTAAGATGCACGGGGAACCGATGCTTTGAGGTATATTGTATCTCACGGACATAGGAGGCCATGAGCTCAGCGAGATTCACCTCCACACGTGTTGAGTAGAGTTCGCTGCCCTCATACTTGGTCAGGTCTAACAGGTGGGAAATGAAGGTTAGGAGCTGCTGCGTGTTGTTGTCAATGTGAGACACCATCTCCCTCACCTGCTCGGGCTGCATGGTATTGGACTTATCTTCTATGATGAGGTCGCAATAGCCCTTGATGGCATTCAGCGGTGAACGCAACGCATTGCTGGCATTACCCAGAAATGCCGACTTCAGCTGCTCGCTCTTCTGGGCACGACGGATTTCGTGCTTCATCTGCCGGTCATGATAACGATAGAAGAGGTAGAAGGCTACTCCAAAGCCTACCACCAACACCAAAATGATGATTAAATACAATCCGTCCATCTTAAAAATGTGTTATTTTGTGATTTATTTTGTTATATACAAACGCAAAGGTAAGTATTTTTTTTAAAATAACCCAAAAAAATCACAAAAAAACACATTTAAAGGCCAGATTTACTGCATGCTATAGACAACCTCCATCACTTTCTTTCCAATGGCATCTGCCTCCTCGGCGGTATGTGCTTCGCTATAGACACGGATGATGGGCTCGGTATTCGACTTACGGAGGTGTACCCAGCAGTCGGCAAAGTCAATCTTCACACCGTCAATGTCGTTCACCTGCTCGTCCTTATACATTTCCTTGACCTTCACCAGAATGGCATCAACATCGGTCTCGGGCGTCAGGTCTATACGGTTCTTGGCAATAAAGTAATTAGGATACTGACGGCGCAGCTCGCTGACCTTACAGCCCTTATGGGCCAAATTAGAGAGGAACAGGGCAATGCCTACCAGCGCGTCGCGACCGTAATGGCTCTCGGGATAGATGACACCGCCGTTTCCTTCGCCACCGATGATGGCTCCCACTTCCTTCATCTTCGTGGTGACATTCACCTCGCCCACGGCAGCGGCAAAGTACTGGCCGCCATGCTGCTCAGTCACGTCGCGCAGGGCACGGGTGGAACTGAGGTTGGAAACGGTGGTGAGTGGTGATTGGTGAGCGGTATTTGGTGAGTTGGACAACACATAGTCTGCAACCGATACCAACGTATATTCCTCGCCAAACATGGTGCCGTCCTCGCAGATAAAGGCCAGACGGTCCACATCGGGGTCAACCACAATACCCAGGTCATAGCGATGGCCCTTGATTTCGTCCATGATACCAGTGAGGTTCTTCTCCAGCGGTTCCGGATTATGGGCAAAGTCACCGTTAGGCTCGCCATTCAGTATCTTATAGCCTACGCCGAGACGTTCCAACAACTTGGGAAGAATGATGCCGCCCACGGAGTTGATGGTATCGACACAAACGGTAAAACGAGCCTGTTTAATGGCAGCAACATCAACGAGTTGCAGATCGAGCACGCTCTGGATATGGCGGTCGTCAAAACTATTATCCTCCGTATAGTGTCCCAGGTGGTCAACGTCGGCATAGTCAAAATCCTCACGGTCGGCAATGGCCAGTACCTCGGCTCCGTCAGCTGCAGTCAGGAACTCACCCTCGCTGTTCAACAGTTTCAGGGCGTTCCATTGACGTGGGTTATGTGAGGCGGTAATGATGATACCACCATCGGCTCCGCTCATGCGGACTGCCAGTTCTGTGGTAGGTGTGGTGGCCAAGCCGATGTTTACGACATCGAAGCCCATGCCCATCAGAGTACCGCATACTACGTTCTTGACCATCTCGCCAGAGATGCGGGCGTCACGACCTACAACGATTTTTCGTGTTTGTGATTTTCTGCCGATAAAGGTGGCATAAGCTGAAGTGAACTTTACTATGTCAAGGGGATTCAAGGTGTCACCAGTTGGTCCGCCGATGGTTCCACGGATGCCTGAAATAGATTTTATGAGGGTCATATTAATTTACAATTTGACAATTTACAATTTACGATTTGACAATTTACAAATACAGCTGTCAGTCTTCTCTTACCAATGTTATGGTATATACGCATGGATAGACCTTCTGCTGGGCATCAGCCTGTCCTTGTGTGTGGGGTACAATCATTTTTACCTTTGCCGTCTCATCGCCGGTTTCCTGCGGACGTCCAATCTTCACATAGTTCAGCGGTATCATGAAAGCATTAGGTACGGAAGCAGTACCGTAGGCGGACATCATCATACCACGCTCGAATGAGCCGGTAATGGTACTACCGGTACGGGTTACATTCATCTTGTCAAGATATGTTGAACGGGACAGTAGCATATTGCTCAGCTGCACGGAATCGCTCAGGATATTGAATTCCTCGAAACGACAAAGAATGCCTACGAGTTTACCTTCTTCCAACTCATTGCCACAGCCCTCGCGGACTATTTGAAGATAGACGCCTGACCTGGAAAGATATACATACTCGTTCTTACTGACATCGGTCGTATTGCCTTGCTCCGAAAATTGAGACTCGGTTATGACAGTAACACCATTCTCACGAATATACGCAGAAATAGCATTACGTTCCTTCTCCTTCTTTTCACCGTAAGTCTCATATTTATTGCAACTTACAAAGACTACTGACAGCACAAGTGCTAGCAGTATAAAAACAGTTTTCTTCATTGACAATTCACTTTCTTGATTTAAATCTCGGCAAAGGTACGAAAAAGATTAGAGTTTAGAGTTTAGAGTTTAAAGTTTTTTCCCTTACATATAGTTTTTTAACTTTCAACTCTTATCATTAATGTTTCAGTTTCTCCTCGAAGTGCAGGAAAGCCTGCTTCGTTACCTTTACAGCCTCCTCAATCGAACAATAGAGCCTACCACCCGAGGCATTCAAATGACCACCGCCATTGAAGAACTGCTCTGCCACCTTGTTGCAGGGGAAATCATCGACCGACCGCAGACTGACCCAGACAAGGTTATCCTTCTCCGTGTCTTCACGCAAAGATACCGAAAACTTTAGTCCCTTTATCTGCAACGGAATGTTTACCAGTCCTTCGGCATCGCCCTTCATAAAGCGGAAACGCTTCAGATCTTGTCGCGTCAATGTGAAATAACTGGCATGGCGAACAGGGTCAACAACCAGTTTCTCATAGAGCATATAGCCCATAAGGCGCAGACGGTTCTCAGAATAGTTGTGGAATACATTGCGGTAAATCTTGTCTTTGTTGATACCCTTGGTAAGCAGTTGGGAGATGATAAAGTAAATATCCGGGTTTGAGGAGTTATAGGTAAAACCTCCCGTATCGGTCATCATACCGCAATATATAGGAATGGCAAAATGCTTATTCTGACTGCTGAAGCCATCCAACTGCCACACCATACGGAAAATCAGTTCGCAGGTGGACGAAACCTCAGGGTGTGAAACGGTGAGAACGGTTGGCAGGTCGGGACCTAAGTGGTGGTCAATGAGTACCTTCTTGGCCTTAGAAACCAACAGCGTATCGGCCATTCTGTCCGTACGACTCGCAGAATTGAAGTCAAGACAGAAAATAACATCTGCGGTCTTCAGCAACAAGTCACCCTGCTCCACATGCTTATCATAACGAATGATTTTCTCCGTATTGGGAAGCCACATGAGGAAATCAGGAAACTGGTCGGGTACAATGACTGTTGACTCCTTACCCAACGTACGCAAGTATTCTGCCCAGCCCAAAGAAGAGCCGAGGGCGTCACCATCTGGGTTCTGGTGACAGCAGATAACGATGCTCGTAGCATCAGCAATGAGCGAGCGCAGCATGCTGCACTCGCTCTCTGTCATCAAATTTTCCAACATTTAAAATAGTTTATTCGGATAAACGCCTTCATCTACCAACTGCTGAATACGTTTTACTGTATCCTCACGATCGGCAGCATAAGTAACGCCGAACCATTTCGAGGTGGTATCGAGCACCTGAACGGTGGCTGTCTTCTCGTTGATGAGTTTGTTGACCATCAGCGGGATGAAGAATTCTGCTTTCAGATTCTCCATGTTCTTCGGGTCGCTAAGAAACTCCTTGAAATAGGCTTCAGAATACTCGAAGTAGTCGGGTGTGAAGCCCCACATGTTCATAGACACGGGAGTCTTATCATCGACAGCAACCCACTGGCCGTTCTCATCCTTATAGCGAATAGCCTCCGTAGCCGCACCGGCATTGCTGCCGTCAGCGGCACAACGTACAATTTCCGTACGCTCCACAACGGTAGTCAGGTTGCCTGCCTCATCCTTCGAGCAGATGCCACGGGCTACTGTTCCGTTCTCGGAAAGTGTATTGCCGACGCGGAAACCCACCATGGCATACTGGTTCTTGGCACCTTCGGGGAGGTCGGCCAGGAACTTGCCGATAACCTTGAAGGCATCACGATTGTAGAAATCATCGCAGTTGATGACCAGGAACGGTTCTTTGATGATATCCTTACCCATCAGCACAGCATGGTTCGTACCCCATGGTTTCTGACGTCCCTCAGGAACCGAGAATCCTTCAGGTAGTGCATCGAGAGCCTGGAAGCAAAGTTCACACTTTACCTTACCCTCGTACTTGGAGAGAATCTGTGTACGAAACTGCTCCTCGAAATCTTTGCGGATGACCCATACAATCTTGCCGAATCCTGCTTCTATCGCATCATAGATGCTGTAGTCCATAATAGTCTCGCCATTAGGTCCCAGACCGTCAAGCTGTTTCAGGCCTCCATAACGACTGCCCATGCCGGCAGCCAAAAGAAATAATGTTGGTTTCATAAATATAATTAAAAGTTACTCTTTCTTCTTGTTTGCCAGTTCCTTGATTTTATCCTTACCCTTGAAGGCAAAGAGCCAGATGAGCAGGCCGGCAATAACGAGCAGGGCAATGCCCAACAACGGACGGTAGAAGATCCAAGCGACAGCAATGACGATGAGCGACCATACTACACCGACGATGGTGCAAACAATGCCAACGCCCCAGCCAACGATGTTGGAGATGAAGGGAACAACCTTCAGCAGGGTCTCGATGAATCCGAAAACCATCTTCAGACTGAATACTACAAGGAAGATGCCTGCAATACGCAGAATCCAAGTCCATGTGCTATTGGAACTGTTCTCGGCATCAAAAATCTCTGCCATATCCTTCTTACCCATGACGAGTGTCTGGAAGGTCTTGCCGTTCTTGGCCTTGAAAGCCTTGAAGGTATTGTCGGTTGTCTGAGCAACGACCGTCACCTTGGCAGGAACGACGATTTCGAACGTCACCTTCACATCACCAACTTCAGGAGCACCAGGGGTGCGACCGTAGTAGATTTCGTTATTGCTGACATGGATGAATTCGTAAGGACTGGGCTCAACAGCAGCGCCTGTTGAATCAACAGCAGCAGGCTTGGCAGCAGGCTTGGTTGTGGTAGCGCCATAGAAACGCTCGTAGGCAATCTTTGTATTATTATCCAGCTGTTTCAACAGGTCGTCGGTCAGCTTAACCTCCATGGGTTCCTTGGAAGAGATGCTGTGGATCAAGCTCTCGTTCAGCTTATATGCACCGAAGCTGACGTTCTGAGCCCACTGGTCCTGGTTCTCAACAGTAGCCAATACGGTATTCTTCTGCTGATAGGCAGGATCATGGAATTTGCCTGACTCTACAGGACTGCTCACCCACTCTTTTGAATAGGTATAAGTAGTGGTAGTCACTTCCTTACCGCCTAACTTGTCTTCCTTCTTTGACTCTGAGTGCTCCACGTACTGATAGTATTCCACCCTACGCTGAAGGCTGATAGCCTTAGCACCAATGCCGTAGTCAGCATCGCTGAGTGAGTCTTCTGTTGTTGCAAACGCTGAGGCGCAAACTAATTCGCCGTCCAATGCACGGTCGATCTTTTCGGGATTTGCCAACTCAACGCAGGCGCCCTGTGCCTCGTCCAGCATGTCGGCCGTCTTCACGGCACGTCCCTCGTTCCACCACAGCAATGCTGTTGCTGCAAAGAACATCACAATACCTGTTCCAATGGCACCGCATGAATTTTTCACGCGTGAGCCATAGCTTGTTGTTGTTGTTTCTTGATAAGCCATAATGATTTACAATTTAATTATTGATTAATTAGAAATAAAAGTCTCTACTGTATTACTTAAGACCCTTCCATGTACCGCGTATATTCTTGCACTGGGTGTAGCACGACGGACAGTTATATACCTTGTAAAGGTTGTCGTCATACCCCTTGAAGATTTCAACCTGACGCTGCTCAGAGTCCCAGCCCTTGGCCAATATATATATAAAGGTGTCAACGCCACCCGTTACATCCTGCGGCTTATTGGCAGAGGCGCACATCTGTACCGTGTAAGGATAGTCGGGGGTATAGGCATTCTTGTCCTTGGCACCTTTCAGCAGGGCAGCAGCCATATAGCGCTGTGAGTAGCTGTCGCTATAGTCTGCATTGGGGGGCAGCTTTTCCTTCAGGATGCGGAGGATGCCGCTGACGGTGGCAGAACTGTTGCAAATCAGCTCAAAGCATTGCTTTCCCACTTCAGCATCACGGGCGTACATCTCAATGGCCATGGGAATCATGGCTGCCGTACCGTGAACGGTCTTACCCAGGAACTGGGTATAGACGGCCTCAAACTCCTCGTAGGTAGATGGCACGTTGGTAAAGGTTACCGTAGCTGTGGGTTTGTTGAGCTTGACACCGCCCAATCCAAACGCCGATCCTACGCGGTTAGCAACCGAGTTGACACTGACCTGACTGATTTTTCCCTTCATTGTGTAAGTGTGTTCACCATACTTCATCGTGTTACCGTCAACTTGCGCTGAGGCAGACAGCACACAGCACAACACAAACAGCAACGACAATAGTTTTTTTCCTTTTTTCATAACGAAAGTGTTTTGATTGGTTTTTGAGTTTCGGATGCAAAGTTAACATTTTTTTTTGAACCACCCAAACGATTATGACGATATTTTAACCACAATGGTCAGAACGGATAGCCGACGGCAAAGTGCAAGGTTTGGTCTCGCGTGAAACTACGGGCATTGAAGTAACCGCTCCGTCCTGTAGAATATGGCACATGAAGGCCGATACCCCAGTCAAGTCGTAACACGAGGAAACCGAGGTTATACCGCAGTCCGACGCCTGTACCTAACGCCAAATGATCGAGGAATGTGGAGAAATCAAAACGGCAATCCTTATAGATGGCTTCATACAAAATATTGGTATCCTCATCGGCACCTGCCTTGAGCGAGAGTTTCCAAACATTGCCGGCATCCAAGAACAACGCGCCATGAAGTTTGCCGAAAAGCTTCCGACGATATTCAAGGTTAAACACCAGTTTCAAGTCACCATTCTGGAAAAGATAGGACATCTGGTGATCTCTTCCCTCTCCTAAATCGAAAGGACCAGGACCGATGCTCCTTACCCTGAAAGCACGTACGGAGTTGGCGCCACCGACATAGAACAGTTCGGTAGTTGGTGCTACGCAACTATTGCCGAAGCACGTCAAAACACCTGCGGAGACATGTCCCACGAGCTCTGAGTTCATACCAAAAGACCAAATCTTGGAGAATTCGGTCTCAAGTTTGACAAATTGTGAATATGGCGTCTTGAAAAGCGTCTTTTCCAACTCGTTCCATTTTCCTTTACCCAATGCCATAAAGCCCAGGGAAGTCAGGTTTCCTGACTCGGAAATTTTGAACTCCCATCGTATAGGGTTCAAATAGCTTTTGGGGCTGGTATAAATGTAGGTATAACGCATCTCCGGGATGCAGTAGTCTTCCATTGCCGCCATCAGATAAGGGTGATCCATCATGAACTGCAAGTATTCTTCTGTCGTGGAGTTCATATACTGATACTTGACAATGAGTGGAGAAAACTCATGTGTGCTGTTCTCTGATGTTCGCCAGCGGTAGGTCCATTCGCCAGAGTTGACGTGCATCTTATAATAGCCGGGACGACGGATAATGTCTGCTGACACCTTGGCCAGTGTCGTTGGCGTGGAGTAGAACCGGTAACGACGGACGCGGCGTCCCTGACTATCACGTCGTGTGCTGTTATTACCGAAGAAGGGCGCTATGATACGCGGAAATTCCACTTGCAGGTCGGCACCATAGTCATAGTTGCTCATACTGGTACCTCCACTGGTGCTCCACTCATAAGAACCATGCAGGTTGATGTCAATCTTCTCACCACCGTGGAAAGCATTTCTACGTGTGAGTCCCAACTTCAGTTCTGGCCCCACACGTCCGATGTTACGGGCTTTGAAATTGGTTTCCACGTAGAAGTCGTACGGCTTCTCAAAGGTACAGTTCAGCGTCATGTCGAGGGTATCCTTGTCACGAGGGGCAAACTGCACATCAACTGAAGAGAACAATCCCATAGCATTCAATTTGGCAACGGACTCCAAGTAATTGTCGTAGCTATAAACCTGACGGGGGCGTAACTTCATGGCGCCCAAAATGACACGGGGACGCAAAGGTGGATTCTTGCCACTATAGCGGATGGTAAGGGAACGGCGGACTACGGAATCGGTATAGGCGTCACGTGCCTGTTTGCGCATATTGATGTTGACATGGCCTATATACCACTTATGTTTTGCCTCGTCAGGAACGTCATTGGCCATCTGCAGTCGCAGCTGTACCTTGCCCGGCACAGCAAGGGTGTCTGCCAGATAACTGGCAAAATTAGGCTGGTAAAAGTAATAGCCATTGTTGCGGAACAGCATGGTGAGACGGTTTCGCTCAGCATCAAGAGCCGACACGCTAAAAGGATCGCCGGGATGTAACAGGGCCTCGTCAATCGTCTCGCGGATCATGGTGTCTGCCTCAACCGGGAATTCCAGATATTGCAAGGAGTCAATGGTAAACAAGTGCCCCATATCGATACGGTAAGCTATTTTGGCTTTCTTCGGATTTCGCTTTTTTACCACATCGTAGCCTACCGAACCATGAAAGTAGCCATGCTTTTGCAGGATGGACTGTGCCACCGACGACCGCAAATCAGGATTGACAGTCGTCATCAGCACTGGAGGCTTTCCAAACGAAGAAGTCATCCAACGGGCAAAGCCACTATCCTTACCAGAGAATGCATTCCAAATCCAAAGGCTCGGAGCGAAAGGCGTGCGATAGTAGGACGAGCCGAACAAGGCACCATTGGGAGCAATCGCCAAGGCTGCTTCCACTTCTTCCTTCATCGCCAGTTCATGGTCAGCATAATTATCACTACCATTGCTATCATCATTTATATACTGTATCTTTTTCAGGCCGACAAACAGCTGGTCGTCCTCGGGAATATTCTTCGTAGTGGAACAAGCTACGAAGAGCATACATACGATGATATATAGTGTATTTCTACTCATGCGCTTTAACATTTGTCGTGTCGGCTGGCTCAATAGGCCGCGGAACACGCGGAGTCTCTGTCTTGAAGCGGAAGATGTCACCCAGCGAATTGAGTGAACGACGCCAGATGAAACCGGCGCCATAGAGCTGAGTGTAGCCTTCCAGCCAGTCGAAAGAATTGTTTTGATAGAACAGCGTGACATACTTATTGGCAGTATTGTCCAGTCTGTACTCCAGCATCACGTTATCCAGGAATGAGTTGTTACGCTCATAGAGTTCGTCATTATGAGTCGAGACTTTACCACCGACAATCACACGAAGTCGATTGTTCCAGAAACGCTTGGCAAACTTGAAGGAGTAATCCGTGTGCATAGCACCCGACGCATCGGTTGTATTATCCAGACCAATACTCAAGTCAAGCGTACGCAAGGCATTTCCAGTAATGTTGTTAATCTCGCTGCTAAGAAACGAGCTGAGCGCAGAGTTCATGTTGAAAGCATTGACATTGCCATCATCCAGATACATGCCTGTGGTCAGCATCGAAACAGCCAGTTTTCCTCGCTGTTCAATACCCATGGACTGCAGCTCACTATGCAGAATCATATCCTGCGGGGCGTCAAGCGTAAACTCCAAGCCCATGTCATTCAGTGTCTTGGTAATAATCACACCACAGTCGAAGTCAACGCTACGGCTCGCTCCTCCCTCATCCGAAACGGAAGCCTTTACCCGTTCGGTGGCCCGGATATTCAGTGTCGGGTTCATGACATCGCCCGTAAACTCGATATAACTTCCGTTCTGAATAGTAAACGTCTTGAGCGGAATGACGGGCAATGAATACTTCATCTCACCATTGTTCAGCGTATATTTTCCCGTCATACGAAGGTTCTCTGTGGGATTATAGGTCATACGTAGCGTGCCGCCGCCCATCAAATCAACATAGTTGGACTGGTCAGCATTCAAGTACGCCTTGACATGCGCACCCTGTGACACGTCTATGGTCAGATTCATGTTAAAACCACTTATCTGCGGCCGGCTGATAACCGTCTGCGTGGTATCGCTGAAGTCGGTAAACTTCACCAGTTCGTTCAACTGGTTATCAGTTGTCAACGGTGAGTCACGCAGGATGTAGGAAAGGTCTGTTGAACCAAGCACATCCAGACGACCGCGGAAGTCAAGGTCGTCCAACGGTCCCTTCAACATACCGAAGAAATTAACAAAAGCTTTTCCGTATGCCTCCGACCGCATATTCTTCTTGGCATTGATGAGCTGGAAGTCCCGGGCTCGCATACGGATATTCATCGACATATTATCAAGGTCAGAGAAATCTATGTCACCCATCATGGTCAACGGATTGTCGTTATAGGCATAAAGGCTGAAGTTCTCCAGCAACAAGTGGGAACCGACTATTCGCACAGGGTCGTTGTCAAAGCGCATGCGGATGCCGTAGATGTCGCTGACAAGATAAGAAGAGTCAAGATACACCTCGCCATCTACCTGAGGATGGCTCAAGGTACCCTTCAGCGCCAGCTTTCCCTCGCCAAAACCTTCAAGGCCGACCAAGTCGCCAGGAATGAAGCCATTGATCATGTTCAGAGGAAAGCGTTGCATGCTGAAAGTAGCATCCATGCGACCTTCCTCCCCATTATAGTAGGTTCCGCTCAACAAACCTACCTCCTCTTCGTCCTTCATGATACGGGCCTCTATCACATGGGCATTGTCACCCTTCTCCAAATAGACCAGTTCTGTACTGATATTACCAAGCATACTCTTTTCGTACCGCATGTTCTGCACGGCAAAGTCACTGACCATCGAGAAGCGTCCCTGTTCGTTCTGCACCACATGGAAGTCGCCATTAAGCAGACCACCCATATTCGGCAAGGAATAAGGTAATACAGAGGTCAGTTCATCAAGATTCAACTTATTCAAACTGATGGTTAAATCCTGCTGGTATTCGGAACTGTCATCGTCGGAATATACTTTCACACCTGTACCGTCGTCAGCTATCAAGTTGACTTTGGCTTTGATATGGTTGTTGCGTCCGAGGAATACGAAATTGTCTGAATTAAGATTAAACTCTTTATATCCAATGGTAGGGCGCTCAGGCACTAAATGCAGGTTGATTCCTGTTTCCAACAACTCGGCATTGGCACCGAGACGGATGCCTAAACGATTCTTCGCATCGAAAAAGCGCAGTCCCACTACAGCGCCCTTCTGATGGATGGCACCATCGAGCATCGCATTGAAGACAAGTTGTGGATTTCGCTTGTTGTTCTGGGCATGAATATTGAAACTGACATGACGCTCTGAAATGCGGCGGCCTTGTCCCTCAGCACGGGTAATGACACGGAAGTCGAGGGTGTCAATGCGATTACTGTCAGCCACCAGCGAATAGACATAGCCGTTTCCATTCAGTCCACTTTCGGGTGACGTGGTGATATCCACGAAAAGCTGTTTATAGTTGATACCGTTCTTACGCAGGAACATCATCAGCGGATTGTCAGTACCACTTCTTACGTCAACATGCATAGTCGGCAGCATAGAAAGCAATTTCGGTTGGTCAATTACGCGCTCTTTCAACTGGTCTTTTACCTCATCAGACAACTTTGATATTTGGTCGAGCAGTGTTTCATAACTTCCACTGGATGAGAGGTTCATCGATACATCACCACTTGACAAATGAGCCCATGTGGTATCTCGGCCGGCCAACGCATCGACAAGAATTTCAGTAGGACGATAGATATGTTTTTCATCGCGGATATCCAACTCGCTGATGAACCCCTGAACGCGATGATTGTACTTCAGGTCTGAAGTCACATCGAGATGACCGCAAAAACCAACTTCCATGACGTTGTCTGTCAAACGCAGAGCCTGTAGGTCTATGTGGTTCAGTTCCGCACTCACGGTGGCATCGAGTTTCTGGGTCGAAAGCAGCGCATCCAGGTTGATGGTTCCGTCGGCCAATTCATTATGGGAAGTGATGTTAGCCTGCGCACGGCCATTTCTCAGTACAGCATCCGCTGCCACATCAGACAGATGCCAGTGGCCATAATGCAACTGACTGATATTGGCAGAAGCATCCAATCGGCTACCAGGATGGAAGAAATCGGTACCTGAACCATCCAGCGTCACGTCAGCCGTAACAGTATAGATAGAGTCCTTGGGAAGGAAGTCATGCACATTCAAGTTCTGTATCTTCAAATCTGCCTGATACTGCATATTGCCTGCTGTATTGACATAGCCTTCCGCCTTTACCACTCCACTACCCTCGCGTACCGTCAGGTCCGCATCGTAGCGGGAAGCATTGGCTTTTACCCGCCCGTCAACAGTCATGGGCGGAAGACGGAAAGAGGATGAAGAAGGCATATAAGCAGAGAGGAAACCCAGATTTTCCGTCTTGGCATGCAGCGATACGTCTGCCTGTAAGCGTTTCAGATCATTCAGATGGGCAGCCGTTCCGTCAGCCTTCAGACTGAAGGCAGTAGGAAGATCGACAATCAGTCCCGAGAAATCCGCACTTTCCATATTTCCATTTACCGAACCGCGTATGCTCAACGGATAATTCGGCCATCGCTGCTGTACCTGTTGCGGCAGACCGCCCACGAAGCGCAAGAGGTCTTGCTTGCCCAACTGGGCATTGAGCCTTAACCTTAGTGCACCTGGATTCATGCTGTCGAAGGCATTGGTATCCATTTCAAACTCAGCCTCAACATCACTGTCCAATGTACGTAGCTTGGCATGCGGCAAACTGATACTGGTAGCGTCCATACTGAAAGGACCCTTCAGTTCTGTTATCTCCAGACCACTCTTATCGCGCATAGCCATCTGACGCACGTTCAGATTCAGCCGCGGTTCCTGGTACCAGATGCTGTCTATGTCTATTTGCAGTCCGTCCAGAGCTATATGATTATAGTCAAAGCCATCAATGGATGGCTCATAGTTCTGGTCGTATTTCAGTTTTCCGTCATTTACCACAAAGCGGCCTACGCTGTAACGCTCCTGACCGAGATCAATCTCTCCTGTATAGGCGGCAGCATGTCCCAACCAGGCATCGAGGCTAAGCGTGTCACCCGGTAAGTGCAACGCCACCTGCGACTGGTTAATAGTGAGACTGTCAGCATAGATTTTCCACAGGGTTTTCGTGGTGGAAGTATCTGGGATAACGGTATCTATCAGCGCTATATCGACACGGGCACCCTCAAGCACGGCACCGTTCAGGTCAATGGTTTGACGGTCGAGGTCTATTCCACGGCTGGTTAGGAATAGCCGTTCCAACTGTCCCTTGATACGCGCTGTAGCCACGAGGTCTGAGGTATTTACCTTGGTATTGGTGATTTCCAGCTCATCAATAACCACCCTTTTCCTCAAAAGTGGCAACAACTCGACATCAACCGTCATGTGTTCCACGTCGGCAATAGTGTCCTGCCCCTGTATCATGCGGAAGCCGTCAATGCCCAAGTCAAGGGGGAAATCGAGGTTGACATGGTCAACGCTAATCTGCATGCCTGTCTTCTCGCTGGCATATGAAGTTACTTGCCCCACCAGCCAGTTCTGGACAGGAGGCAAATAAATCAGTATAGTGAGTAGCAGAAAGAGCAGCACGGGGCAGAGCAGTGCCACTACTATCCACTTGCAGGTCTTCTTCGTTTTACTTCCCATGAGGCATTTTGCCATAAATCGTTGCAAATATACGCAAAATCATGGTAAGTAGCAAAAGAATTATAGAAGTTTTTAAAATTTATAGTCAATTCCCACGCCAATAACGTGATTTGTACGGCTATAGACATCCTTTCCAGGAGTGCCAGTACCCAGGTAATTAGGACTATTCACGGTATAGTCGCTGTAGAGCGAGCAGAAATAGCTGACGTTCAGACGCAGCTTCTCTGTCAGGTTGACCGCACCACCCAGTCCGAGACTGTAGCTGTCGCAAGCAAACGAGGTATTGGTCTGGTAGGTATCGCTCAGGCCATAGTCCGTACGCTGACCGCCACAGCTGACGGTGAACTTATCATTGATGTCATACTCCACACCGGCCAGGAACTCGTGGGTGCCGTGTGTCAGCTCTTTCTGACGGTCGTTAGCCATTTTGGCATTTTTGTCATCAAAGAAGTGGTATTCCAGAGTGGCACGCAGTTTGGGAGTGAACTCATAGCCTACGGCAAATGTCAGCAGGGCAGGCATGTCGTAACGGGTCTCCGCGCCATCCACATACGGTGCTGTCTTTGTACCCAGCGCTCCGGCAATGGCCTGCAGCGTCGTCGGGTCGTTAGCCATGAGGTAAGCCTGAAGAGTAGCGCCAAGTCCGGCATTCAGCGTATTAGTACTGTTAGTGGTATTGATTTTCGTGCGCCACTCATAGCGGGCAGCCAGCGTCAGCGGTCCCTGATGGTAGTCAACACTGACAATAGGCGTAAAACCCCATGCACGCTGATCGACGTCGAGTTCCAGGTTGGCAAGGTCACCAAACATGGGATGACTGCTGGCTGTTACATGGCCACGATAGTAGCCATCGTAGTAGTTGGCACGCACGCCAACGGCAGCCGACAGACAGTCGAGCAGCTTGTAACTGAAGTTCACCTGACCTCCATAGATGTACTGTTTGCCCTTCATCTGCGAGGAAAGCTGATATTGGTCGGGCGTAATACCCTTGCTGGCCAACATCGAGGCAAGCATCACATTGAACATGGGCACGCCCTCGTCATATTTCACAAAACCGCCACTGCCTACAATGCCTATCATCGTGGAAACTGCAAAGCGGTCTTTTTTATAGGAGGCGAACAGTGCCGGTACAATAGGGGCTGAAGCCTTACCCTCAAACAAATGTGTCTGACTGCCATACATCGGCTGTAACAGGGGAAAAGTTGTCTCAATGTCACGGTTTTGCCAGGGTTTCTGGAAGTTCAGCGACATTTGCCAACCATCATATCCCCACACCAGTCCGGCTGGATTAGAGAAAGCAGCGTCAATGTCGAACGTAGCACCACGGGCAAACATACGGTCGAAAGCAATGTGATAATTGGTATTTGTCATAATACCACCCGCCTTTGCAATACTTGTAACAAAGACCAACAACATACAAATTAAAATATTTTTCCTCATAAAGTCTAAATGGTTATTTGGTTTAGACTGCAAATGTAATCATTTTTGAGGAAAAAACAGCATAAAAATGAAATTATTTGCATAAAGCCTGCCAAAGAGCATCCGTGGGCACAGGAGCCTCAACCTTGATAAGCTCTTTGGAAACGGGATGGACAAACTCCACACGCCGGGCATGCAACGAGATACTGCCATCAGGATTAGAACGCTTGGCGCCATACTTCAAGTCACCTTTTATGGGACTTCCTAATGCTGCCAACTGACAGCGTATCTGGTGGTGGCGCCCTGTCAGCAACTGCACCTCCAGCAGCGTATAGTGGTCTCCGTGTGCCATCACACGATACCGCAAGACGGCCTTCTTCGAACGAGGCACCTCATGGTCATAGGCATACGACTTGTTCTGCTGCTCGTTTCGCACGAGCCAATGGGTAGCCTCCTTCCACCCTCCTCCATCATACGTCCATTTTCCACTATTACTCACAATGGCCCAGTAGGTCTTCTGGATATCCGTCTTCGAAGCAAACATGGCATTCAGGCGGGTAAGCGCCTTCGAAGTCTTGGCAAACACGACGACTCCTGTGACAGGACGGTCCAGACGGTGTGCCACACCCAGGAACACATTGCCAGGCTTCTGGTATTTCTCCTTGATATAATCCTTTACAATATCAGAGAGGGGGCGATCGCCAGTCTTATCGCCCTGTACGATCTCCCCACTCGCTTTATTGACTATAATAATATGATTGTCTTCGTATAATACTTCCATAGACAAAAAGCCCCTCTCCCTTTTGGAGAGGGGTTGGGGTGAGGTTCTTACATATTCATACCGCCATCGACCTGAATAACCTGGCCGCTGACATAGCTTGACATATCACTGGCAAGGAAGGTTGCCACATTGGCAATATCCTCAACCTGACCACCACGGCGAAGAGGTATCTTCTGCTTCCACTGTTCACGGATCTCGTCAGGCAAAGCGGCCGTCATAGCTGTCTCAATGAAACCAGGAGCAATGGCATTGGCACGGATGCCCTTCGGGCCCATCTCCTGACCAATAGACTTCGCGAGTGCTATCAGACCAGCCTTTGAGGCGGCGTAGTTAGCCTGTCCGGCATTTCCATGAACACCCACGACGCTGGCCATGTTGATGATAGAACCACCACGCTGGCGCATCATGACGGGTACACAGGCATGGATGAAGTTGAAGGCCGACTTCAAGTTGACGGCAATCACAGCATCCCACTGCTGTTCAGTCATGCGAAGCATCAGACCGTCCTTTGTGATACCGGCATTGTTGACCAGAATGTCAATGCTGCCGAACTCTTCCTTCACAGCCTTAACCACTTCCTCGGTCTGGGCAAAATCAGCAGCATTCGAGGCATAGCTCTTCGCCTTGACACCCTTAGCGGCAATTTCCTTTTCCGTTTCTTCGTTCACCTCAAGGTCAGTGAATGCAATGTTAGCGCCTTCCTCGGCAAACTTCAGTGCGATAGCTTTTCCGATACCGCGTGCAGCACCAGTAATCAGCGCTGTCTTTCCTTCTAATAATCCCATAATAATTCTTATTATAAATATGTTTAATGTTTAATCTTTAATGTTTAATCTTTAATGTTTAATGTAATCATTACATCTTAATTCTCTTTCCCAGAGCACCATACACCACCTTAGCCACCTGCGGTTTCGTAGCCTCTTCAGTCATGCCATGGGCTATACGGCCATATATATAAGGAACCTCAAGGCCCTTGATACAATAGTGGGTGATGTCAGCCACCAGGTCAACATTTTCTATATCGAATTCGCCGTCTTCCTTGCCTTCAGAGAACACCTTACGGAACAGCTCTACCTCGGCATCGTCAAAATTCTTGCGCACCTTCTCTACCATCCAGATATTACGGAAGAACTCGGCACGCAAATTACCATTGCGGACAACCGTCTCACGAATCTGGCTCAAATGGGTATATATGAGTTCAATAACCTTGTCTTGAGGACGGATCTTCTTTGCAGCCACCTCATCCATCTTATCGCTCAGACGCTCCAACTCAGACTCAATGACCGCATAGTATATGTCCTCCTTCGACTTAAAGTAGGTATAAAGCGTACGTCTGCCCTTTCCCGAGGACACCGCAATGTCGTTCATCGTCGTATTTTCAAGTCCGTTCTTGGCAAACAGTTGACGAGCCACGTCAACAAGCTTTTGCCTGGTTTTTGATATTGACATAATCCAGTTTTCAAAATTTTTGATATTGCACATCACATATATCGTGTGCAAAAGTAACCATTTTATTTTATACATGCAAATAAAAACGCTAAAAATGTCCCAAAAAGCGCCATAATTGAAAAAAAACGAAGAAACATTTGGTCAACTCAAAAAAAAGCAGTACCTTTGCAGCCGCAAAAGAAAAACATCGCGGAGTGGAGCAGTTGGTAGCTCGCCAGGCTCATAACCTGGAGGTCGCATGTTCGAGTCCTGCCTCCGCAACAAAGAAGCTCAAGTCACAGACTTGGGCTTCGTTTGTTTTTGCAGGATGCTTCCCTCCCTCGGAGGGGATGGGGGATGTAAAAAAAAGAAAGCGCAAGTAGTCATCCGACTGCTCGCGCTTTTAAATAAGAATGAAATAATCTTCTACTTCATTTTGCTCATCACCCGCTCATAATAACGCTGAGTGGCTCTTTTCGAATAGCGAGGACCTCCGTTCCAAGCACGGATGGCAACTTCCACGCTGTTCTTAAGATTTCGATGCGACTGGATCAGCAGAAACATTTCCTTTGATTTCTTGATGCTGAATCGGTCGTTGAGCGTAAAACGCTTCTTCAACTTCCGACCCTCCAGAATCAGGTTACATTCTTTCACGCAAATAGGTGTTATCTGCATGGCTCCCACCTGATTACCGTTTACGGCTTTAGGATTACCTCCACTCTCTACTTGAATGATGGCCTCCATTACCGGATTCCAGTCCATTTTCGATGAGCTTGCTTCCTCAGTCATCCCCTCTTCTGCTTCAGTGTTCTCAAACAACACCGCTTTTAGAAGTGTCGGGCCCGATGTAGAACCAACTGTCGGGATGATGCTAAACATAAATACTGTTAATAAAACAATCTTTACTGTTCTCATCATTTTACCATTTTAAGTACGGCCATCTCACCACGAGATGTGTCACGCCGAACTATTGTTTTCGCGCACAAAGGTAAGGCAATTATCCTTACCGACCAAAATTTTTAACGCTTTTCAGCAAAAACGGGCACGAAAATGCAAAATAATTAACATAAATCAATACTTCGTCAAATTAGTTTTTGCCATTTTAACATGTTTATTTCAAACTAATTACACGCTTTTGCATCAAATAAAACTGCGGAAACGCCATCATCATTTGTTGCTAATTTTCCCCTACTCTTCCTCTCTTTCCTGCACTATTTGCTGGGCATCGTCCAATAAGCTAATAGAGTAGTCCTTGATTCTTTGCAGCCCGTCGCCATTCGGCCAGGCATGATAGCCACCCGAATAGATTTCACCCTGCTCAAAACGTGCTTCAAAGTGCCACGAAGTACCATCCAGCACCTTCAACAAAGGCTTATACCTCTCCTTATATTTATACATCCCCTCTTCCTCCATAATCTTAACGAAGCCGGCAATCTCCTCCTTCGTCAGTTTCTTCTCGTAGAGCGGGCCGTACTCTTCTTTCATCGCACGAAGTACCACATCACCATTATCCTCCGTTGTCACACGCGTCTCATACTGGTAGCCAGACATCGATCCGCTACGAGTATATTCCATACTCAGCAGCTTTCCCTCAGGCATCTGCTTACCAATGCCACAACCGGTCAGCATACCCACCAACACTCCAACAATACTTGCCATGATAATTTTCCTATTCATAATTATTTATTCTTTATAATTCTCCAAAGGTTCTGCCCATGCCAGAAGCATCCATTCACAAACACGCATGTCCTGTATTTCAGCAACACCAGGTCCGGGTGTCCCGGCAGTCTCGGGGAGTTCAGCCTGTAGCGGAATTCCCTGAGTCTATCCATATTATTTCAGTGCCTCAATCAGTTCCTCTATCGTGCAACACACCCCATCAAAGAGTTTATACATCAGTTCCGGCTCTTGCCGCTCAGGAATATACACTAGCACCTTTCGACCTCTGCCAGCAAACCATCCCGCCTCAGTATGCGCACTTCTGCCACAGGGCAGCACCAGCACACAAGTGTCGCAAGCCTCCATTGCCTCAATGTCATTCTGGAACTGCCGCACAGCCTTCGGGTGCTGTAACATGTCACGATACTCCTGCGGAGACCACTCCATGTAGTCCTCGCTGACACCACTCCATTTAAAACCAGGATCACCCGACGGCGGATTACGGAAGTCATAGATCACGTGTCCTGCCTCCCTTAATTTAACAACCACCTCAGGGTAGTACCCATTGCGCCAGCTACTGGCTACGTATATTCTTCGTTTCATAACTGAGGGCAAAGATACGAAAAAATCCCACTCGTGATAACATGAATGGGATGATATTAAGAGAAATTAGGAAATGCTTATGAATTGAGGCCTGGTTCAACTATAGTCCTTTCCTGTATTTCAATAATTCACTACCTTTTATAAATATGGGGCGACCTTCCGGGTACTTCTTTGTGAGAGATTTGCTTTGGTGAATCTCCGATGAATAGTTGATACGGTCTACAGATATGATGCGCTCGATGTCAAAGTTTCCAAGATTCACCTCTTCATCAAAGATATAGCAATAATACCTGTCGTGCTGTGGAGAGGGATAGCCTTCCTTTATCAAATCTTCCTTTGTCCTTACTTGATATCCTTTTACACGGAATGCCTTATACATACCAAGGCCTTCCTTGCCGAATTCATATAAAAGCACGAACTTGGCCTTTTTGTTTTGAGTATCCTGTATATTCAAGCCTCCCTCAACATCTTTGCCCAAGCGAACATTATAGGCAGCATCAACCTTTCCACCTTTATGCCCAAACATCCATTCCGACTGTTCCTCCCTGAATCCGCCTATCAAGAAGGGCTCATCCAGATAATTCTCCACATAATGAATAGTAAGTCGATTTTGTGGGATAACCCTATTTGGGCGAGGCTGCACTTTGGGCAACAAACCCTTGGGGTCGACTCCCAAAGCACATGGCTCAACATAGAACGCCTGTTTCAGTTGGAACATGACCTGGTCGTTCTCGTTTCTCACTTCTGCTTTCAGTTCCTGCTCCTTTTGCTTGTCTTTCAGTTCTATCTTCTCAGGATTACGTAGTGCCAACGAGAAGTACTGTTGACTTCCCAGATTATCGAATGGTTGGAACACCTTGCCTAATAATGTTTGGAAGTTCTCCTTTATGAATGTGTTCGGCTCTACGTCCTCATGGGCCGTCATCGCATAGAACAGGAAATGCTTCTTCAACATATCCTGTATCTCCATTCGGAACTTCTTCCTTGCTTCCAAACGCCATGCAGCCTTGGCTGTCTCCTTGTTTCTTCCATACAAACCCAGCACAAACAGAAAATTGACATCGTAATGAGCCAGCATATAGGTGTCACGATCGAATAAACGGTTCTCGAACTGACGGTTCAGGTGATATTGCTTCTTGTCTTTCGACAATTCTATTTTGTCATCTGCTGTCAGGTCGTTTTGTTGGGCAGATATAAAGAAATTGGGAATAATGTTGTATCCTTCCGTCACGTCATCCCTCAGTTTAATATGGCCTTTCTGCTCGTCCTTCGTTCCATCACTGAAGAGGTCAAGATTCCATTGAATGACATTCCTGGCATACGTAAACTGCTTACTGATGGACTTACTATCCAACTGATTGCCTCGCTTGTAGTATTTCGAATCACCAATATAATATACGTCATCCTTACTATCATTGTTTGTCAGCACACGATATTGGTAGATGTGGTCAACAATTTTACCGTCCGCCTGGTCTTTTAATCCGTCAGGCAATTTCTGGTCGCCTGCTATCAGTTCATCAATGATAGCCTCAAACACAATCTGGAAGTCCTTAGCCAGCAGATATTCCCTGCGGTCCACATTCAGGTTGATGTTTTGCGGCTGTTCAAAGAAAGCGTAACACAGTTCCCATAGTTCCAAAGCCTTGTCTGAGAAATACTTGTATTTTATCTGGCGCAATCTGCGCTTACCCTGCCCGTCAAGATACTTTTGGAACTTCTCGCCACGAATCAGCGGGAAGTTAACATTCATGGTGACTGGCAATCCGTATTTCAGCTGTATGTGGTTCAGAATGCTGTAGTAAATGATGAGCAACTCCTCATCGAAGTTCACCCTTCGTTTTTTGTTCACAGGATTCAGATAAGCCACACTTTGTGTCCTTTGTCCTGAGACTTGCTCAATGATGGCCTGCGAGTGAGCGATAGTTCTCGTCCAGTTTATCTTGTTATAGCCTGCATGCATGTTTTTCACGATGAACGTCACGAACTGCTGGTTCCGCTGGTTCCATTGCTGCAGAGCCAACAAGATGTCAAGGAATGTACTTGCCTTGCGCTTCTTCATCCGTCCCATAACGGGAGCCTGTTCGTAGAGGATAATAGACGGACGTTTCTTCTCACCGCCAAAGCGGTCATATTCATGCTCACGGAACACGGATAGTGCACGATAAATCCATACCGACAAATTGTAGATAAACCGATATTCCTCATTGCTCAGCTCATCACATTTCTCTGGATTGATCAGATTGCAAGGTTCTATATGTCCGAATACCTTTTCGTGATAGCGCTCACCCTCGAGCAACACCTTCGGAAGTATAAACACGCAGTCATTCAGTTTCGGGTTGAAGTAATAGCCTACTTTGTCGAGGCTTACCTTTCCCTCGGCATCATGGAACAGCAGCTCGCCCAATACCTCCTCACTGATGTCCTCACTCTGATACGGATATTCCTCTATCAGGATGCGCATAGATTACTATTCTGTTATCGTTTCCGCTGTATCTGTCCTTTCCTTGGCTGTCTCTGTATAAAGCTCACTTTGCTCGCCAAACACATTGTGTATAAACGTCCTCAGGGCTTTCGTGTCTGCTATGGTCTTGCCATTGTCATCTTCCGTATAGAAAGCATCAAACGACGGATCGCCCTTACCCTCAACAACCTTGAATATGGCATTGTCTTCGTCTTTGAATACATCATTCCATAGATAGAACACCACTTTGCCGACAAACCTTTCAGCATCAATCTCCTTGCTGTCCTGCGTCTTAGGTTTGCAAAAGAAGTAGCCCAGTTTCTTATCGTCAGAACTGGTGGCATTGGCAATCTTCTCATTGATGGCTTTAACGAATTCCCACCAACTACATTCAAAGGTGTAAGGCTTGCCGTCTTCTTTATAGTCAAACTTTACAACCCAGTTCAACAGTTCCTTCGTTTCTGAATCCCTGCCCTCAGCAATCTTCACATATTTACGTCAGTTCGGGATAAGAAAGTTGCATAAAAAGTTGGTAATCTGAGATATTTTTTGTACCTTTATATCTGAATTCCAATCACTTATAAAGTAAAACAAAAGAATAAACTCATGATTACCGACTAC
>Ga0247609_10000361_pt1 | contig 65186 bp, 44 predicted proteins | sample 172DNAGHGlowgp2_FD_193487 | JGI IMG/M metagenome (GOLD analysis project Ga0247609, IMG submission 193487) | Sheep rumen microbial communities from Palmerston North, Manawatu-Wanganui, New Zealand - 1728 DNA GHGlow gp2 | ecosystem: Host-associated > Mammals > Digestive system > Stomach > Rumen ...
ATGGCGGTTCGCCTTTCTATCTGGCAGGACAGAACCAAAACGGACTGTGCGACGTTGTGTTCAACTATGATGCTGAAAACGGTGTGTTTACCCTTGGCGAGATGTACCTGCTCATCAATAGCAGTACGACGACAGCTGCTCCGTGGTGTTACTTCTCAAAGGCAACTATCTCCAAAGGTTCTACGGTTACGCCCGAACCCGAGGAGGAACCCGTTGCGCTGCCTGCTGGCTTGACTCCCCAGCGCTATGTCTTTGATGCCCGTGATGTTATCTATGATACCGACGGCTCTATCTTGAGAATGGACAATGTGAATCGTCCGGTACAGGTGGCATTCGACAATACCAACAAGGAGGTCTATGTGCAGGGACTCTGCGACTTCCTGCCCGATGCATGGGTAAAGGGCGTGATTGACGATGACCAGGTGGTCTTCGCTAAAGGCCAATTCGTAGGTAAGATGGTCGGACAGAATGTCTATCTGATGGGTAAGCAGTACGGCAGCCTCAGTGATATCACCTTCAACTATGCCAATGGCGAGATGAAACAGGGTGGCTATGTCATTTTCAACTCCTCAAAAACGACCGAGGCACCCTTCACTGTGTATGCAGGTGCCAATATCGTGAAGTTCGTGGAAAAGGCAGCCAAGCCAGCCGCTCCTAAGATGCGATATCAGAACTTCAATGTGGCTGAGGGTTATGCTGTGATGATGTACAATCTCCCCTTGACCAGTGAGGATGGCAAGACCGCTTTGGCTGAGGAAAAACTCAGCTATCGCATCTATACTGAGAAGGGCGGCGTGCCGACGCTCTATACTTTCACGCAGGATAAGTATAAGAACCTGCCGGAAGCTTCCATGACGGATATCCCCCTCCCCCTGAATGATAATTATGATTTCCAGCCGGGTGCGGTCTTCCTGAACGATAATCTGGAGGATAACGACCGCATCGGCATTCAGAGTGTCTATAAAGGCGGAGATCAAGAGAATGCCTCGGAGATTACGTGGTATCAGTTGAGCGCAGCCTCTATATATAATATAAAAGGTGTAGAGGTGGTCAGCGAGACTTATACCGACCTGCAGGGACGCAAGGTCTCACAGGATGCGCGTGGCTTGCTCATCAAGACCCAGCGCCTGTCTGACGGTTCGGTGAGGTCGATGAAAGTAGTGAAATAAAAAAAAGTGCCGAAAAACTTGCATTTGACTTGCAAATTTAGTATCTTTGCACCTTAGAAACAAAGAAAAATAATCTAAAAACCATACCTGCGTTACACCCCGGTCTAACACCTCGTTAGACCGGGGTGTAATGTTATGTTAGACCCGGGTCTAACGACCGACGATCTGGCACTTCGTCGAAAGAGAATCGGCAAACCGCTTCCGGCAATTCGGCACTTCATCCCTTTTGATTCGGCAGATTTCATGTAGCGATTTGACGGGAGTTTGTTAAAAAAATATAAATATTTAACTTCAAAAACAATGTAGGGGCATGTAAAAGAAGAAAAAGTAGTACCTTTGCAGTCCGATTTAGTGGGGAGAGTCTTAGAATCCCCGTGGGCGTCGTGTAAATAGCGTCCGTCTTTGGCCGGACGGCGTGGTTTGTGAATCGGCGTTCAAAGTTATGTAATTCAACTTTATAAAGTAAACAAAAAACTGTTTTTTAGTAAATTATGAACACTTTAAGTTACAAGACCGTCTCGGTAAACAAGGAGACTGCCAAGAAGGAGTGGGTCGTTATCGACGCTACCGATCAGGTGGTAGGTCGTCTCGCTTCAAAGGTCGCTAAGCTGATTCGTGGCAAGTATAAGCCCAGCTTTACTCCGCATGTAGACTGCGGTGACAACGTTATTATTATCAATGCTGCCAAGGTGAAGTTCACTGGTAAGAAGGAAACTGACAAGGTGTACACCCGCTATACAGGCTACCCCGGTGGTCAGCGTTTCAACACACCCGCTGAGCTCCGCAAGAAGCCTTTCGGCGTAGAGCGCATCCTGCGTCACGCTGTCAAGGGCATGCTGCCCAAAGGTCCTCTCGGACGCAACCTGCTGAACAACCTCTATATCTATGAGGGTACCGAGCACAAGCACGAGGCTCAGCAGCCAAAGGCTATCGATATTAACCAGTACAAGTAAAGTTAAAAAGTAAAAGCGATTATGGAAGTAATCAACGCAATAGGTCGCCGCAAGAGCTCAGTAGCTCGCGTATATCTGTCAGAAGGTACTGGCAAGATCACGATCAACAAGAAAGATTTAACCGAATATTTCCCCTCAGCTATCCTGCAGTATGTGGTAAAACAGCCTCTGAACCTGCTTGAGGTTGCTGAGAAGTACGACATCAAGGCCAACCTCGACGGTGGCGGTTTCACAGGTCAGAGCCAGGCTCTGCGTCTTGCTATCGCCCGCGCCCTGGTAAAGGTTAATGCCGAGGATAAGAAGACTCTGAAGATGCAAGGCTTCCTGACACGCGATAGCCGTGAGGTTGAGCGTAAGAAGCCAGGTCGTCCCAAGGCACGTCGTCGCTTCCAGTTCAGTAAGCGTTAATCTGAAGAAGATACTGAACAGTTTAGCATCTAAACTGAGTGGATTCTGGCTAGTTTCACTAGAAAAACTAGTCAAACTAGTAATACTAGACTACTACTCAGTTGATTCTAACAAGAATTAAAAAGAAAGTAAACAATTAAAGCATTTAAGAAAATGGCAAGAACAAATTTTGACATGCTGCTCCAGGCTGGCTGCCACTTCGGTCACCTGAAGCGTAAGTGGAACCCTGCAATGGCTCCTTATATCTACACTGAGCGCAACGGTATCCATATCATCGACCTGCACAAGACTGTCGTGAAGATTGACGACGCTGCAGAGGCTCTGAAGAACATTGCTCGTCAGGGTAAGAAAATCCTCTTCGTAGGTACTAAAAAACAGACTAAAGAAGTGATTGCTGAGAAAGCAACCAGCGTTAATATGCCTTATGTGATCGAGCGTTGGCCCGGTGGTATGCTTACCAACTTCCCAACCATCCGCAAGGCTGTGAAGAAAATGGCCAATATCGACAAGCTGATGGCCGATGGTACCTTCAGCAACCTCTCTAAGCGTGAGCTCCTCCAGGTGTCTCGCCAGCGTGCTAAGTTGGAGAAGAACCTCGGTTCTATCGCCGACCTGACACGTCTGCCAAGCGCACTCTTCGTGGTTGACGTGCTGAAAGAGAATATTGCTGTACGCGAGGCTAACCGTCTGGGTATCCCCGTATTCGGTATCGTTGACACCAACTCTGATCCTAAGGACATCGACTTCGTGATTCCCGCCAACGATGATGCTAAGGATAGCGTAGAGGTCATCCTCAACGCTTGTTGCACCGCTATCGCCGAGGGACTCGAGGAGCGCAAGGCTGAGAAGGCTGACGAGAAGGCTGCTGAGGCTCAGGCTGATGCCGAGGCTGAAGAGGCAAAGCCCAAGCGCACCCGTCGTGCCCGCAAGGATGAGGCTCCTGCCGCTGAGGAGGCAGCTCCCGCAGCAGAGGAAGAGGCTCCCGCAGCTGAGTAATCATCTCGAATAATCGGAGCCTCGAATCTGAGGCTCCGAAACTTCGAAATTTCGAATCATCGAAAAAACTCGAAGCATCGAAAGCTCGAAATATCGAAACCTCGATACCTCGAAATTCCGAAATAACGGTATAACGTAATAACGAAAAAATCAGAAAATAACAATGGCAATTTCAATTGACGATATCAAAAAACTTCGCGCTATGACCGGTGCTGGTCTGGCAGACGTGAAGAAGGCTCTGACAGAGGCCGAGGGTGACTTTGACCGTGCTAAAGAGCTCCTCCGCGAGCGTGGTTTGGCCATCGCAGCTAAGCGCTCAGATCGTGAGACCTCAAATGGTTGTGTACTCGTAAAGAAGGTTGGAAACTTCGCTGCTATCATCGCTTTGAAGTGTGAGACCGACTTCGTAGCCAATGGTGCTGATTTCATCGCCCTGACACAGGCTGTGCTCGATGCTGCCATCGCAGCTAAGGCTAAGAGCCTCGACGAGGTGAAGGAGCTCACACTGGCTGACGGTCAGAAGGTGCAGGATGCTGTGACCCAGCGTTCAGGTATCACCGGTGAGAAGATGGAACTCGATGGCTACCTCACACTCGAGGGCGACAACGTGGAGGTTTACGACCACATGGGCAAGCACATCCTGTGCACCATGGTTCAGACCAACAAGGAGAACGTAGAGGCTGGCCACAAGCTGGCTATGCAGGTGGCAGCCATGAAGCCCGTGGCTCTGGATGCTGACAGCGTTGATAAGGCTATCCTCGACGAGGAGTACAAAACCGCTGTTGAGAAGACCAAGCTCGAGCAGGTAGATAAGTTCGTTGAGATGAAGCTGAAGAAGGCTGGTATCAACCCCAACCTCGTGGACAGCGAAGACCACATCGAGAGCAATATGTCGAAGGGCTGGCTCACACAGGCTCAGGCTGACGAGGCTCGCAAGGTTATCGCTGAGGCTAAGGTCGAAGGTGAGGCTCAGTTGAAGCCCGTGATGATTGAGAATATCGCCAAGGGTCGTGTGCAGAAGTTCCTCAAGGAGAACTGCCTCGTAGACCAGGAGTTCCAGTTCGGTGATGGTGACAAGGCTACTGTAGCTCAGTGGCTGAAGACCCAGGACAAGGATCTCGCTATCTGCGCTTTCCGTCGCTTCACACTCGTTGCTGAGTAATTATCACTCAACTATACAGAAAAAGGTTGGAACTTTACCGGTTCCAACCTTTTTTTTGTTATTATTTGGCTTTTCTTCTTTTTTTTCGTACCTTTGCCTTATCAAAAAGGCGAAAGTACTTAAACAAAGCGTTATGAAGATATTTGCAGTAGGAATGAACTATGCCGAGCACAATAAAGAGTTGCATGGTACGTTATTAAAAACAGAAGACCCAGTGATTTTCACAAAGGCCGACTCCGCATTGCTCAAGGACCATAAGCCGTTCTTTATCCCCGACCAGATGGGACGTGTGGATTATGAGACGGAGGTAGTGGTGCGTATCTGTCGTTTAGGCAAAGGCATTCCCGTGAAGTTTGCCCATCGCTATTACGACGCAGTCACCGTAGGTATCGACTTTACAGCCCGTGAGATGCAGGAGAAGGCCCGCAGTAAAGGGTTGCCCTGGACCATCTGCAAAGGCTTTGACGGCTCTGCAGTCATTGGTGACTGGGTGGAGAAAGAGAAGTTTCGTGATATACAGGCCATGCAGTTTCATCTCGACATCAACGGCACGACCGTTCAGGAGGGACGTACGAGCGATATGCAGTACACTGTCGATGAGCTCATCAGCTATATCTCGCGCTACTTCACGCTAAAGACTGGCGACCTGCTCTATACGGGAACGCCCGCCGGCATCGGTCCTGTGCATATCGACGACCACCTGGAGGGCTATCTCGAAGACCGCAAGGTACTTGACTTTAACTGTAAATAGACAGAATGAGACGACATATCCTGACTTGGCTGTTAATGGTGTGTGGCGTGGCATGTGCTACGGCACAAGACTTCTTTAACCTGACAGCCGAGGAGGTCAAGATAGACTCCATGCTTCCCATCTGGCATTATGCCGTCCCTTTAGATGGCGATTATGCTGATACGTTGTATACCGTCAGCATTGATTATCCGGAGTTTATCGATATGTCGACAGCTGACATCCGACGATACCAGCAGATAACCACCGATACGCTACCAGTGATGCCCCGCGTGGAGAGTGTTGTCACTACTTCGCGTAAGAAAGGCACCCTTCACGTCAGTCTCGTGCCTTTGGTCTACCGGGGACACCGCTATCAGAAACTGGTCAGCTTTCAGTTGAACGTACATGCCCGCCCGTCTCTCAAAGCATCGTCTAAACAATCAGCTTCCATCCATCGCAGGGCGGGGGAGGAGACTCGTTATGCCGACCATTCGGTACTCGCCTCAGGCAGTTGGGCAAAAATCAGGGTACCCGAGACCGGTATCTATCAGTTGACCGAGAACCTGGTGCGACAGGCTGGCTTTACTGATATCAACCGCGTGAAAATCTATGGCTATGGCGGTGCAATGCAACCTGAAGTGCTGACAGGTGACTATCTGTCAGAGACCGATGATTTACAGGAGGTCCCCTCTTGTATAGTCAACAATCGTCGGTTGTTCCATGCCGTAGGTCCCGTCAGTTGGCAAAGCCCATCAGAAAGATTCCGTACCCGCAATCCTTATTCTGATTACGGTTATTATTTCCTCACAGAGAGTGATACCGAACCGTTGACCCTCGACAGTGCCGCTTTCATGGCTGCCTGCTATCCCTTAGCCGATGATTACCATTCGCTATGGGAAGAAGACGCTTTCGCCTGGTACCACAGCGGACGCAATCTCTATCAGAACGATGCGCTGACCACTACAGCCAAGACCTATCAGTTGAATGCACACGCCACCTCCGGCGAACTCACCGTCATCCTGACCTGTCATACAAACTTCACAGCATCAGTTGCCTTGAATGGCATCTCGTTGGGTAATATGACATATTACGGTACGTTCACACAGTACCTATATGGTGCTCAGAGTGTCAAGACGTTCTCCGTAGACAACTTAAACATAGGGCAGAACGACATCTCGCTACAACTCATGGCAGATGCCGATGTCCATCTGGACTATATCGCCTTGGCACAGTCGGAACCGGCCCCAGCCCCTTCATTGGCGACCCACCACTTCCCCTCGCCACAGTATGTCTATCGTATCACCAACCAGGACCATCATGCCGATACACCTGTCGACATGGTGATTATCGTACCCACCTCCCAGAAATGGATCTCACAGGCCGAACGTCTCAAGACCTTACATGAGCAGTACGATGGGTTGCGTGTCAGAATAGTGCCTGCCGATGAACTTTACAACGAGTTCTCAAGCGGTACTCCCGATGCCAATGCCTACCGTCGCTATCTGAAGATGTTATATGACCGTGCAGAGAACGAGGGCGACATGCCTCGATACCTCTTGCTTTTCGGTAGTGGCTTCTGGGATAACCGTCTGCTGACCTCCAGCCTTCGTCATCTGTCGGCAGATGATTATCTGTTGTGTTATGAGGATGAGAATTCCTTCAGTGCTACCGACAGTTATGTCAGCGACGATTATTTCTGTTTGCTCGACGATGGTGAGGGTGGAGACCTTCCTTTGAGCGATACCCCTGATGTGGGTGTCGGTCGTTTGCCTGCTACCAGTGAGTCTGATGCGAAGATTATGGTGGATAAGATTTATGCCTATCGGCTCAACGAATATGCCGGAGACTGGCAGAACGTGGTTTGTTTCATCGGTGATGACGGTAATAACAACGTGCACATGGAAGAGTCGGATGCTGCTGCCAAGCTCGTGGAAAGCACCTATCCGGGTTATAACGTCAAACGTGTCTTCTTCGATGCTTATGATCGTGTGTCATCATCTACCGGCAACCGTTATCCCGATGTAGAACGACTCATCAAACAGCAGATGCGCCAAGGTGCACTTATCATCGACTACTGTGGCCACGGCGCCCCATATAGCATCTCTCACGAACAGGTGTTGCTCCTCAATGACTTTGGGGCGCAGACCTCTCTTCGCCTGCCACTATGGGTGACCGCCTCCTGTGACATCATGCCCTTTGATGCCCATGAGGACAATATCGGCGAGAAAGCCATGCTCAATCCACATGGAGGTGCCATAGCCTTCTACGGTACCACCCGAACGGTCTATGTAGGTGCCAACAAAGACATGAACTGCTCCTTTATCAAACATGTCCTGGAAACTGTCGATGGTCGTCAGAACACCCTTGGCGATGCAGTACGACTGGCAAAGGGAGAGGTGTTCCATAGGTTCTACAAATACAATAAACTGCACTATTCCCTTTTGGGCGACCCTGCCTTGGCGTTGGCTACACCCACACGCGAGGTGGTTATCGACAGTATCAACGGCAGGGCCGTGTCCGACGGTGTGGTAGCCCTTGCTGCTGGTAGTATTGCTACTGTGAAAGGACACGTGGCCGGTGATAGCCAGTTCAACGGTGTTGTCACCCTCACCGTTAAGGACGTAGAAGAAACCATCGTCTGTAAGTTGAATAATACCAACAGCGACGGCGCCAGCACGGCTTATCAGTATAAAGACCGTCCGACAACCCTCTACAACGGCTCCGACAGCATTCGTGCAGGACAGTTCACTATTTCCTTTGCCTTGCCGCAAGACATCAGCTATAGCGATGCCCTCTGTCAAATGACAGCCTATGCGCTCAATAATTCCAGGAGTGAGGTGGCACATGGAGAGAATACCCGTTTCACCGTGAGTACAAGCAGTGAGATGGCAAACGATGGCATCGGACCTTCTATCTATTGTTATCTGAACAGTACGTCATTTGTCAATGGCGGTGCCGTGAATCCTACACCCTATTTCTACGCTCAGCTCACTGACAAGGAGGGTATCAATGCCGCTGGCAGCGGTTTCGGTCACGATATGGAACTGGTGATTGATGGTGATCAGATGATGACCTTTAATCTGAATCCCTATTTCCAATACGACTTCGGCGACTACCATACAGGCTCCGTGGGCTATAGCCTCCCTGAGTTAGACGAGGGCGAGCATACACTGTTGTTCCGTGCATGGGACATCCTTAACAATCCGTCGGTAGCCCAACTGTCTTTCCACGTCGTGCGTGGTCTGATGCCGGGGCAGTTCAGCGTAGAGTGTACGAAGAATCCCGCTCGCACCTCAACCTCGTTTGTCATCAACCACGACCGTATAGGCAGTACGATGGATGTTGAACTGGAGGTCTTCGACACGTCGGGACGAATGCTTTACAGACAGAGTGAAACAGGTGTCTCTACCGATAATACCTATATTGTAGACTGGGACCTCACGGTTGAGGGCGGTTCTCGCCTTCAAACGGGTGTCTACCTCTATCGTGTGCTCATCAGCAGTGATGGTAGCAAGAAGGCTTCCCAGGCCCAGAAACTGATAATACTTAGAAACTAAGTGAGAATAATGAGTCAAGTTCGTTTCCTACTCCTTGCAGTTTGTTGGATAGGCGTCAACATGTCACTGTCGGCCCAGCGTGACCGCTATGCCGACCATTCCGTATTGGCTTCGGGCCATTGGGCTAAGATAAGTATCCCTGAAACAGGTATCTACGAACTGACCGACTCTCTCTTGGCATTGGCTGGTATGCAACAGACCAGTCAGGTGCGTGTCTATGGCTATGGCGGCGCCTTGCAACCCGAAGTGCTGAGCGGCAACTACCTGACGCACACCGACGACCTCATGGAGGTACCAGTGTGCGTCACGCCCGATGGACGGCGGTTGTTCTTCGGAGTAGGTCCCGTCAACTGGTCCACATCACAGGCAACTGTCCGCGAGCGTAACCCCTATGCTGATGCCGGCTATTACTTCCTCACTGACAGTAAAGGCGAACCGCAGACAGTGGATACTGCAACCTTTGTAAAGACGTACTACCCTCATCCCAACGACTACCATTCACTCTACGAGGTAGATGACTATTCATGGTTCAAGGGAGGCCGTCAACTGTTTGACGAGCGTCTCTTCGGATTGGGTATTGAGCAAGAGTATACTTTACCTGCCTATTCGTCTTCCGGACAGCTGTATGTCTCGATGTCGTACGAGAACTATTTCGATGCCGAGGTCTTTGTCAACGATTCACTGGTGGGACATCTGTTGGTCAATGCGACGACAGTGGGTGCCCCACAGCGTAAGTCATTCCCCGACAAGTACAGCAATGCCACTGTCGACAACTGGACGTTCACCATCCCTCAGGGACTGAAAGACCATAATACGATTACTATCCGACAACTCTCGGGCTCTGCTATCCGGCTTGACCATCTCACCTTGGTAAGCACGACCCCCCGTCCGCTACTGTCTTTCTCAGCTCTGCCAGTCCCGGCGTATGTGGGTGCTGTCGAACACCAGGACTTGCACGGCGACTCACCCGTTGACATGGTGATTATCATTCCCGCAAGCAAGGCACTGCTTCAAGAGGCAGAGCGGCTGGCACAGATGCATCGTGAGATGGATGGTCTGCGGGTAAAGGTCGTGGCAGCCGATGAGCTCTATAATGAATTCTCCAGCGGTACACCTGAAGCCAATGCCTACCGTCGCTATCTGAAGATGTTCTACGACCGAGCAGAGACCGATGCTGACAAGCCGCGTTATCTATTGCTGATGGGCGATGGTGCCTGGGACAACCGACTTCATACCTCTGACTGGCATCGAGACGATATCACAGCCGACGACCTCTTGCTGTGTTATGAGAGCGACAACTCATTCAGTAAGACCCAGTGTTTTGCCAGTGATGACTTCTTCTGCATGCTCGATGATGGAGAGGGCGCCAATATGCAGTATGAGGATATCGGTGATGTGGCTGTGGGCCGTCTGCCGGCACGTACCCCTGCTCAGGCTAAGTCGATGGTCGATAAGATTATCAAGTACCGTCAGAACGATACTCCGGGCTTTTGGCAGAACACCATCTGTGTCATGGGTGACGATGGCGATAATAACCGCCACATGCGCGATGCCGAGATCGTGGCCGATTCTATTCTGAAGAGCTATCCTGCCTACCACATAAAGAAAATCTATTGGGATGCCTATCAGCGACAATCCACAGCAGTGGGCGTCCGTTACCCTGAGGTGACTAAGATGATTAAGGACCAGATGCGCCAAGGTGCCTTGGTGATGAACTATACCGGTCATGGTGCAAGTCAAAGCCTCTCCCATGAGTTTGTGCTGACCGTCAATGATTTCAAGGAGACCACCTCTACGTGTTTACCCCTATGGGTGACAGCCAGTTGCGATATCATGGCTTACGACAGTAACGATGAGAATATCGGTGAGACTGCGCTGCTGAATCCCCATGGAGGCGCTATCGCTTTCTTCGGTACGGTACGCACCGTTTATGCCAACAAGAATATGCCTATCAACCGTTCGTTTATGCACTACGTGCTGGGGATGAAAGACGGACGCCGTATCACCATCGGTGAGGCAGCACGTATGGCTAAGACCGACATGATAAAACTTCAGCTCGACTTAGCGGAGAACAAGCTTCAGTATGGACTTCTGGGTGATCCCGCGTTGGCACTGTTCACACCGATGATGCCTCTGGTCATCGACAGCATCAACGGACAACCGGTTGCTGAAGGAGCGCAACAGTTGAATGTGGGCGAGGTGTCGACAATCAGTGGCTATATCCCTGGTCAGGAAGACTTCACTGGTGTGGCCACTCTCTCTGTTCAGGATGCCCAGGAACATGTGGTTTGTCGTAGGAATGACAATCAGTCAGAAGCCCCCTTTGAATATGACCACTGGCCCTCTACCATCTATACAGGCAGTGATAGTGTGGTCGGTGGACGATTTAAGTTCACCTTTGCCGTACCCCTTGACATCAGCTATGCCGATGGCGCAGGACAGATACTTGTCTATGCCGTCGACAACGATAAGTTGAGGGCTGCCCATGGCTTGAGCAACGACTTCACCATGGGAAGCGGCCATGCTTTCTCAGACAGTGAGGAAGGACCCTCCATCCGCTGCTATCTCGACTACGAAGGATTCTCCGACGGTGGGAAGACCACTGCCACGCCTTTCTTCTATGCACAGCTGACGGATGCTGACGGCATCAATGTGTCGGGCAATGGGATAGGTCATGACATGCAACTGATTATCGATGGCGAACTGTTGCGCTCCTATACCCTCAACGACTATTTCGTATATGCTTTCGGAGACTACCGACAGGGCGAGGTGGGCTATACCATTCCCCGACTCTCAGATGGCATGCACCAGTTACAGTTCCGCGCATGGGATATGCTCAACCATTCCTCTTCAGTGACGCTTCATTTCGAGGTTGACCCCTCCTTCGAGCCTTCAGGCATCAAGGGTATCGTCAACGATGACTGGTTCACTCGCCGAAGAGAGATGATGGCCGTCGATGTCTATGACACCTCAGGCCGTTTCGTAGGACATGAGATACCCCGTCAGCCAGGCCTTTACATCTTAAAGTCGAAACGGGGCATGGTCAAGAAAATCATGGTGAAAGACAATAAATAAGGAACTGTAGCGTTTTAAAGAACGATGAAACAGAAAAAGATTATTCTCCTGGCCATTGGCTTCTGGCTGTTTGCCTTGAGCTTTGCAAAGGCCGACGACTACAAGACAACCACGTTCAATCCCGTTGAACATGCCGTTATATCGCAGACCATTGCCCCTGATGCCCGTGCTGCAGGTATGGGTGATGTAGGTGCTGCCACCGACCCTGATGTCAACTCCCAGTTCTGGAACTTGGCAAAATATCCGTTCTGTATCAGTCGTGCAGGCATAGCCCTCAACTACACGCCATGGCTGCGTCAGTTGGTCAACGATATTGACATGGCCTACGTAGCAGGCTATTATCGCATTGGTGACTATGGAGCCCTTTCAGGCTCGTTGCGCTATTTCTCGTTAGGTGAGGTCTACACCAGTGATGCCTACGACATGACCGTGAAGCCTTATGAGATGTCGCTTGACGTGGCTTACTCCCGTATGTTGAGCGAGACCTTCTCGCTGGGTGTCGGTCTGCGATGGATCTACAGTGACCTACGCTATGACTATAGCGAGGATTCCAAACCAGCATCAGCCTTTGCTGCCGATATCGCCATGTATTATAATAACTATGTGATGTTAGGCTCACGTGAGTGTCAGTTGGGACTCGGTCTGGTGGCCTCTAATATAGGTAGTAAGATATCCTATTATGGCGATGAGGAGAGCCAGTTTATCCCCGCTAATCTGCGTTTGGGTGCCTCGCTGATGATTCCCGTCGATGAATACAACCGTTTCTCCATCTCGGCAGATGCCAATAAACTGCTTGTGCCAACAGTACCCGTACAGGAAGTCGATGAGAACAACTCCGACTATCAGGATCGTGTGCGTCGCCAGTACAGTGACATGTCAAGTATCAAGGGTATCTTCGAGTCATTCTCTGATGCCCCCGGTGGCTTTAAGGAGGAGTTGGAAGAGATTCAGTGGAGTGTAGGTGCCGAGTATGTCTATCACGACCAGTTCTCTCTCCGTGCCGGTTATCACCACGAGTCGGAGTCGAAGGGCAATCGTAAGTATTTCACGGTGGGTGGTGGCTTCCGCATGAGCGTGTTCTCACTCGATGTGGGTTACGTCATCTCCACTGCTCAGTCGAACCCGCTCGACCAGACTCTCCGTTTCACCCTTGCCTTCGACATGGATGGCATTAAGGACTTGTTTAGGAAGTGAAGAACCCACCCCCTAACCCCTCCCCAAGGGAGGGGAGTTTTAAGGACTTGTTTAGGAAGTAAGGAACCCACCTCCTAACCCCTCCCCAAGGGAGGGGAGTTTTGGGTAGGGTTAAATATTGAAAAGTATGAAATACAGGTATGAGACGACTGATGCGTCAACCTATCAATTATTATTGGAGAAAGCACGTAAAATGAGGAATAATCCTACAGAAGCTGAAGCATATCTGTGGAATTATCTTTCTGGGAATAAGTTATGTGGTGTTCATTTCCGTCGTCAGCATCCTGTTTTCGGTTATATACCTGATTTTGTCAGTCTGAAGAATCAACTGATAATAGAAATTGATGGTGGGTATCATTTTGAAAACGAACAACCTGAAAAAGATGCTGAGCGCAGCCGATATCTCTATCAGGCTGGTTATGTCGTTCTGCGTTTTACTAACGAAGAGGTCCTTTCTGATATCGATAGTGTTATTGAAAGAATAACAGATGCTATAGAAGACACCCCTAAAAACAAAACTCCCCTCCCTTGGGGAGGGGCTGGGGGTGGGTCTCGAATCGGCTTCGGTTACGACGTCCATCGTATTGTTGAGGGACGTGAGTTGTGGTTAGGAGGCATCCAAATACCCTTTTATCTTCCCTCCTCAAATCTCCCCTCCTCAAATCTCCCCTCCCTTGGGGAGGGGTCAGGGGGTGGGTCCGAGGTAGGTTCCCGTCTCGGCCTCCTTGGTCACAGCGATGCCGATGTGCTTATACATGCCATCTGCGATGCTATCCTCGGTGCAGCCAATATGCGTGATATCGGTTATCACTTCCCCGACACATCAGATGAAACCCTGAACATGGATAGTAAGATTATCCTTCGCAAGACCATCGAGCTCATCGCCACAAAGGGCTATACCCTTGGCAATATCGATGCCACCATCTGTGCCGAACGTCCTAAGATGAATCCCCATATCCCCAAGATGCAGCAATGTCTGGCAGAGGTTATCGGTTGCGACCCAGATCAGATTTCTATTAAGGCCACCACCACCGAGCGCCTTGGCTTCACCGGTCGTGAGGAAGGCATGTCGGCCTATGCCGTCGCCTTGCTTTACGGCACTCCGCAGCAATAGGCTGCTACAATCACCACAGAGGCACAGAACCCCTTTCGCTCTGTGCCTCTGTGTCGTTTTTTCTTAGAGTTGCACTTCAGGTACTATCTGTCCGTCGAGCATATTGATGACGCGCTGTGCATACCCCGCATCGCGCTCCGAGTGGGTCACCATCAGCACGGTGGTACCCTCCTGATTCAGTTGGGTGAGCAGTTGCATCACCTCCAGTCCGTTCTTCGAGTCGAGGTTACCCGTGGGCTCGTCGGCGAGGATGAGTTTCGGGTTCATCACCACTGCACGGGCAATGGCTACACGCTGCTGCTGTCCGCCTGAGAGTTGCTGGGGGAAGTGGTGGGCACGGTGCGAGATGGCCATACGGCGCAGCACCTCCTCCACACGCTGGCGGCGCTCCTTCTTCGGCACACCGAGATACGTGAGCGGCAGCTCCACGTTTTCCTCCACGTTGAGTTCATCAATCAGGTTGAAGCTCTGAAATACAAAACCTATCTGTCCCTTGCGCACCGCCGTGCGCTGGCTTTCCTTCAGCGTGCCCACCTCCTGACCATCGAGCCAGTAACGGCCGGCAGTAGGATTGTCGAGCAGGCCCAGGATGTTGAGCAGCGTTGACTTGCCACAGCCCGAGGGCCCCATAATGGCGACAAACTCACCTTTCTTCACTTCAAATGATACGCCTCCAAGGGCTACGGTCTCCACCTCTTCCGTGCGGAACACCTTCTGAATGTTTTCAAGTTTAATCATAATTATTTTATTCTGTCTTTAGATAATTTACTGGATTACTGGTTGCCACGCGATAGGTCTGGAGCAGCACGATGGCGGCAATGATGAACAGTACGAAGAGCGCACAGGCGGTGAAGACAAACCACGAGAACTGCACCTTGTCGGCAAACTGCTCCATCAGCATGTCACTGAAATACCAGCCCAGAACGACACCAACGATGATAGACGGAATGGCTATCAGCGCTATACTGCGCAGGAAGAGTCCCTGCAGTTCGCTGATGGTTGCGCCCATCACCTTGCGGATGGCCAGTTCGCGTGAGCGGCGCTGCACTTCGTCGCGCACATAGCCTATCAGCCCAATCAATGTTATCAGTAGCGAGGCCAAGCAACCTATCATAATGAGGTCACGGGTGTGCTTGGCCTGTGCGTAGTGGTCGGCCAGCTCGTCCTTATACCGTTTCACGTTCAATTCTGCGTCAGGGTAGAGCTTGTCGCACGTCTGCTGAACGGCGAGTATGTTTTCCGGCGTCAGTGCATTGAGCTTCACCAATATATAATTGGCGTAGATGTTTCCGTTGATCATCATCGAAGGACGCTCCTCTGTGCTGACAAGCGAACCTATTGTGAAGTTCTTCACCACGGCTTTGATGGTGATAGGCACCTGGTCACCAAACTCTGTGCTCAAGACGACCTGTCCCACAACATCGCTCCAGCCAGTATGCTGCTTGAGCATCTCGGCAAACCGCTCGTCGACGATTGCCTCGCCTCCCCATCCCGGGTGGTCTATGCGTGCAGGCACGCTACCTTGTGTCACCGTCAGTCCCATCGTCTGGACGATGCTCGATTCTGCCCAGTACATACATGAGAAATTAAACAGTTGTTCCGTCTTGCCAGGCAGCATCACATTGTTGCCACTTTGCTTGCTCGTCCATAGCGAATAGGCTGTACTCGTGCTTTCCACACAAGGCAACTTCTCTATCTCGCGGGCCAGCGTGTAGGTGGAGTCTGAGGGATTGACTATCTCGATATAGGCCACATCCTTGTAGTCATAGCCCAAGTCACGATTCAGCATATAGTCATACTGGCGGTAGATGGTGCTGAGGATGCAGAGCAGCATGGTGCACAGCACAAACTGGAAGGCCAGCAGCGATAGTTTCCAGATGCGCTTGTTTTCCGAGAACAACCGGTAGGCATAAGCCATCGGAATGCGCGAATAGATAAACCCCGGCAACAGTCCGCAACAGATCAGTACGATGAGGCAGACGATTGACAGCACCAGGTAAGTCTGCGACGAGAAAAGCGTTCCTACGCTGACGCCTAAGAGTTCGTGCACCCAGTCCTTTCCAGCCCAGAGCAGCAGTGCCATGATGAGTAGTGCAGAGAGCAGATGAATGGCGGCCTCCTTCAACGTCTTCAGATAAAACTCACGGCGTGGTGCTCCCAGCACCTTGCGCAGCGCCACCTGACGGGCACGGCTCACCATCGTGCTGATGACCACGAGGATGTAGTTCATCACCGCCGTGAAGAGCATGACGAAAGCGACGACGGAAAGGATGATACATGTTGTCTTGACGGTCTTTTTCTTCATGTGGCTCCCGCTGACTGCATTCAGTTTGAAACCAAAGTCCTTGATGCCCGCAGCTTTCACGTCGTCCCAAGGTATCAGTTCCTTCAGCATCTTGTTCATCCCCTCAGTCACTTTCGTCATGTTGGCACCAGGTCGCAGACGTACGAAGGAGTGATAGCGGTCGTTGCCCATCAGATTGCCCGTACCGTCGTAAGAATAGATACCGATAGACGGCATCGACATGATGATGTCAAGTTGGCGAAACGATGAGTTCTCGTCGAAGTCTTCAAACACACCGCCTACCGTCATCGGCTTATCGGGAGCAGCCATAAAGCAGAAGGTCTTGCCTGCAGTATCGCCACCGATTCTGTCATACAACCGCTTACTAATCAGACATTGACCAGGAGTACTCAGAATCATCTTGGCATCTCCCTGCAGTATCTTTGTGCTGAAGATATCGAAGAAGCAGGAGTCGGCAAACACCGTATGCTCAAAGTCATGGTGCGTGCCATCCTCTGTTGTCAGTTTCTCGTCGGTGAATTGGTACGTCCATCGTGTGCCTACCTCTATTTCAGGGATGTAGCGGCACATGGCAGGGATGGCTCCGCCGGGTGTGTTCTCATACTCGGCAGCCTCCTCGCCCATCTTCTGGAACATTTCGCCTACCTGATACACACGTTCCTTGTCGGCGATACAACGGTCGTAGTTGCGGTTCAGTTCCACACGCGCTATCAGCACCAGCCCGACGGTCAGTCCGATGGCCAGCGAAACGATTTTGATTAAGGCTCCTTGGCCTCTGCTATACTTCTTCATTCGTTCGTTCTTTTTTCTTTTGCAAAGTTAAGGTAATAAAACGAATCCGCCAAGGCTCAAGGCCCTGGCGGATGCAGATTGTCTAAAAATTAGACAGAAAGGCGTATGATTATTAGACAGTCGGCGAGTAAATCACGGTATACGGCGAATGACCTTTGTCTGGTCTTTGATGACGACACCGCGTGATGTGTCGTTGGTCTGAATACCATTGAGCAAATATATCGTGTCGTTGCTTTGAGGTACTGATGGCGTGGCGTGAATGTCCGACGGGCTGTCGACTATCGCATCATTCTCTGCTTGCGTCTCAGCCATTCGAGCATCAAATGCCGCCATAGAGTAGAGGCCGTCGCTGTTGGCAGTAAGCCCTTCTATCGTGATGGGCAGCACCATCGGTGGCTGGTCGACAGAAAGCAGGGTGCGTCCTTGTAGCTGACTGACGGTCTGATAAACCAGATTGATGGCTACGAAGTCGTCAGTGCCGTCGGTCCATTTCTCGAATACTATTTTCGAGCCGATGGGCGTGTGTATCTCTATGGCGTTCTCCGTTTCGGGAATGTTGAGGCGCAGTGCAGCAGCGAGACTTGCCAGATTGGAGTCGTGACCGCAGAGGAAGGTAAACTTACGGTCGGAGCGTTGCAGTTCCTCGCGGATGCGGCTCACCAGCGGATAGGCCAGATTGACGGCAGCGCTGTGGGACGTGAAGAGCAGCCCGTCGTAGACAGCCTTTATCTCGCCAAAAGCACGCCATTGCTCCGGCGTGAGTTCATGTCCGAAAGCCGACATGCTTTCCGATTCATAGCACTGCAACACCAGAGCGTCGGCCACGCTATTGATGAGTTTATAGCCACCCTTCATTTTCGGTTCGTCGCCCTTCTCTATGATAAACTGCGTGTCGTCAAACCTGAAGTGCAGCGTGTCGCCTTGCAAGGCTGCTGGAGACTGCGCTAAGTCGACCACCTGCTCCATCAGTTCGATGGCCGACTGTTGGGCAGCCATCCATGCTTGCGGACCACCATGTATGGCATTCATATCGCTGATCACCTGTTGGCGATAGCTGTCGTTCATCTTCGTAAACTGCGGCGTGAACAGCGGATCCATCTTGTCTTCATCGTATAGATGGGTTATCTCCACGTTGGCAAAGGGCAAAAAGCCAGCCGAGAAATATTTTGCAGTGGCAAACGTGCGCTGACGTGAGTTGGCATAGAAGAGCACTTCTTCACCTTCAGGGCGATAGTTCTCAGGCATCAGTCCCTCGCTGACCACCCATTTACGGAAGAACTGTCCCATCTCCGTCTCGAGTACGCCACCCCGCAGCGACAGTTCGCTGCCTGCCGACGACCAGTTGAACCACTGATGAGGAGTCACCCTGATGTAGTCGGCCGACGAGTTTAGCGGTGACCGTATGTTGTGGCGGCTCATCACCACCACTTCCTTCAGTTCGTATTTCTCCCGAAAGCTGTCGTTGCGCTTCGTCTGTGCCTGCGTACCCATTACCAGGGCGAGGACTGTGATCAGTAATATCGTTTTCTTCATATCAGTTGTTTTTGCGAATATTATCTTGCAAAGATATGTATTTCTATCGAAAATAACAAATAAAATGGGCGAAATCTATCCATAAGCAGGTTGATTTCGCCCTTCACTACAGTCGAAACTGTTATTACTCTGTCTTGATGTTATTCACAGGATTCTCTGAAGCAGCGCGCCAGCTCTGGACAATGACGGTGAGCATGGAGATGATGAAGCAGTTTAACCCAGCAGCAACGAATATCCAGGGGCTGAGCGCGATGCGATACGAGAAGTTCGAGAGCCAGTCGCTCATGATATAGTATGATATAGGTACGGCGATGACAAACGACACCAGTAGTGGGATGGAGAACGTGCGGAGCATCAGCAGCAGCACCTCTCCTGACGTGGAGCCCATTACCTTGCGTATGGCAATCTCCTTCTTGCGCTGACGGATGAAGAAGAGCGACAGCCCCATATAGCCCAGCACGGAGATGACGATGGCAATGAGGGTGAAGAGCGAGACGATGCGCAGCGTGTTCTGCTGGTCCTCGAAGGTCTCGGCGATGCTGTCTTCCAAACCGTTAACGAGCCATTTGGGGTCAATATCAGGACTGCCTAATGCTTTAACCATATCGACGAAAGCTGTTTTCGCCCTCTTATCGCCATTTGTCTTCACCAAGTAGCCGGGATACTCCATATCGTCCTGCAGACGGATAGCGAAGGGCTGTACATCCTGTAAGACATTTGCACGATGTAAATCACGGAGAACGCCCGCTATTGGATCCTTCTGTCCGCCACCCCAGTCTATCTCACGGTCTGCGTCAGTGTAGCCCAGTTGGCGCATGGTTTCCTCGGTCAGATAATAGCCACCACTTGTCGGACCGTAGTCCTTCAGAATCTTCAGTCCATAGAGTCTGAAAGCAGTAGTGTCCATATCGGTACAAAGAATATTCACATTCTTGTCATCACGATTGATAATACGCGAATTCCAGCTAACGTTGGAGAACGTTGTTCCTTGGAATATGCCAATCTCTTCGACAAAAGGCATCTTCTCCAGTTGGTTCCTTACAGCCTGGTATTTCATCTGAGGGCTATACACATAATACAGGTTTTTGGTGTTATAGCCCAAGGGAGCATGGACGAGGTGGTCTAACTGTAGCCAGATGACGAGGGCAGAAGTCAGCATAGTGATGGTGACAACATTCTGTATGATTATAAACAGCCTGCCCAGCACCATCTTGGAGTGATAGCGGAAGTTGCCCTTCACGATGTCGATGGGCTGGAAGCGGGCTATATGCCACGACGGCATGATACCCGAGATGACGCCCAGCAGCAGTATGAAGCCGAGACAGATGCAGACCGTGTCTACGCGGATGTCGCTGGCCAAATCTATCTTGCCCCTGAACAGTTCGACGGCATCATCCTGGAAACAAAAAGCGAGTGCCAATCCTGCTGCGAAACAGATGGTCACCATCAGCGTTGACTCGGCTATCAACTTTAGCGATATTTTAGTCTGGCTGCTGCCGAAGAGCCGTCGTGTGGCCATCTCCTTGGCGCGGAAGCCGGTGTTGGCAACAGTCAGGTTGATGTAGTTGGTGATAGCAAAGAAGAGGATAGCCAGTACAGCAGCTAGCAGGATACGCAGCCTCGCCTTGTCGCCCTTCAGCATGCCAGTGCCTTCGTTCTGAGGTGCAAACATGACATCATCAAGTGGTGTCAAACTTAATTCATAATTGCCCCAGGCATTAGCATAGTCCTTCTTCAGGTAGTCTTCCATTTGCTTCCTCTTGCCCACGAGGCTAGTACCAGCCTTCTGCATGAGAAAAGCCTTTATAGCGCCAGTCGACGAGTAAGCAAAGGTGTTGTTTTCGAGTTTGTAGCCCACCACCTGCGGATAGCGTTCCATGCTTGCAATCACCTGAGTCTCATTAGGCAGCACAGTATAGTCAAGGTCTCTGACAACCGCGCTGACAGTATAGACCAGAGTACTGTCGTATGGATCTGTGCCGCCTATATGCACATGGCGGTTGCCCACTATCTGTAGAGATTCCCCAATGGGGCTTTTACCGCCAAATAGTTTTTCCGCCAACTGCTCGGTAATGACGCATTTGTCGGGTGCATCCAGAGCGGTAAGGCGGTCTCCCTGTACCAGTTCAAAGTCGAAGAACCGGAAGAAAGTAGAGTCAGCCAGCATGATGATGCTTTCCTGGGCATCTTTCGACTTCACCTCTTGCTGTCCATACTTTATTTTACCATCAGCACTCAACACGCAGCAAGTCTGTTCCACCTCGGGGCATGTCTTTCTGATTTCCTCAGCCGCCTGAGGCCACATATAGAACATATGCTGATTGCCCATCAGATAGATGCGGTCCACATTCTTATGCCACGAGTCGATGCTGTACTGGCGCCAGGTATAGTCGCCCATGAGGATGATGAACATCAGCGACACCACCAACCCCGCTATATTAATAAAGGTATATAGCTTGTTGCGAGAGAGAAATTTCAGATAACCCTTCATTATTTACTATTTATGATTTACTGTTTGCAAAGTTACGGCAAGAAAACGAATCCGCCAAGGCTATTTGCCCTGGCGGATGCAGATTGTCTAAAAATTAGACAGTATAGCGTATGAATTTTAGACACCCTCGCCAGAGAAACGGGGCGAGAGGCTGCGATACAGGTCGTAGCCGCCAGTATCAGAGGGATAGATGATGGTATCGATGAAGTAGAAATTGCCGTCGCCGCCTACCAATACGTTGCCGGCAACAGCGTCGAAGATGTCGTGCTGACCGTTGGTATAGTACTCGCCGTTGTCCTCTGGATGGAAGCCTAAACGGAGAAACTCGTCGTGGATTTCCTCCTTCGTGGCCAGGCGGGCGTCATCAATATATGGCTGAACCAGCACAGCACACACTTTTCCCTCTCTGTTCTCGGCAAAACCAATCATATTATAAGCACAATCGGGGAAGTATTGATTGTGCGCCTTGATACGCTCAAAGAAAGGTGTCAGATTGTCGTCTGAATAACGGAAATCGTTTAGTTTTATGATTTCATTACCATTAGCAGTCAAATACGTCTCATTCTCAGAACCACGGTCAAAGAAACTGCCGAAAAGACTGTGGTCCTCAAACCAACAGCCTTGTTCCTGTGCCCATTGACGCAGTCTTACCAGTTGGACAGACTTGCAAGCCGTTGTTCCCGCAAGAGCTTCAATCTCTTCAAGGACTCTTCGCGCGGTTTCGGATGCTGCATCCAATATGCTACACTTGCCTTTTTCTCGGCATTCACCTTCTTGTGATAGTCGTTCAGTTTGATCTCCATTCATTCTTGCGTTTATACGTTTTCGTTGCAAAGATACAATATTTGCTTGACATTAACAAGCAATTCGGGCGAAATCTATCCAAAAGCAGGAAGATTTCGCCCGAAGATATTACTCTGTCTTGATGTTATTTACGCGATTCTTTTACAGCCCAAAGCGGAAGACGGCCAGCAGCTCGGGGCTTCCCTCCTGCCAGTCGTTGTTGAACGCCTGCAGCAGACGGTCGCCTTCGTAGATGCCAGTGAGTCCCAGCGACAGCTGCCGGTCCTGCTCGAAGGCCGTGCCGCCCTGTATCCGTCCCTTGGCAAGCGGGATGGTGGTGTAGAGGCTGCGGAAGTGCAGCACGATGTTGTGCTTCTGTCCGCCGTAGGTCAGCGACAGCGCCGCGGGGTGTATGTCAATCGTCCATCCCACCTGCCCGGCCTCCGATTCCTTCACAAACGCATAGCTGCCCGTCAGTCCCCTGTCGGGCAGGGTGCTGAGCGCTTGGCTCAGTTCGGGGTCTTTTGTCACACGGGCAAGCAGACTGATGGGGAAGCCGTTGAATATGACGGTGTGCTCAGTCAGACTGCTGATGCTGAAGGTGATGTCATCGATATTCTCTCGATTCAGTTCCGAGGTCTGTGTGTCGGTGTACACTATGCTGTAGTGTCCGGGATACTCGCCCATGATGCTCTGGGCATACTCCTCTTTCTCCTGTTGCGTCAGTCCGTGGAATACGGGGTCATTGTCGCAGGCAGCCAGCGATAGCAGCGCCAGCAGTGCCAAGCAAAGATTCTTCATCATGATTTTTCTCGTTTTAATGCTTTTCTTCAAGAAACGCATACCATTCCGTTTTATTGCCTGTGGCAGACACATTTTTGAGCCTTCACTCCGTCTTGATATTCTTCACGGGATTCTCGGTGGCGGCGCGCCAGCTCTGCGTGATGACAGTGATTAGCGTGATAAGACCCACCGCCAGCAGCGCCAGTGGAAAGAGCCACCAGTAGATAGGGGTGCGCTCAGCGAAGCCCTGCAGCCACTGACCACCGATGAAGAAGGCGAGGGGAGCTGCAAAGACGAAACTGGCAATGAGCAGCAGACCGTAATGACGACAGAATATGAGCAGAATTTCCCGTGTAGACGAGCCGAACACCTTGCGGATGCCAATCTCCTTGCGACGGTACTCCGTCTCAAACATCGTCAGACAGAAGACACCAATGAGGGTGATGACGAGACAGAGCACGGCAAACCACCCTACCTGCCGTATGAAGCGGAACTCCTCTTGATAGAGCCGTTCCAGCTGTTGGTCGAGGAACTTAGGTTCTATGCGTTCACCGCCTCCCATCGCAGTGAGCACGTCGCCCAGCTTGTGGCGCATGGTCACCTTGTCCACACCGGCTGCCACACGGATATTGGCAATGCCCAGTTGGTCGCCCCAGTTGATGTGTTCTTTGCCGAAGACGATGAAAGCGAGCGGCTCCTGCTGGCGATCCTTGCGGGTGGACATGAAGCGGATGTTCTCGCAGACGCCGACCACGGGGAAGTCGTTGGATAGTAGTTTCTTGTCCATTTCTACCCACGACCACTGTCGGCGTGCTGCCTCGTTGATGATGTAGCAATCGCCGTCATGTTCGTTGAAGTCGCGTCCTTCTATAACCTTGATGCCCATGGTGCGCAGGTAGTGATGATCCACGGGCATGCAGGTGAAGGTGATGTGGTGGTCGTTGTCACCGCGCCCCCAGCCCATGTAGCTGTCGGAGTTGCCGAGTACGAAGCGCGAGAAACTCACACCCTTGACGCCCCCCTGCTGCATCAGCTCTGTGCGGATGGCGTCTTTCTTGCCCCATAGCTCATTGGAAAGTTGCACGTAGAGCACCTCGTCTTTCTGGAAACCATAGTCGCTGTTATAGATGTAACGACTTTGCATGAGCAAGATGCTGATGTAAATCACCATGAGCAGGGCGATGCCGAGCTGTAGGCCTACGAGCACCGAGCGCAGTCGGCGACCCTTGGGCGTTAGCCCGAATGAGCCTTTCAGTGCCAGTGCGGGCTGGAACGATGTAGCGAAGAAGGCTGGATAGACGCCCGCGGCGATGCCCACCACTACTGCCAGAAGTAGTATCAGACCGACCAGCCACCGATGGTCGCCCAAGGCCAGCGATCCGAGGAGCAGTTCAGTAGGCTGCGATGCTGTCACAGCACATAGTACGAGGGCCATCCCGTAAGCCAGCAGCGCCCACACCACGCTCTCAGCGATGAGACGCAGGCGCAGCATGGTGACCGACTCGCCCAGCACGCGGCGTGTGTTGATGCTTTTTATTCGCATAGGACTCTGTGCCAGCGTGAAGTTGAGGAAGTTGACGGCTGCGATGACAATGATGAGCACGCAGGCCAGCTCCAGCACAAAAAGTATGGCAGGGTTACCCTTGTCATCGCCGGCTACCCCTGAGAAATAGGTGTCGCGAACTGGTGTTAGCCTATAGTCATAATGCTGGTAGTATTCGTCAAAACTGGCACGTGTTTCCTCTTCCTTGTCAGCAGTAATCTCACCGGAAGCCAGTGCGCCGCCCCACTGAGCTTGCCACACCTGCTCTTTTATCTGTTGTGCGATACCGTTCAGCATCGTCTTCGGGTCGACGCCCTCGCGCAGCTTCACGTAGGCTGTGTAGCTCCACTCGCTCCAGCTGTCGAAGTTCTCGTGTGTGGCATAGTACACATGATTTTTTATCGAGCAGTTGTCGGGGAAGTCCTGATAGACGCCCTGTACGGTCAGCGTGTCGGTCTTTGAGTACATCGGTTGTCCGGCCACATCCACCCTTCCGAAGATTTTTTGTGCGAGTGTTGCAGGAATGATGAGCGTATGCTCATCGTAGGTCTTCCATGTCAGTTTACCGCTGAGACAGCGGGCGGCGATGGCTCCAAAAGGTGTTAGGTTGGTGCCCATGCAGGAGTGTTCCACCACGCTGCCGTCCTTGATGAACTCGCGTGTAGGCGACCAGCTCGCTTGTTCGCTCATAGCTTCTACCTGCGGCATCTGGGCTATAAGTGCCAGTGTAGGACGGTTACAGTTGGTGCCCCATGGATAATCGTCGCCCATCTTTGACTCTACACGATACACGCGGTCGGCATCAGCGATGCAAGCGTTGTACGAGCGGGCATAGTCCACCTGTGTCATCAGCAGATAGAAGGCAGCAAAAGCTACCGTCAATCCCAGAAAGTTGAGTACTGTCGCCGTCTTGAATCGGCGAGCCATATACCAGATATTTCTTAATAATTCTTTCATCACTATTCACTATACACTATTCACTATTCACTATTTAATGTCCAGCACCTCGTTGTCCTTAAACGCCTCGTAGCCGCTGGTGACCACGCGCTCGCCAGGCTCTAAGCCTTCGAGCACCTCATAGTGCTGCGGGTTCTGCCGACCTATGCGGATGGTGCGGCGGTAGGCCTTTGAGCCACTTTTGTCGAGCACGAAAATCCACTGTCCGCCCGTGGTCTGGAAGAACGTGCCGCGCGGGATGAGCACCGCCTGCTCGGGCTGACCCAGTTCGAGGTCGATGTAATAAGTCTGACCCGTGCGGATGTTTTCTGGACGCATGCCACGGAAGATGAAGTCGCAGCGGAACTTACCCTGTCGCACCTCGGGATATACCTTGCGCACCTGCAGTTCAAACGTCTTGTCGCCCCGCTGGAAGGTAGCCGTGAGGCCTTGGCGCACACGGTCGATATAGTGTTCGTCGATCTCAGCCTGCACCTTATAGTCGGAGAGGTCGTTCAGCTGTCCAATCTTCTGTCCGGGCTGGATGCTCTGGCCCAGTTCCACATCGAGCAATCCCAGTTCGCCGTCGATGGCCGAGCGCACTTCGAGTTTATCCTTGCGCTGACGTACGAGTACCACGTTGCGGCGCATGTTCTCCAGATTGTCTTCCATCTGGTCCATCTGCACGGTGCGGTAGATGCTGTCCTGTTTCAGACGTTTCGACACCAGCGAGCGCTTTTTAGCCGAAAGCTGAAAGTCCTCCTCCGACTGCACGTAGTCCTCACGACTGATAAGCTTTTCGTCGTAGAGCCGTTTGTTCTGCTCGTAGGTGCGCTGCTTGCGCCGCGTGTCCATGTCGAGCTGTGCCTGCTCCGTCTGGTTGTTCAGTCGGTCTTGTTGCATGGCCACCTGCGTATTGCGCAGCAGATTCTGCTTCTCGGCCAGTTCGGCTTCGGCATTGAGTATCTGCAGGTCGAGGTTGGAGTTAGAGAGACGCACAATGACGTCGCCCTTCCTGACGTGCGTACCTTCTTCCACCACTTTCTCTATGACGATGCCGCCCTCCTCGGGCGATATCTGCACCACCTGGATGGGTAGCACCTGTCCGTTGGTGCGCACGTAGTCCTTAAACTCTGCCTGTTGCACTTCGCTGATAGTCAACTCGTCCCGGTTGACTTTCAGTGTTGAGGCGTGATTGCCAAACACGAGCCATCCCACGATAGCCAGCAGCAGCACGCCTCCTGCAGCATACGGCCAATACTTCATCAGCCGTTGTGCTTTTGTCTTTTTTATTGTTCTGTCCACCTTGATATAATTTACGATTTGACGATTTAGTATTTATTCCCATATCTGTTCGCCGCGATAGTAGCGCATGAGGTGTTCCTTCACTATGGTCATCAGCTGGCATTGCAGCAGTGTGGCTTTTGAATTGAGTAGCTGCGATGAGGTGGTGTGAAGGTCGATGGCTGTTGACAATCCTTCCTCGTACTGTCGGCGTGTCAACTGATAAGCCATGGAGTCGGCTTCTACCTTGTGCGCCATCTGTAGGGCTTGCTTCTGATAGCCCTGCCAGTCTTGCCATGCCTCGCGCGACAGTTTCTCCAGTTCCAGTTGTTTCTGAGCAAAGTTCTCACGTGCAATCAGATAATTGTTCTTGGCACGTCGGATGCTCGTGACCGTCTGCAGGCGGTTGAAAAGGGGAATGCTCAGCGTGGCACTGACATATTCGCCCATATTGTTTTTGAACTGTTTTTGGAACGAATCGCCACCATTGGCATGTAGCGTATGATAGTAAGTGGTGTTCAGGCCCGCACTCAACGAGAGAGAAGGATATAATGAGGCACGGGCCTGATGCCACTCGTGTTTGGAAACTTGCATCTGATGGTAAAGGATTAAGGCCTCTCCACTGATGGACTCTCCCACAGAAGCCTCACCCCCGCCCCCTCCCTTCGGAGAAAGGCTACGGGTAGGCGAGCCTTGCTCGGGAATGAGGGCGAGTGGGAGGCTTTCGTTTAGCGGATACCCCATCTCTTTCTTCAACTCCAGTAGGGCTGAGGCGTGTAGATTCTGCTGTCGCGTCAGTTCGTAGTCGGCCTCTGCCTGTTGCGACTCCACCAGCGCCACGTCAGCCGCACTCTTTCGTCCTACCTCCTCCAGTAAGCGCGTCTGCCTGAGCAGGAGCGCTGATTCATCGACTTTCTCCTTGGCCATCTTGACAAGCCCCTCGTAATAGGCTACGTTGACAAAAGCCTGTAGCACGTTGAGGGCCGTCTGGTTCTGCTGTTGACGAACAGCCGACTGGCCCATCAGCACACCGGCTTTGGCAGCACGAAGCGCATGCAGCCTATTGAACCCGTCGAAGACTGGCAGTGAGGCCTGCACAGAGTAGCCATTATAAAAGGTGCTCACGTCGGTGTAACCGTTGGTCTCAGGGTCGATGGCGCGTCCGAAGTTATACTGTGCTCCGATGCCTGCTGCCACCTCTGGCAGAAAACGGCCTGCTGCTCCGGTGCGGTTGACCTTGTAGTTGACGAGTTCCAGTTGCGCGCGCTTCACCTCATGGTTGTGCTCCACGGCATACTGCATGCATTGCTGTACGGTCCAGTGTTGTGCCCCGGCAGGGCTGACTGCCAACTGATAAATAATAATTGATAAACCTATCAGACGTTTCATATTCGTTTCCGTTTTATGCTGCAAAATTATCATTTTCTATTCATATATACCCATTTTACAAAGTCCGGAAGTGCAGATTGTCTAAAAATTAGACAGTTCATCGTATGATTTTTAGACAGATTCTTTATATCTTTGCAGGCAAAATGATGATATGAACAAATACGGAACCATATTAGTAGTCGACGACAATACATCGATTCTCACTGCCATGCGCTATCTGCTGGATGGCACCTTTGAACGTATTCTTACCCTGAGCCGCCCCGACGATATACTGAAGACAATGGCGCAGGAGGAGGTAGACATCGTGCTCCTGGATATGAACTTTTGGAACAGCGAGGGCCATGACAGCTCGCTTTCTGATGGCCGAGTCGTGACAAAAGTCGTGCAACATCATTTCGCTTATGGCGTGAACAGCGGACAGGAGGGGCTCTTCTGGTTGCGCACCATTCGCAAGCAACATCCGCAGACGCCTGTGGTGCTGCTGACGGCCTATGCCGACGTGTCGCTGGCAGTGAAGGGCCTGAAGAGCGGTGCTGCCGATTTCATCACCAAGCCGTGGGACAATGACGAACTGGTGCGTAAGTTGAAAGATGTGCTCGAGAAACAGAATGAGATAGTGACGCTCGACGAGGTGGAGAAAGACCACATACGGCGCACCCTTGACCGTTGTCACGGCAACCTGACGCAGGCGGCCGAACTGCTTGGCATCACCCGACAGACGCTGTATAATAAGATGAGAAGACTTTAGTCAGTTCATAGTTCTTAGTTCATAGTTATGATGTTGCTCTTATATATTATAGTAGGTGTGTTGCTGATTGCAGTCGTTGTATGGACCGTCTGCCATCAGCGGAAGTTGCGGCTGCGTGCCTACCTGATGCAGGAGGCTATTCGCAACCACGACTTCACCTTCCGCATGCCCACCAACGGGTTGTTGCCCGGTGAGCGAGCCATGCAGGAGACGCTGAACCAGTTGGGCGACATCATCCGTCAGCAACTGAACCAAAGTGAGGTGGAATCGTGGGAGAGGCTTACCCGTGTGCTCACCCATGAGATAATGAACGCCACGGCACCCATCACCAGCATCAGCCAGTCAATGCTGGGTAGGGCTGATGTGAAGGGTACTGCGCTCGAACCTGGTATGCAGGCTATCTACGACACGTCGCGCCATCTGAGCGATTTCGTGTCCAACTATCGGAAGATGTCCCGTCTGGAAAAACCCGTGCTGGCCGACGTCGCGCTATCTCCGCTGCTGGATGATGTTTGCAAGACCTATCCCGAACTGTCGTGGACTGTGAGTCTACCTCGCGACATAATCGTCACGGCCGATGCCGGCATGCTGCGCCAGGTGCTGATGAATCTGACGAAGAATGCCGTGGAGGCGGGTGCCAGCAGAATGGTAGTTGCGATGATAGGCGAAAGTGGCCCCCTATCTCTCTACATAGGCAACGACGGTATGCCTATTCCTGCCGAGAACCGCCAGTCGCTCTTCGTCCCTTTCTTTACTACGAAGCGCAGTGGCAGCGGAATAGGGCTTTCCCTCAGTCGTCGCATGATGATACAGCAGGGAGGCATGCTCGACCTTGCTGTGAAGCAGCAGGCGGGCTGCCATGCGGGCTTCCTTCTCACCATCGGCGATAGTGCTATTAAACTCGCTTAAACATTCTTCTCTCCATTTCTTTTTTTTAAGAAATATCTGTCATCTGTCACCTTGAGCTGAAAATCAGTAAGTTACGGGTGACAGATGGTGACAGATGGTGACAGAGGAAGATGAAAGAGGAGAGAGGAGAGAGGAGAGATGGGCGTAGTCGATGAACGGATATTGGGTAGCGACAGAACGGATACTGCGTTGTGACAGAACGGATATTGCGGACACTTTGTCCGGAGGCTTCGGACTGCTGCAACGTAACATACAACGAAACACCTATATAAAAGCCGTCACTTTAAGAAAATGCTCTTATCTGTCACCATCTGTCACCATCTGTCACCATCTGTCACCCCTAACCCATTGATAATCAGGTGCGGGTGACAGAGTGAGGGAAAAAACCACAAAAACTTTTCTTCATTATGGAGATATTTTCCCATCTCTGTGCAAACGTTTTCGCAACTATGCGGGTAAATGGAGGGGGAAAATGAAGGGGGGAAGTCAGTTTTTTTCTTATCTTTGCCATCAAAGAGAACCAATAACAAGAAATAACGATGAATAAATGGATTTGTGCTTCTATGGTAGCCTTGACTGTAGCCTGTGACCCACAGAGGGATGAGACTTTCGTGTTCGACGAGATGAGTTATACGCCGTCGGAAACCGTGTTCAAGCTTTTTGCACCCGAGAACGCCAAGGTGTTTGTGGTGGTGGAGGGCGACAGCATAGAGATGCAACGGAAGATGGCCAGCGCCGACAGCTGCCCCTTCTATAAAGCCACGGTGGAGGGCGACCTGAAGGGAAAGACGTATGAGTTTGTGGTCGACGGCCAGTCGTCGCCGGGCGTGTTTGCCAAGGCGGTGACGGTGAACGGAAAGAAGGGCGTAGTGGTAGATATGCGCGATACCAATCCGGAAGGGTGGAAGAGCGACCGCCACGTATGGCGCCCCGCACAGGATATGGTGGTCTATGAGATGCACCATCGTGACTTCTCCATCGCCCGCGAGGATGCGAAGTACAAGGGTAAGTTTCTGGCGCTCACCGAACCGTGGGCCATCGAGCACCTGAGCGCACTGGGCATCAATGCCGTGCACATACTGCCCAGCTACGACTATGGCTCGGTAGACGAGACACGACTCGACAAGCCGCAATACAACTGGGGCTACGACCCGGTGAACTATAACGTGCCGGAGGGCAGCTACTCTACCAATCCTGCCGACCCGCTCTGTCGTATCCGTGAGTTCAAGCAGATGGTGCAGGCGCTCCATAAGGCTGGCATCGCCGTGATTCTCGACGTGGTGTATAATCATACCTACGACATAGAGCACAGTAATTTCCAGAGAACGTATAAGGATTATTATTATAGGAGGACCCACCCCCAGCCCCTCCCTAATGGAGGGGAGAAGGGAGACCTGGGTTATAGCAACGGTTCGGGCTGTGGCAACGAGACAGCATCGGAACAGCCGATGATGCGCCGCTTCATGGTGGAGAGCGTGAAATACTGGGTTAACGAGTATCATGTTGACGGCTTCCGTTTCGACTTGATGGGTTGCCACGACATCACCACGATGAACACTATACGACAGGCGCTCGACGAGATCAATCCCGACATCTTTATCTATGGTGAGGGATGGAGCGCAGGAGCATGTGCACTGCCTGCCGACTCGCTTGGCATGAAGGCCAACATACCGCAGATGCCACGCATCGCTGCCTTTAGCGATGACCTGCGCGATGCCTTGCGGGGCCCGTTCTCAGACGATACGAAGCCCGGATGGTTTGACCCCAAGGAGGAGAACCTGAAGGAGAGCATCAAGGCGGGCATTGTCGGCATGATAGCACATCCGCAGGTGGACTACGCGCAGGTGAACTACAGCAAGGAGCCTTACGCCCTGGAGCCCACGCAGATGATGGCCTACGTGAGTTGTCATGACGATATGTGCCTGGTGGATAGGTTGAAGGCCAGCATACCCGGCATTCAGGAGAAAGAGCTGATTCGTCTCGACCTGTTGGCACAGACCGCCGTGTTCACCTCGCAGGGCGTGCCCTTTATGTTGAGCGGCGAGGAACTGCTGCGCACGAAGCAGGGCGTACACAACTCGTTCGAGTCGCCCGACAGCATCAACCAGCTCGACTGGCGCAATAAGGAGCGCTATCCCGAGGTGTTCGATTACTATAAGAACCTCATAGCACTGCGCAAGGCGCATCCCGCCTTCCGAATGGGCAAGGCCGAACTGGTGCGTCAGCATCTGGAGTTTCTGCCCACGGAGGAGAGCGTGGTAGCTTTCCGCCTGAAGAACCATGCCGGCGGCGATGCCTGGCAAGACATCATCGTGATACTGAATGCCGACCGCGAGGCGCAGATGATCAGCATCCCCGAGGGCCGCTACAGCGTGGTGTGCTGCGACGGCAAGATCGACCAGCAGGGACTGGGCGAGGTAAACGGCAACCGCGTGCAGGTAGCCCCACAATCAGCACTAATCATACACAACTAATATGAAACGAATACTATTCTTGATGCTCCTATTGGGGCAAATGATGACAATGAGCGCAGCTAAAACGAAAGTGACCATCGACCGCATCGACCCCACCGACTGGTATGTGGGACTGAAGAATCCTTCATTGCAACTGATGGTCTACGGACAGGGCATCCGCGATGTCAAGGAGGTGACGACCGACTATGCCGGTGTGCGTATAGACAGTCTGGTGCGCCTTGATTCGCCCAACTATCTACTCGTCTATCTGAACGTGAGAGATGCACAGCCCGGCACGATGACGCTGCAGTTTCAGCGCGAAAAGGGCAAGCCGCTGAAGGTAGACTACTTGTTGAAGGCGCGCGAGATGAAGGGTGAGGCGCGACAGGGCTTCAACATCGGCGACGTGCTCTACCTGCTCATGCCCGACAGGTTTGCACAGGGGGGGAGCCCCTCCCCCAACCCCTCCCGAGGGAGGGGAGTCGTGACAGGCGTGAAACAGAAGTACGTGGTGGATAGGTCGAAACCCTCGCTGCGGCATGGCGGAAATATTGCTGGCATCCGCGAACACCTGGACTACTTCAACGAGTTGGGCGTCACGGCACTGTGGTTCACACCTATCTTAGAGAACGACTCGCCCGACACGGAGAACGGCTATTCCACTTATCACGGTTATGCCACTACCGACTACTATCGAGTGGACCCGCGCTTCGGTACCAACGAGGAATACCGCCAACTCATCGACGAGTGTCATAAGCGGGGACTGAAGGTGGTGATGGACATGATTTTCAATCACTGCGGAATGGAACATCCCTGGCTCAGCGACCTGCCAAGCAAGGACTGGCTGAACGTACCGGAATGGCTCAATGAGAAGCAATCAGGACGTGACCCCATGACGGGCTATACGGCTAATGCAGACGGTAGCGCACCTGCCAAGAGTGCTTATCTGCAGACCAGCTACAAACTGACGCCCGTGAAGGATCCCTATGCCTCGGAGGTAGACCTGAAGGAGACTACAGAGGGATGGTTTGTGCCCTCGATGCCCGACCTGAACCAGCGCAATCCCCACCTGATGCGCTATCTGATACAGAACAGCATCTGGTGGATAGAGACGGCTGGCATCGACGGCATCCGCATGGATACCTATCCGTATGCTTTCGCAGAACCGATGGCACAGTGGATGAAAGAACTCGACGAGGAGTATCCTAACTTCAACACCGTGGGCGAGACATGGGTCACCGAACCTGCCTATACCGCTGCATGGCAGAAGGATTCTAAACTGTCGGAACAGAACTCTTATCTGAAGACGGTGATGGACTTCTCGTTCTTCGACAAGCTCGACAAGGCAAAGCACGAGGAGACCGACCCCTGGTGGGAGGGACTGAACCGCATCTACGGCTCGTTTGTCTACGACTACCTCTATCCCAACCCCTCGTCGGTGCTCGCCTTTATAGAGAACCACGACACCGACCGCTTCCTGGGCAACGGCCATGACTCGCTGATGCTGAAACAAGCGCTTGCACTGTTGCTCACCGTGCGCCGCATACCGCAGTTGTACTATGGCACGGAGGTGCTGATGAACGGAACGAAGGAGGTGACCGACGGCAACGTGCGCAAAGACTTCCCCGGTGGCTTCCCCGGCGACAAGCACAACTGTTTCACCAAGGAGGGACGCTCGAAGGCCGAGAACCAGATGTTCAACTGGCTGAGCCGTCTGCTCCACTGGCGCAATGGCAACGAGACCATCATCCGTGGCTATCAGACGCAGTTCATCCCCTATAACGGTATCTATGTCATCGCACGCCGGTGGCATCGCAATACCGTGCTGACCATACTCAACGGCACGTCGAAGCCTGCCACTATGGAGGTGGAGCGCTATGCAGAGGTCATCGGCAAGACCTCACGCGTGCAGGATATCCCCACGGGACGCTATTACGACTTGTCGAAGAACCTGGAACTGAAACCTCGTCAGTCGCTGGTTCTGGAGTATATCATGGAAGAATAACAAAAAGAGCATCCCCAAACTTGGGAATGCTCTTTTGTTCTATCACTTCATTTTCTTCGACCACTTCAGCAGTCGCTTGTATTCCTTCTTGGTCAGTCGCATAAAGGAACCGTGTTGAGGACCTGTAACTCCCTCTATATCCACCGGATCATGGAAGTTGCGCAGGTTTTCATCGGCTTTGCAGATGCGGTAGTGCTTGGGACGGTCGGAGTATTGGATATATGCCACACGCCATGTGTCGTCGCCAATGAGTTGGAAGGCACTGGAACCTTCACACTTCTTCTTACCCTCAAACGATACGTAGTCGTCTTCTACAGGTTCGCCCCAGCCATAAGTGAGGTGGTCGCTGGTAGCTGTATAGATGCCTGGCTTGCCTCCCTCCTTCTTGATGAGCATGTGATACTTGCCGTCGTCGAGAAGGTTGATGTCGGCATCAATAGTGGCATAGCCCCAGTCGAAGAGCAGTCGGGGCTGCGTCAACTTCGTGAAGGTCTTGTCGGCATAGGAGTAGTACATGCGGTCGTACTGCTCCTCGGCGCGGTTCCACATGGAGTAGTAGATCAGATAACCGCCCTTGTCGCCGTTCTCCCATACGTGGTCGGGGTCCCAAAAGATTTGGGGTGCCCACACACGGTTGATGGTCGACCAGTCTTTATAAACCTCCCCCGACCCTTCCAAAGGGAGGGGAGATGCTGTGAAGATGTCAGGACCCTTTCTGAAGTCGAAGCTGACGCTCTCCCAATGAATAAGGTCCTTGCTGGTGAGCAGGTCGATGCCATAATTATCCCATTCACTCTCTTTGCCCATCTGTTGGGTCATCGCATTGTTCATGTCGGTGGTCACCATCACGTAGCCCTTGCCATTCCAAGAGCGGCAGATATAAGCATCCCTCTGGCCACCCTCAATACGTGCATGCTCCTTGGGGTTCATAATAGGTTCACCGCCACGGATGTCCTCGTAGTGATAGCCGTCACGACTCACGGCAAAGGCTGTCCATTGCCCTTTGTCGCTCATGTGGCAATATAAATAACCATAGTCTCCTTTCTGCGGGTTCTGGGCCGATGCGGTGAGCGCTGCTATTGTCAGTGCTGCAAATGTTATGAAAAACTGCTTCATCATATATTCTTTTTGCTTGCAAAGGTAGGATTTTTCTAACTATTAACCAAAATAATTTTGATTTATAATTTATAATTCATAATTATTTTCTACCTTTGTGCTCAAGATATACATGACTAATCAAAACTACGAAAATGAAGATGATAACTAAAACCTTGCTGACCACCCTGCTGATTGCCGGTAGTGCCTGTTCCGCCTTTGGACAAAAGAAACAGGTGACTGATTCTCAGAATCCCAATGAGATGGTGGCTTATCTCTTTACCTATTTTAATAGTAACGATCCCAAGGACGAGCAGATATGCTATGCCTTGAGCGATGATGGCTATAACTATACGCCGCTGAACGACGGTATGCCTGTGATAGAGAGCGACACCATCGCCCTGACACAGTGTGTGCGTGACCCCCATATCCTGCGCTGCGAAGATGGTAAGACCTTCTATATGGTAGCCACCGACATGCGCTCCTCGCTGGGATGGTCGAGCAATCGTGGCATGGTGCTGCTGAAGTCGACCGACCTCATCCACTGGACACACTCTGCTATCAACTTCCCTACACGCTATACGAAGACATGGAAGAACGTCATCAGAGTGTGGGCGCCTGAGACTATCTATGACCGCAAGGCAGGCAAATACATGGTCTTCTACTCCCTGCGCACCAGCGACCGTAAGTCGTACGACAAGATATACTACCAATATGCCAATGCCGATTTCACCGACCTGGAGGGGGAACCCCAATGGCTCTTCGATGCAGGCAATGCCACTATAGACGGTGACATCGTCTATAACGATGCCGACCAGCTCTATCATCTCTTCTATAAGCAGGAGTCGGGTAGGGGTATCTATCAGGCCGTGGCGAAGGAACTCACCGATCAGTGGCAGATGATTGGAGGCAATGTGGAACAGACCAAGGAGAGCGTGGAGGGTGTCGGCGTATGCAAAGCCATCGACGGTAAGTCGTGGATTATCATGTACGACTGCTACGGCAACGGACATTATCAGTTCTGTAAGTCGGAAGACCTGAAGACCTTCCAGTTTGTGCAGAACACGGAGATGAAAGGTAAGTTCACTCCCCGTCACGGCACTATCATACCCATCACCCGAGCCGAGAAAGAACGTCTGCTGAAAGCCTTTCCCAATCACAAGCAACCCATCCTCAGCGGTTTTCATGCCGACCCCGAGGTGCTCTATTCCAACAAGACAAAGAAGTATTATATCTACAGCACCACCGACGGCATGCCAGGTTGGGGCGGTTATGACTTCAGCGTTTTCTCGTCAACCAACCTCATCGACTGGACCGACGAGGGTAAGATGCTCGATGTGAAAGGCGATCAGGTGAAATGGGCTACAGGCAATGCCTGGGCACCCTGTATCATCGAAGTACCCACCCCCATGGGAGTGGGTCCCCGATATTACTTCTACTTCTCAGCCCATAACCCCCAGAGCAACCGCAAGGAGATAGGCGTAGCCGTGAGCGATAGCCCTACAGGACCATTTGTGGAGAGTGGCACACCTATCATCACCGACAACGACCGTCCCAAGGAGGCTCGTGGTGGACAGGCCATCGATGTCGACGTCTTCCGCGACCCTAAGAGCGGCAAGTACTACCTCTACTGGGGCAATGGCTTCATGGCTGGAGCCGAACTCAATGACGACATGCTCTCAGTAAAGAAGGAGACCATCACACACATGACACCCAAGGGAGGCAACTTGCAGACATGGGCCTTCCGGGAGGGGGCTTACGTGTTCTACCGCAAAGGTACCTATTATTTCATGTGGAGTGTAGATGATACAGGGTCGCCCAACTACCACGTCTGCTACGGCACGGCGAAGTCGCCCCTCGGTCCCATCAACATTGACGAGAATAATTATTTAGTGATTAAGCAAAAACCTGAAGATAAGATTTACGGAACAGCCCATAACTCCGTACTGCAGATTCCCGGACGTGACGAGTGGTACATCGTCTATCACCGCATCAATAAAAACTATGTGAACCACGAGCCGGGCATCCACCGTGAGGTATGCATCGACCGTCTGACATTCGACAAGAAGGGGCGCATCATCCCCGTCACGCCTACGCTCGATGGGCCTGCACCGCTGAAATAATTATCTTTCGAGTTTTGGCCAGCCGTCAGCCGTCCACGTCATGTGACGTTGGATGAGGATGGCCTGTCCGCCAAGGTGCGTGCTGTAGCCGTGGCAGATGAACAGAGATTCGCCCGTCGGCAGGTCATAGGCAGCACAGTGGCCAGTGGCCTCGAAGTCAGCCTTATCGCCTTCCAGAAAGAGGGTGCCTCCGCCGTTGGCCATATCCTTGCCTTCTTGGTCAAGGTAAGGACCGTCCACCTGTTTCGAGCGTCCTACGGCCACACGGTAGTTGCTCTTCGCCCCACGGCAACAGTAGTCCCAAGATACGAAGAGGTAGTACCAGTCACCGTGTTTCAGAATGAAAGGGGCTTCGATGGCATTGCGTCCGGCATATCTGGATGTGGGGTTGGGGGCTGCTTTCAGGGTGTCCTTTAGCGCCACGCGACGGGCTATGGTCTTAGGTGCAAAATGCGATGGTTCACTTTCTCCTTTTACGTGTATTTTATTTATCTGTATGCCGTCCCAAAACGAGCCCCATGTCATCCATAGTTGATCATCGTTGTCAATGACAAAAGCCGGATCGATGGCATTCCAGTTGTCACGCTTGGCTTTGGATGCCACTAAGCAGCCTTCATCCTTCCACTCACCGTTCAAACGGTCGGCACTCATCAATCCAATAGCGGAGGTGTTCTTGCCAAAGGTGCTGCAACTGTAGGCCAGCCACCAACGGTGGTGCCAGCGGATGATGTCGGGTGCCCACACGTGACCGCGGAAGCCAGGCACCGAGTCGTAGGTCCACTGTGGAATCTTCTCGATGAAGGGCGTGGGTTGTACTACCCATGTCTGACGGTCGGTAGAGGTAGCCCATTGCAGTCCCATGCCAGTAGATAGCAGATAATAGGTGTACTTGCCTTGGCGTGACTTCTCGACAGCCATCACGGGGTCGTGGGTCATCAGCGTGTCGGTGACAAAAGCCATGCGTCGCATGTGGGGACGATGGCTCTGTGGTTGGGCTGAAGACAGGGCGACATTTAATGACGCCAGAATGAGTGTAGTGAGGAGTAGTCTTTTCATGTTGGTTTTAGTTATTGTTGTTGTTACTGTTTAATAGAGTAACAGCAGTCCGGCAAAGCCTGCCATAAGAATCATCTTGATGGGATTGATCTTGAAGAGTTTCGTTCCGATGAAGGTGGCGAGGAAGAGGAAAACGCTAATCCAGAACTGCCACGGATTCTCTGAGGGCGTGGAGAAATTCTCCTTGGTACAGAGTAACAGGGTGGCGGCTGCCAAGAGACCGACGACGGCAGGTCGCAGTCCGGCAAAGATATTCTGAACTGTCGTTGTCTTCATATATCGCATGAACAGACGCGCGATAAGAATCATCAGGATGAGTGAGGGGAGTACCAAGGCAAACGTCGCCACGCAGGAGCCCAAAACTGACATCCCTGTCGACATGCCGGCGTTATGGCAGGCAGTATAGCCGCAGTAGGTGGCTGAGTTGATGCCGATGGGACCTGGGGTCATCTGGCTGATAGCCACAATGTCAGTAAACTGTGACGTAGTCATCCATCCCCAGTGGTGGACAACCTCCGACTGAATCAGCGACAGCATGCCGTAGCCGCCACCGAACCCAAAGAGTCCGATCTGGAAGAATGTTATAAAAAGGTATAAATAGATCATATTTGTTTTTTTACTCCCCTCCCTTAGGAAGGGGTCGGGGGTGGGTTTACTCCGTAGGTTTTATCAATGCACCATACAGCCAGCCACCAATGGCTGCCGCAAGGATAATGAGAATGGGTGAGACACCCATGAGCCAGATGAGCAGGGCGCCGCCAATGGGAATCCAGCAGTTGACCCACGAGATCTTAGCACTTTTGGCTAAGTTGAATGTGGGTACAGCGATGAGGGCAACTACTGCCGGACGGATGCCACGGAAGATAGCCGCTACCACGGGATTGTCTTCGAACTGGTGGAAGAACATGGCTATGGCGAGAATAATCAAGAAGGAGGGTAGGGCAGTGCCCAATGCACAACTAATGGCACCACGACGCTTATACAGTTTATAGCCTATGAATGTGCTGATGTTGATAGCAAACACACCTGGGCAACTCTGAGCGATGGCGATGAGGTCGAGAAACTCCTCCTTCGTCACCCATCGATGTTTATCTACCACCTCGGTCTCGATAATGGGTATCATGGCATATCCACCACCAAGGGTGAACATGCCAATCTTAAAGAAGGTGGTGAACAACCCACCCAAGCCCTCCCCACGGGAGGGATGTTGTGTTACTTCGCTTGCTCTATCCATTTCCTTGCATTCACAAAGGCTTCAATCCACGGTGTCACCTCGTCCATGCGTCGGCTGAGGGGATACCAGGCGTTTTGCCAAGGGAAGATGGCACGCTCCAGGTGAGGCATCATGGCCAGATGACGACCATCGGCGGAACAAATGCCTGCCACGTCGTAGTCAGAGCCGTTGGGGTTAGCGGGGTATCCACTGTAGTTGTATTTTGCCACCACGTTGTAGGTGCTCTCTGCCTCTGGCAATCGGAACTTGCCTTCTCCGTGGGCTACCCAAATACCCAGTTTGCTACCGCTCAGGCTGCCAAACATCACACTGTTGTTCTGAGGGATGCTCAGACTGATAAACTCACTCTCGAACTTATGCGAGTCGTTGTGTAGCATCTTGGCTCCTTTAGCACCTGTCAGTCCGAGTTCCACCATCAACTGACAACCGTTGCAGATACCGAGAGAGAGGGTGTCCTTACGGGCATAGAAACGGTCGAGCGCCTCTTTCGCCTTCGGGTTGAAGAGGAAGGCACCAGCCCATCCCTTGGCGCTGCCGAGTACATCGCTATTGGAGAATCCGCCACAGAAGACAATCATCTGCACCTCGTCGAGGGTCTCACGACCGCTGATGAGGTCGGTCATCATCACATCCTTCACGTCGAAGCCGGCGAGATAGAGTGAGTAGGCCATCTCACGCTCACCATTGGTTCCCTTTTCACGGATAATGGCAGCCTTCGGAAGTTGAGAGTTGAGAGCGGAGGGTTGAGCGGTTTTCCAGCGGTCGGGATTCAGTCCATACTGTGCCAGCGTACCCTTAAAGTCCTTGTTGAACTTCATCTCCAGCGGCTGCTGTTTGTAGTTCTCGAAACGCTCCTTTGCCTTGCCGTTGAAGCTCTGCTTGCGGTCGAGCAGATAGCTGGTCTTATACCACACGTCGCGCAAGTGGTCGATATCGAATGTCAGCTCTTTGTCGCCAGCCTTCACCACGATGCTACGGCTCTCAGGTACCGAGTAACCAATCTTAGCGAAGCCTACGCCCTGCTCTTCCATGAAGTCAGAAAACTCCTGCTTGTGGTCGTCGCTGATTTCAACGACTACGCCTGGGTTTTCTGCAAACAGCGCCTTGACAATATCAGGCTCCCCTCCTTGGGAAGGGTTGGAGGAGGTAAGATTATGCAGGTTGATATTCAAGCCACCCTGTGTATTGGCGAAGCACATCTCTAGCAGACAGGTGATGAGACCACCAGCCGAGATATCGTGTCCTGCCATTACCCATCCGCGATTGATTAGTGTCTGCACGGCGTTGAACGCATCGGCAAAATATTCGGCATTCATCACTGTGGGCACATCATCACCCACCTTGTTGAGACTCTGTGCGAAGGCCGAACCGCCAAGACGCTGTTCGCAGAACGAGAAGTCGATATGATAGAGAGAGGCATGCTTGTCGTTGACAATGACAGGGCTCACCACTTTCTTGATGTCGCTGACCTCGCCACCGGCACTGACGATAACGGTTCCCGGAGAGATTATCTTCTCACCGTTGGGATACTGCTGAGTGAGCGACAGGGAGTCTTTACCCGTAGGTACGTTGATATGCAACTCACAGCAGAAGTCGCTGAGGGCTTTGACAGCAGCATAGAGACGTGCATCTTCACCCTCCTGCGAACGGCAGGGCCACATCCAGTTGGCTGAGAGTGATACGGAGTCGAGGCCTTCTGACAATGGTGCCCAAACAATATTGGTGAGGGCTTCGGCAACAGACAGTACCGAACCGGCTTCGGGTGATGCCAGACCAGCCTGTGGTGCATGACCGAGCGCTGTGGCAATGCCCTTCTCACCACGATAGTCGAGGGCTACGACACCACAGTCGGAGAGGGGCAACTGAATCTCACCCTGGCACTGCTGACGGGCTATCTTACCCGTTACTGAGCGGTCAACTTTATTGGTGAGCCAGTCCTTGCAAGCCACGGCCTCCAACTGAAGAACGCGCTCCAGGTATTCGCTGATTTTATCTGAGTAATCTGAATAGTCAGAGTAATCGGAAGGCTTCGCATATTTCACGTCCTTATAATGGCGCTCTACGGTGTTATCACGCATGATAGTCTTAGGAGAATGCCCGAACATCTGTGCTACATCGAGGTCGAAAGGCTTTACACCATCGCCTTGCTTGAACGAGAAGTGGGCATCGCCTGTGGTCTCACCCACCACATACATAGGTGCACGCTCACGCTCGGCAATACGGCGCACATGCTCCAGATGTTTCTCATCGATGAGCAGTCCCATGCGCTCTTGGCTCTCGTTGGCGATAATCTCTTTTGAGGAAAGCGTCTTGTCACCGATGGGCAGCTTTGTCATATCAATCTCGCCACCGCACTCCTCAACAAGTTCTGACAGACAGTTCAAATGGCCGGCTGAACCATGGTCGTGGATAGAGACTACAGGATTCACATCTTCTTCACAGAGTGCACGCACCAGATTGTAGGCACGTTTCTGCATCTCAGGATTAGCACGCTGAATGGCATTCAACTCGATGCCGTTGCTGTAGCGACCTGTATCTACAGAAGATACACTGCCGCCACCTAGTCCGATGCGGTAGTTGTCACCACCGACCACCACCACCTTGTTGCCTGGCTGAGGCTCCTTCTTCAGACAGTCGCGCTTGGTGCCATAGCCTACACCGCCTGCCAACATGATGACCTTGTCGTAGGCGTACTTGGTAGAGGAAAGAGGGGAGGGGAGAGAGGAGAGAGCTTTCTCCTGATGCTCAAAGGTGAGCACTGAACCGCAGATGAGCGGCTGTCCGAACTTATTACCGAAGTCACTGGCACCGTTAGATGCTTTGATAAGAATCTGCTCGGGGGTCTGATATAACCATTGGCGCACGGGGAGAATGTCTTCCCAGTCGCGAGCCTCTCCATTTCTCATTCCACCTTTATCATTGTTCATCTCAGAGTCGTCAAGACGAGGGTAGGCTGTCATATAGACCGCTGTTCCGGCAATAGGCCATGAGCCAGTGCCACCACCCATACGGTCGCGGATCTCACCGCCTGTCCCCGTGGCAGCACCGTTGAATGGCTCCACGGTAGTAGGGAAGTTATGGGTCTCTGCCTTCAGAGAGATAACACTCTCAATCTCCTTTACACGGAACCAGTCGGCAGTCGACTGGTCAGCAGGTGCAAACTGCTCTACAACAGGACCCTGTGCGAATGCCACGTTGTCCTTGTATGCCGACAGAATCTGATTGGGGTTCTCTTGTGTAGTACGCTTGATCATCTGGAAGAGAGAGGACTCCATCTCTTTGCCGTCGATGATAAAGGTGCCGCCGAAAATCTTGTGGCGGCAGTGCTCGGAGTTAATCTGTGCGAAGCCGAAGATCTCAGAGTCGGTCAGCGGACGTCCGTTCTGTTTCTCCAGACCATGCAGGTATTCAATCTCTTCAGGACTGAGTGCCAGACCTTCCTGCTCATTGTAAAGCTCCAGATTATCAACGTACTTAATAGGCTCCGGTTGGATGTTGACCGTGAAGATGTCTTGATTCAGTCCTTCATACATGCGCTGTAACATCGGGTCGTGATCAGCATCCTTGCTCTCAACAGGGAAATACTCCTCTATACGACAGATGCCTTGCATGTTCATGTTCTGCGTAATCTCCACAGCGTTGGTTGACCACGGAGTCACCATTTCGCGACGCGGTCCTACGTAGTAACCCTCTAGTTGCAATTGGTTGAGAGGGGTGGCTTCACCAAAGAGCCAACATAGTTTCTGTACTTCGTCTTGAGTGAGCTGATGGTCCACTTGTGTGGCAATCACACTCTGTTGCGGGGTCTTGAAGAAAAGAATCATACCTTATTAATTAATAATAATTTCGAAATTTGCTGCAAAGGTACGAAAAAATAAGAATATTGAATTAAGAATTAAGAATTATTTTATACCTTTGCACGTGAAAAGTTAAAACGACCTATGACATATACTATTGAAAAAATAACGACCCTCATAGGAGCGCGTCGCTATGGTAATGCGGAGTCTACAATCGGATGGTTGCTTACCGACAGTCGCTCGCTTTGTTTTCCTGAGCAGACCTTGTTTTTCGCCTTGCGTACCAAGCGCAACGACGGTCATCGCTTTATTGATGAACTCTATCGTCGTGGCGTGAGAAACTTTGTGGTGGAAGACCTCCCTTCCCCCCACTCTCAAGGAGGAGAAGACTGGTATGTGGCTTATCCTGACGCGAATTTTCTGAAAGTGCCGTCTCCGCTGGCAGCACTTCAGCGTCTGGCCGAGCGTCATCGTGACGAATTTGAAATCCCCGTGGTAGGCATTACTGGCAGTAACGGCAAGACTTGGGTCAAGGAGTGGCTTTATCAGTTGCTAATGCCTTCGATGAAGACCACCCGTTCTCCAAAGAGTTATAACTCCCAGATAGGCGTTCCCCTCTCGGTATGGCTACTCAACGAACAGTCCAAGGTTGCCCTTTTTGAGGCTGGTATCAGTGAGCCTGGTGAGATGATGGCACTACGTGATATCATACAGCCCACGATAGGCGTGCTGACATCATTGGGAACAGCTCATCAGGAGAATTTCCGTTCGATGGAAGAGAAGTGCATGGAGAAGCTCCTGCTGTTTCATGGTGCTAAGGCTATCGTCTATCCCTCTGACGATGACACGGTGAGCCGTTGTGTGCGTCGTTCTGGTTTTCAAGGTGAACGTATCGGATGGTCGCGTTATAGCGAGAAAGCTCCTATGTACGTCAAAAGCGTGAGCGTAGACAGGTCCAAGGATACCAACGTCTTTACCCGGATTGCATATGTCTATAAAGGTGTGGAAGGCACTTATCAGATACCTTTCTACGATGAGGCTTCAGTAGAGAACTCTGTCACTTGTGCTGCTACAGCCCTTTATTTAGGACTTACACCCGAGGAACTTGAAGCACGTATGCCTCGACTGGAGGCTATTGCCATGCGACTGGAGGTGAAAGAGGGACAACGTGGACTGACCCTCATCAACGACTCATATAACAGTGATATACAGTCGCTCGATATTGCTCTCGACTTCATGCAGCGCCGTCCCGACCATCATGGCCGCCGTCGTACATTGATACTGAGTGATATCTTCCAGAGTGGCGAACAGAATGCTGAACTCTATTCTCAGGTGTCTGATCTGGCACTGAAACGAGGCATCGACCGCTTTATCGGAATAGGTAAGGATATCTCGGCAGAGAGCGAGAAGATAATGATTGGTCAGAAATGGTTCTTCCCCGATGTGGAACACTTCTTACAGAGTGGCGTGTTCCGGTCGCTACATGATGAGGTGGTGCTGCTCAAGGGCGCTCGTAGCTTCGGCTTTGAGCGAATCACCGAGACACTCGAACAGAAGGTTCATGAGACTATTCTCGAAGTAGACCTCAACGCTGTAATAGATAATCTGAACCATTTCCGCTCGTTCCTGAAGCCTGAGACGAAGATGGTGTGCATGATAAAGGCTGATGCCTATGGTGCTGGCGCTGTTGAGATAGCAAAGACGTTGCAAGATCATCGTGTGGACTATCTTGCTGTAGCGGTAGCCGATGAAGGAGTGGAACTGCGCAAGGCTGGTATCACCCAGAATATCATTGTGATGAACCCTGAGATGTCATCGTTCAAGATGCTCTTCGACTACGATCTGGAGCCTGAGGTTTATTCGTTCCGTCTGCTCGAAGCCCTTATCAAGGCAGCACGCCACCAAGGAATCACAGGGTGGCCTGTGCATATTAAACTTGATACTGGCATGCATCGATTGGGATTTGGGACCTCCATCAACCCCACCCAAAGAGGGGACTCTGAGATAGACCGGCTCATTGACGTGCTGAAGCATCAGTCGGCGGTCATACCCCGTTCGGTGTTCTCTCACTTTGTGGGAAGCGACAGCGATGACTTCGACAACTTTTCACGGATTCAATTTGAACGCTTTGATAAGGCCAGCCGTCAAATACAGGCTGCCTTCTCTCATAGGATTCTGCGACATATAGACAACTCGGCAGGTATCGAACACTTCCCGGAACGCCAGTTGGATATGTGTCGACTGGGCATCGGACTCTATGGCGTAGACCCCCGTACTAACGGTGTCCTGACTACTGTCAGTACCTTGAAGACCACTATCCTGCAGTTGCGCCATGTGCCTAAGGAAGAGACGGTGGGCTACAGCAGAAAAGGCATACTGACACGCGACAGCGTGATTGCGGCTATACCTATCGGTTATGCCGATGGTCTGAACCGCAGACTGGGCAACCGGCATTGCTATTGTCTGGTGAACGGGCAGAAGGCGGAATATGTAGGTAATATCTGCATGGACGTGGCACTAATCGACGTGACTGACATCCCTTGCGAGGAGGGCGACAGCGTAGAGATCTTCGGAAGGAATCTGCCTGTCACTGTGCTCAGCGACGTGCTTGAAACCATCCCATACGAGGTGTTGACAGGTGTCTCAAATCGTGTGAAACGTGTGTATTTCCAAGATTAAATGATAATAAATTAGAATTTATAACTTATAATTAAAAAATATTTCGTACTTTTGCACCATTCTACGCTTAAAACAAATAGAAAAAGTATAAAATGGAACAATTCTTTAGTTACATTAACCAGATGGGAGCACCGGTGATGATGCCGATACTCTTTACAATCATCGGTCTCTGCATTGGGCTGAAGTTCGGAAAATCTTTGAAGAGCGGCCTCTACGTAGGTGTGGGTTTTGTAGGACTCGGAGTTATCACAGCGTTGTTGACCGACTTTTTCCCTGAACCTATAAACAAGTTCTCCAATGTCTTTGACATAGATTTGCATGTCTTTGATATGGGCTGGCCTGCTGCCGCAGCTGTGGCCTATAATACTTTGGTGGGAGCACTTATCATACCCGTATGTCTGCTGATAAACTTTCTACTACTCGTAACTAAGTGTACACGTACCGTTAATATCGACTTGTGGAACTACTGGCACTTCGCTTTTATAGGGGCTGTTGTTTACTTTGTCATGGGCCACAGTTTGGCATGGGGCTATTTCGCTGCTATTGTCTGCTATATCATCACGCTGGTGATGGCTGACCTCACGGCAGAGAAGTTTCAGGGCTACTACAGCGATTTGAAAGGTATCTCCATTCCCCAACCATTCGTACAAGGCTTTACGCCGTTTGCCGTCGCCATTAACTGGCTGCTCGACAAAATTCCAGGTTTCTCGAAGTTGAATATTGATGCCGATGGACTGAAGAAGAAGTTCGGTGTGTTGGGTGAGCCCATCGTATTGGGTGTCATCGTGGGCGCACTCATCGGTGCCTTGGCTCATATTAACGATTTTGCCGACATGGAGGCGTTCCGTGTCGCTAAGGAGGCCAAACTTCAGGAGTCCAATCCCTTGGCAGTACTCTCTATGACCGATCTATGGGTGAAATACATTATCAAGGACATTCTCTTCCTCGGTGTCACCATGGGGGCTGTGATGGAGCTCATACCCCGTATCACCAAGCTGTTCATCGATGGACTGATGCCTATTTCCGACAAAACCCGTGAGTTGGTCAGTCGCAAGTTCAAGGGCAAGACTATTCACATAGGTATGTCGCCTGCACTGGTTATTGGCCATCCGACTACGTTGGTGTGTTCCGTATTGCTAATCCCTGTTATCCTGGTTATGGCCGTTATCCTGCCAGGCAACCAGTTTTTGCCTGTTGCATCGCTAGCAGGTATCTTCTACGTTTTCCCCATGATCCTTCCTTATACGAAGGGCAATGTGGTGAAGACTTTCATTATCGGCCTCATCGCTATAGTTATTGGATTATTATTTGTCACCGATATGGGTAAGGATTTCCAGTCAGCAGCCAATGATGTTTTTGCCAATACTGGCGACAAGGCTGCAAAGATTGAAGAATACAAGGATAAGGTCACGGGCAAATTGGTGCAGTATGAAGCCGGTGCCCTTGATTTCGCCTCTTCGCTCTTCTCATGGGTGATTTACAAGTTCACATCTGTGTGGAAATATTTTGGGGCCGGCATTCTCACACTTATCACTTTTGGCATGCTGTTGTGGAATCGTCATCGTATTGTGGCCGAGGAGAAAGCAAACAAACAAAATCAAGCATAAAAGATATGAAGAGAACACTTTTTTCTATGGCCCTGTTCCTTGGGGCATTGGGCATCAATGCTCAGCAGAGCGTACAGTTCCAGACAGCCTGCCACCCGCAGGATGTGAAGCACTATGACACGAAAACACTTCGTGAACGTTTCGTCATGGAGAAGGTCATGGAGGCCGACAAGATCAACCTGACCTATTCGCACTACGACCGCTTTATCTTTGGTGGTGCGATGCCGGTGAACAAGACCTTGAAGTTAGAGGAGTTCCTGGAACTGGGGCTCGATGTTGATCCCACTATCAAGGAGAAGTACTTCCTCTATAACCGAGAACTCGGCGTTGTTAATTGCGGCGAGGGCGAGGGATGGGTCATAGTCGATGGTAAGGAGTATGCACTCGCACCCAAAGAGGCTCTTTACATCGGTCGAGGCCATATTGCCAAGGACAAGGATGTAAATAAAGTGGTGGAGTTCCGCTCGAAGGATGCCGCTAAACCCGCTAAGTTCTACCTTAATTCTGCAACGGCACATCAGCACTACAAGACCCAATGGATTACCCTCGATGGTAGAAAGGGCTCGCTGAAGGCTGCCGTATGGGGTCCTGTAGGTACTACCGAGGAAGCTAACAACCGCACCGTCTATAAGCTCATCGTTAACGATGTGCTCGAGGAGGGTCCCTGCCAACTGCAACTTGGTTTGACACAGCTGAATCCTGGTGCTGTGTGGAACACCATGCCTCCTCATACCCATGGTCGCCGCATCGAGGCATACTACTATTTCAACCTGCCTGAAGGACAGACTATTGCCCATGTCATGGGTGAGCCCCAGGAGAGCCGTGTGGTATGGCTTCACAACGAGCAGGCCATCATGTCGCCAGAATGGAGCATCCATGCTGCAGCAGGCACATATTACTACACCTTCATCTGGGGTATGGCAGGCGAGAACCTGTACTACAACGATAAGGATAACATCCCCGTGGATCAACTGAAGTAATCCCGTTATCCCGAAATATCGAAACATCGAAATAATATAATAAAAAAACCAATGACTCCTATTTCAACTACTAAAATGTCCAACTTCCGTTGGGTCATCTGTGCGCTGCTTTTCCTGGCAACCACTATTAACTACATGGACCGACAGGTTCTCTCACTGACTTGGAAAGATTTCATTGCTCCTGATTTCCATTGGACTAATGATCACTATGGTACAATTACTGGTCTTTTCTCAATCTTCTATGCCATCGCCAACCTTTTCGCCGGTAAGTTTATCGACTGGATGGGCACCAAGAAAGGTTACCTCATTGCCATCTTCGTATGGTCGTTGGGTGCCTGCTTGCATGCTTTATGCGGATGGGGTGCTTTGGGCATTGCCAGTTTTACGGCCATGTCTCTGACCACAATCTCTGTGTGGCTGTTTTTGGCATGCCGCATGATTCTGGCCGTTGGTGAGGCTGGTAACTTCCCCGCAGCCATCAAGGTTACTGCTGAGTACTTCCCCAAGAAAGACCGCGCCTTTGCTACCTCTATCTTTAATAGTGGTGCCAGCGTAGGTGCACTTGCTGCTCCCGCCACTATTCCCCTCTTGGCACGTGCCTGGGGTTGGGAGATGGCCTTCATCATTATCGGTGCTTTGGGTTTCATATGGATGGGCCTGTGGACATGGCTTTATGACAAACCTGCCAAGAACAAGCGCGTTAATCAGGCCGAGCTCAACTACATTGAGCAAGACCGTGATCTCGCCGACGTTCAGGATCGCGAGAATGTGGGTGAAGAGAAAACGATTCCCTTATTGCAGTGCTTTAAGTACAAGCAGACTTGGTCGTTTGTTGTTGGTAAACTGCTGACAGATGGTGTGTGGTGGTTCTTCTTGTTCTGGGCTCCCGCTTATTTCTCTGATCAGTATGGCTACACCAGTGACTCTGCCATGGGTATTGCACTTATATTTACCCTTTATGCCATCGTCACTGCACTGTCAATTGGTGGTGGCTACCTTCCCACCTATTTTGTGGAAAAGAGAGGCATGAACCCCTATCTGGGTCGTATGCGCGCCATGCTCATCTTCGCATGTTTCCCCCTGCTCGGCCTGTTGGCACAGCCTCTGGGCGCTATTAGTGCTTGGTGGCCCGCCATCCTCATCGGTCTGCTGGGAGCTGGTCACCAGGCATGGTCGGCCAACCTCTTCTCTACTATTGGTGATATGTTCCCCAAGTCTACCATCGGCACTATCACCGGTATCGGTTCTATGGCCGGCGGTCTCGGTTCATTTGCCATCAATAAGGGGTCTGGATCATTCTTCGATTGGGCTGCCGGTTCGTTCTCTGTTGGCGGAGGCAAGGAGTGGGTGCTCAATCGTGAGAATATCGAAGAAGCCTTCAAACTGGCTAAGGGAACTATCGAGCCAGGCACATCGGCTTCAGACATGGTGCAATACGTCACAACTCATGGCGGTCAGCTACTGTCGGAACCTTGGGCAGCTTTTAGCTTCGAGGGAACTCCTGCAGCTTATATGGTGGTGTTCAGCATCTGTGCTGTTGCCTACCTCATAGGTTGGTTTATCATGAAAGCACTGGTACCGAAGTACAAACCCATCATCCTTGAAGACTAATTCTTCTGAATAGGATATACTCAATAAAACAGCGTGCTCGCCAATCATGACGGGCACGCTTATTTTTTATATGTCTGACAAAAAATACCATACAATTTGTATGATTCAATAATATTTCTTATATTTGCACCTACTTAATATTGTTTTATGCCTATTTTTGAATTAATATGTCTAAGCCTATGTTTACTAATGATGAGAAGAATACACTTCGGGTGGTAAGGAGGTTTGCTGCAGTCTTTGCAGTTGTAGTCATCGCAACGTTTATGGCTTCCTGTGGTTTCGGAGGCAGCAAAGGAGGTGGCGAAGATAATGAGGAAGTGACTTTTCCAGAAGTGGAAGCGCAACTGCCTGATGGTGCCGGTTTCGACGAGGGTGAAACGGTAGAGTTGTCGGCTGATGAACCTGTCGCAGAGTTTAGTAACGGTGTGGTAGTGGATTTCGGCGAACAGGGCCTTTATACGGAGGGCACCATGTCGGTAAGAGAAACCGAAATGATAAGCCAGGACAACTACAAGTGTAAATACTATGACTTCATCATGGACGGCAATGAGCATACTGACCTGCCCATGCTGGTAAAGGTGTCACTGCCATTGGAGAAAGGCTGCCATGAAGGGAATGTTTCTGTGCGTACATGGGATGAGAAACTTGGTTGGGTGCCTGTGTTTTCAGAAGTGGATGAGTCGTCAAGGAAGGTTACCTTTTATCCTGAGCATTTCTCAGTGTATAGCCTTTTTGTTGAAGCCGGTAAGCAGAAAAATCTTTCTGCCTACGAGAATAAACCGCTGTTCAGGTATCTCGATGAACATCCCACTCTCAATAGCAGGGTGTATTTAGATGAATATGCGCTTGCTTCAAGAATCAAGATGAGAAAATCTACCAGCGACGTGATGGCATCGTCGTGGTTAGGACAGTATGGCTCTGAAAAGAAGAATTCGCAGTTTGCTTTGGGACTCAAAGCACTTGGTTCGTGGGCTGGACCGCTTGGAGACCTGTCGGATGTGGCAGGCGGCGGACTCGTCGTGCTTGGAGAAGGCGAGAGCGCATTAGCCGATAATATCGGCAATTTTGGTACTGCACTGACTGTAATTCAACTGTTTGGATCTTATTACAGAACAGGCAGTATCTTAGAGACTGCCTATGAGAATTGGGATGCTTTGGCAAAGATGGGGGCTGACTATGTTTTGAAAAAAGCAGGACTATCAACTGGCTGGTTGGCTGTTGTCTATGTGGCTTACCTGGGTGCGAAGAAAACGAAAGCATGCATTGACTTTACCCTGCGTTTAGAGGCCAAGGATGATATAGAATTTGGCTATCAGCAGTTTACATATAAATACGTTTTTGTCAATACTAACAACGGAAGGGTAGAAGAACACTATGATCCACGTGGTGATGAGAATGACGTCTGGACGGAGTTTCTAGCTACCACTAACTGTGAGGCCGACGAGGTGAGGCTATTGCCTATAACAAAGACTACAATAGGAGGAGCGGCAGTAGCTGTGGAAGGCTTCTCTTCAGGAGCAGAGGCCAACTGGGGACTGGTGCTTAAAAACCTGGCCAATGCAACCAAATCAAATAATCCTTCCGCACTGATGAACAGAATAGACCGCATGATAGACGACTACTGCCGTGCCTTCTGGAAACTATCGCCAAAAAAGAAAAAAGAGTTCTTGAAGCGGCAGGGCAATTATGCCGGCAGCTCAACGAAACTGTCTGAGGTATGGAAAGAACCATCGTCTGCGAAAAGGGAAGAATACATCGCCTCTATGAAACAGAATATTTACGCCGCCAACAAGGATGTGATCAAGAGTCTGCTGGATAAGAGTTATGTGGAGATGGTGAACAATGTGTATCGTGAGGCTGTCATCTTGGAGCACGAATTAAACGAGACACTGACGTTCAGCTTGAAAGGTGACTTCGACAATCCACTTCTAAAGGATGCTGATATACGAATCAGGCAATATGCGTTTAAGGATAAGGACGACTTCCGCTTTACCAAAGAGAACAACTACATGGTCACCTGCAGTAGGTTTGCTTGGCTACGCACCATGAGCAACAACCACTATCCAAAGTTCCTCGATATAGTCAAAGATGGTAATACGCGAACCGTAACCTTCGATTATACGCCTCCTCGTACCGTGATAACGGTCGACGAAGAGGACAGGGTGGGGAAAATTGACGATTTCACAACACAGGCTTACGTAAAAAGCATAACAGGAGCGTTCCTTATACGTTTTGATCCGCAAGATTCTGAAGAACGAGTCGTCGCAACTGTTTCGGTACAGAATGGAAAGTTAACCGTCAGAATACCCGAATTCAGCAAGAAGACTATATATGATTACATGAATAATGTCGTGAATATTTATAGTTTCAGTGGTGTTACCATTGAGGGTACTAATAGTTGGATGAGTTATGCCGCTGAGGGAGATCAGATTATATCGGCATCAGCGCAGCATTTTTATTATGATGATCGGACCTATAAAGAGTATAAAACCAGGGATGAAATCCGTCCGGCTGGGTCACTTATCGAATCATATGATTATGATGTGACGTTTAATGAATCTTCTGAATGGAGTGGTAGCCTTTCATTGTGGAAAGAGGGTTTACGTATCAGTTACCCGGTGACAACCAGTGGGAAATATCACAATGCTGTCAATAACACAGAGGCCCCCGTTGTCTTTACTACGATGGAAATATCCTTAGAGTTTGTCAACCCCATCGACTATTAGGTCGACAAGCGGGGAAATAAGAAAACAATCAATCGACAACTCCTTGTAAAGAAAATTGGTGGAAAAACAGGTCTGTGAAAAATGGCAATCTAGAGAAAAAAACGCGCTAAAAAGACAATCTAAAATAAGTTGAAAAGCAATTTAGGCTGTTTTATGACCCAACTTTGGCTGTTTTATATTCTAATTTAGCCAAAGTTGCATGGTAATTTAGGCTGAATTGGAATGTAACTTAGCCTAAATTGAAATGCAATTTAGGCTAAATTGGAAACGATTTTTTGTACATAAAACGGAGATGCTTGTGTTTCAGCGGTTTGTGAACTCTTGAAATACTGGGCTATTTCCAAAAAAATATATCTTGGTTGAAAATTCTTCAAAATTTAACGGGGTAGATGTCAGAATATTTCTGATCTACCCCGTGTCCTTGTTTCTGATGGAAAATCAATAGATAACCTTTTTACCACCCCGTATGTAGAGATGTCCCTTTGCGGGCGAAACTACTCGACGGCCAGAGAGGTCGTAGTAGTCTGTTGATACATTGGTATTCGTAACGTTTCGGATGCCGTTGGTAATGGACTCCTGTTGGGCAGCGAGGGCATGCACCTCAGCAGCACCCCATAGCCAACAGCCGAAGCCGAAGTCTTCGAAGTCGGGTACGGAGTTGTAGGTGATGACACCACCATCTTCAGGCTTTGAACCTGCGCCTTGCAGCCATCCGATGAAACCAGTGTCGTCGTGAACGGCACGGTGCATGGCTTGCCAACCGTCCTCGATGGTGGGCAGATAGGTCTCGGCATCAAGTAGGCCGGAGCGGACACCGTAGGCCAGACCACCTGTGAAGAGCGATGTGCCAGTCATCTCAGGACCTTCGCTGCCTGCCTGCCCATAGTTGGTGGGGGCAGCCAAACTGACGTTCCACGAACCATCTTGTCGCTGACAGTCTTTCAGTGCCTTGCTCATGGCTTGAAAGTCGGCAATATACTGACTTCTGTGGGTGTCGTTATCATCGGTGAACTGCAGAATGCGCGACAGTGCCATAAAGACCCAGCCGTTGCCACGACTCCAGTAACAGTCTTTGTCGGTCTCGACTTTGTCGCGATAGGGTGGGTCGAACTGATAGTCACGATACCACAGGCCGGTCTGCTCGTTGAACAGCGGTTTGCCACCGCCTTTCTTCTCACCGCCATGTTTGTTGCGCGTGAAGGTGTACATCTGGTACATACGGTCCCAATAGGCAGTGTTGCCGGTGATGGTACCCAGTTGCGCAAAGAGGGGCATCGCCATTTGTATGGCATCAATCCAGTACCAGTCGTCTATTTTATCGGTAGCCATCATGTCATCAATGCGCATCTTAATATGTTCCATCCGTTTCGTCTGTGTGGAATCCATCATAAAGAGCTGTAGATAAGCCTGACCGCAACATTGGAAGTCGGCATGGCGCCGCTGAGAGTCGGTACAACTGTACCATTGATGAAACTCTCCCCAGTCAAGTGCATACTTCAGCCATGCCTCGTGTGGCTGTTCACGATACATGTTAAGTAATCCCTCATAGAAGACACCGCGTGTCCAGATACGACTGTTGCGTGTCTTACCACCCACGTGGCTGTCGGCTCCCACATCGGGATAGTGGCTCAGGAAATAATCAGTCACCTTCTCGGCTGTGGTCATCACCTCCTGTGTGCTGAGTGGCTGTTCGTCCTCTGCAGTGGCTGTCAGGGTGGCAGATACCATGAGGAGACATGCAAGTAGTCGTTGGTACTTTTTCATTGAATTTAGATAAATCCTTGTTGTTTCAGTGTTTGAAGTAGTCCTTCCGACATCGCTTCATTGTCCTTGCGGGTGTAGCGTATATCAGTGAAGATCTGAGCGAGGGTCTCCTTGTGATTAATCTCACAGAAGTGGCGGTTCTCCTCCAGATTCTCCTTGTAGTGGTAATAGCGATCAATGTCGTCAGCCGAATAATCCTTGTAGGTCTCCTGATGTACGAAACTCTTCAAAGGCAGACGGTCTGAGAGGGGAGGCTCCTCGGCAGGCCAGCCCACGGTCAGGGTGGCGACGGGCATCACGAGTTGTGGCAGTTGAAGGGTCTCTATAATCTGTTGAGGCATATATACGGTGGTGCCCAGGTAGCAATATCCCAGCCCTTCCTCGTCCATGAGGTTGCAGAGGGTCTGTGTGTAGAGTAGGGCATCAATAGAGGCGTTGAGAAATGACAAAAGGTTGTCGTAGCCAGGCTCTGCCTTGCGACAGCGAGCCCACTGGCTGGTGCGGTTGAAGTCGGCACAGATGGTGAGCACCACAGGGGCTTCTGTCACCATGGGCTGGTTGAAGTGGGCTGGTGCCAACCGCTGTTTCATCTCGTCACTGCGGGTCACCACTATGCTGTAGAGCTGTAGGTTGCCCATCGTCTGTGTGCGGGCTGCCTCAGTCATTAAACGATTGAGCAGCTCATCGCTGACAGGTTGCTCCGTATATCTCCTGATACTACGTCTTGTAAGTAAATTCTTCATTAATGCTCAATGTTGAAAATGGTCAAGCCCGATTATTAACTGTTGGTTGTTCAGAACTGTTCCAGTATCTCGATTCGTCGACGGGTACTGGGGTGGGTACTGAACATCGAGTTGATAGCGTTCATAAATCCCGTCTTTATCGACTTGGGATGGATGATGTACATCTGTGCTATATCCTCACGTCCCACCTCGCCCAGTGCAGGGTCGTCAGAAATCTTTCGTAGTGCTGAGGCGAGAGCCAAGGGGTTACCACAGAGTTCGGCACCACCGGCATCGGCCATGAACTCTCGTTTACGGCTGATGGCAAAGCGAGTGATGAGGGTAAAGAAATAAGCAATCGCGGCACAGACCAGTCCGATGAGGAGCACCACGATGATGCCGCCATTACCTTTACTATCCTTGCTGTTGCTGCGGCGGTTGCTATTGCCACCATATAGAAAGGTGTAATAGAGGGTGCGCGCGATGACAGCCATCGCTGTCGACACGATACCAACGAAGACGATGGATGTGATGAGCAAACGGGTATCGCGGTTACGGATATGCGTCAACTCATGACCTACCACACCTGCCAGCTCATCGTCGTTCAGACGATCCATCAGTCCTGTGGTGACGGTCACTGTGTAGGTCTTCTCGTCGATACCGCTTGCAAAGGCGTTGAGTTGTGGGTCGTCGATGACGTTGATTTGTGGCATCGGCATGCCGCACGTCATAGTAAGGTTCTCCACGATATTGTAGATGCGTGGATTTTCCTTGCGGGTGACAGAGTGTGCACCCGTGGCATGACGAATCATCGACGTGTTAGTGAAATAAGCAATGACAAACCAAATGCCTACGATGCCGATAACCCAGGGCATGACCGACAGAAACTGGTCGTTCACTGCGTTAGAGTCAAGGTAATTGACGGAATAGCCGCGCTCATCGTAGCCACTGGAGTTCCCAAGGTAGTTGAGCAGTGCCAGAAAACACCATACTGTGACAAGCAATATCGTGGGGAAACCCAGCAGCAACAACCCGCTATACAGGTTGTTGCGCTGGATCTGGGTCTGCATTCCAACGTATTTCATCAAAACTTAATCTCAGGGGCTTTTTCGTAGGTGCTACGCTCTTCCTTAGGTACTTCGAACATAGGCTCCTTGTGGAAGCCGAACATGCTGGCAATGATGCTCGACGGGAAAGTCTGCACGGCATTGTTGAGCTCTTTCGTAGCTGAGTTGAAGAAACGACGTGTGGCAGCCAACTTATTTTCGATGTCGCTAATCTCGCCTTGCAATTGCAGGAAGTTCTGGTTGGCCTTCAAATCGGGATAGGCTTCAAGAGAAACTTTCAGACCTGCCAGTGCACTCGACAACTGGTTCTCGGCTTGAATCTTGTCGTTGATGCCGGTTGCGCTCATGGCTGCAGCACGAGCCTCAGTGACACGTGTCAGCAGTTCCTTCTCGTGCTCGGCATAGCCTTTCACCGTAGCCACCAGCTGAGGTATCAAGTCGTGGCGCTGCTTCAGTTGAACGTCGATGTTGGCAAAGGCGTTCTCACGATTGTTACGAAGTTTCACAAGACTGTTGTACATACCGATAAGCCAGAAAGCAATCAGTACGACAACTACTAAAATAATAATCCATGTCATAATAGTAAAAAATTAGTTCGATATTTCTTTCTGCAAAGATAGCACCATTTTTTTATTTTCGTATATTCTTTAATATTTTTTATAGAATAGAAAAGAAGTCCGGTCGACAGACACTTGGTCTGACAACCGGACTTTGTATGGATTCATTGTTAGCATCATTATGCTATCTAATGCGACGCATCACTTTGCGGTAGTAGTTGTTTGTAGCACGTACACTGTAATTAGGTCCGCCGTTCCAAGAACGAATTGCCCTCTCGACACTGTTCGACTTGTTGTGGTGCGATTGAATCAGAAGGAACATCTCTTTAGACTTCTCGATATCATATCTGTCGTCTAGTGAGTAGCGTCTGCTGCTTCCGCGCTTTTCCAAAATGTTGTTGCATTCTCTGACGCATATGGGAGTGATTTGCATCGCGCCGACCGACTTCCCACTTACTGCCTTGGGATTTCCTTCGCTCTCTACCAGTATGATAGCCTCCATCACGGAGTCCCAGTCATACTGTTCTGAGCTTTCTCCTTCGTTAGCAGCCCCAGCGCTGAGGGGCATTAGTGTAAGAATCGAAAAGCTCAGACATAATTGCTTAACTAATCTTTTCATATACATTATTTTGTAGGGCATAGCATGCATGGGTGTTGGAAACTATCATGCTAGCGGCCCTTGATTATATGCTTTCTCTGATTGGTTTCTCATCTCGAGAAACACTGCATTCTCACGAATGTTTTTACATCTCATTATCTGAAATGCGGTGCAAAGGTAAGGTAAAAAATAAAACTACCCAAATATTTTTATGTTTTTTAAACTTTATTGTGTGCGCACACCAGTGGCGTTGTTGACCTTCCACCACTTTATTCTATGTCTACTACTGTGATGCCGGCGCCTCCAAATTGTACGTGCTCGTCTCTACAAGATTTAACATTTGGCACTGTGTTCAAATACTGGCGGATAAGTTGTCGAAGAATGCCTGATCCAGTGCCGTGGAGAATACGAACGCGCGACATACCTACCAAGATGGCATCGTCGATAAAGTAGGTAACTGCATTGATGGCTTCATCGCCTCGCATACCCCTGACGTCTAAGTCTTGGTGGAAGTTCAACTTGCGCGAGTCGATAGCTTGGCGTGTCTCGTTCGACAGGTTGCCATAGGCTCCCACTATCTGTGTGTTGCGCTCTTCACTTTTCGATTGTCCCTTGGCAGGCATTTTGGCCGACTCCAGACGGTCTATTCGCATCTTGGTACGCATGTCGCCGAAGATGACGGTGGCCATCTTGCCGTCTATACGCTCTATCTCACCGATAGATGTCAGCCCCTTGATGCGCACGGTAGAGCCTTTCTCAAGGGGTATGTCTTTGGAGGCGGGAGTGGCGTTTTCGCCTTTACTCTCCTCTCTCCTCTCTCCTCTCTCCTCTTTCTTCGCCAACTTCTCCTGTCTGCGCTCTTCTTTCCTCTTTCTTCGCTCTTCAATCTGACGTATCTTACGCTCGATAGCTTCGTCGTTGCTCTTTGTGTCGATACTGTCAATCTCCTGCTTGAAGGTTTCCAATTCCTCACGTACTCGACGGGTGGCTTCTTTCTCAGCCTGTGCCTCACGAATCTCACGGATGGTGTTCTCTATCTTACGGTTAGTTTCGCGAAGCAACTCCTCGGCTTCTTCCTTTGCACGCTTGAGTATGGCCTTACGCTCACGTTCTATTTCCTCAATGCTGGCCTCTAAGTGCTCTCCTTGCATTTCCAGCCTCTTCTCCTGCTGATGAATGGTTTGGCGCTTACCTTCCCAGTAGCGCTTGTCGCGCACAATGTCCTGAAGATACTTGTCACTCTGAATATAGTCCGAGCCCACAATATCTGACGCATCTTGGATGACTTCTTCGGGGAGTCCTGTCTTGCGGGCTATCTCAATGGCAAACGATGAACCTGGCTGACCGATGCTGAGTTGGAACAAGGCTTGCATCTCATGGCGGTCGTAGAGCATGGCACCATTGACCACTCCCTCGTGCTTATCGGCAAAATGTTTCAGGTTCTGATAGTGAGTCGTGATTACACCAAAAGCCATCTTCTTCCAAAACTGTTTCAGCACGGCTTCGGCTATGGCACCGCCAATAAGCGGTTCGGTACCGCCACCAAACTCATCGATGAGTAACAGTGTCTGCGCATTGGCATGGCGGATCATCTGCTTCATGTTCGTCAGGTGTGAGGAGTAGGTCGATAGGTCATCTTCAATGCTTTGTTCGTCACCGATGTCTATCATGATATTCTCAAAAACGCCACAGGTAGAACGGTCGCCCACAGGTACTGACAGACCACATTGCAGCATATACTGCAATAGACCTACGGTCTTCAGACATACTGACTTACCACCAGCATTGGGGCCGGAAATGATGAGCAACCTACCCTGCCTCCTCCCAAGGATGGGAGCATCTTTAGCCCCTCCTTGGGAGGGGTTGGGGAGGTCCAACCTGATATCAAGCGGCACCACCTTCTTCTCCTGTTTCTCCAGAGACAGTTGCAGCAAGGGATGGATGGCGCGGATCCAGTCGAGATGCGGATAGTCAACCACCGTCGGTTCGAAAGCCTTGAACAACTTTGCCAGTTCGCTCTTTGCCCTGACAAGGTCGATGGTGGCAAGAAACTGGTAGGAGTCGAGAATGTCTTTCACATAGGGACGCACCTCGTCGCTGAAGACGGTTAGGATGCGGATAATCTCACGTCGCTCCTCAGCTTCCAACTCACGGATGCGGTTGTTGGCTTCCACCACTTCGGCAGGTTCGATAAAGACGGTTTTTCCCGTCGATGACTCATCGTGCACGATACCCTTGATGCGACGTTTCACACTGGGTGCTACTGGGAGCATCAGTCTACCATCGCGCATTGTGGGAGCTGCGTCTTTGTCCACTAGTCCATCGCGCTGAGCAGCATGTAGTATGGTATATAGGGTGCGTGAGATGTTCCCCTCTGTCTTTTGCAGTTCATTGCGGATGCCTGCCAAGACCATTGAAGCTCCGTCCTTGATCTTTCCGTATTTGTCAAGGATAGAATCTATACGCCGAATCATAGCAGGGAATGTCATCACATCTTCCGTCAGACGATGAAGGGCAGGGTAGGGGTAACTGGAGTCTTCTTCGTCGTATCCCCTGTTCAGGTAATCTACTATCTTACCAATGGTCTCCAGTGAGCGGCGCAGGTCAAAGACCTCCTGTTCCTCAAAGTGGGTACCTGCCAAACGGATGCGAGCCACCGATTCACGCACATCGAAGAAATACTGCAACGGGAAGTCATCGCCTTTCTCCATCAGCATGCGGAACTCGCGTACCTGGTTCAGCCATTCGTTCACCTCAGCGGCATCAGTAGAGAAAGCGATCTCATCTACTTTCTCCTGGCCCAGAGTGCTCAGACATCGCTCACGCAGCAGTGTCCTAATCTCATTGAAACCTATCTTGTTTTCGTAGTTGTTAGGATAAATCATGGTGCAAAGGTACAACTTTTAGTTGAGAGTTAGGAGTTGAGAGTTGAGAGTTTTTATCAGTTCCTGTTAAAACTTCTTAAATTACGGATAATTCTTAACTCTTAATTCTTCATTCTAAATAAAAAATACTACCTTTGCACCCGCTTTCGAAGCTATTCGGGCACTGGAGAGATGGTAGAGTGGTCGATTACAGCGGTCTTGAAAACCGCCGTGCTGAGAGGCACCGGGGGTTCGAATCCCTCTCTCTCCGCAAAAGAGCAACCCGCAAGGGTTGCTCTTTTTGCGTATGCGACCCGGGTTCTCACGGTTCTTTCAGTCGCTCCGCTTTGTGAAAGCGTCCCTTTGGGCCGAGCGCGAATCCCTCTCTCTCCGCAAAAGAGCAATCCGCAAGGGTTGCTCTTTTTTTTGTCGTTTTTTACTATCACCTGTCACCTTGCGCTGAAAATCAGTGGGTTAGGGGTGACAGAGGGTGACAGATGGTGACAGATGGTGACGGATAAGTGGTAAATAAATAGCTGAACGTTTTTTATTATCGGCTGTAGAATGCCAGTAATTTCGTATTACAATTCCGGTATATGCGTAGCAGATGAACGGATGCTGCGTTCTGCTGCTTCGCATATTGCGGACAGTTTGTCCGCAACTTCCGGACACTCATTACGCAGTATAACCTGCCAAAACTTTAAGAAAACGCTTGTCTGTCAGCATTTATCACTATCTGTCACTATCTGTCACTATCTGTCACCATCTGTCACCCCTAACTCGTTGATATTCAACGCGGGGTGACAGGTGACAGATAATTTTGGAAAAACAAAATCAGACTCAATGAAAGTTAAAGTTACGCAATTATCGCGGGAATTTATCAGAAATGACTAATTTTGCAGCTAAGTTTAAAATATAAGAAGAGACGATGAACATAGAAGATTATCGTGAGTATTGTCTGTCGTTGGGCACAGGCATAGAAGAGAAACTGCCGTTCCAGAAGTTTAAGAGCGGGGAGGGCGTGCTGGTGTTCTACGTTGCGGGACACATGTTCTCATTCTTTGACTGCAATGACTTTGCTGTTGTCTCGCTGAAATGCCAACCAGAGCGCATCGAGGATTTGAAGGCGCAGTATGATTGCATCGGTAATCCCTACAACGAATCGCCCAAGCACTGGATAGGCATCAATCCTGCCATGGCTCCCGATGATCTGCTGAAGGAACTGACCAGAAACTCGTACGAGATTGTCAAGGCGAAATATAAATAGGAACGGCAGTATAAAAGTATTCATCATAAAGGCACTTGTTTCAAACTATTTTGCTAATTTTGCACCCTGATTGAAAAGTATAACTAATTTCGTCTTCTGCGTGGTTGGCGCAGTAAGTGTGTTGTGGCTTTGGAAAAAACTGTTCGACTGATATTTGCGGCTCTCCTTGTCGTGGTCCTGACCGTTCTAATCGGCTGGCAGGATCATGGTGATGCTGGTGGCGAAGCATCTTGCCACCACAGCGAATCGTCTGTCTGGGCTCCGCAACAGGAACGTCATCAGGAGGCCACGCTGACAAACGCCTCGCAGATTTACCGGATTTGCAGTTCCCGTCCGCAGCGCATCCTTCCCACCCAAGGTTCAAAGACGGAAAGAACCATTACGCCGTATGGCGGTTTTGTCATACGACAACATAACGTCAAATCCCTTTATTCCTACTACGACAGCAGATGCCGTATGGAAATGGCGCCCTTCTGTATGTCGGCCTCGAGCGATTATTATGTGATCGCCCTGAGGCACATCATTCGTTAAATAAAGTTCCCTAAGTTCTCGGACGAGCCAAGTGGCCGCTCGACCTTGGTCGCTCGCAAGGCAAGAAAGCCGGGTGAGGGGACGGCAGGGGTCTGAACAAGCAGACCCCAAGAAGTTTAACATTTTACAATACATTTAATCAATTAAAAGGTGGTCGTTCAGACCCCCATCCCCCTAACTTAGGGGGCTTATACAACTATGTCAAATATTAAAAACCTGGAGATGGCTGCTGCCCTCTCCGTATATCCGCATATCGAAATCAAGAAGTCACTGTTTTCAACCAAGGCCATCTATACGCCCACGCAGAGCAGAGCCAAGGCCATTATCCTGGAGTACACCCCCACAGAGGGTGAGCGATTGGAACGCCTGCTGAACATGCCGGCCGACAAGATGGTTGCCGACATTCAGCAGAAGGGCAAACCCGTTGCTGGCGAGAATGGCAACTACCGACTGGAACTCTGCCTGAGCGATGACCATCAGTTCTGCGCCCTGCAACTGTTCCGCTTCGGAGGTTTCCAGTATAAGCCAGTCTTCGAGACCCGCTTCTATGAGGGCAAGGAAGTAGAGTATCTCACACAACTGATTTAAACAGTCGAAGTCCCGACCTGCATGATTGCAAGCCGGGACTTCTGGGAAATATATGGTATGGCATCTAAGCCACTAAGCGCATGATATGACGGGCTGATGTCACGCGGGCATCGTTGCGGACGGTCATTTCCTGAGTGCGGGGATTCCAGTAGGCTCCTATCACGCCGCGGACGCTCTCTGCCTTGTCTACCGCATGGTGGCGGATAAAGGGAACCCTTCAGGAGAAGCGTTGTATTCTTTTGTAGGATTCCAATATGCCAACGACAGCCACTGGGGAGGACACCCTATGAAGCATCTGGTGCTGTAATCTTCTGGTAAGCCAGTCGCTCATCGCCCGATGTCAGATAGATAATGCCGCAATACGCGAAACCATGCTTAGCCATATTGTGCTGCATGATATGGTTGTCACGGTGCGTGTCAATACGGATGTTTGCATCTTTAGAGAAACAGAAGTCCATAATACTGCTGAATATGCCGTGCACCTGCGGGTAACTGGCTATACGGTGCACCACATGATAAGGCTGCACGTCGTCAAGCCACTCTCCGGCATAGATTCTATCGTAAGTGGGTTCCGGTGAGGGCAGGAAAGCAAAGTAGCCCACTATCTGAGCATCGTCTTCAATCACGAATGCGCCGCCCACCTCCATATCAGCCTTAATGACTGCCTCCGACGGATATCCGTCCACCCACTGGTGCATATTGCCCGACTGCCGCATAATCTGCTTTGCAGCATCCATCACCGTCATAATATCAGCCATGTCCGACGGTCGGGCTTCTCTGATCATCCTTTTCATATAATAAACACTAAAGCCCTCAACCTTTTCTCCGTTTTATCCATCCCTTCACCCGATTGTAGCCTTCAACCCCCAGAATAGTGATGCCACCATACTGACAAGTTTTTGCCAATCCAAAGAGGATAGTCCACAGCACGCCTTTTGCAGCAGCACTGATGGGCAGCAGCATTTGGGCAAACGACAGGATATAGAAAGGGATGCAGCATAGTAAGACTATCACACCAGTACGGAATGACAGCGACTGTAGCCATGTCTTGATATTGTTGAATAAATGCTTTATCATCTGCTTCCAGCTTAGTATTCCCTTCAAGATAAAGACGTTTTGCCCCTATTTTCCTTGCATAGTCAATCAGAGCCGTTCCTAGTTGATGTCCGATGTGATGCCCCTGCGTATGAGGCGAAACAGCCATCTTTGCCAGTTCGTATGAATCCTTATCGGGATGGTTAATTAAGGCGCAGCATCCAACGACTTCTCCCGTATTGGCGTCAAGAGCCAGAAATATCTGACCGCCATTGTCTATGATATAGGATAAATTGCAGAGTTATCATAAATATCCTTAGAAACTTACTTTGCGTTCAGGCTCGGCAAATGAGCAGAAGCGGGCTGTTCCATTGGTGATGTAAAGTACGGCCATGTTGTCATCGTCGGCCTTATACATCGACTTTAGTCCCTCGTTACGGTTCAGGAACTCTTCTTTCACTGCCAGGTCATCGTCATTGACAAGGGTTCCAGTAACACGCATCCACTCGCTACCATTAGGTTTCAGAGCGCAAATCTCAAACTTACCGTTCTTGGTCATCTGCTTGTAAACGTCCTTGACTTTGCCCGTCATAATGTAGAGACGGTCATTGATAATCTCAGATACGCCAAAGGCACGGACATGGGGCTGGTCGCCGTCAACTGTTGCAATAAAGAATGCACCGCACTCTTTCAAATACGCTTGTACTTCTTTCATGTTTTCTAGGAAAGCTGGTCCACACCGCTTTCTTGTTTGTTGATTAATACTGTCAACAGCTTCTGTCAGGGCTGTTGTCTCTGTTTCGATCTCTACTGCCTGAGTAGGCTTGTTCTGTTTGCAAGCTGCCATTGAGAGTAGTACTGCAAAGGCGAAAATAATCTTTTTCATCTTATCTCTAATCTTGGTTTTACAGGATCTGTCAGACGGTAAACGTGGTCGTATTCAACACTTGTCACCCCTTTGACATTCTTGAAA
>Ga0247609_10000362_pt1 | contig 65158 bp, 51 predicted proteins | sample 172DNAGHGlowgp2_FD_193487 | JGI IMG/M metagenome (GOLD analysis project Ga0247609, IMG submission 193487) | Sheep rumen microbial communities from Palmerston North, Manawatu-Wanganui, New Zealand - 1728 DNA GHGlow gp2 | ecosystem: Host-associated > Mammals > Digestive system > Stomach > Rumen ...
GAGAACTCGTAAATAAAAATCTAACATAAATAAAATTGTTGTCAACCAGAAATGGATGAATGGGATTAATTCAATTTAATCCCATTCAAAGAAGTCATCCTTAACTCGAAAGAGTTTTAAAATAAAATCTAACAAAACATAATATGTTGTCGAACATGAAACGAATTAATGGGACCATAGAAATGGTCCCATTCGTTTTATGTAAAAATGTAATATTATTTCATAGGGTTAACGATGTATAACTTTTGCTTGAAATGTAGCAAGGGATATATTATAGTAGTAATGTATTATATTATTAAGGAGGAGTATAACCCTATGAAAAAATTAAAAAAGAATATGCTGGCAGTAATGGCAGCGTTGTCACTTGTTGTCACTTCATTTAGTCCTGTGGGTACATATAACGTACAGGCTGAGGAAAGTAGTTCACCTATAGATTTGAGTGAAATTAATTTGGAACTTGATAATTACAGATTAAAATATACAGGTGAAACAATTCCATATTTACCAATATATAGATATGTTGATAGTGATGAAGATATGATGTTGGAGTATCTTAGTTTAGGTACAGATTATAAGATTTTAGGATATGCGGTACCTGATGGAGAATTTTTTGATGAAGATCCAGAACCATTCGATGATGTATGGATTAAAGGGATACCAAAGGATGTAGGCACATATGCTATTTTAATAGAAGGTATGGGAAAATACTCTAATAAAGCAGTTGTTGATATTTCTATTATTGATCCATATGATTTAAAAAATATTTGGGCAGAAAGTCCTGATGAATATAATGTTATATCTTATAAGGATATTTATTTATATATATCATATTTTGATTTTGAAAAAAAAGAAGCTGTGTATGTTTACCCAGAGGAAGATAAGGATTTTGTTTTTGAGGGTTGGTGTGAACAGGAAGATTATGCAGATGGTATAAGAAAATGGTCAAAGGATAAAATAACTAAAGAAGGTACATATGCATTTAAGTTTACGGGTAAAGGAGAGTATAAAGGAGAACTGGTTGTATTTTTTGATATTCCTGATTTGAAAGCAATTGAAAGTTATTATCCTTATTTTAATCAGGCGATTAAGTATGATCTAAATACTAAAAAATATGATTTTTGCTTTATAAATGATTATCTTGAAGAAGGTAAAGATTATACATTAAGCTATTGTGATTCAGATGATTATGATGAAGAATATGAAAATCCTGAAAAGATTAATTGGATAGCTGGATTGCCAAATGAAAATAGTAAACCTGCTAGAAATGGTGCATTTGTAATTAGAATAGAAGGTAAGAATTCTTATTCAGGAGTTGTTTATTATTCATATTATTATTATGGAGAACGCAATAAGATTAAAGTAGTTGATACTGATAAACTTGAAATTAGTGAGGCAAGTACCAATGATAATTATAATTTGGTTATTTGCCCAAATGAAACGAAAGAGTATACAATAAAGGTAGCTGCTTCTGGATTGGAAGATGAAGAATGGCTTAGTATAAGTATATATGATGAAAATGGATCTTATATAAAAGGATCTTATGACGGAGATAGTTTTGAAGAGAAAGTCGAATTGGAAGCAGGAAAAATATATTTAATCGAATTAAGTGCTTCTGTATTTGGAGATGATAGAAAAGTATCTTATAAGATGGAAATTAATGGTGGATATAAGTATAAAGAACCAGGTTCTGTGGAAGTAACTAAGATTGAAGATAAGAAGCCAGAACAGAAAGTACAGCCAGTGGCTCAGGATACCTTTAAGGCACCTGCTGTAGGAACAAAGTTAGCAGATAAGAATTTCGCATATAAAGTTACAAAAGCTGTTGTTAAAAAAGGTGATGTTGGTGAAGTTGAAGTAACTGGACTTAAAAAGAAATCTTTAAAGAAAATAAATATTGCTGACAAGGTAACTATTGATGGTAATACATATAATGTAACATCTATTGCAAAGAATGCATTCAAGGGTAATAAGAAAGTTACTCAGGTTACTATTGGGAAAAATGTTACTAAGATTGGAGCAGGAGCATTTGCTAATGTTAATAAATTAAAGAAGGTAACTATTAAATCAACTAAGATTACTAAGATTGGTAAGAAGGCATTTGCTAGAAAGAAAGCTAAGAAACTTATATTTAAGGTAAATAAGAAAAATAAAAAAGCATATAAGAAACGTCTTAAGAAAGCAAAAACAAATAAATTTGTTGTTAAATAATTTGTGAATAATACAAAAAGAATGGGACCATTTAATGGTCCCATTTTTATCTCATATGATTATCTCTATTTGTTCTATGTTCACGATCACGTCTGTAGGATTCTTCCTGTTCGCGTCTTTCACGTTCTCTAATTTCAAGTCGTTTACGTCTACGTTCTTCTTTACGCTTCCTATTAACTTTATTAATATGTGCAATTCTTATTGCAAGTATGATTAATATAAGAAGCGTGATTCCTAAAATTAATCCTAATAAACGAATTGCCTTCATAATTGAAGAACTAAAGAAATTAACTGTTTTCTTTTTAGTTATGTTTTTAAAAAAGCCACCTTTGTCGTCGTTGTCTTCTTTTGGACTTGCAGTTACTTTATATGAAATATCGATACTGCCAACTTCCTTGTTATCATAGTAATATGTAACTGTTGCAACTGGAGGAGTACTTGGTGAATCTGCTTTTTCAGTTGGCTTAGTTGTACTAGCAGTTTCGTTAGTAGTTGTAGGCTTAGTAGAATCTGTAGTATTCTCATCCTTTAAAGCTATTTCATATGTGATGTCGTTCTCGTCTGCATTTGCTGGAACTGTTAAGTAATTTCCATTTGGATAAGAAACGGTCATAATTCCTTTTCCAAGAGCTTGTGCAAGCTTATTGTAACACATGCCAGTTGGTGATGTTATTGTTGATTCATCAATTGTAACGGACTTGAATTTTTCAAATCCGAAATCAAGAAGATCCTTTGTATCTTCATATATTTTCTTTGATTTAAGAACAACACAGATAAGCTTTCTTCCGTCTCTTTCAGCTATTGTAACAAGAGTGTTACCGGATTCTTCAGTGTAACCAGTTTTGCCACCGATGATACCTTTATAATATTCTTTATTATCCTCATATAACATACGATGGAAGTTGTTAGTGTATCTTTTTTCGTTTGTCATCTTTGTTTTGCCGATGACATGCATTTTAGTTCCTACAATTTTAGAAAACTGATCATATTTTAATGCGGCCTTTGTTATCATCGCCATATCGTAAGCGGTAGTATAGTGATTTTCATCTGGAAGACCATTAGGATTAACAAAGTGACTGTTAAGTGCGCCAACTTCCTTAGCTTTGTTATTCATCATTTCAGCAAATCCTTCGACGCTTCCACCGATATGTTCTGAAAGACCATATGCAACTTCATTAGCTGAAGCAAGCATAAGTGCATATAAACAATCTTCAACAGAAATGGTTTCGCCTTCTTTTAAACCAATGTGTGCATCACCGTATCTTAAATTGTAAACGGCGAAATGAGACATTGTAACATTATCTTTCATATCACAGTTTTCTAATGTAAGCAAACATGTAAGAATTTTTGTGATACTTGCAGGATACATCTGTTTATCTTTTTTCTTTTCATAAAGAATTGCACCAGATTCTGCATCTATGACAATTGCTGTTTTGCCTTTTATTTTTGGACCTTCTGGCCAAAGTGAATTGCTTTCATTTGAAACATCAGTAGTTTCGCTGTTAGTGTTTTCAGTTTCGTCATTACTTTCTGAATCTTCTAAATCGCTGTCCTCATCATCTTCATCTTCGTCCTCATCCTCATCTGATTCGATATCAGAATTATCATCTGCCTGAACTTCGTTTTCGTCAGGCTCAGCAAATACTGTTGATGAATAAGAAATACTACTAGTTAAGATGTACATTAGTACAAAAATATATATAAATAAATTCTTAATTTTAAATTTCATAATTGACTCCAATATTAAATTCTAACGATTACATAATATCAAAATAAGGGTGAAATTACAAGTAAAACCTAGGAATAAAAGGGTTTCTTAAGAAGTTGAAAAGTATAAAATAAAGAAAAAAGACTTTAAAATATAAAATTATTTGATATAATAACAAGCGCGAGAAGTATTTGCTGATTTATATGAGAATAATAGGAAAGTTGAGATAAAATATGAGACTTAGAAATATAAGAGGTTCGAGGGAGAAGATGGTTGAAAGTGAATTTACCATTAATGAACCTGAAAAGTTAAAAGGAAAATGGAATGAGTTTTTTGGAAATGATAATCTAATACACATAGAAATCGGTATGGGTAAGGGAAAGTTTTTAACAACTCTTGCGCTTAATAATCCGGATATTAATTATGTAGGAATTGAAAAGTATTCAAGTGTTTTACTTCGTGCAATTGAAAAAAGAGAGGCAATGGAAGAGGAATGCAATAACATTATTTTTATTCGTATGGAGGCAGAATACATAACAGATGTATTTGCTGAAGGCGAAGTAGATAAGATTTATCTTAATTTCTCTGATCCATGGCCAAAGGATAGACATGCAAAAAGAAGACTTACATCAAGACAATTTTTTGAAAGATACGATAAGATTTTAAATAAAGATGGAGTTGTAGAGTTTAAGACTGATAACATGGATTTATTTGATTTCTCGCTTGAGGAGATTCCAAATACAAGATTTCATGTAGAACAGAGTACAAAAGACCTTCATAATAATGAAGAAATGTGCAAAGGAAATGTCATGACAGAGTATGAGCAGAAGTTCTCTTCAATGGGTAATCCTATATGTAAATTGATAGCTAAGAGATAGTATCAAATTGCTAATAATTAGAAGAAAAAATAGGAATCTTAAAAAATATTAAAAAAATTGTAAAAAAGACTTGATTTTTTCTTGATACTATCTTATAATAACTCTTGCGTTTTGAGTTACGCGCCTCTAGCTCAGTTGGAAGAGCACCTGACTCTTAATCAGGGTGTCCAGGGTTCGAGCCCCTGGAGGCGCACTAAAGGTACCAGTTTGAACATTAAATTGTTTGGGTTGGTACTTTTTTTGTGCGTAAGCAATGAACCACGTAAAATGGAAAGAAAAGAATTTGCCGAAAGCTTGCTTTCAAGGCAAATTCTTTTCTTTTTATTTTATGCGGCGAATGCCGCATCAGCGAAGTAACCGAAAGGTTACGAGCTGTACGTGGTTCAATGCGATAAGCAGCGAAGGAACCGGAAGGTTACGAGCTGTACGTGGTTCAATGCGATAAGCAGCGAAGGAACCGGAAGGCTTACGAGCTGTACGTGGTTCATTGCGATAAGCAGCGAAGGAACCGGAAAGTTTACGAGCTGTACGTGGCTCATTGCTATGAAAATAAATTCATTTATTTTATGCGGCGAATGCCGCATCAGCGAAGTAAACCTGAGGTTTACGAGCTGTACGTGGTTCATTGAGATAGGCGGCGAAGGAAGCCGAAGGCTTACGAGCTGTACGTGGTTCATTGCGATAAGCAGCGAAGGAACCGGAAGGTTACGGTTTAAAAACTTGCCTTGTTTTATTGGTTAATTCTTGTTATACTTTAATATAAGTAGATTTATACGGAGGAAATTATGGAAGAAGAAAGAAGAAAGCTGGTTTTTAAGAGAAGTGACAAGTATTTTACCATAAGTATTTATACGATAATAGTCGTTTCGGTTTGTGCCATTTTAGTAAAAGCTATTTTTAATTTTGCTGAAACCTTGGACTTTCTTAAAGATCTGATTAACGGACTTGCTCCATTTATGGTTGGTATACTTATAGCATATTGTATTAATCCATTATACAATTGGCTATATCACAAGGCTTTTAAAAAGTTGTTCAGAGGAAAATGTGCTAAATTTAGAAAGTATTTTTCAATTTTAATATCATATGTGATATTTGTTGGAGTAATTGTTTCTTTATTAGTTTATATTATTCCTAATATTTTAAATAGTGTTAACGATTTGGTTGAAAACGCAAAATCATTTTCAGATAAAGCATATGATTGGTTTGAAAAAACAGCTAAGAAGTATCCAGACTTGGATTTGGAAAGAATAGAAAAATCATTGGAAAGTGCATATCCAACAGCCATTGATTTTATTCAGAATAGTGCTACAAATATTGGAACTAAGATATATGGTACTTCAAAATCAGTATTATCTTGGATTTATAATATATTAATGGGATTTGTGGTTTCATTTTATTTAATACTTGATAAGAAATCAATGATTCGCTCATTAAAGAGACTTATTTATGCAATATTTAGTGAGAAACATGCTAGGATAATAATTTCAAATTTACGTGAAAGCAATGATATATTCAGTGACTTTATTATAGGAAAGTTTATTGATTCATCAATTATTGGTGTTATATGTTTTGTAGTATGTACAGTATTACATATTGATTATGCATTAATCGTTAGTATGGTAGTTGGAATAACAAACATGATTCCATATATTGGTCCATTTATTGGAGGCTTTATTGGAGGTTTATTATTACTAGTAGTTGCTCCAGGAAGTTTAGTGAAGTTTGTTATATTAGTTATCATCTTACAGCAGTTTGATGGATTTATATTAGGACCTATGATTTTAGGTGATAAAACAGGTCTTCGTCCATTCTGGATATTATTTGCTGTTACATTAGGTGGCTGGGCTGGAGGTATATTAGGAATGTTCCTTGGTGTTCCAATCGTAGCAGTAGTAGCGAACCTTGTAGATAAGTTTGTAAATGCTCGTTTGGTTAAGAAGGGATTAATAGTTCCTAAGATTTATGCAAGTCAGAAGCTATCAGATAGAGATGAAAGAAAATAATTAAAATCAAATGAATTAGTATAAATACATCCTATGAATCGTCCTATATGGATTCTGGGGTGTATTTTTATGTCTGTAAAAAATAAGAATAGTTGACATTCTATAAATAAAGTTGTACAGTAACACGCGGGGATATTTATAAATATACAAGAGAACTAATAAGGAAAAGAGAAATGAGTAAGAAGATAAAAGAGAGAGATGAAAGATATGAATCCAAAGCGAAACATTTAGACGCTGTAATATGTGTAGCTGTTTTAATAATGGTCGTCGCAGTAACGACGATAGCGTTGCTATGGGTTAATAAGAACATAATAAAAAATAATGAAAAAGATGAAGTCCATTTAAATGAAACTGGACATGTTTCAAATGAAAGTAATTATTTGGAAACAGAAGAATCATATAAGGAACCTTTTGTTTTAGATCAGGAAGTCGCATACAAGCATGCACATTTTAATAATAGTTGGTATAACTTTAGTAAGTACAAAGCAAAATGCGACAAGGTGGATGATTCATATTTTGAAAATGTATGTTTCTTAGGAGATTCTAGAACTCAGGGATTATTACAATTTTCTGGATTGCCTAAGTGGAATGGATTTTTTAAAGTTGGTACAACAGCGGCAGCGGCTTGTTATGAAAGAGAGTATACATTTGGTGATGGATATTATAGAAATATATTAGAAACCATAGAGTATGCAGATTATGATATTTTTTATGTTGGTTATGGAACGAACGATTTGGGACTTGGAGATGCGGATAAATTCATACAGGATTTAGAAGTGATAATAGATAAAATTAAGGAGTGTCATCCAGGTGCTATAATATATGTAGAAAATATTCTTCCTATGGGCGAGGCTTTCTCAATTAATCATCCAACTTTTTCAAATGAAAATGCAAGAATTTATAATGCGAAGATATATGAAATGTGTAATGTTTATGGAGATTTGATATATCTTGATATAGCAAGCACCATGAGAGATGATAATGGAAATGCAAGATCAGCTTATATATCTGATGGATTACATTATAATGCAGAAGGATATAAAGTTATTTTGAATTTTATAAAAGGTGCAGTAGTAGAAAAAAAGACCATGTGATATTAGCATGGTCTTTTTTAATAAAATAAAATTAAATTATTACAACGGAATACATCTTTCCTAAATGTACATCAATTATCTTAAGAGGACCTTTTTAAAGAATTTATCCTCTATTTCTTTCCAACCGTCGTTTGTAGTATTACCTTCCTGAACATTATTAAGATTAGTAAAGTTTGGAACCGTGGCAATCTGTAAATGTTCACTTTCTGGAAGCGTAAATTTATAAGCATGAGCAGCTTCTAGAACGATTAAAAGTGTGAAACGACCACTTTTATAAAGCGAAGACAATTTATCTAACATTCTTTGAACATAGTCGTTATCAGCTTCCCAGTCATTCGTAAATTTTAATTTGTAAATAAATAATGTTGAAAGAGGACTGTTAAATAAGTTTTCGGTCTTGTCAGCTAAATGTGAAGCACGACTACGAAGTTCTTCTAAAGCCTCCTTACAAGCGTCATCTCTTAAAGAACCAAGGGAGTTTGCAAGTTCATCCCTTCTTGCCTTGATGTGAAATGACATATTAAATTTTTTACATCTTATCATATTTGTATCTGGTAAAAATTCAACCTCGCCGGATAAAATATCATGCATTTTGTCAAAAGAATCTAAAAGTAATTCTCTATCATGACTATATATCCAGGAATACATATATGAATGCAATGTTTTAAAATATCCACATATTCTAAAGGAAACTTCGCAGTTAAATCCTAAGTTGACAACCTCACTATAGTATACGGGAATTTTAGACTTAGTAGCATTCTCGCTACTATCATTTGAAGAATCAGCACTAGCTGCTAATTCTTTAGCATATTTTTCCTCTTCGGCAGCTTTGTTTAAACTGTCCAAAAGTCCCATAATAAATCCTCCATATTAATAATAATCTAGCATAAATCATTTATACGTATGTAAAGAATAATTGCACTTAGTATCAAAATGCAACTATCTGTCCCATTTATCACATAACTCTTTAATTTGGTCAGCAAATTTAGCTAAGTCTTTATTTGCACAACCTTCGTTCTTTCTGATAACAGACATAAGTCTTTCGCCGTTCGCAATAAGTCTGTTGAATACATTATTAGTGCTAACCTGTTTTCTTTTAATAGGTTCTTTAACTCCTTTGAATTCAAATTTGCCTGTAAGTAAATTAAATACAGCACCTGAATAAGGAGCAGCAGTTTTAATATCAAAAGTATTAGAAACAAGAGCGGCGAATTCATCAGTAACAGTGTCATTACCATGAACAACAAATATTTCTTTTGGTTTTTCCTTAAAAGATTCTACCCATTTAAGAAGACCGGCTCTATCTGCATGTCCGCTGATACCTTCAATTTTTGTAATCTTAGCTTGGATTGCAATTTCTTCTCCGAAGATTTTAATTGACTTAGCACCGTCTAAAATGGTGCGGCCAGGTGTTCCAACTGACTGATATCCAGCAAATACAATTGTACTGTCGGATCTCCATAAATTATATTTTAAATGATGACGAATTCTACCAGCATCACACATACCCGAAGCTGAAAGAATAATCTTAGGTTTAGGGTCAAAGTTAATAGCCTTTGAATCATCAGTTGTAATTGAAAGGCGAAGTCCCTTAAATTCAATAGGGTTAATACCCTGATCCATAAGACTTAAAGTTTCTTCATCAAAACATTCTCTATTCTTTTCATTAAAAACAGAAGTTGCTGCGACAGCGAGTGGACTATCCACATAAACTGTTGCATCATTAAATTCAGGAAGAACACCAGACTCTTTGATCTTTCTTAGGTGATATAAAACTTCCTGAGTTCTACCTACTGCAAAACAAGGGATAATAACGTTACCGCCTCTAGCAAATGTATCTCTAATTATACTAACCAAATCGCCATCGTAATTAGGTTTTTCATCCGAATGTAATCTTGTGCCGTATGTAGATTCCATAATAACATAATCGGCACTATCTATATATGTTGGATTTTTGATAAGTGGCTGGTCGAAATTACCAATGTCACCTGAAAATACAAGTTTTCTGGTAATGTCATTCTCTGTAGCCCAAACCTCAATTGAAGCGGAACCTATAAGATGACCAGCATCAACAAATCTAATTTTAACATTTTCACAAACTTTAATCTCTTCATTATAATGGTAGCCTTCAAATAATCCAAGAATACCATCAACATCGTCGAAATCATAAAGTGGTTCAACTAAATCCTTACCACTACGTCTATTCTTTCTTGAACGCCAATCTGCTTCAAACTGCTGAATGTGTGCACAGTCCTTAAGCATAATGGAACATAATTCAAAAGTGGCAACTGTACAGAAGACTTTGCCTCTAAAACCTTGTTTATATAACAAAGGTAAAAGACCAGTGTGGTCGATGTGTGCATGTGTTACAAACACATAATCTGTATCTGCAGGAGTAAAAGGTGGTTCCTGATTTACATATAGATTTACACCTTGCTCCATGCCGTAATCTACAATTATATTTTTGTCGCCGACCTGCAAATAATGAGCGCTGCCGGTTACTTCATGATCTGCCCCGATAAAAGTTAATTTCATAATCCACCCCCAAGCATATAAATTATAAATATGAATTATACCTTCCGTAAAAAATCATACTTACAGCCAATTCTAGTATACCACATCTTGTGAAAAAAATGAACAACCCACTATAAAAAGTACTTTGGCAAATGCGTAGGTAAAAATGCACAAAAAACGGAAACCAAATTTGTAAAAAACGTTTCTTGAAAAAAGAAAGATTGGTGTTAAAATAAAGCTATAAAGGAAACGATTCTTAGTCAAATAGTTTTCTGAATTTGGTTGTTTGGTATGGAAAAATAGGGTGAAGTTTACTATAATATATTATATACTCTATCATTTTACGAAACCCTATAGTGAGGAGGAAAATATGGCTACGAAAACAAGATTATTAAAAAATAAGATTATCGAAGCTACTATTGAAGTGTTTAACAGAAAAGGGATTAAATTCACCATGGATGACATCGCTGCCGAACTGGGTATGAGTAAAAAAACAATTTACAATACATTTCGAGACAAGCAGGATTTATTCCTAAGTACAGTTGATTATTGCTTTGATAAAATAAAGGAAAGCGAAAAAGAGGTACTTGAAGATGATTCATTGGCAACTCTTGATAAATTAAGAAGATTATTAGGAGTTATGCCAGAAGGATATAAGGATATTAGTTTTGAAAAACTAAGTATTCTTAAGACAAGATATCCAAAAATATTTGTTAAGGTTCAGGAGAGACTTGAAACTGGATGGGAAGCTACATTAATGCTTATCAATCAGGGTATTAAGGAAGGTGTTATCAGACCAGTTGATACAGCTCTTGTGAAAACAATGTTTGAAGCAACAGTTGAGAGATTTTTCATGAGTGATGTTTTAGTTAATAGCAAGATGTCATACACAGAAGGACTTGAAGAAGTTGTAAATATCTTAATTGATGGTATTAAGGCGTAATATGGGGACAGAATAAACCGAAGGATTAGTAAAGAGGAATTTAGGAGTAGGGTGAAATGAAGAGTGATAGAGCAAGTGTGGTTTTTGAGAATAAAATCACGAGTAGAGCTTATAAGAAGTCCTTAAAGGGGAAGCAAAAATGCTTTAAGAAGTATGGGGATGATTCTAATAAAGAATTATATGTTACGATTGCCGATAATAAATATATCGGAGATAGTCTTGGAGTAAAAGATATTAAAGTCACAACTAAAAAACAGATGGATGAAGAGAGTTCTGTAGAGAAGTTTGATTTAGAAAAAGGGTTAATAGTTGGAAATATTCGAATGGGATTTGGACATTACCGAATCTCTATGGCAATGGCATCATGTGCACATTACATGGGATATACGCCATACTGGATGGACCTTAATGGTTATCCAGACACAGTGTGTACCAAGATTATAAGTGAGCAGAATAAATTGTATTCATTAGGATCAAGGCTTTCGAAAGATCCCATTTTCAACAGATTTGTTTGGGAGCCACTTAATTACGAAGGTTTTAGATCATTAACATACAATAGTGGGGATCAAAAGAGAGCAGAGCTTATGGCACCTGTTTTCAAAAACGTGCCAGATGAAATTCCTGTTGTAGGTACGCACTGCTGGCCAGCCCAGGCGGCAGTGCATGCAGGAATGAAATATGTGGTTAATGCAATTCCTGATAATTGGCCTATGGCTTTGCATCTAGCAGAAGGGTCATTGCACACTGTGCAGTGTCACTTTGCATATCAGGGTTATAGAATTTTAAATGGAATGAATAAAAAGAAGGTCAATAGTCCTATGCCAGCAAATGACCTTGTATACACAGGACACTATATTGACCATGAGATTGTTGCGAGCATTGAAAGTGATTGTGATGCAAGAATCCAAAGGAAGAAGAATAAAAAGGCAATTCGTTTTCTAATGTCGATAGGTGGTGCGGGAGCACAGAAGGAGATATTTGCTGGAATTATAAAGCACATACTTCCACTTATCAAAAAGAAAAAAGTTGTTTTATATATAAACGTAGGTGATTATAAAAATGTATGGGATGATTTGCTTAAGAGTATTCCAGATATGAAGGGTGTATCTTTTGAACACTTCGATGATTTTGAGGATACAAAGAAGTTTTCAGAAGATGCATTAGATGAAAATATTGAAATAAAAGGTATACATGCTTTTTATCATAAGAATATTTTTGAAGCAGTATATTCGACAAACCTTCTTATGAGAAGTGCGGATGTACTTGTGACAAAGCCAAGTGAGTTAGCATTCTATCCGATTCCAAAACTCTTTATTAAGAGAGTTGGAAAGCATGAGATGTGGGGAGCAATTCACAGTTGTGAAATTGGAGATGGAACTATTGAAAGTAGAGATATTCCTCACATAAATCAGATGATAGACATGTTTATAAAAGATGACGATTTCCTAATAGATATGTGCGAAAATATAAAGAAAAATAATAAAATGGAAATTTATAGCGGGGCATATAAGGTAATTGAATTGGCAATGAACATGAAGAAGTAATATAACATATAGCCTCTTGCGTATGCAAGGGGCTTGTTTTAAAAATAATAGGGAAACTAGGGGTGAGTTGCAACGTTAGTTAGTATCGTTTTAATACTAACTAAAGAGAAGGAGGATATTATGAATTTATCATTTAGAGAAAAAGCTTCCTATGGACTTGGTGCCGTAGGTAAGGATATGGTATATATGTTGTCAGCTAGTTATGTGCTTTATTACTACCAGGATGTTATGGGAGTATCAGCATTTGCTATGGGCATTATACTTTTGATTGCAAGAATTTTTGATGCATTTAATGATCCTATTATGGGTGTTATAGTTGCTAAAACTCAAACTAAGTGGGGGAAGTTTAGACCATGGCTTATGATTGGTACATTAACAAATGCTGTATTATTGTTTTTAATGTTCAGTGCACCGGCGTCTTTCTCAGCAGGTTCTCTTACAGCATATGCAGCAATCACTTATATAATGTGGGGTGTTACATATACCATGATGGATATTCCATATTGGTCAATGATTCCGGCATTTACTGAAAGCGGTAGAGAGAGAGAAAACCTTACTACTCTTGCTAGATCTGCAGCAGGCGTGGGTTCAGCATTAGTAATGATTCTTACAATGAAATTTGTATATGGACTTGGAAACATAGGTGGTGATAACCTTTCAAATAGAAAGATTGAGATGTATGGTTTTAAATGGTTTGCTCTAATAGTTGCAATTATATTTATAGTTTTTATAACCATTACATGTATGAATATAAAAGAAAAATCTACAGTTAATATGAAGACGGCTAGCGTTTCAGATATGTTTAAAGCACTTTTATCGAACGATCAGGCTATGACAATAGTTGTTACAATAGTGCTTATAAACTGTGCAGTATACATTACTTCTAACCTTGTTATATATTTCTTTAAATATGACTTTGGTGGAGAAAGTTGGTTTGATGGATATACACTTTTTAATACATTTGGTGGTGGAATACAGATTTTAGCAATGATGTTATTTTTCCCACTTCTTAGAAAGTTCTTTAATACAATAAAGATGTACTATATATGTATAATAAGTGCGCTACTTGGATATGCAGCACTCTTTGCAATAATAAACATTGGAATTGGTAGTGTATATGTTACATTTATTCCTGCATTCTTTATATTTGCAGCAAATGGAATGCTACAAGTTTTAACTACTATCTTTTTAGCTAATACTGTTGATTATGGAGAAATAAAAAATAGTAGAAGAGATGAATCAGTTATTTTTTCAATGCAGACATTTGTGGTAAAACTTGCAAGTGGTATTGCTGCATTCGTTGCATCAATTAGTTTATCTATTTTTTCACTTAGTAGTAAGGCAACAACAGAAGCTGAACAGACGATGGATTTATCAAAAGGTGTATCAGATAGTAGCAAAATGGGACTAAGGATGACAATGACCATTCTTCCAATCATTGGTCTTATAATTGCGGTTGCATATTTTAAGAAAAAATATATTTTAACAGATGAAAAGATAGAAGAGATTTCAAAGCAGATAAAAGATAGAAGACAGCAGGAAAAAGAATAAAGTATGTGCTATAGATAGAGGTTAATAAAAGGAGAGAAGATGATTAGAAATTTTGATAATGAATGGTTTGTTCTTGATACAAAGAATACAACATATGCATTTCGTGTGATAAAAACAGGACAGCTTGAACACCTTTATTATGGTGAAAAAATTAGAATAGAAGAAAAGGAAGATTTATTATGTTTAGCTGAGCAACATGCATATGCACCTGGTGCAACAGCTAATTATACAAATGAAGATAGAAGTTTTTCTTTAGATGATATGAGGCTTGAAATATCAACTTTAGGAAAGAGTGATTTAAGGGAGCCTTTTATTGAAGTTATTAATTCTGATGGATGTAGAACTTCTGATTTTCTGTTTAAAAGTGCATCTGTTTTGGATAAGAAGAGTGAGATTAATACTCTTCCATCATCATATATAGAGTATAAAGAAGAAGGAAATGAAACCATAGATAATAAGGATATAGAACTCCAAATTACGCTGGTAGATGATTATTATAAACAGAAACTTATTTTAATATATGATGTTTTCTATGATAAAGATGTTATTACAAAACGTGCAGTTTTTAAAAATGATGGAGATAGTAGCATTTCGCTACTAAGACTTATGAGCAATCAGCTTGACTTTGCAACTAACGATTATACATTCACTACATTTAATGGAGCTTGGGCAAGGGAAATGCAGAGGAATGATAGAAGACTTACTGCAGGTAAATTTGTAAACAGTAGTAGGGATGGTATATCATCAAATAAGGCAAATCCATTTGTTATGATTTATAAGAATGGCGCAACAGAAAATACTGGTGAATGTTACGGCATTAATTTAGTGTATAGTGGTAATCATTATGAGGCGTGTGAAGTATCTGCATATTATAAACTTAGATTTGTTCACGGTATTAATCCAGATGGATTTAACTTTGTGATAGATGCGAACGAGGAATTTGAAACTCCAGAATCTGTTATGACATATTCTAAGAATGGTTTTAATGGAATGAGCCAGAATATGCATAGATTTGTTCGTGAGAATATAGTTAGAGGAAATTGGAAAAATAAAATTAGACCAGTTTTACTTAATAGTTGGGAAGCGGCATATTTTGATATAAATGAAAGTAAATTACTTAAGCTTGCAAAGGCTTCTAAGGATGTGGGAATTGAACTTTTTGTTATGGATGATGGCTGGTTTGGAAAGAGAGATGATGATAGTTGCTCTCTTGGAGACTGGTATGTTAACAAAAAGAAATTACCTAATGGACTTGGGTCCCTTGCAAAGAAAGTAAATGATCTAGGTTTAATGTTTGGTATATGGGTCGAACCTGAGATGGTTTCTGTTGATAGTGATTTATATAGAGAACATCCTGATTGGGCTATGGACTTAAAGGATAAACCACATTCAGAAGGAAGAACACAAAGAATACTTGACCTTTGTAATCCTGATGTTGTTGACTATATTATTAGTGCAATGTCAGATGTATTTGCTAGTGCAAATATTTCATATGTTAAGTGGGATATGAACAGAGTATTTACCGATGTATATTCTAAGTATCTTCCTGCAGAGAAACAGGGTGAAGTATATCACAGATATGTAATTGGATTATATAAAGTGATGGCTACACTTACCGAAAAATTCCCAGATATTTTATTTGAGGGATGTGCAAGCGGTGGTAATAGATTTGACTTAGGAATATTATCATACTTCCCACAGATATGGGCAAGTGATGATACTGACTGCTTATATAGAGTAACTTGTCAGACAGGTTATAGTTATGGATATCCTATGAGCACAGTTAGTGCTCATGTTTCGGCAAGTCCAAATCATCAGACACTTCGTAAGTCACCGCTTGATACTAGATTTAATGTGGCTGCATTTGGTAATTTCGGATATGAGATAAATCTATGCGATTTAAAGAAGGAAGAACTTGCTATTATAAAAAGACAGATTGAAACATATAAAAACTGGAGAGATGTTTTTCAGTTTGGTTCATTCTATAGAGGACGCAGAATGCTTCTTCATGGCGAACATACTGAATATAGAAATGAGGATGTATTTGGTCATGGTAATATTAATGAATGGACTGTTGTTTCAAAGGATAAAAAGGCAGCAGTGGGTATGATTATTCAGGCATTAGTTGAACCTAATAAACAGTATGAATATTTCAAACCTATGGGACTTGATAGTGATATTAAATATCATTTTACAAATGAAAGTAAGAGATATAATATTAAGAATTTTGGAGATCTAATTAATACAGCATCTCCAGTTCATATTAAACAGGATTCATTTCTTCATAACATTATAGCAAGACATGTAACAATGCCAGGTGAGTGTGAAGATTATGTTGCATATGGTAGCGTGCTTATGAATGCAGGCATAAATCTTAAGCAGGCATTTGGTGGAACAGGCTATGATGAAAGTGTTAGATACTTCCAGGATTTAGGAAGTAGAATGTATTTTATGGAAGGGGAATAATTAATAACTAGAAAGTGAGACAAAATGAAGAAGAGAATTATAAGAGTTGTTATTACAGCTTTGGTTTGCGCTGGGATACTTATTTGGGATAAACATGAAAATAAGAAAATGAAAGAGCACTACGAACAAGAAAAGTATAATGAAACTCAAACCGAAGCAACCACACTTAGTTTGGAGAATGCATATTATAAGAATAATGATGGTTTGTGGGTTTATAATGGAATAACATATAAGAATAAGTTTGAGTTATCTGGGGAAATGGCGCAATCAAGGTTAGACGGATTTGTTTATAGTAATAAGATGAGAGAAGTTAAGATGGTGGTTTTATCAAATAGAGATAATCTTACTTTTGAGGATGTTTCAAAAGAAAAGATTACTTATATGGATAAGTCTTCGTCTAGTCAGTCCTACGAGGATGTTTTAGATTTTTGTATTGTGGAAATGGAAGTATTAGATAATGAATGATTAATTAAGAAATTCGTTTTAAAATATTTTAAAACGAATTTCTTTTTGTTTAAAACGAATATCCCTTGACGATATATGGAAATAAAGTCTATAATATCTATATAGTGATGAGGAGGCTGGTCTGTAAGGAGGTGAATTATGAGATTTACTGAAACAAAGAAAAATGCAATAAAAAACTACTTGCTAGAGAAAATAGAACAGAAAGAAGAAGGGATAACTAAAAAGGTTGCAGATAACTTTAATATAAATCAAAATACAGTTCATACGTATATAAACGAATTAATTAATGAAGGTATTATAAAACGAGAAAAAAGAGACGTTTATAGTTTGACGGGTGAAAGAAAAAAGTATATTTTAAGTAGGAAAGCAGGCGAGATAGAGGAAGAATTATATACATTTGATAAGTATGTAAAACCAGTTGTTGGAGAGTTTTCTGATAATACGTATAAGATTTGGGAATATGCATTTGGAGAAATGTTTAATAATGTAATAGATCACTCCGAAGCTGAAAAATGCGTTATTATAATTAATAAGGACGCAGTAAAAACGAGTATTTGGATTGCTGATGATGGAATTGGAATATTTGAACATATTAAAGATTTCTTTAAATTGAAGACTATTGAAGATGCAGTGAATGAATTATTTAAAGGAAAAATTACGACTAAGAAAGAGTATCATTCTGGTGAAGGTATCTTTTTTACTTCAAGAATAATGGATGAATTTCTTATTATATCTAGTGGAAAACTTTTTCACGTTGATAAATATGATGAAAGTATACTTCTTGATAATCCTATAAAAAATGAAAAAGGCACAGCATTGTATATGTCGCTTAATAATGAAACTAGAAAAAATATGAAAGAGTTATTTGATAGATATTCTGATGTTGATGGAGGATTTAATCGTACAAGTATTGCTTTGAAAAATATTTACGGTAGTAGTCCAACGTCTAGATCTCAGGCTAAAAGATTATGTGCTGGATTAGAAGAGTTTAGTGAGGTGGAACTTGATTTTGAAGGTCTAGATTGGATGGGACAGGGATTTGCACATCAATTATTTATCGTATTTGCTAATAATAATCCTAATGTAAAATTAGTTATAAAGGGCATGTGTGATGATGTGAAGAAAATGTATAATCATGTTATGAATACAAAATAAGATAAAAGAAATTCGTTATAAAATAATTTAAAACGAATTTCTTTTTGTTTAAAACGAATATCTGTTTCGAATATAAAAGATTTTGAAAATTATTAGCACTCTATATTGACGAGTGCTAATTTTTGTGCTAATATGAGTTTAGGTTAAGAGTTGGGCTACGATATGTGGCCCATTTATGCTATTCAAAATTCTTGATAGATAATAGTAAAAAAAGGAGGGAAACACTATGAATATCAACAAATTTACACAGAAGTCAATTGAAGCAATTCAAATGGCTGAAAAAATCGCAGTTGATCACGGCAATCAAGAGATTGAGCAGGAGCATTTGCTATATGCTATGCTTACTCAGGAAGATGGTCTTATTCCAAAACTTATAAGGAAGATGGAAATTGATTTAGATCATATTACAAAGAATGTAGAAAGAAAAATTGAAAAAAGAGTTAAGGTTTCAGGTGGACAAAACTATATTGGTAAGAACTTAAATGATACTTTGATTCATGGCGAGGATGAAGCTAAGGCCATGGGTGATGAGTATGTTTCGATTGAGCATCTTTTCCTTACTATGCAAAGACATGCAAATGCTGGTATTAAGGAAATTATGAATGAATATGGTATTACCAGGGATAGATTTCTTAAGGCTTTATCAGAAGTTAGAGGTAACCAGGTTGTAACAAGTGATAATCCTGAAGCAACTTATGATTCACTTGAAAAATATGGTCAGGAATTAGTAGCGAAAGCAAAAACTGGTAAGCAGGATCCTGTAATTGGTAGAGATGCTGAGATTAGACATATAATTAGAATTTTAAGTAGAAAGACAAAGAATAATCCAGTGCTTATAGGTGAACCTGGTGTTGGTAAAACAGCAGCAGTTGAAGGCTTGGCACAGCGTATTGCAAAGGGTGATGTTCCTGATAGTTTAAAGGATAAGAAGATATTTGCTCTTGATATGGGCGCACTTATTGCTGGTGCAAAGTACAGGGGTGAATTTGAAGAAAGACTTAAAGCAGTTCTTAATGATGTAAAGAGTTCAGATGGTCAGATTCTTCTATTTATAGATGAATTACATACTATAGTTGGTGCTGGTAAAACAGATGGTGCAATGGATGCAGGTCAGCTATTAAAGCCTATGCTTGCAAGAGGCGAACTTCACTGTATCGGTGCAACAACACTTGATGAATATAGAGAGTATATTGAAAAGGATGCTGCACTAGAGCGAAGATTCCAGCCAGTTTTAGTTGATGAGCCGACAGTTGAAGATACAATTTCAATTCTTCGTGGACTTAAGGAAAGATATGAAGTATTCCATGGTGTAAAGATTTCAGATAACGCATTAGTTTCTGCTGCAGTTTTATCTAATAGATATATATCAGATAGATTTTTGCCAGATAAGGCAATTGATCTTGTGGATGAAGCGTGTGCACTTATTAAAACAGAGCTTGATTCAATGCCAGCCGAACTTGATGAGTTAAATCGTAAGATTATGCAGATGGAAATCGAGCAAATGGCTCTTAAAAAAGAAGAAGATAAGTTAAGTAAGGAAAGACTTGATGATTTAAGTAAGGAACTTGCTGAACTTAAGGATAAGTTTAATGCCATGAAGGCTGATTGGGATAACGAAAAAGGTTATGTTGAAAAGGTGCAGAAACTTCGTGAAGAAAGAGATGACATTAAGAGTCAGATTGAAGTAGCACAGAATAGCAATGACCTTGAAAAAGTTGCAGAACTTCAGTATGGTAAATTACCTGAAATTGAAAAGCAGTTAAAAGAAGCTGAAGAGAATAAAAAGGAAGATACATATGTACATGAAAATGTATCTGAAGATGATATAGCGAAGATTGTTTCAAAGTGGACTGGAATTCCAGTTGCTAAATTAAATGAAGGTGAAAAAGCTAAGATTTTACACCTTGATGAAGAACTTCATAAGAGAGTTGTTGGTCAGGATGAAGGTGTATCCTTAGTTACAGAAAGTATCATTAGATCAAAGGCTGGAATTAAGGATCCAGGTAAACCAATTGGTTCATTTATGTTCCTTGGCCCTACTGGTGTTGGTAAGACTGAACTTGCAAAGGCTCTTGCTGAGTCCATGTTTGATGATGAAAACAACATGGTAAGAATTGATATGAGTGAGTATATGGAGAAGCATTCTGTATCAAGACTTATTGGAGCGCCTCCGGGATATGTTGGATATGATGAGGGTGGTCAGCTTACAGAAGCAGTAAGAAGAAAGCCATATAGTGTTATTCTTTTTGATGAAGTTGAAAAAGCTCATCCAGATGTATTTAATGTATTATTACAGGTTTTAGATGATGGTAGAATTACAGATTCACAGGGAAGACTTGTTGACTTTAAGAATACAATTATTATCATGACTTCTAACTTAGGAAGTGGATATCTTTTAGATGGAATTGATGATAATGGAAATATCAGCAGTGAGGCAGAAAACCTTGTAATGACTGATGTTCGTAATCACTTTAGACCAGAGTTCTTAAACAGACTTGACGAAATAGTTATGTTTAAGCCACTTACAAAGGATAACATTGGTGGAATCATTAACCTTCTTATGAATGAATTAAATGCTAGACTTAAAGATAGAGACATTAAGGTAGACCTTACTGATGGTGCGAAGACATTCATTATTGATGAAGGATATGAGCCAGCGTATGGTGCAAGACCACTTAAGAGATTCTTACAGAAGAATGTTGAAACACTTTCAGCTAGACTTATTCTTGAAGGTGGTGTCCTTGAAGGTAATACAATTTTAATTGATCTTGTTGATGGAAAATTAGTAGCAAAAGTTAAGTAATTAGATATTTAGGTATGAATAAAAGAAATAATATAAGAATTATTATATGTGGATTATTTTTGCTTATTGGAAGTGGCCTGGGGTTTTTAGCAGGAACGATTAATACAAAAAATAGTACTTCCGATAAGGAGGAAGCATCAGTTTCCATAGGATATGAACAGGCCGTGTGTGATATAGAAAATAGTTATGAAGGAAATATTCCTCAAGGCAAAATAATTATGTACGGCAGTTCAAGTTTTAGATTTTGGGAAACAATGGAGTCGGATATGGCGCCGCTTCAGGTTTTAAATCACGGATTTGGCGGTGCCACTCTTGATGATGCGCTAAACTATGCAGATCGTTTGGTTGTAGCTTTTCGTCCAAGTGCCGTGGTTATATATTGTGGAACCAATGATTTGGGAGGCATGGCTGATGGTAGCATAAAGAATGCTAGACAGGCGTATGAATCAAGTGTTGCTCTAATTAATTACATTAGTTACAGTCTTCCAGGAGTAAAGATTTTTTATGTTGCATCTTCTCCACAACCATTAAGATGGAGTGTATGGGAAGAAGAAAAGAAATGTAATAATCTTATGAAAGAGTATTGCTCGAATTATGAGCACCTTTTTTATATAGATACAGAGAGTGTGCTTCTTGATAGTGAGGATGATTTTTATAAAGATTATTATCTAGATGATGGATTACATTTCAACGAAAAAGGATATGAAGTGTGGGGAAGTGTAATTAAAGATGAAGTAATGAAGAATATAGATTAGGGATAATAAAAAGGATTGAAAAGCAATAACATTTAGTAAAGAAAAACAATATCCATATTTTATTGTAAAAATATAGATATTGTTTTTTTATGTCTGTTTATTTTTATTTTTCTTCTTCTGAAGCGAATCTATAATTTTATGATACTTTTCTTTCTCGGCGTACATAACTTTATCGGCTGAGTTAATGTAATCATCAATTGTACCTTCATCGTCCGGTTCAATTACTACATAACCTATACTTGCATGAAGCATAAATGCCAGATTGAGGGACTTAAAGTCCGCCGTCATGGATTCAGATATATTCTTAATAAAGTCAGGTATTTCTTTATCCGGTGGGCAGGAACCAACAGCAATAAATTCATCACCGCCGTATCTGCCAAATAACCAGTCCTTTGGAGCATGTTTTTTGAATGCTTCCGCTGTAGCCTTTATCGCGAAGTCGCCATTAAGATGTCCATATACATCGTTAATAGTTTTCATTCGATCAATATCAGCAAATACGAGCATGGATCTTTCCTTCTTTTCTTTTTGTTCAAGTATATAATTATAAAGAACCTTTTCGCATCCAGTACGATTATATATTCCGGTTAATGCATCGTTCATGTAAATCTTTTTCAATTCTTTATTTGTTCTTTCAGAGAATATATGAATACGCATAGTGAAAAGTAGTGCGTCCAAATTTGAAATAAACTTGTAAAGATCGGAATTGAAAAGTAGTTTTGGAGAATTTTTAATTGCAACATAACCAATAATAAAATTAGAATGATTAAGTGGAGCAAATATATAAACATTTGATTCTCCAAATACATGCTTATAATCAGGATAAAGCTCTTTTGAATTAAAATGTCCGATAGGTTGTTTTTGGCCATCTCTTAATTCATATAGAATATCCATATTGTCACTATAACCTCTTATTCGTTCTGGATACTCATCATTGTCCAACTCGAAAAACGCCGGCTCTGTGCATATGCAATATGATGGTCCAAGATCTGGAATGTCTCTTACTACCTTAAATCCCTTGTCATAGAAATCTTCCTTACGTTCAGCCATTGCAAGAGGAACTTGTAATCTCTGAAATGCAATATCCATAATGTCTTTCAGAACATTTTCGTAGTATAGATTTCTAATTGTAAAGAATCGATGTTTCTCTGCTGAGTCGCTAGCTTTACAACCACAACTTTCTGATGGAACAAAGAATGAATCATTTATTTCTAAAAATCTTTCCTTTGGGTGTTCAATCTGGTATTTCAATTTATCATAAGCCATTTCACCGAATTTATCCCATCCTCTTGAGACTGTAGCAAATATCGGGAATGTGCATTGGCTTTCTTTAATCATATCAAAGCCTGTTACTATCACATCATCTGGAACGGTGTATCCATGATTTGTAAGTGATGAATGAACCCCAATAGCCATATGGTCATTGCCGCAAACAATTGCATCTGGGAGTTCTTTTCCAGAATCCAAATAGTCATTCATGTTTTGAAAAGCACTATAAAAACTGAAATCTGATTGGATTTCATAAAATAATTTCATTTTATGCTCATCCAACACATCGACTAAAGCCTGTCGTCTTTGGGAATTTTCAACATTACCTTCAATTCCATTAACATACATGATTTTCTTTGCATTATGGTGTTCAACAAGATGCTGTGCCAGTGCTCTGACGCCTTTATAGTTTTCAGATTTTATGCAGGACATATGTGGAATTTCAGCTTCCAAAGAAAGCATAGGAACGCCTGCTCGTTGAAAACGCGCGCAGACACGCTCTGATTCATAAGGAAAGTTAAAAGTGTTAGTAAGCATTATTGCCCCATCGAAATCCTCCGGATTAGGGAGATGGAATAGATTTAACTGACATTTGTTCTGAAGTTCAGGGGTTACAAAATTGCAGTACGAAACAAAAACAAAGATATCTACGCTATCAATCTCTGCTTTTTTCTGCATACCTGTAATAACATATTCAATAAATTCGCTACTAAATCCGTTAGTAAATACAGCGATTTTATTCTTCATTCGTTAAACCTCCTCCCCTGGATTGTATAGTTGATTAAATTATACCACGGATTTGCTGAGGAATAAAGAAATAAAAAAGAGTTTAAGTGTGTTAAAAAATAAACTTTTATAGTATTCAATAAGTTGATGTAATATAATGAAATTAGTTCGGTATTGACTTAGAAAATATTAAGGAGGTAGTATATGAAAGGGTTAAAAAAGAAGGTGTTAGCATTATTTGTTAGCATGATGATGGTTACTTCTATGTTCGGAAGTGTTATGGTAAATGCGGAAGAAATCGTACCAACTTTTGAAACTGGAGTAATGAAGGATGGAACGCAAAAAGTCAAGGTTAATTTGGGGGATACCTATTTTTATAAGTATACTCCTGAAAAAACAGCGAAGAAGAATTTTAAGGCTAGTTTACAGGAAAAAGATTATATGGTTTCAGTTGGAATATTTGATGAAAATCATAATATGATTAACTATTCGAATGATACTAAAGAAGTGTCACAGACTGTAGCAACATTTGAAAAAGGAAAGGATTATTACGTTGCTTTTTATACTCGCGAGGAGAGTAGTGGACTTCCTATGGAAGAAGGAAGTGAAGTACCTAAACAGATAGAGGTTACTTTATCTTTAAGTGATGCTGCATCATCAGTTGTAGTATATGAAGGAATAATGGATGGTTATTATGATTATTCATGTGTTGCTGAATCAAATGTAAAAGGTTTATCATGGGATCCTGCAACTGCAACATTAACAATGGATGGATATAATGCAGAAAAATCATATATTTATTTTAAAAATATGGATTTATTTAGGACATATTATGGAGAGCCATCAAATTATTCTGCTTATGATATTGGTGAGGAACCTGTAATAGGTATACCTATAGAAGGCGAACCAGCACAAGAAGCTTACTCAGGAGAATATTATACAGTTACAATAGTTGTTAAAGGTAAAAACACTTTAAAAGATTCATCTATTTCTGTAGATTCAGGAGTGAATTTAGTATTTAAGGGTGATGGTGAATTGACTATAGATAATGATAAATATGAATATGCTGTTTTAACGTGTGGTACTCCTGGATATTATGGATACGAAGATATGGATTGTAATAACAAGTTAACAATTGACGGACCACGTATTAGTATTTCAGGAGCTTTTACAGAAGATGTAATGGCTGTTCCTTATTTTGAAATGAAATCAGGCACATTGTATATGGAAATAAGACCATGTATTAAAAATGATAAAGGACATTATGGAGATATTTATGCATGGAAAGCATTTACAATTTCAGGAGGTTCAATTATTGTAAAATATGTTGGTTTGCCTGAAGGTACAGCTTATCAAGGTGACGGCGGACATGTGTCCTACCAAATGGTAGAAAGTCCAAAGATTACAGCAGAGAATGCTACTATAATAGTAACAGGAGATGCAGATGCGGTTGAAAAAGTAGGTAATTTATATGTATTTGCTGATGGACCTGGTACTCAGGGTAAGCCAGAAATAGCAGACTCAGTGATATTCCTTAAAGGAAGTTCTATTGATATTTCAAAATTGAAAGTTAGTCTTTCCGAAACATCATATATTTATGATGGAAAAGCAAAGACACCTGATGTTTTTGTAGAAGGACTTAAAGAAGGTGAAGATTTTGAAGTTGCATATAATAACAATGTTGAAGTAGGTAAGGCAACAGTAACTGTTACAGGTAAAGGTTTCTTTAAGGGAACACTTACTACTACATTTGATATCGTTAAAGCTGAACCTGTTGCTGATGGACCAAAAGCAGGTACTACTGTAAAAGATAAAAAATATATCTACAAAGTAACAAAAGCTGGAAGTACAGATGGCAAGATATTTGGTGAAGTTAAAGTTGTTGGATTAAAGAATAAAAAGCTTACAGTAATTAAGATTGCGACTAAAGTAAAAATTGGTGGCGTAACATATAAAGTTACAGCTGTTGGAAATAATGCATTTAAAAAGAACAAGAAGATTACAAAGGCAATTATTGGTAATAACGTAAAATCTATTGGAAATAGTGCATTTGAAGGCTGCAAAAAATTAGGATTAGTAAATATTAAGAGCAAGAAGCTTACTAAGATTGGTAAGAAAGCATTTGCTAAATGTAAGAAGCTTAAGAAGATTGTTATTAAATCAACTAAACTTAAAAAGGTTGGAAAAGGTGCAGTAAAAGGAACATCAAAGAAATTAGTTGTTAAAGCACCTAAGAATAAAAAAGCTTCTTATGAAGATAAATTTAAAAAGGCAGGTAATAAAAAAGTAAAGGCTAAATAATAGCTGATACATTTATTAAATGCGAGAAATAAAGAGGGCTCCCGAGAAATGGGAGGCCTCTTTGTACTTGATTTTAATATTATAAAATGGCATAATATTGAAAGATTAGTAATATGAACAAGGAGAAATAATATGGAACTTTGGGATATCTATGATAAGGATAAAAAACTAACTGGAAGAACAATGGAAAGAAACGACTGGACTATGAAGCCAGGTGATTTTCATCTTACAGTTTTAGGAGTAATAAAAAGACCAGATGGAAAGTTTTTAATTACAAAGAGAGTTGAAACTAAGGCATGGGCACCGGGACACTGGGAAGTTAGTGGTGGCGCTGCTCAGGCTGGTGAGTCATCACTTGAAGCAGTTAAGAGAGAAGTTTTAGAAGAAACAGGAATAGATGTAAGTGATGCAGATGGAGGATATGTATTTACGTATTCAAGAGAGAACCCAGATGAAGGTGATAACTACTTTGTAGATATCTATAGATTTATAAAGGATGTTACAGAGGATGATGTAAAATTACAGGAAGCTGAAACTGCTGGATTTGCATTTGCTACAAAAGAAGAAATTGAAGCTATTGCAGCAGAAGGTAAGTTCCTTCATTATGATAGTATTAAAAGAGTTTTTGAATAAACAATAATTGAAAGACTGTGGTTGGCCACAGTCTTTTTTTGTTTACACGACGAGGAAAGTGCAGGAAGCTTGCTTCCTAGCATTTGACGACCGTGATACAATCCCGAAACAAGCAAAGCGGTTTCGGTGATTATGGGAGAAATATTTATATCTGACATTTAAATCTCAAATTTGTATAATTGGGAGAACATTAATTGTATAAATCTCAGCAAATGCTATACTACACACATAAGGCAAAGGGTCCTGAAAAAATAAATATTAAGAGGTGAAGAAAAATGAAAAGAACAAATTTAGTAAAGGGATTAACATTAGGAGTAGCGGTTGTTACATCATCTATGGTATTAACTGCATGTGGAAGTAAGGATACAGCTAAGAAAACCACAGAAAACAGAACAACCGCAACACAGACTACGGAAACAACACAAACTACACAGGAAACACAGCCTGCTGAAACTGAAACAAAGATTGAAAAAGTTGATGTAAAAGATGGAGAATTTGCTAAAGTTATGCCAGAAGACTTTAGCGGTAATTTTAGACAGATTGGTGATTACTACTTTGGAATTGAACTTAAGGGTGTTAAATATGCAGAGCTTAAAGATTATGATAAAAACGAGTATGACTTATATTGTAAACGAGTAGGAGATAAGGAGCCTACAGTTATTCAGCATTATAACTTTGGTTCGGTTTCATTACAGAGTATTTATTCTGATGGAAAAGAAGTAATTTATGGATGCGATAATAAGTTATATAGATATGACATTGAAACAAAGAAGAGTGAAGAAACTGATTTATATAAAACATTGGATAACATTAGCGAAAAGAGTCGTAGCAGAATTTCTATAATGGATATCTGTGATGGAAATGCATATATAAATTTTAAGGCTTGTGATATAGATGATGAAGGTGAACTTATTGGAGATTCAAGCGAACCTATTGATTTTGTTATAATTTATAATCTTGAATCTAAGACAGCTAAATGTGTTGAAATTGGCAGACGTATTGAAGATGTGGTTGGTGAATACATTATTACAAGTGAAGGTATTAATGTATTTAAAGATGATGAAAAAACAACTGAAGAAGTTGATTTAGATGATGCAAAATATTATGTTGAGACAGTAGCAGAAGATGGACTTAAGGAAGTAGCTGAAATTGGTGATAAGACAGGGTTATGTGATAATAATAAAGTCGAGAATAAGAAAATTTACTTTGAAACAAACATTGTTGATAATGGAAAAACATTAACATTAACAAGCTTTGATAAGGAAAGTGGTAAGATTGAAAAAGTTGCAGAGTTAAATACTGATATGTTTGGTGAAGGATATAAATATATTACAGTAATTGATGTAACTGATGAAGATTGTACTGTTAGTGCTTTTAATGAAGAAGCAGGAAGTACTACAGAATATAAGTATATATATGAAACAGGTGCTATCCAATAGAGGATAGCACCTTCTTTATTTGTATTCCTTGTTATATTCAAGAACTTCGTATTCATTATTTTTTAAAGAAACTATAGCAGCATGGCAATTGCTTTGAAGGCCTGGTTTCCAAAAGTTTTTCAAATCTGTTTCTTTATTAACGTGCATAAGCATGCCTTTATTTACAGCACCGTGAGCAACGATTAAAACATTACTATTAGGTTGTTCTTTTCCTAATGGTTCAATTACGTTTTCAAAAAAATCCTTAGTTCTTTTGCACAGGTGTGAAAGAGATTCAGGTTGATTTTCCTTGTAGTAATAAGGAGCTTTTTCGTTATATAAATCTGGACTTGTTTTAAAGTATATAAAAGGACTTCCGTCTATGCCTGCTAGTTCTTCAAAAGTATGTCCTTCAAAATCTCCGAATTCTAACTCTCTAATTCTTGAATCCTTTGTTATTTCAATACCTTCATTTGTATAAGAGGTTAAAATCTTTGCAGTTTCGTATGCTCTATCAAGGGGACTTGAAAATACCATATCAAAAGAAAGATTGGCTTCTTTAAGAGCCGCTCCTGCAATGTGTGCCTGTTCTATTCCAGCTTCTGCAAGAGGGATGTTGCTTGCTCCTTGAATTTTAAATGTTTTATTCCATTCAGTTGTTCCATGTCTGAATATATAAATGTTCATAATAATTCTTCCTTTAGTTTTTGCAGCAAATGCAAAATATTTATAATTATGTATTCGTAAAAATACACATAGCAGATAATAACATATTTGTATTAGTATTTCAATCACAAGGGTTTTATAAATATGTATAAATATGTTATACTATTAGACGCGAAGAATAGAAAAATTAATAAGTTCATGAAGGGGTAAGTCATGAGTAAAAATGGTTTGAAGACGATATTTGGGACATTGCTAGTTTTCGTGTTGGTTGTTGTTATTGGTTTGACCGTTAAGGAATTTAAGAAAAAACCAAGTAAGGAAAAAAAGACTGATTACAGCAAGGAGATAGCCATAAATCATAAAATGCAGGATGTTATAGAACCTAAGAAACTTCCTGAAAGAAGAATGTCTATTATTATGGCTGGTGATACAGTTATCCATAATGGTGTATTTATGGATGCGAGCAAAAATAAAACATATAAGTCAACGGATGAATACGATTTTGCAAAGATGTTTACAAGATTTAAACCAATATTGAAAAAATATGATTTAAGATACTATAATCAGGAATCTATAATCGGAGGTGGAGAACCAAGTAATTTTCCTCTTTTTTGTTCACCTGATGAGATAGGTTCTGATCTTGTAAAAACAGGTTTTAATTTAGTTAGTTTGGCTAATAATCATTCATTTGACTGTAGAGAGGAAGGTCTTAGATATTCAATTAAGTTTTGGAAGACCTTATCAAAAAAAGCACATACAGCAGGTTCATATGATTCATTTGAAGAAAGAGATGACATACCTGTTTATGAAAAGAATGATATTAAATATGCATTTTTAGCATATACAATACCTACTAATGGATTCCATGCACCTGAGGGCAAGGAGTATCTTGTTAATGAGTATAGTAGAGAATTAGTTAAAAAGGATGTTGAAACAGCAAGAAGTAAAGGCGCAGAAGTAATAATGGTAGCAATGCATTGGGGCGTTGAGTATACTCATGAGCCTACATCTGAACAAAGAGAGGAAGCGAAGTACCTATCTAAAATCGGAGTTAATCTTATTATAGGTTCACATCCTCATGTGATTCAGCCTATAGAATATGTTGGAGATACATTATGTATATATTCTTTGGGAAATTTAATATCTGCACAGCATGAACTTGGAATGGCAAAGATAATAGGACTTCTAGCAGCAACGGATATAGTTGTTAATGATGGAAAAGTAAGTTTTGAAAATACAAAATTTGATTTAACATATACATATAATATAAATCTGGCTAGAGGATACGATATTATACCATTTGCTGAAATTACAGAAAAGCATCTTAAAGGTTATAAGGAAATTGAAAAACAATATAGAAAAATAGTTGATCCTAAGGGTAAGTTTAAAGGAAAATTATGAGTACAAAGGAACAGGTTTTAAAATACTTACAAGAGAATAAAGAAGATTATATATCAGGTGGATTCTTATCTGAAAAATTAGGTGTTTCTAGAAATGCAATCTGGAAAGCCATTAATAGCATTAAGAAAGACGGAATAATGATTGATGCAATATCAAATAAGGGATATAGAATTGTATCAAGTGTTGATGTTATTAGTAAGGATGCAATTAAGAAATATCTAAATGATGGAAATATTAGAGTAGAAGTATTTGACAGCTTAGATTCAACAAATACATACTTAAAAGAAAAAGGTGCACATGGAGAAAGTGAGGGCCTTTTGGTTGTTGCAAAAGAACAGACAAAGGGTAAGGGCAGAATGAATAGAGCATTTTCTTCACCTAAAAATGGAGGTGTGTATTTTAGTTTGTTATTAAGACCAAGTATTAATCCTAATGAAGCTCTTTTTATAACTACAATTGCAGCAGTTGCAGTGGTTACGGCGATTAAGAAAGTTGCTTCTAAGGAAGCGAAAATAAAATGGGTTAATGATGTACTTTTGGATGACAAAAAAGTATGTGGCATTTTAACAGAAGGCTCTATTAGTATGGAGAATGGAAGTCTTGATTATGCAGTTGTTGGAATAGGCATTAATGTAAGAGAGCCAGAGGGGGGATATGGTGATGAAATTAAAAAAATCGCAGGACCTGTTATTAATGGTGAAGACATTGAAGATGTTAGTTCTAAACTAGTGGCTGAAACGGTTAATGAATTTATGAAATACTATAATAAATTGCCTGAGAAAGATTTCCTTAAAGCGTATAAGGATAAATCCATAGTATTAGGTAAAGAAGTGTATATAATAGATTCTAATCATGGAAGCCTTGGAACAACTAGTGAAATAGTTAGCAAATACGGTGATAGTTTAGAGACTGGTAAAGTGATTGATATAGATGATAACTTAGGACTTGTTGTTAAAAAGAAAGACGGAGAATTAGAAACACTTAGAAGTGGTGAAGTAAGTGTTAGAACAAAGTAAAGAGGAATAAGTTAGTTTGGTGAAGTTGAGATGAATTTTTTTCAGAGATTTTTTGGACATTTACATACAATAAATAAACATAGACGTAGAGTTATATATCATGCTTTTAAAGCTGGAATTGGGTTTCAAGGTTTAAGACATGATTTATCAAAATATTGTCCTGAGGAATTTTTTAAGGGAGTAAAATATTATCAGGGATATAGAAGTCCTAATGAAGGGGAAAGAGAAGCATATGGGTTTTCATATGCATGGATGCATCATAAAGGAAGAAACAAACATCATTTTGAATACTGGACAGATTATAATCCAGAAACAAGAGTTATGAGTCCGGTTAAAATGCCTACAAGATATGTAATAGAAATGTTTTGTGATAGAGTAGCGGCTAGTAAGATATATTTAAAAGATAAGTATAATGATGGAGAACCGCTTAAATACTTTATGAAGGCAAAAGGAAAAAGAATGATTCATCCTGAAACATCAGATTTTATTGAAAGTCTGTTAGTAATGCTTGAAGAAAAGGGTGAAAAGGAAACATTTGCTTATATAAGGAAACTTGATAAAAAATCATAATATAGATTAAATTGGTTAGTGATTATATGAAAGATAGTAGTAAAATGATACTAACGTAATTTTATGGAGGAATTTATGCTAGTAGACAGAGTTGAGAAAGCTTTGTTAGATAAGGGTTTTATTAAGGGGAACATAGAAGGCAAGGACATAGATATAAGATCCTATATTAAAGTTGAAAATGAAACAGAATATAAGGTAGTCTTTGTTTTTAATAATGAAGCAGGAACAAGATCTGGAGGCGGTATACTAGAAGATATTAGTCGAAGAATTGCCCAAATATTGTATATGAAGAAGGCAACGGATGTAGATAGTATCTGTTTGGTACTAACTGGAAATCCGGAAGTTGAGATGGGATACGGTAGAGGCGATAATCAGATAAAATCGTATAATGATGCTAACGTGAAATACTGGCTGTTGGATTCAAGAGGAAAGAGAATCATGATTTTTGAAAATCAGCCAGATGATTTCTGCGATTTATATAAATCGATGGAAATTGCTTTAAATTCTGTAGATGAAGATGAAAAAAATGAAACTTCTTTTCTTTCTAAAGTTAAGATGTTCCCGTACGCTACAGCGCTCTTGATATTTTTAAATGTTGCATATTTTATCTATTTAGAAATGATAGGATCAACATTGGATTCAAGCTTTATGCTTAAGCATGGTGCAAGTAATCCTCAAAAGATTTTAAAGGGTGGAGAGTATTATAGACTTGTTACTTCCATGTTTATGCATTTTGGTATTGAGCATATTTTAGGTAATATGTTTATGCTTGCGGTATTAGGTGATAAAATAGAAAAGAAGGTTAAAACAATTCCATTTTTGTTTATGTATCTTTCAACGGGCTTGATAGCTGGAATTGTATCATGTGCTAATGCAACAGGTGATGTTGTAGGCGCAGGAGCAAGTGGAGCCATATATGGAATATTAGGTGTATATATTATTGTAACGATGGTTGAGATTCTACAGATTCCAGTAGAGAAAAGAATGGTTACTTTAAAAAGCGGAGTAATAAGAGTTATACTAGTTGTTTTCCTTACTATGAGCGATGTTTTAATTGATTCATCGGTTGATGTAACAGCGCATATTGCAGGTTTGATTGCCGGTCTTATAATTGCAAGATTATGGTTTTTATTAGGACCTGGTAGAGAAATTTTAAAGAAAAGATTATAATTAAAGAGATTTATAATAAATAATAATAGTAAATACTAGTAAAATTGAGGAGGTAGAAATGAAAGACCCAGAATGTATTTTTTGTAAAATAGCAGGTGGAGAAATTCCATCAACAACACTTTATGAGGATGAAGATTTTAGAGTAATATTTGATATTTCTCCAGCATCTTTTGGACATGCTTTAATCTTACCTAAGGAACATTACGCAAATGTATATGAACTTGGTGATAATGAAGCAAGTAAGCTTTTCGTAGTTGCAAAGAAAGTTGCTGCTGCAATTAAGGAAGAAACAGGATGTGATGGACTTAATATTCTTCAGAATAATGGTGAAATAGCAGGTCAGACTATATTCCATTTCCATACACATATTATTCCAAGATATAAAGGTGATAGTGCAACAATTACTTGGAAGCATTTAGAACCCGAGATGGATAAGTTATCAGCACTTGCTGAAAATATTAAATCAAAACTTCAGTAATATTTAGTATAAAAAAGACTTTAGAAATTAATCTAAAGTCTTTTTATATGTTAAAAAATCAAATTATTTACAAGCTTCAATTAGAAGTTTTGTAATCTTATCAACTGCTTTAGTTGCTTCTGACTTGTTCATTGCATCAATGTATTTATCTTTGTTCTTATACATATCCTCAATTGTTGAAATAAGTAATTCATCTGTTAAATCTTCTTCATTGAGAACTTCGCAGAATCCCTGCTTTTTAAATGATTTTGCATTTAAAATCTGATCACCTCTACTTGATGCAGCAGGAAGAGGGATTAAAATTGCAGGTTTGTTTAGGTAAACAAATTCCCAAATAGCATTTGAACCTGCTCTTGATACTATGATATCACATGCAGCGAAAAGATCTTTCATCTCTTCGTTAACATATTCAAACTGTTTGTATCCTTCTATGCCTTCCTTGTTTTCATCTAATTTTTCCTTACCGCATAAGTGAATAATATTAAAGTCTTTAAGCAAAGTATCTAGAGATGAGCGTATTGACTTGTTAATAGCTGCTGCGCCAAGGCTTCCACCTACAACAAGTATTACAGGTTTATCATCCTTAAAACCACAGAATTCAATACCTTTTTGTTTGTCACCTGTTTTTAAATCGCTTCTAACAGGTGAACCAGTAAATACACCTTTATCACCAAGGAATCTAGCTGTTTCAGGGAATGTATGACAAATCTTATTTGCATACTTCATGGATAACTTATTAGCAAGACCAGGAGTTAAATCTGACTCATGGCAAATAACTGGAACTTTCTTCTTGCTTGCTGCCATAACAACTGGAACACTAACAAATCCACCCTTAGAAAATACAACATCAGGATTGTACTTTTTAATTATTTTTTTTGCTTGAAAATAACCTCTGATTACTTTGAATGGGTCTATGAAGTTTTGAATTGAAAAGTATCTTCTTAACTTTCCGCTTGATATAGGCTTATAATATAAACCTTCTTTTTCAATAAGCGTTCTTTCTATTCCCTTATAGGAACCTACATACATTATTTCAAAATCAGCATCCTTAAGAGCTGGAAGTAAAGCTATGTTAGGTATTACATGTCCGGCAGTTCCACCGCCAGTTAAGATTATTTTCTTTGACATAATTATTCCTCATATTATATATTTTTAAATTTATATGACGAGCATATTAATGCTCGCCATATTAGTATAGTACATATTTAATTATTTGTCATTTACTATTAATGAATCACATTCATCCTGAGTTAATGTTTCGCCATCCATTACCTTCTTGATAAGTTTCTTACCATTTTCAACGGAAGTCTGGTTAAGGTTTACGATTGAAAGAGGTTTACCAGCGTATGAATATGTGTATTCACTTCCGGTAGTACCTACAGCACTATATGATACTACATTCCAATCACCACCATTTTTAAGCTGTGCTTTAACAAGTGATGAAATTTCATCATCAGATAAACTTGTTCTGAAACTATCTGAAACACCACTCATAAGTGAAGCATAGTTACCTAATATAGAAGGTGAAGTCATCTTCTTAACCATTGCTTTAATAACCTTCATCTGGTTCTGACCTCTCTGGAAGTCACCGTTCTTAAATGCTTTACGCTCTCTTGAATAGTGAAGTGCGTGAAGTCCATCAAGTTCCAAAGTACCCTGTTCAAAGTGGTAGCCATCATGTGATGTAAATGATGTATCGTTTTTAATTGTAATACCACCTAATGCATTGATGATATTTTGGAAACCTGTAAAGTTAACTCTTACAAAGTAGTTTGGTTTAACTCCGTAGATGTTTCCAAGTGTATCCATTGAACAGTCAACGCCGTAAATACCAGCGTGTGTAAGTTTATCCTTAGTTTGTCCTGGTGCGATTGATAATTCAACATATGAATCTCTAGGTGTTGAAACTAAAAGACATGTCTTAGTCTTAGGATTTACAATACCTAAAATATTAACATCAGATCTTGAAGTATCTGCAATTGCACCATAAGTATCATTACCACTGATATAAACAACAAATGTTTCGTTATCTACATCAACACTATTTGTTTTTGAAAGTTCTGATTCATACTTATATTGTTTGATTACTCTTGTTTCCTTGCTGAAGTTTTCTTTTGAATCTTCAATAGTCTGACGATATGCTTCGTTAAGAATGATAACATCAACTTCGCCATCATAAAGTGCAGAAACTAAAGTATCGATACCACCACATTCCTTGGTATCAACTGAACCATCTAAGTCTTTTTCAACGTCTTTAATACATTTATCAGTATTAGCTCTATCGATTGTAGTAGCAATACCGAAGTTGTAACCATTAAGTTCATTAACTGTTTTAGCTGGATTTTGATCCATAACAATTAAACTGATTGTATCTGTTTTCTTATGTGCACCGGCAATCTTTTTAAGAGTTCCCTTTGTTACTAATACATAATAGGTACCAAAACCTAAACATACACATAACAGTATAGAAAGGAATGTTCCGGCTCTTCTTAGATTCTTGCTACCGAACTGAGTAAAGTATGTGTATAAATAAAGTAATGAAAGTCCAACAACAACCATTGCTATAATATACACAGGTAGTAAGTCTGCATAATGTAGCGATCCAACAAATACAATTGATAAAATTAAAAATAAATAGGACACAAAAAGTCCAAATTTCTGACCGCCAGTTAGTTCTGGCTTGTCTTTGGAATTGATTTTAACATCCTCTGTCTCTGAATTTTTCATAATTCTCTCCTTAACTTCTCAATAATTTCTTTATAAATTTATTCAAACAATCTTGTATAATTTGCGAAAATAGACATATTGCCACATTTTCAGTTGCCTATTATACTACATAAAATAAACATTGACAACAATAAATAAAAAATGTAAGACTTCGTTAAGAAATATGAAATAAGCATAGCAAATACAATGAATTTTCTAAGTTTTATTTACATTTGCTGATAAATGGTATATATTATAGTAGAAAACAAAGTAATGTTGTTTTAAATATGAATAGAGATTAAAACTTCAAGGCAGGGTGTAAATCCCTACCGGCGGTAAAGCCCGCAAGCCGAAAGGTATGATCTGGTGAGATTCCAGAGCCGACAGTATAGTCTGGATGAGAGAAGGATTAATAAAATCATTTTGATGAATTGAATTATGAATTAATCAGAGCCTTGAATTATCAGGGCTCTTTTATATTGTAAATATTATAAGGAAGTAATGATTATGAATGAACAATATATGAGACGTGCTATAGAGCTTGCAAAGAAGGGGGCAGGATTTGTTAGTCCTAATCCAATGGTTGGCGCGGTTATAGTAAAGGATGGCCGTGTGATTGGAGAGGGTTATCATGAAAGATGTGGACAACTTCATGCAGAAAGAAATGCAATAGCTGCACTAACAGAGGATGCTAAAGGAGCAACCATATATGTTACTTTAGAACCTTGTTGTCATTATGGTAAGACACCTCCTTGTACGGAGGCTATTATAGAGAATAAAATTGCCAAAGTGGTTATAGGTTCTAGAGATCCTAATCCGTTAGTATCTGGTAAAGGCGCAAAGATTTTAAGGGATGCGGGAATAGAGGTGGTTGAGGACTTTATGCGTAAGGAATGTGATGAGATTAATCCAATATTTTTCCATTACATTACAAAGCGTATTCCATTTGTATCAATGAAGTATGCTATGACCATGGATGGTAAGATTGCAACTAAGACTGGTGCTTCAAAGTGGATAACTGGTGAAGAATCAAGAGAAGATGTGCAAAGATTACGTCATGAGCATAGAGGAATCATGGTTGGAATTGGTACGGTTCTTGCTGATAATCCAATGCTTAATTGTAGAATGGATGGTGGAAGAAGTCCAATTAGAATAATTGCGGATAGCCATTTGCAGATTCCTTTAGAAAGCAAGATAGTAACTACGGCTAATGAATATGAAACCATAGTTGTTACTACAGAAAGTTGCAAAATTTCTAATGCTGATAAGGTGAAAAAATTAGAGGATGCAGGTGTATGTGTTTTAGAAGTTGATGAGAAAGATGGACACATAGCTTTAAGTGATATGATGCGTAAGCTTGGAGAGAAACAAATCGATAGCATTTTATTAGAAGGTGGCGGAACGCTTAATGATTCAATGCTAAGAGTTGGATTTGTTAATCGTGCATATGTTTATATTGCTCCGAAAGTATTTGGTGGAGTTAATGCAAAAACACCTGTTGAAGGTGTTGGTGTGTGCGAACCATCAGAAGCAACATATTTTAATATGGTAGAGAGTAAGCAGTTTGGAGCAGATTTGCGAATTACATATATAAAGGAAGTGATATAGTGTTTACGGGAATTATAGAAGAAGTGGGTAGTGTTGAAAAAGTCCTTTTGCAGGGCGCAAGTGGTAAACTTGAAATTTCAGCAAATACTGTACTTTCAGGAACAAAGCTTGGTGACAGCATAGCCGTTAATGGAGTGTGCTTAACTGTAACTGATTTAAAAAAGAATGGATTTACTGCAGATGTTATGGCGGAAACACTTAGAAGAAGTAGCCTTGGTGATTTAAAGAAGGGCTCACATGTTAATCTTGAAAGAGCAATGGCTTCTGATGGGAGATTTGGAGGTCACATAGTTTCAGGACATATAGATGGAATTGGGACCATATCTAATGTTAAGCCAGAGAGTAATGCAGTATGGTATGAAATAGAAGCGGATGAAGCTTTGATTAATGGAATTGTTGAAAAGGGTTCAATTACAATTGATGGAATCAGTTTGACGGTTGCCTGGGTTAAGGAAGATGCATTTGCTGTATCGATTATTCCACATACGGGTAGTCATACAATTTTATTTGAAAAAGGAAAAGGTGATGTTGTAAATTTGGAAACAGATATGATTGGAAAGTATGTGAAAAAGTTTTTACAGATTGCCGATAAGAAGAATGATAGTAAAATAACCATGGATTTTCTTGGAGAACATGGGTTTCTATAAATAGAATATGAAAGGAGAGATTATGAAAGATTATAAATACAACAAGATTGAAGAAGCATTAGAAGCATTGAAAAATGGTGAGATAATTTTAGTGACAGATGATCCAGATAGAGAGAATGAAGGCGACATGATTTGTGCAGCCCAGTTCGCTACGACTGAAAATGTAAATATGATGGCCTCAGTTGCCAAAGGACTTATCTGTATGCCTATGAGTGAGGATATTGCTAAACGTTTAGAGTTTGTACCAATGGTGGAAAATAATACTGATAATCACGAAACAGCATTTACTGTATCAGTTGATTATGTTGATACAAAGACAGGCATTTCAGCAGTTGAGCGTTCGCTTACAGCCATGAAGATTGTTGATGATGAAAGTAAACCTCTTGATTTTAGACGTCCGGGACATATGTTTCCACTTGTTGCAAGAAAGGGAGGCGTATTAAGTAGAAACGGACATACTGAAGCAACTGTTGATTTATGTAGATTGGCAGGACTTAAAGAGTGTGGTTTGTGTTGTGAAATCATGGAAGATGATGGAACTATGATGCAGACTGACAGACTCTGGGAATTAGCAAATGCTCACAATATGAAGTTTATCACTATTAAGGATTTACAGGATTATTGCAGACTTCATGAAAAGCATGTAGTGCAGGAAGCTAAGGTTAAAATGCCAACTAAGTATGGTGAGTTCTCGATGTATGGCTATATTAATGATATTACAGGAGAGCATCATGTTGCACTTGTTAAGGGTGAAATTGGAGATGGTGAAGATGTGCTTTGCCGTGTTCATTCGGAATGCCTAACTGGTGATGTGTTTGGTTCATGCAGATGTGATTGTGGAGAACAGTTAGCACAGGCTATGAGACAGATTGAAAAAGAAGGACGTGGTGTTGTTCTTTACATGAGACAGGAAGGTAGAGGTATAGGTCTTATTAATAAATTAAAGGCTTATCAGTTACAGGAGCAGGGATTTGACACAGTTGATGCTAATATCGAGTTGGGATTTGCACCAGATCTTCGTGAATACTGGGTAGGTGCTCAGATATTAAGGGATTTAGGTATTAAATCATTGAAACTTTTAACTAATAATCCTAGTAAGATTTATGGACTTGATGGTTTTGGAATTAAGGTATCAAGTCGTGAGCCAATTGAAATCAAACCACAGAAGTATGATTTTAATTATTTAAAGGTTAAGAAGGACCGTATGGGTCATGTATTTAATGAAATAAAATTTTAAACAATAACTTATGTAGAAATATATAATTATGAAAGGAAGTAGAAAAATGGCAATTAACTATTTAGAAGGAAAATTAGTAGCAAAGAAGAATATGAAGGTTGGTATCGTGGCGGCACGATTCAATGAATTTATTGTAAGTAAGTTACTTGGTGGTGCAGTTGATGGTTTGGTTCGTCATGGTGTTGATGAAAAGAACATTACAGCAGCATGGGTTCCAGGTGCTTTTGAAATTCCAGTTGTTGCAAAGCAGATGGCTGAAACAGGTAAGTACGATGCCATCATATGTTTAGGTGCAGTAATTCGTGGTGCAACATCTCATTATGATTATGTATGTAATGAAGTTTCAAAGGGTGTTGCTACTGTTAGCCTTAATACAGGTATTCCTGTATTATTCGGTGTTGTTACAACTGAGAATATTGAACAGGCTATTGAAAGAGCTGGTACAAAGGCGGGAAATAAGGGTTATGACTGTGCATTATCAGCAATTGAAATGGTAAATCTTATGGGTGATATTAAATAATTGGCGCAATTATTGACAAAATATAGCGTATTTGCTACAATTCTACTATCTATGCAATGATTTAAATTGGATAATTATGCGTAGATAGTAGTTTTTGTTTATAAACGTTTTTAAGATGATTTAAATATATATTTGATTGGAGAGATATCAGTGAATAGAGAACATTTTAGAAGAATAGTAATATTTTTTCTAACAGTGCTTATTATCGCTGCACAAACAGCAATATTCTTTTACTATTGGAGTGTATATTACAATCCATATATTCAGAGAACATTCGTATTAAAAGGTCAGATTGTAATGATTCTTTTATATGACTTAATGTTACTTGGATTTTCAAGGGTATATGGTGGTTTTAAGGTTTCTAATCTTAGAACAACTGATGTTATTTTTTCACAAAGCTTATCAACAGTATTTGTTAATATCCTTGCATATTTGCAGATCTGTATGCTTTCTTTAAGATTAGTATCAGTTATTCCAATGATATCTATGACTCTTATGGATGTTTCAGCAATCATCCTTTGGGCAGTATTTGCTAGATATGTATATACATTATTATATCCAGCACGTGATATTTTGTTAGTATATTGTGATAGAGATCCGGATAATCTTGTTAAGAAGATGAATGCAAGAGCGGATAAATATAAAATTGAAGATTCAATCCACATTGATGTTGGATTTGAAAAATTAACACAGGTTATTGATAAGCATAAGGCAATTTTACTTTGTGATATACCGGGTGATATTAGAAATGACCTTATAAAGTATGGTTTTAGCAAGGGGATAAGAGTTTATATTACACCTAAGCTTTCAGATATCATACTTATGGGCGCTGATAATATTCATCTTTTTGATACACCTCTTTTACTTGCAAAGAATGAAGGATTCTCTGCAGAGAAAAGATTCACAAAGAGATTTGTCGATCTTTTTGTGTCAACAATTATGGCTATTGTTACAGCACCATTTATGCTTTTGTTTGCAATTATTATTAAGTGTACAGATGGTGGCCCTGTGCTTTATAAACAGCAGAGACTTACACAGGGTGGAAGAGTATTTAATGTACTTAAGTTTAGAAGTATGAGAGTTGACTCTGAAAAGGAAGGAGCCAGACTTGCAGCTAAGGGTGATGACAGAGTTACTCCTATTGGTAGATTTTTACGTGCATGTCATTTAGATGAGTTACCTCAGATTTATAATATCTGGATGGGCGATATGTCACTTGTTGGTCCTAGACCTGAAAGACCAGAAATTGCAAAGCAGTATTTAGATTCTATTCCTGAATTTGATTTTAGATTAAAGGTTAAAGCTGGACTTACTGGTTATGCACAGATTTATGGTAAGTATAATACAACACCATATGATAAATTAAAACTTGATCTTTATTATATTGAACATCAGAATTTCCTTTTGGATTTAAGGTTAATTATGATGACAGTTAAGATATTATTTGTTAAGGATAATACTGAGGGTGTTGAATCCTGGCAAAAGACAGCAACTATTACTGATGGTAGTGTGGGCAAGGAAGAAAAAAATTAAGAATCAATCCTTAAGTTAAGGATTAATGAAGGAAGAATATGAATAATTTGGATGATAGATATGGATATTCATGTTTGATGTCCGTATATGAAAAAGAAAATCCAGAATGGTTTAGGACAAGTATAGAAAGTATATTAAATCAAACCATAAAGCCTTCTCAGATTGTGATAGTTTGTGATGGTAAACTGACAGACGAATTATATGGCATTATTGATGAATATGTTGAAAAATATGATGATTTATTTACCATTCATTATTTAGAAGAAAATGTTGGCTTGGCAAAAGCACTTAATGCGGGGCTTGCGGTATGTGAACATGAATTGGTAGCAAGAATGGACACAGATGATATTGCACTTCCGACCAGATGCAGAAAGCAGCTTGAAGTGTTTGAAAAGAATGAAGTTGATATTGTAGGTTCTTCGGTTTATGAATTTGCTGAAGATCCAGATGATATTATTGATATAAGAGAGGTTCCATGTGAGCATAAAGATATAGTTAAATATGCAAAGAAGAGGAATCCGTTTAATCATCCATCGGTTATGTACAAAAAAAGTTTTGTATTATCTTATGGTGGATATCAGGATTACCCATTTTTTGAAGATTATAACTTATGGGCAACTATGCTTCATGGTGGTGCTAGAGCAATAAATATTAAAGAACCGCTACTTAAAATGAGAACAGGTGGTGGCCTTTATAAAAGAAGAGGCGGATTTAAGTACGCAGGATATATATGGAAATTTAAAAAGCATTTGTATAAGATGGGATTTTTATCTCTAACGCAATTTTTATATTCGGCGTGTGGACACATAGTTGTTAGTATAATGCCTAATTCATTTAGAAAGTTCGTATATAAGAAAGTTCTAAGGAAAGAAAGTAAATAAGGATTTATCATGAAGAAAGAGACTTTGAAATTATTATTCAAACCATTAACAATAGTAAATAAAGTAATGCCTAAAGATAAAAATCTTGTTATGTTTTACACTAATTTAGGGTTTAGGGATAATGTTAAAGAACTTTTTGATTATATGATTTCTAAGGGTCTTAATAAGAAGTATAAAATAGTTCTTTCTTTAAATGATGAATCAGAAATAAAGAAGATACCGAATGGTGTTATTGTTGTTGATAATAAGGAAGGCATAAAGTATTTTCTGAGAGCAAAATACATGTTTTTCTGTTTTGGAAAGTATCCAATCAAACCAAGTGACAATCAGGTGGTAGTTAATCTTACTCATGGTATTCCGCTTAAGAAATTAGGTAATACTGAAAAGGGTAAGGAGAATATTGATTATAATTATTTCACTTATGTTTTAACATGTAGTGAGTACTATAGACAGATTATGAAGGACTGTTTCGGTTGCTTTGATAATCAGATTTTAATTGGTGGTCAACCTAGATGTGATAGGCTCTTTATGAATTTACCTGCTGTAGATAGTAAGATTAGAAAGGGTGCTAAGAAGTTATTTGTTTGGATGCCTACTTATAGATTTACAAAAGGTGAAGTTGAAGAAGAAAGTGATACGGAAGAAGTTATTGATGAAAGTAAAGTAACAACTCTTGCTAAACTTTCAATGTGGCCTATTCCAATGCTTTCAAGGGAAGACATAAAAGAATTAGATAGTATTTTAAAACAGAATGAAACTAAGCTTATAATAAAGCTTCATCCACTACAGGCATATAATGATACTGATTATAGAAACATGAAGCTTAAAAACATAGAGATTCTAACTCAGAAAGAGTTGGATAAAAGAGGTATTAATGTATATGATTTATGTAGAGCATCTGATGGTCTCATAACAGATTATTCATCAATATACTTTGATTATCTTTTACTTAATAAACCAATTGGATTTGTTGTTGAGGATATGAGAAAGTATAGTAATGACAGAGGTTTTTTATTAGACCCTGCAAAGGATTACATGCCAGGTATGTTCATAAAGAATTATGATGATATGTTAAAGTTTATGAAGGATGTTTGCGAAGGCGAAGAATCTTTCGGACCAGACAGATCAAGAGTAAATCATCTTATTAATACATATCAGGATGGGAAGAATTGTAAAAGACTTCTTGAAAAAATCGGTATGGATAGCGAGTATCCAGCACCACAAGAGAATGAGAATTAGAATATGAAAAAACAACTACGAAATTTAGCAAGAGTAATGATGCTTACATATAAGCGCTTATTATATTTTTTGTGTAAAAGAGCTCTTACTCCTAAAAAGAATATTGTTTTCTTTGAATCATATCAAGGGAAGAAATATGCATGTAATCCTAAGGCAATTTATGAATACATGTTAAATGATGAAAGATTCAAGGATTATACTTTTGTCTGGGGATTTAGAGATGTTAGTAAGTATCAAAATGATACTATCTTTACCTCAAAAAGTAAAATAGGTAATCATCAGGTTTATCTTGTGAAATATGAAAGTTTGTTATATTTCAAATATTTAGCGAAAGCTGGATATATTATTACAAATTCAAATCCTAGAGATTTTTGTACTTTTAAGGATAGCCAGGTGTTTGTTCAAACATGGCATGGTACACCTCTTAAAAAAATAGGATTAGATGTTAATAGAACAGGGAATGCGATTACAAGTTTAGCCCAGATGGAAAAGATTTATAATAATCAGGCTAAAAGAATTGATTATATGGTTGCACCATCTGAGTTTACAAAGGAAAAACTTATATCAGCATTTAACTTAAGTGAAGTACATAAGGAAGACTGTGTATTAACTTGTGGTTATCCAAGAAATGACATATTGTATACTCATTGCAATAATGAAGAATACATTGAAAAAATTAAAGAAAAATATAATGTTCCTAAGGATAAAAAAGTAATCATGTACGCCCCAACTTTTAGGGATAATAAACATGATGTTGTAAAAGGTTTTAGAGCAAATACAGGTTTTGATTTTAATGTTATGAAGAATCATTTTAAGGATTATGTAGTTCTTTATAGAAGTCATTATTTCATAACTGAGAAATTAAATCTTAATGAATATAAAGGATTTGTTATTGATGTTTCAGATGTTGATGATATAAGTGATTTATATTTAATATCAGACATTTTAATAACAGATTATTCATCGGTATTTTTTGATTATGCAAATTTAAAAAGACCAATTCTTTTTTATATGTATGATTTAGAAGAATATAAGGATGAGGTAAGAGATTTTTATTTTGATATTGAAAAGCTCCCTGGACCAATTTACAGAACTGAAGAAGAAGTTTATAAGGGACTTGTTGATATTGAAAATGTTTCAGAAGAATATCAGGAAAAATACGAAGCATTTGCTAAGGAATTCTGTGATATTGATGATGGCAATGCGTCAAAGAGATTTGTTGATGTTGTATTTAAGAATGAACAAGCGTAAATAAGTCTTGTTTATAAAAGAGGTATTAAAGTTTTAACTTTAAAATAAATTTAGAAGAGGTATTAAAAATGAAGAGAGTAATTACATATGGTACATATGATATGCTTCATTACGGACATATTAACTTACTTAAGAGAGCAAAGGAATTAGGAGATTACTTAATCGTAGCGCTTTCAACAGATGAATTTAATTGGGATAGCAAGCAGAAGAAATGCTATTTTTCATATGAAAAAAGAAAGCAGCTTTTAGAAGCTATTAGATATGTAGATTTAGTTATTCCTGAGGAATCATGGGATCAGAAGGTTACTGATGTTAAGGAGTATCATGTTGATACTTTCGTTATCGGTGATGACTGGGAAGGAAAGTTTGACTTCTTAAAAGATGAAGGTGTTGAAGTTGTTTATTTACCAAGAACACCTGAGATTTCAACAACTCAGATTAAGAAGGATTTAAACGCAAAGAAAAACTAAGACTTTTTGATATAAAAATAAAATTATTAAAGAGTTATTAGTAGGAGTTAAAATGATTAGTATAATTATTCCACATAAAAAGGGCGTGCCTTATTTAAAGGATGCCCTTGATAGTATTAAGGATCTGACATATAAAGACTATGAGACAATTTTAGTTATTGATCATAGCGAAGATGATTTAGAGGAAGTTATTAATAAGTATAAGGACATTATAAACTTAAGAGTGTTTTATTTAGATGACAAGGAAGGTTGTGCATCAGCAAGAAATCTTGGACTTGATGAAGCTAAGGGTGAGTATGTATTCTTCCTTGATAGTGATGACTATTTCTTTGGAGATTATCTTGGAAAGATGGTTGCACTTATGGATGATAACACGGATATTGTTTATAGTGATTTTAAGAGAACATGGTTTAGACGTGGTGTATATAAGGAAAGCCAGGCTAATTACGATGAAAAGAAAAAGGAAGCAATTACACTTAGAAAGGTTCAAAAAGAATTTGAATTTACAGATGTTAAAGACTTCATGATTAATCGTAATAAGCGTATGGAAACAGTTTCTGTACTAGGTTGTCTTTATAGAAAGTCATTATTTGTTGATAATAATATTAGATTTGATGATGACTTACATTTCTTTATAGATGCAGCAGTGTTTATGAAGTTATATACAAAGGCTAAAGGAATAAGACCATGTGAAGGTACGACTTATATTAAGAGATATCATAATGATAAAGAGACTAATATGGCAATTATGCAGCATTCAAAGATTGAAACAATGCCACATTACTTTAAGTCATATAAGGCAGCAGTTGATGTTGTTAAGGCTGATTTAGAAAAACATTATGATTTGAAACTTCATTTAAATCTTATTTTATGTATTTTTGTAGTTAATGAATATATTAGATACATAAGATGGTCACCTGATAAAGAGTGGAAGAATGAATACTATAATGAACTTAAATCATTGATGGCAGATGTTGATATGAAGGTTCTTAAGATGTGGGATTTTACTCCTGGAGAAAAGAAACTTTTAAAGAAATTTGCTACATGTGATTTTAAATATATTCAGAGCAAGTCAAAGAGAATACTTGCTGTTAGAAAGATTAGAAAGTTTAGAAGCAATAGAAGAATATTCTTTAGAACAGTTTCATTGCATATATTCTCAAAACTTTCAATGAAAAATGATTGGGTATGTTTTGAAAGCTTTCTTGGTAGAAATTATTCAGGACAGCCTAAGTACATATATAAATACATGCTTGAAAATTGTGGAAATAAGTATAAGTACATCTGGTTTGTTGATAATAAAAACGTTAAGGTTACAGATGGAAAGTGCAAAGTAGTAAAGCGTTTTAGTCTCAAGTATTACTATTACATGAATAGAAGTAAGTATCTTGTTCTTAACATGAGACAGCCTAAGACTGTTCCAATTAGGGATGAGATGATTATCTGTGCAACATGGCATGGAACTCCACTTAAGAGACTTGGATTTGACATGGAAGATGTTCATTCAGCAACAGCTAACCATAAGTCATTTGTTAAGACTAATTCAGCTAGATGGAATTATATGTTATCTGATAATCCATTTTCAACAGAGAAGTTTCAGAGTGCATTCTTAGTTAAGAGAAGCCAGATTCTTGAATCGGGTTATCCTGCTAATGACATTATGTACTATGATAACAAGGATGAAATTGCAGCGGATTTAAGAGAAAAGTTAGGAATTCCTAAAGATAAGAAGACTATTCTTTATGCTCCAACTTGGAGAGATGATGATTATACTGAAGGTGGTCATTATAATTTCAAACTTGCACTTGATTTAGATAGATTGAAGAAAGAATTTGGTGATGAATATGTGGTTCTTTTAAGAATGCATTATTACATCATTGATAGTATTGATTTATCAAGCCTTTCGGATTTTGCAATAGATGTAAGTTCATATAGTGACATTTCAGAATTATACTTAATCAGTGATATGATTATTACGGATTATTCATCGGTATTCTTTGATTATGCAAATCTTAGAAGACCAGTTATCTTCTATACTTATGATTATGAAAAGTATAAAGATGTACTTCACGGTTTCTATCTTGATATGCATAAGGATTTACCGGGACCAATTCTTATGACTGAGGATGAGGTTATTGATGCAATTAGAAACATTGATAAGGTAAATGAAGAATACAAGGAAAGATATGATGAGTTCTGTGAACGATTCTGTTGTCTTGATGATGGTCATGCATCACAGAGAGTTGTAGAGACAGTGTTTAAAGATTGACAAATATAAAAAAAGTATTATAATACGATAGAGTTTGTAAAAAGGTGATAATTATGGCTGAAAGAAAGAAGTTAGCTATACTCGGTGGTATGGGACCGGAAGCAACAGAGATGTTTTATAAAAAGATTATAGAAAGTACAAGAGTTTCTAATGATAGAGAACACCTTGATATTTTGATTTATAATCACGCTTCAATGCCTGATAGAACAGAGTATATACTTGGTGGTAAGGAAGATGAACTTTGGAATATTATCGAAGGCGACATCGAAATGTTAAAGAAAATGGGTGGCGAATACTTAGCTATACCATGTAATACATGTCATTACTTTCAGGATAAGATTGATGATAGCATGCATGGACATTTCATTAACATGATTAAAGTTACTGCAGAACGCATCGTAAATAAAGGCTATAAGAAAGCTGGAATTATTGCTACAGACGGTACTGTTAAAGCTGATATGTATGGAAAGACATTAAGAGACTTAGGCATTGAAGTTGTATATCCATCAGAAGAGAGACAGAAGGATGTAATGGATATTATATACAATCAGGTTAAGCAGGGTGAAAAGGGTGATAAAAAGCAGTTTTTATCAGTCGTAAAAGAGTTGAGAGATAAGGGATGTGATGTTATAGTTCTTGCTTGTACAGAGTTATCAGTGCTATATCAAAATCATGATTTTAATGGTGATTTTTATGTTGATGCAATGGATGAACTTACTAAGGCATGCATAGATAAGTGTGGCGGCGAGTATTATAACGAATAATCATAGTGATATGAAATTCATTTATAAATATTATTAAATGATATGTAAGTATATTACATATTTGGAGGATGTTGTGAATAAACATATTAGAAATTTTAACAGATACAAGTTTTTGCTTGTTGAGTTAGTTAAAAAAGGTATTAAGTTAAAGTATAGACGTTCATATCTTGGAATTATTTGGACGTTGTTAGAACCACTTCTTACAACAATTGTTCTTACAATTGTATTCCAGAATTTACTTGGTTCATCATCAAAACCTGGACAGCCATATGCAATATACATTCTTACAGGTAGATTGTTATACGGATTCTTTAATGAATCAACTAAGGTTGCCATGAGATCGATTCGAGCAAATTCCGCGATGATAAAGAAGGTATATGTACCTAAGTATTTATATCCGTTATCGGCAGTATTATATACTTATGTTATATTCTTAATGTCTTTATTTGTATTGGCATTATCATCAGCAGTACTTGGTGTTGCACCAACAATTCATATTTTAGAAGCTGTAGTTTCGCTTTTGGTGTTATTCTTGTTCAGCTTTGGATTAAGTATGATTCTTGCAACAATTTCAGTATTCTTCAGAGATTTAGAATACTTATGGAACGTTTTATCAATGCTTATTATGTATTGTAGTGCTATATTCTATTACACAACAAAACTTAAGGGTATGTCTGTAGTATTGGTAAAATTAAACCCATTGTATTGTATAATATCTAACTTTAGAAGTTCTGTATTATATGGACAGTCAATATTTACAATTGCTACTGAAAGAAATATGTTAATTTATTCATTGGTAGTAAGTATTGTTTTAGATATTGTTGGTGTATTCATGTTCTATAAGAAACAGGATGAATTTATATTACAGATTTAATAAGTTAGAAGTAGTTCGATACTAATAGAGAGGTTATATTATGAGTAAGGTTGCAGTTAAAGTTGATCATGTAACAATGAGATTTAACTTAAGCAAGGAAAAAGTAGATAATTTAAAAGAATATGCTATAAAGTTTGTAAAGGGACAGCTTCATTATAATGAATTCCAGGCCTTAAAGGATGTTAGCTTTACAGTTAATAAAGGTGATAGACTTGGAATCCTTGGTCTTAATGGTGCTGGTAAGAGTACAATCTTAAAAGTTATAGCAGGTGTATATAAACCATCTGAAGGTCATGTTGAAAGACATGGTAAGATGGCTCCTATGATTGAACTTGGTGCTGGATTTGATCCACAGTATACAGGAAGAGAGAACATATTCTTATATGGTTCAGTTTTAGGATTTTCAAGAGATTTCCTTGAAGAAAAGTATGATGAAATACTTGAGTTTTCAGAGTTGAAGGAATTTATAGATGTTCCACTTAAGAATTATTCATCAGGTATGAAGGCAAGACTTGGTTTTGCTATTGCAACAATTGTTGAACCAGAGATTTTAATACTAGATGAAGTACTTTCTGTAGGTGATGCAAAGTTTAGAAGAAAGTGTGAAAAGAAAATGCAGGGCATGTTTGATAAAGGTGTTACGGTATTATTCGTTTCACATTCAATTGAACAGGTAAAGAACTTATGTAATAAGGCAATTCTACTTGATCATGGTAGACTTATTGCACAGGGTGATATAGAAGAAGTGGCTGCTGTATACGAAGCCATGACAGAATAAAAAAAGCGACATAGGTCGCTTTTTTTGTGGTATAATAGTCAATGTGTATGTTTAAATATGGATGCACATAAACAAAGAAAGCAATAAGACAGAAGAAAGAGGACAGGTTTGGGAATATTAGGTAAAGTTAAAAACAAATTTGGAAATCTTAAAGAGACAAAACGACGTATGAAGTATGCGTCTTTATATAAGAAGTTGCCTATTGATGAGTCTGTAGTTTTATATGATTCATTTATGAGTAGGGGTATGCTTGATAATCCTTATGCTATTTTTAAAAAGCTTAAGTCCATGGATGAGTTTAAGAATTTAAAACATATATGGGCTATTGAGGATATGGAAGGTAATGCACCTATCATAGAAAGATTCGCAAGTGATAATAACGTGGTATTTGTTAAGAGGCATGATAAAGCATACTTAAAAGCATTAACAAGCGCAAAGTACATTATTACTAATGTTTCAATGCCATATTACTATGTTAAGAAAGATAATCAGATTTTAATTAATACCTGGCATGGTGTTCCTTTGAAGAAATTAGGCTACGATTTGCCAGATGCTACATATACAATTAGTAATGTGCTTAGAAGCATGTTATCTTCAGATTACATGGTTTCACCTTGTCCACATCTTACTAATGTTTATCTTGAAAAATATAAACTTGATGGACTTTATACAGGGAAAATCATGGAGACTGGTTATCCAAGATGTGATTTGATTGGAAGTACTAGTGAAGATGAGATAGTAAGTAAACTTGCTGGATTTGGCATTGACTTAGAAAGAAATAGTAAGGGTGAACTTAAGAAGGTTATTCTTTACGCTCCAACTTGGAAGGGGACTGATTTTTCAAAGCCGGATATTAGTACTGATGAGTACTTTAACTTTAAGAAGATTTTGGAAAGTAATCTTGATATGGATAAGTATCAGATTTTGATTAAGCCTCATCAGGTTGTATATAAGGCACTTAAGGATAGAGCAGATTTAAAGGGATTACTGGTTCCTGCATATATTGATGCTGATGAACTTATGTCTATTACAGATATTTTAGTATCGGATTATTCAAGTATATTCTTTGATTTTTTAATTACTGGAAAACCTGTTTTATTTTATGTTCCTGATTTAAGTGATTATGAAGATTATCACGGACTATACTTTGATGTTAATGAATTACCTGGTCCTGCAACTGATAATCTTGAAGAGATTTGTAATTATATTAATAACATTAAGAATGTTAATGAAGAATATAAAAAGAAATATTTAAGTATGAAGAATATTTGTGCTCCATTTGAAAATGGAAACAGTACAGATTTACTTATTGATATAGTATTTAAAAATAAGGACACTGATAACTGGGGTAACAAGTACAGAGTACTTGAGAATTTCGTAAAGAAAAAGAGACTTCTTCTATATGGAGGAGGCATGCTTCTTAATGGAATTACAACTTCATTTATTAATCTTGTTGATCATATTGATTATGATAAGTATGATGTAACGGTATTTGCTGGAAAGATTGCGCATATCCCTGAAAAGATGGAAATGCTTATGAGAATGAATAAGAATGCAAGAACTTTCCCAAGAATATCATATACACCTGCTACATTCGGTGAGCAAGTGTTATTCTATTTAAATAGATTTTTTGGATTTAAGGGAGGACTGTTTGATAAGCTCTATCCAAAGAAGTGTTATGATAGAGAGTTTAGACGCTGTTTTGGTGATGCTAAGTTTGATGTTGCTGTAGACTTTTCGGGATATGGAAGTTTTTATAGTATTTTAATGCTTAGTGCAGGGGATGCGAAAAAACTTATATGGCAGCATAACGATTTAGAGACAGACAGACTTAAGAAGGTTGATGGAAAACAGCCACATAAGAGAGAGCTTAAGGTTGTTTTTTCAACATATAAATTCTATGATAAAATCGTAGGTTGTTCAGAGGCAACTATGAATATTAACAGACAAAAGATCGGTTATGAGAACTTGAAGGATAAGTGTACTTTCGTTGAGAACATAGCGAACTTTACAAGAGTTCTTGAAGGCGCTAAGGTTGATATTACAAAAGAAGAAGCGGACCTTAAGGGATATGACGGACTTTTGGATGATAATATTAAGTGTATTGTTAACATGGGTAGATTCTCACCAGAGAAGAATCATGAACAACTTATAAGAGCATATGATAGATATAATAAGAATCATCCAGATACTAGGTTATACATTATAGGTGAGGGTCCACTTGAGAGTGAACTTAAGTCCTTATGTAAGGAACTTGGTCTTGATGATAGAAATGGACATAAGAATGTTATATTTACTGGTAAGTTGGAGAATCCATTTTCTGTAATGAAGAATTGTGATTTGTTTATTCTTCCTTCAATTTATGAAGGACAGCCAGTAGTTTTACTTGAAGCAAGAGCATTACATCTTCCGATTATTATGTCGGACTTTGATTCTGCACCATCAAGTTTAAAGCCTAATGGTCAGCTTGTATGTAAGAAGGATGCAGATTCAATTTATGAAGCTTTAGAGGAATTTAATAAGGGAAATGTTCCAACAGCAGAATTTGATGCAAATCAGTATAATGTTAACGCTATGCGTCAGTTCTATGAAGCAATTAATTAATGGGGAAGAAAAGAGAAAAAAGGAAATATAGGTGAAATTGATGAATAATAATGAAACACATCAAAACGACAAGAAAATAACTTATAATTTACCTAAGCATAAGGAAGAACATAGTAGCTTTAGAGATGGTCTTGATTTAGAAGATAGAGAAGAGGTAATTAAACAGGAAAGAGTAAGAGCTGAAAGAAGTAAGAGTATACCTAAGGAGAAAGAGGATACTGCTGCTAGCGAGGTTATAGGTAAGGCAAAGAAAGTATTATCTAAAGTTAAGCACAAGGTTTTAAAAGATGGTAATGCAGACCTTAAGAAGTATTATTTCAGATGTCTTGAAATGCCTATTAATGAAAATATGATTATGTATGAGGCATTTGCTGGACTTGGAATTTTGGATAATCCTCGTGCAATCTTTAAGGCTATGCTTAGAAAGGCAAGAAGAGATCCTAAGTTTAAGGACTATATTCATGTTTGGAGTGTTAACGATAGAACAATTATGGAAGAAAACATTGATGAATTTAAAAATGTTCGTAATGTTATTATCGTTGACAGGGAAAGTAGAGCGTATTATAGATATCTTGCAACTAGTAAGTACTTAATTAATAACTCAACTTTTGGTTATTATTTTACCAAGAGAGATGAACAGGTTTATATTAATACTTGGCATGGTGTTCCAACTAAGTACATGGGTTATGAGCATACTGAGGAAAGAGTTGAAAATGCAAGAGGTGTTATTAGAAACATATTAAATGCAGATTATTTAATTGCTGCTAACAACTTTATGATTGAGCGTATGTATAAAAGAGCGTATCTTGCAGATGGCGCATTTAAGGGTGAATACTTAAATTGTGGATATCCAAGATATGATGCGATTAATGGTACGAATTATAAGTACATCGTTAATAAATTAAGAAAAGCTGGTATTGATACTTCTAGAAAAATTGTGCTTTACGCACCAACTTGGAAGGGTCAATTATATAATAAACTTGATTATAATTTGTCTGAATTTAAGAGTACAGTCAGAAAGTTTCAACGAAGTGTTCCTGAAGGATATAATGTTTATTTAAGAGTGCATTATTTTATCTATAAGGAATTAGAAGCTGATGAAGAATTTAAGGATATGTTAATTCCATTTACAATTGATACAAATGAACTTTTGTCAGTTGTTGATGTTATGATTTCAGACTATTCAAGTATATTCTTTGATTTCCTTCGTACAGGAAAGCCGGTTATATTCTATGTACCAGATCTTAAGGAATATGAATCTGGAAGAGGTTTATATGTTCCTATTGAAGCACTTCCTGGTGCAGTATGTGAGGATATAGAGGATGCAGCAAATACCTTAAACGCATGCATTAATAATCTTGATGCATATAATGAATACTATGAAGAAAAGTATTTAAGAATGCAGTGGTGGTGCAGTAAGGGATGTACTGATAAGGTAATAGAAACACTTCTTGGAAATGCTGAGATTCCTGATAAGGAAAAGATTAAGGATGAAATGTATGATGGCATGAACAGCGACAGATTAATTGACAGAGTATGGGGAAGTGGTAAGAATAAAAAGCCTGAACATAATGATACAAAACAGGATAAGAAAAACCATATATTATACTGTGTTGACTGGAAGACATGTAGTCCGAATGTGTTAGAAGAATTAAAAGAAGTTGTTGATAATATAGATTACGAATTAGCTGATGTTACAATTCTTACAAATGTATTTACTGATAATTTACCTACAAAGCAGTATTTTCATAGGATGATTCCTAGAGATGTAAGAATTTTAACTTATACGAAGCTTCCTTATGAGGGAGATAGTACAAGTCAGTTTATTATGTATGATATAGAACGTACACTTGGTAGATCAAGATATGATTACATATATGACTTAAGTCCGCTTCCAAGGGATTGGCCAAAATATGCAATCACAAAGAAAAATCTTGGTGAAGATGAGGAGTCTTGAGTATGCAAATTTTAATAGCTGAAGACGAAATAGCTACAGCGAAAGCGTTAAAACTTTTGCTTGAAAAATTAAAGTATTCAGTTGATATTGTTTACAATGGAATGGATGCATGGCAAAACATTACAAGAACAAGCTACGATGTTATTGTTCTTGATATAATGATGCCTGGAATTAGTGGACTTGAAGTACTTTCGCTCATTAGAAAAAATAATTTGACCACGCCAGTATTGTTACTTACAGCGAAGGCTGAATTAGAAGACAGAGTGGCAGGTCTTGATGCAGGTGCTGATGATTATTTACCTAAGCCATTTGCTACGGCAGAATTAATTGCAAGAATAAAAGCGCTTGGAAGACGGAGCGAAAATTTTGATGAACAAGTTAAAAAAATTGGAAATATTGCATTAGATAGCAACAAGTTTGAACTTTCTGTTGATAATGAAAAAATCAAACTTACCAATAAGGAATTTCAGCTTTTGGATCTTTTTGTCAGATATCCAGGACATATATTTTCCACTGAACATTTAATGGAAATCATATGGGGATTTGATACAGATTCTGAAGTAGATGTTGTATGGACTCATATTGGCTTTGTTAGAAAAAAGCTAAAAAAGGTTGGAGCAAATGTCGAAATTGTTACAAAGCGTGGAGCAGGATATTCATTGGAGGGTATTAGCGAATGATAAAGAAAATGCGATGGCGTCTTACAATTGCAGCCATGGCGGCTTTCCTTGCGATAATTGTCTTGGTTGCATGCCTGGTTAATGTTGTAAATTATTATAATGTAACCAGCAGGGTAGATGATACAATTTCATTTATTATGGCAACGGAAAAACGAGATTTAAGGTCATCTGATAGTGGAAACATAGATACGAACAAACCGCTAAGAGATTCTCTGGTTGAATTTCCAGATGTGGAATCTAACTATATGAATAGATTTTTTACAGTTTGTTTTGACAAAGAAGGTAATATAGAGTCTTCATCTACAGATTCTGTTGCTTCAATAAGCGAAACTGATGCTCGAGAGTATGCTCTTAAAGTATATAAAAATGATAGTGATAGCGGATATATTGATGAATATCGATATCGTATGCAAAAAGTGGATGATTCTACCATTATTGTTTTTTTGAATGTATCAAGAGAACAGCAGTATATGAAATCACTTAGAAACTTAAGTCTTGTTGTAGCAATGGGCAGTCTTACATTGGTATTTATATTGATAATGATTTTTTCAAAAAGTGTAGTGATACCTATTGAAAAGAACATAAATATGCAGAAGCGATTTATTACGGATGCAAGTCATGAATTAAAAACACCACTTACTTCTATATCCACAAGTCTTGACGTAATTACTATGGTACATGGAGAGGATGAGTGGACGGAAAATATTAAGAATCAGACAAATAGAATGTCTAAACTTGTAAGTGAACTTGTTACCTTGTCAAAATTAGATGAAGAACTTCCACTACCTAATAAGGAGAAATTTTCATTAAGTAGTGCAGCTTGGGAAATTATTGGAATCTATGAGCAGCAGGCAAAGGGTAAAAATAAGAAGCTTACATTGGATATAGCTGAAGATGTTTCGATGGTTGGTGAAAAAGCATCAATTCAGCAAATGTTATCTGTTTTAATTGATAATGCTATTAGATATTCAGATGATAATGGTGAAATAAAACTTAGCATATATAAAAAGCGAAAGAAAGTTGTAATAGAAGTCTTTAATACATGTCAGTTGGAAAAAGTACCTGATGTAAAAAGACTCTTTGATAGATTTTACCGCCCAGATGATTCAAGAAATATAAAAACAGGTGGTAATGGAATAGGACTTGCAATTGCAAAAGCAGTTGCTGAAACTCACGGGGGTACGATTGAAGCTCTGTGTCCTGATGGAAAAACAATGACAATGAAAGTAGTTATATAGAATTCTTGTTATAAAAAACAAACCATGGAAAAATAAATCCATGGTTTGTTTTTTATTAGTTATTATTTTCTTTATACTGCGTAAGTGCTATTGCTAACTGGTCTGGACAAGATGTTCCACGACCGTTACAGTTAATGCCTTTAAGTTTTTTTATAACTTCATCTATTGGCATGCCTTCTACAAGAATGGCAACACCTTGAGTGTTTCCGTTACATCCGCCATCAAATTGAACGTTTTTAACGATGCCATCTTCAACATCAAATTTAATTGCTCTAGAACAAGTTCCTTTTGTCTGATAAATCATTATAATTAACTCCTTTCAATGAGTATGAAATACTTATTTATTATCAGATATTATATCATAAGGATATAGTTATAACAAATATCAATTTCTGTAGATGGTTTAGAAAATATAATTATTATTTAAAAAGTATGATATAATAAATTATTGTATGAGATAAAAAGTATATATGAATAACGGAGGGCTAATAATGATTGGAATCATTGGAGCAATGGATATAGAAGTTGATGGAATTATAAATGAACTTGATGGCATGATTGAATCATATCATATTGCAGGAAGAGATTTTACAAAGGGAATACTTGAAAATAGCGAAGTTGTAATTGTTAAATGTGGAGTTGGTAAAGTTAATGCTGCATGTGCTACACAGGCTATGATTGATAAATTTAAGGTGGATGCCATAATTAACACTGGTGTTGCTGGTTCTCTTGATAATAGAATAGATATTTCAGATATTGTAATTTCAGGTGATGTGGTTCAGCATGACATGGATATTACAGCATTAGGATATCCTAAGGGTAAGATTCCAGAAACTGATAGTCTTTCTTTTAAGGCTGAAAGAGAGTTGGTTGAAATAGCTATAGACAGTGCTAGAAAAGAACTTACGGATGTTAAGGTCTTTGAAGGAAGAATTGCTAGTGGGGATGAGTTTATTAATAGCGATGAGAAGAAGACACAGATTGTAGAAGAATTTAATGCTACATGTTGTGAGATGGAAGGTGGAGCAATTGCTCAGGTTTGTGTTCTTAATTCGGTACCATTTGTTGTTATTAGAGCTATTTCTGATAAGGCAGATGGAAGTTCACATATGGATTATCCTGTATTTGAAGCGAAAGCTGCCGATAATTCAATTAAACTTATAAACGCAATGATTGATAAGATTTCAGATATTTATTAATTGTAAATAAAAGTGCTTATAGGAAACGTGGACAGACATAAAAGTACTTGCAATTTACAATATAAAAGTTATATAATAAAAAACGGACTGAGAGAAGGGGATAATTATATTATCTTTAGAGAAGAGTAGGAGGATATGATGAGTAAAGTATCATTTGATTATTCAAAAGCAAAAAGTTTCTTTAGTGATGATGAATTAAAGGCTATGGAAGCTAAAGTATTAGCAGCGAAAGACACACTTGTTAATAAAACAGGCGAAGGTAACGATTTCCTTGGTTGGATTGATTTACCAGTAGATTATGATAAGGAAGAATTTGCTAGAATTAAGGCAGCAGCTAAGAAGATTCAGAGCGATTCAGATGTATTATTAGTAATTGGTATCGGTGGTTCATACCTCGGTGCAAGAGCTGCAATTGATTTCCTTAGACATAGTTTTTATAACAACATTTCAAAGGAAGATAGAAAGACTCCAGAGATTTACTATGTAGGTAACAGCATTAGTAGTACATATCTTCAGGATTTAATTGATGTATTAAAGGGAAAGGATTTCTCAGTAAACATCATTTCTAAGTCAGGTACAACTACAGAACCTGCAATTGCATTTAGAATATTCAAGAAGATGCTTGAAGATAAATATGGTGAAGCAGAAGCAGCTAAGAGAATTTATGCTACAACAGATAAGGCTAAGGGAGCTCTTAAGAACCTTTCAAATGAAAAGGGTTATGAAAGTTTCGTAGTTCCTGATGATGTAGGAGGAAGATTCTCAGTTCTTACAGCAGTTGGTTTACTTCCAATCGCAGTAAGTGGTGCTGATATTGATAAACTTATGGAAGGTGCTGCAAGTGGTAGAGAGTTAGCTCTTAATAATGCATTTGCTGAGAATGATGCATTGCTCTATGCAGCAGTAAGAAATATCCTTTTAGGTAAGGGTAAATCAGTTGAAATTACAGCTAACTATGAACCAAGTCTTCATTACTTTGGTGAATGGTGGAAACAGCTTTATGGTGAAAGTGAAGGAAAAGATGGCAAGGGTATCTTCCCAGCAGCTGTTGACCTTACAACAGATCTTCATTCTATGGGTCAGTTCATCCAGGATGGTACAAGACTTATGTTTGAGACAGTTGTTAATGTTGAAAAGTCAAAGCATACAGTTGTAATTGGGGAAGAAGAAGTTGATCTTGACGGACTTAACTATCTTGCTGGTAAGGACATGGATTTCGTTAATAAGTGTGCTATGAACGGTACAGTTTTAGCTCATGTTGATGGTGATGTCCCTAACCTTTTAGTTAATGTTCCAGAGCAGAATGAATTCTATCTTGGACAGCTCTTCTATTTCTATGAATTCGCATGTGGTGTTAGTGGTTACACATTAGGTGTTAATCCATTTAACCAGCCAGGTGTTGAAAGCTATAAGAAGAACATGTTTGCATTACTTGGTAAGCCAGGTTTTGAAGAACTTAGAGCACAGTTATTAAATAAATAATTAGATTATTATAAGCCTGATTCACATTGTGGGTCAGGCTTTTTTTAGTGCAAGTATCTTGTCAAAATAATGGTTTATGTATATAATAGCATGTGGAGTTAACGATACATATATTTGATAGGGTGTTGTTATATGTTTTGTTTGCTAGTATTAAATTAATTGGAGGAATAATTTTATGAAATTAACAAAAAAATTAGGGTTGTTTATTGCAGCTGCCGTTTCAACTATTAGCTTAGGCTGCATAGCGTATGGCGCAGAGCAGACTGGTGCATCGAATGATAATGTTACAGTGAATTTTGGTCTTTATGATTATGTGGACTATCAGATTTCGGAAGATAAATCTTTTAGTCAGTGTATAACATCTGAAAGAAATTATGGAGGAACACAATACATTCCTAATTTAGATAGTGGAAAAAGTTATTATGTAAGATGGAGAGCAACTGGAACAAGTACTTATTCTTCACCAATGGAAGTTGTAACTGTTCCTATTTGCAAAGAGGGTGACGCTGGTGAACAGGTTACATGTACTAAAACTACTGCAACAATCAAGTGGCCAGCTATGAGTGGTGCTACTGGTTATGAATTATTTGTTGATAAAACAAAGAAAATGGAAGTTAGTGGAACTAGTGCAACTATTGATTTAAATGATGAAGTAGATGTTAAAATATATCCAATTAGAAAAGCAGCGACTACATCATATGTTGCGCGTGATAATGCACCAAGCAGAGTTGTTACCATTTATAGTGTTATACCATTACCAGGCCAGGCTTCAAAAGCAAAAGTTAGCGATACATATTCAGATGCAGTTAAGATAAAATGGGATGAAGTTGAGCGCGCTGGAGGATATGAAGTCGAATATTCATTATATAATGGCAAAAAGAAAAAAATAGCTGATACAGATGAGTATACTACTTACAATATAAAAGGATCAAAATCTATTTTTTATCGTGTAAGAGTAAGAGCTTATGTTAAATTTGGAGATACAAAAGTTCTAGCTGATTGGTCACCATATTCATATGTATGTAGAGATATTTCATTCTCTGACTTGAAAGTGGTTGGATCTTCATCAAAGAAAGCAAAATTTAAATTATATTGGAAGAAAGTAAAAGGCGCTAAGAAGTATGTAATATATATGGCAAAGGGTAACGATGCTGGATATAAGATGGTTAAAACAACAAAAAAGAGATCTGCTATAATTTCAAAGTTTAAAAAGAGAAAGATATCTCATAATGTAAATTATTATTTTAAAGTTGTAGCTGTTGGAAAATTTGGTAAAGTAAAAGCTAAATCGTATAGCTGGGATGTAGTAAGTCAGTATTGTACAAAATAATAATATAAGATAAATTGTTTTTAAAAGAGGGAGGGTTAATCTCCCTCTTTTCTAGTATAGAAAATAGATTTTTATTATGATAAAATAAGGTTTGTCGAGGGTTTTATATATTTATATTTGAAAGGAAAGAAAAGAGAATGGTAAGAAATTATGGATTAGGTGAAGTGAAAGTAACCGAAGGATTGTTTAAAAAGCGAATGGATGTAAATATTAAGTATTTAAAAGAACTTGATAATACAGCATTACTTCAAAATTATTATTTTGAAGCAGGGATAATTATTCCTGGACTTATGATGATGGAAGATCCAGCTAGCGCAGGCTTACATTGGGGATGGGAAGCACCAACCTGTCAGCTTAGAGGACATTTTTTAGGACATTATTTGTCAGCAGCAGCTATGGTTGTAGCAAATACAGGTGACGAGGAATTAGCTTCTAAAGTACGTTTTATCATATCTGAACTTAGAAAATGTCAGGAGTTAAATGGTGGAAAGTGGGCTGGTTCAATTCCAGAAAAGTACTTTGAGGTACTTACAACAGATAGATATATATGGTCTCCACAGTATACTATTCATAAGTTATTGATGGGACTTTTAGATACATATAAATATACTGGCAATGAGGAAGCACTCCTTATTTTATCAGGTATGGCTGATTGGTTTATTGATTGGACCACAGACATGAAAAAGAGAAAGCCCGATGCAATATTTAAAGGAGAACAGGCAGGAATGCTTGAACTTTGGGCAGACGCTTTCGTTGTAACAGGTGATGAAAAGTATAAAACCCTTGCTGATACATATAAGGGTCAGGGTATATTTAAACTTATAAAAGCAGGTAAGGACGCACTCACTGATGATCATACCAATGCAAGTATTCCTATTTTACAAGGTGCTGCTAAAATGTATGAAGTTACAGAAGATGAAGGATGGAAGAATATAGTTCTTGCCTTTTGGAAGAGTGCTGTAACAGACCGTGGCATGTATGCCACAACTGGAGCAAATGCTGGTGAATTTTGGATTCCACCTAAAAAGCTTGGAGAGTATAGAGGTGACAGAGGACAGGAATTTTGTACAGTTTATAATATGGTGCGTGTGGCCGAGTATTTATTTAAGTGGACAGGAGATTCAAAGTATTCTGATTATATAGAAAGATGTCTATATAATGGATTTTTAGTTCAACAGAATGAAGATACTGGAATGCCTGCATACTTTTTACCACTTACAACAGGTTCAAAAAAGACATGGGCATCAAAGAGAAATGATTTCTGGTGTTGTCAGGGGACTATGATTCAAGCGCAGGTTAAATATCCGGAACTTATATATTCAGTGGATGATGATAAAAAGAAGATATACATTAATCAGTATATTCCATCAATTCTTGATGGAAAGGTAGATGGAAAGAGCATCAAATTAGTACAGTCTCTTAATATGAAGAGTTACGATGCACAGACACTTTTTGATGAACACGGTGGATATGAAAAATCAAGATGGAAATATAAATTTGAAATAAGTTCCGATGAAGATGTTAATGAGATAAGCTTTTTATTTAGAGCACCTATTTGGCTTGATGGAGATGCACAGGTTAAGATTAATGATGAGGTGGTTGATTATAAGGCAGATTCTAATGACAGAGTAAAGGTTTCTATTGAAGATGGTTATATTAATATAAGTGGATGTAAGAGTGGTGATGTTATTGATTTATTCTTACCATCTAAGGTTAAGGCAGAAAGACTACCAGATATGCCAGAGCAGGCTGCATTTGTTGATGGACCTATTGTTCTTGCGGGATTAACTAGTGATTGTGATGTAATTAATGGTGATTTTGAAAAACCTGATAGTTTCTTATATTCTGTTTCTGAACATACATATGATACATTTATTTGGCTTCAGAATAATTATAGAACAAAGCATCAGATGAAGAACTTTAAGTTTATCCCATTCTATGACGTTAAGGATGAAGTTTATACAATATATTTTGAGGAGCATAAAAATGAGTAAGTTATCTTGGAGAGCAGGGAATATGTTATATCCTGTTCCATCGGTTATGGTTAGCTGTATGGGGGAGGATAAAAAAGCAAATATTATTACAATAGCGTGGGCTGGAACAGTATGTTCAGATCCTGCCATGGTATCAATATCTGTAAGGAAATCAAGATATTCACATAAGCTTATAAGCGAGAGCAAGGAGTTTGTTATAAATCTTGTATCTAAAAAGCTTGCAAGAGCATGTGATTACTGCGGAGTAAAATCAGGCAGAGACATAGACAAGTTTAATGAAATGAAGCTTAATCAGTATGTAAGTGAATATATGGATACACCTGCAATAGAAGAAAGTCCTGTTAATATATATTGTAAAGTGATTAAGGTATTAGAACTTGGAAGTCATGATATGTTCATAGGTGAGGTTATTGGCGTAACCGTTGATGATAAGTACATGGATGATAATAACAAGTTTAACCTTGATAAGACTAATCTTATTACATATTCTCATGGGGAATATTTTACACTTGGTGAGAAGTTGGGGACTTTTGGGTATTCAGTTAAGAAGAAGGGAAAGAAAACTAGACAGGATAAAATATTAAAAAAGAAGAGTTCTATTAAAAAATCAAGTGATAATAAGAAACTGAAAAATAAGAATAAATAATATGAAATGATAAATATAATATAAAGACCTGCATATGCAGGTCTTTAATAGTTTTATATATAATAAGCGTCTTCCTCTATTACTTGTATTTCTAGATAATCAAATTCTATGGATTCTACGAATGAATCAGCTCTAAAGCGGGTTTTAGCAACGCGTTTAAAGTCTGAAATGTTTGAATCAAGCCAAATTGGGCTTGCTAAATCAAAGTCCTCGCATATTTTTGCGAGTGAATTATATACTTTTTTAGTTCTATTTAAATCACTATCATCTTCTATGACAATGTCTTTAAGCATATGGCTGTCTTTAAAAAGCTTTCCCCACATTCTAAACATAGTAGTTTCCTCCACTTCGTATTTGCATGGACTATTATATAGTATGAGTTTTCATATTTCAAGATGAAAATGTATATGCTGATTAAGGGATAAAAAAATTGTAAAATTAATAGTTTGATAATAGAAGAGATATATAGAATACAAGTTCGTTAATTTCAACGTATACTTGTATTTTTTTATAGCATTTTTTTGTAAATGTATAGAATAACTATGGATATGTGATAAAATTATAAGTACAAGTAATGAAGAAATAATACAAGTGTGGTCGTGTTAGGCATTTGTATGTAGATAAATAATGATTATTGATTAGTATGAAGAATATTTGCGTGTAGTTGGAGGGCTTATGGAAGATAAAAGCAAGAGACTAAAACATGTTATGATATTCGAAGATATGAAGAAGAAGATTTTTACTGAAGATATTAAACCTGGGGATAAACTTCCATCTGAGAATGAACTTGCAAAAAAATATAATGTAAGTAGGCAAACAGTTAGAAAAGCCATTGCTAATCTTGAAAGTGCCGGATATGCATACGCTGAACATGGTAGAGGTACGTTCTGTTCAGAGATGCTTGCACATACTAAGAGTTCTAAGAATGTAGCTGTTGTTACAACTTACCTATCGGACTATATTTTTCCACACATCATAAAGGGTATTGATGAAGTCATGGAAAAATATGGTTATTCAATTATGCTCAAAAGTACTAATAATTCACGTACCGGTGAGACGAAGAGTCTTGAAGAATTACTTACTAAGGATATAGAGGGACTAATTATAGAGCCAAGTAAGAGTCATATATATTGTAATCATACAAGTTATTTTAAAAAGTTAGACGAATTTGGAATTCCGTATGTATTTATACAGGGTAAGTATGTACAGATGAAGGATAAGCCACATGTACTTATTGATGATGAAAAAGGTGGATACATGGTTACAAAGTACATGCTTGAAAAAGGCCATAGAAACATAATTGGTGTTTTTAAGAGTGATGATGAGCAGGGACAGAAGAGACATAGGGGCTTTGTTCGTGCTCTTAATGAAGCAGGCGTCATGTATGATCCTGATAATATCATATGGTTTTATACAGAAGATAGAAAATCACATCCATATAACGGTATTAAGCAAATGATTAATGATGGAAAAGAATTTGATGGCATAGTATGCTACAATGACCAGACTGCCATGA
>Ga0247609_10000363_pt1 | contig 65117 bp, 49 predicted proteins | sample 172DNAGHGlowgp2_FD_193487 | JGI IMG/M metagenome (GOLD analysis project Ga0247609, IMG submission 193487) | Sheep rumen microbial communities from Palmerston North, Manawatu-Wanganui, New Zealand - 1728 DNA GHGlow gp2 | ecosystem: Host-associated > Mammals > Digestive system > Stomach > Rumen ...
TAAAATAAGAAAAGGGTTGTAGTTCAAAATTAAAGTTGTATTGAAGTATGAAGAACAAGGAGTTTTGGAAGACGGTGATTCACATCATAGTGACGATACTCACCGCACTGGGCACTACGCTGACCACCACGTCGTGCATGGGTCATGGACCATTTTAAATGAATTTTTTGTGAGAATTTATCCGCAGAACGTGATATATTTTCGATTTTTTCATTTTTATAGTGTTAAAATTATAAAAATGCTTGGAGAATTGATTTAAATCAAGTATATTTGCACTCGTTATCCTGAATACAATCTTTTTACCTTAAAAGGCTAATACCTAAATGAGATAGGATGCTCTCCACTGTGAAGTAGGGGGCATTTTCTTTTATTGGACTATTTAACAATTTAACTATTTCACTATTTAACAATTTAACTATTTCACTATTTATTTATTCTATTCCCCGTTCGTTGAGTGCCTTGGTATAGCGTGCTGCATTCTTCAGGTGCTCCTGATAGGTACGCGCAAAGTTGTGGGTACCTGAGAAATCCTCCTTGGCACACATGTAGAGATAGTCGTGACGAACGTAGTTGAGTACGGCATCGATACCCTTCACGGAGGCTATCTTGATAGGACCAGGGGGCAATCCCTCGTTGCGATAGGTGTTGTAGGGACTCTCCACGTCGAGCAGCTTGTTGTAGATGCGCTTCAGCTCAAACTGTTTCAAGGCAAACTTGATGGTGGGATCAGCCTGCAAGGGCATGGGCTCGTGCAGACGGTTCAGGTACATGCCGGCAATCATGGGTTTCTCCGTGTTGTTGGCCGTCTCCTCGTCGATGATGCTGGCCAAGGTGCATACCTCGTTGGGTGTCAGCTGCATCTGTGCGGCTTTCTGTTCGCGGTCGCCCTTCCAGAAGCGGTCGTGCTCACGCTGCATGCGTAGCAGGAACTTATCCATAGAAATGTTCCAATAGATGTCGTAGCTGTTGGGAACGAACATCGCGGCGATGGTGCAGGTATCGTAACCCAGCTGTTGACAGGTCTCCTGGTCGTAGAGGGCCGTAGCGATGGTGGCGCTGTCAAGCATCAGCTTTCTTCCAAGAAAACCAGCCAGACGGTCCATCGTGCGCACCTCGGGGATGGTCAGCATCATGCTTACCTGTCGGCCGTTCTTCAGGTGGCGGAACACGACGAAGGCACCCTCTTTGGGTTCAATGGCATAGCGACCTGTACGGATGTGGTCACTATAGTTGCTGTGACGAATGAGCGTTGCCAGTCCTGTCATGCCAGCAGTATTGGCAATGGCTCCCACCTTGGTGATGACAGAGTCTCGTGTGTCGTCGTCGTCAATATAGACATATTGCGTTGTGTCGGCCTTGGAAACGGGGGTAAGCATGTAGATGGCTACCAGTACAAGAATCAGTACCATTCCTGCCGCAGCAATATATAAATAGGTGCGTGTATCAAACTTTTTCATCTTTCTTGGTATTTTTCCGCTGCAAAGGTACGAATAATTCATAATTTATAATGCATAATTCATAATTATTTCGTACTTTTGCAGAAAAGTTTGCAAACCATGAAACTGAAATTCACGATAAACTATAATACAGCATGGGGTGAAAGCATGCATGTAGTCGTCAGCTACCATAGTCAGGATGGCACGCAGCGACAGCAGAACCTCGTCATGCTGACCGAAGACGGACAACTGTGGACGCTGGAGACGGCAGCGCTGGTCAGTCGTCACCATCCACTGTCGCACATCAGCTATCGCTATCAGGTGGAGAATGCCGACGGCGAGGTGTTGCGCCAGGAGTGGGATATGGTGCCCAGAGTCTATTTCTTTGATGCCTCACAGAACTACATCTTTCCAGACCAGTGGCGCGATCGTCCGTTGCCTTACCATCTCTATAGCGATGCCTATCGCACCACCCAGCACGCACCGCGTGGCGAGGAGGTCGAGGCTGCCCGTGTGCCTTTGTTCCGTCGTACGGTGCTCTTCCGCGTCTCTGCACCCCAGCTGCAGAAGGGCCAGGCTGTGGCCATCTGTGGCAGTCACCCTGCCATTGGCTCGTGGAACACGTCGCGCTACCAGCTGATGCACTATGTGGGCAATGGCGAGTGGGTGCTGTCTGTCGATGCTTTGGGTTGGCTGATGCCCATAGAATATAAATATGTGGTGGTGGACACTGCAACACATGCGCTCGTGGCGTGGGAAGAGGGGGATAACCGTGTTATCTCCGAGGAACTCGCTGACGGACAGGTGCTGGTGCTCTATGGCGAACCCTTGCGCCTCTGCGAAGCCTCGTGGCGACTGGCTGGTGTCAGTGTGCCCGTCTTTGCCCTGCGTAGTGAGCACAGCTATGGTGTGGGCGACTTTGGCGACCTCAAGCGCTTTGTAGACTGGGCAGTGGCAACGGGAATGAAAGTCATCCAGCTGTTGCCCGTCAACGACACCACGACGAACCACCACTGGTCTGATTCCTGTCCTTATAATATCGTCAGTTTCTTTGCCCTCCATCCGCACTATATCGACTTGGAGGCGGCTGGAACCCTGCGCTCGAAGACGAAGATGACGCAGTTTATGCGTCGCCGTCAGGAGCTCAACGCCTTGCACTATAGCGACTATGAGGCCGTAGACCGCGTGAAGTCAGAATACCTGCGTGAACTCTTCGACGAGCAGGGCAAGACGGTGCTGGCAACAAAGGAGTGTAAAGCGTTCTGCGAGGCTAATGCCGACTGGCTGCCTGACTATGCGGAATATCGCCAAGAGGCACTCGACTACGTGAGTTTTGTGCAGTACCTGTTGCACCAACAGCTGACGGCTGCTGCCGACTATGCCCGCCAGCAGGGTGTGGTGCTGAAGGGCGACCTGCCCATTGGCGTCCATCGTGACAGTGTGGAGACGCGCAAGCACCCTGAACTCTTCCACCTCGACGCACAGGCTGGTTCGCCACCTGACGTATTCCAGCACGGGCAGAACTGGGGCATCCCCACGTATAATTGGGGGGAGGAACTGACAAGTATGCTAAGGCTTCGTCTCAGCCGTCTCTCGCAGTATTTCGATGCCCTGCGTATTGACCACGTGCTGGGTTACTTCCGCATCTGGGAGATTCCTGTCGAGGCTGTCGATGGTGTGCTGGGCCATTTCTCGCCAGCGTTGCCGTTGACCGTTGACGAGATAGAATACTTCGGACTGACCTTCCGTAAGGAGCTGTTTACCAAGCCGTTTATCAACGACAGAATCATTGATCGCCTCTTTGGCATCCATGCGGCTTATGTGCGCGATAACTTCCTCGTGCGCAAGGCCTATAACCTCTACGACCTTGCCGACCAGTGTGCCACCCAGCGGCGCATTGCCACACTCTTTGCCGACCGTCGCGATGAGAACAGCCTGTGGATACGTGATGGACTGATGCGGCTGGCCAGCAACGTCCTCTTCCTGGAGGATTCGCATCAGCAGGAGATGTACCATCCACGTATCGGTGCTACGCAGGAACCCGTCTTCGAGGCGCTGAGCGATACGGAGCGCGATGCCTATCTGCGACTCTACAACAACTACTTCTACCAGCGCCACTCGTTCTTCTGGGGACAGCAGGCCCTGCACCGTCTGCCTGCCATGATGGGCGACTCGCGCATGCTGTTCTGTGCGGAAGACTTAGGAATGTTGCCCGACTGCGTGGAACCCGTCCTTGACCAGTTGCGCATCCTGACGCTCGAAATCCAGCAGTTGCCCAAGCAGCAGGGCTTTGAATATGCCCATCTGGAGGCGAATCCCATCCGCAGTGTCTGCACCATTGCTACCCACGACATGACGCCTCTGCGCCTCTGGTGGCAGCAACAGCCGGAGCGTCGTCAGCGCTACTATGTCACGATGCTGCAGAAGGAGGGTAGGGCGCCAGAGCAGTTGCCTGCCCACCTGGCTGAGGAAATCATCGCCCGCCACCTGTATTGTCCCTCAATGCTCTGCATCCTGCAGTTGTCGGATTGGCTGGCTATGGACTCAGAGCTGCGTTGCAAGAATCCTCAGCAGGAGCGCATCAACACCCCCAGCGATGCCTATAACCGTTGGCAGTACCGCATGCACCTGACCATTGAGGAACTGCTTGAGGCAGAGCGCTTTAACAAGAAACTGAAAACGATGATTCAACGGAGCAGAAGATGAAGAGACTGACGATACTATGGGTGCTGGTAATGGCTGTCGTGGCCCTGCATGCTGTCGAGCTGGACACCCTGCAGGTGCAGCATATCGACGGCAATGGGCGTACCCAACAAGGCATCATCATTTGCAACAAGGCGATAGCGCAGGACTTGCGCGAGATTTTTGCTGAACTTTACAAGGCAAAATATCCCATTGAGCGCATTCGTCCCATCTCAGAATATGACAACGATGACGAGCGCTCCATGCGTGCCAACAACACGTCGTGTTACTGCTATCGTGTGGTGGAAGGCAGCACGAAACTGTCGAAGCATGCACAGGGATTGGCCATCGATATCAATCCGCTGTATAACCCCTGCGTGAAGCGCAAGAAAGACGGCACATTGCTCATTCAGCCAGCAACGGGCAAGCCCTATGTGGACCGCTCGAAATCGTTTAAGTACAAGATTACCCGTCAAGACCTCTGCTACAAGTTGTTCGTCCAGCACGGATTCCGCTGGGGTGGCGCGTGGCGCTCGCTGAAAGACTACCAGCATTTCGAAAAGTGAGTTTTTTCTGAAAAATTATCCGTATATCATTTTTTCTTCGTACCTTTGCACGCTCAAAAAAGAATAAGGTAGAGAAATGATATCAGTAGAGTCCTTACGCGTAGAATTTGGCGTGAAGCCTCTGTTTGCAGGTGCCAGCTTTGTGGTGAACGACCGTGACCGTATAGCCCTTGTGGGTAAGAACGGTGCAGGAAAGTCGACACTGCTGAAGATACTCTGCGGACAACAGAAGCCTACAGAGGGTGTGGTGAGCATACCCTCCGACACCACCATCGGCTACCTGCCGCAGGTGATGATACTGCAAGACGACACCACCGTTCGTCAGGAAGCCCAGAAGGCTTTCTCGAATGTGACGGAGCTGAAAGCCAAGGTCGACGCGTTGAACCAGCAGCTGGCTGAGCGCACGGATTACGAGAGCAAGAGCTATCTGGCGCTGGTTGAGAAGTTTACGCTAGAGCACGAGCGCTATATGATGTTGGGTGCCGACAACTGCGAGGCAGAGCTGGAGCGCACGTTGATGGGTCTGGGCTTTGAGCGTTCTGATCTGGAGCGTCCCACCAGCGAGTTCTCTGGAGGCTGGCGCATGCGTATCGAGTTGGCCAAGATCCTGTTGCAGAAACCCGACGTCTTGTTGCTCGACGAACCCACCAACCATCTGGATATTGAGTCTATACAGTGGCTGGAGCAATGGCTGGCACAGTCGGCAAAGGCTGTGGTGCTGGTCTCTCACGACCGTGCCTTCATCAACAATGTCACCAATCGCACGCTGGAGATTTCCTGTGGCCAGATTGTGGACTACAAGGTGAAGTACGACGAGTATGTCGTGTTGCGCAAGGAGCGTCGTGAACAGCAGTTGCGCGCCTATGAGAACCAGCAGAAAGAGATTCAGGAGATGCGCCAGTTCATTGAGCGCTTCCGCTATCAGGCCACCAAGGCCGTACAGGTGCAGCAGAAGGTGAAGCAGCTGGAGAAGATTGTGCCCATCGAGGTCGATGAGGTCGACAACTCTGCCCTGCGCCTGAAGTTCCCGCTGTGTCTGCGCTCTGGCGACTATCCCATCATCTGCGAGGACGTCCGCAAGGACTATGGGGCACATACCGTCTTCTCGAATGTTAACCTCACCATCAAGCGTGGCGAGAAGGTGGCCTTTGTGGGTAAGAATGGTGAGGGTAAGTCTACGCTCGTGAAGTGCATCATGGGCGAGATACCCTTTGACGGTCACCTGAAGGTGGGACACAACATCCAGATCGGCTATTTCGCACAGAATCAGGCACAGTTGCTGGACGAGGAGCTGACCGTGTTCCAGACGATAGACAATGTGGCTAAGGGCGAGGTGCGCCTGAAAATCAACGATATACTGGGTGCCTTTATGTTTGGCGGCGAGGCGTCAGACAAGAAAGTCAAGGTGCTCAGCGGTGGTGAGCGTAGCCGTCTGGCTATGATTCGTCTGCTGTTGGAACCCGTCAACCTGCTCATTCTCGACGAGCCCACCAACCACCTCGACATGCCGTCGAAGGATGTGCTGAAAGAGGCTATCCGCGCCTTTGACGGTACCGCTATCATCGTCAGCCACGATCGTGAGTTCCTGGATGGCTTGGTCAGCAGGGTCTATGAGTTTGGTGGTGGCAAGGTCAGAGAACACCTCGGTGGTGTGTATGACTGGATTGAGAGTCATCGTAATGGGACTGATGGGTCTAATATGCTTAATGGGTCTAATAAGGCTAATGGGCAACCCATCAAGCCCACTAAGCCCATCGAACCCACGAAAGCTCCCAAGACTGATTACGCCGCCCACAAGGAACAGCAGAAACTGTTGCGCAAGGCTGAACGTGCTGTAGAGGAGTCAGAGCGCAAAATCAGTGATATGGAGCGCCGTCTGAAGGAACTTGACGACCTGCTGATGGTGCCTGAGAATGCTGCCGACATGACACTCGTCACGGAATATACCTCTACTAAGAAAGCTCTTGATGAAGAGGTGGAACGCTGGGAGAAATTGTCGGAAGAGTTAGAAACGCTCTCGTGACCTCGAAACTTTGAAACATCGAAATATCGAAACATCGAAATATCGAAACCTCGAATTATCGAAACATCGAAAAATAATAAAAAGAAAACAATGAAAAAAGTATTAACAATGATGGCATTAGCAATGATGACCGCAACGGCTTCGGCACAGTTGAAGTCTGGTATCCACATGGGTGACCTCGACCAGTCTGTGCGCCCTGCCGACGACTTCTATGAGTATGCCTGTGGTGGATGGATGAAAGCCAATCCACTGCCTGCCGCTTATTCGCGCTACGGCAGCTTCGACCGTCTGGCCGAGGACAACAACAAGCGCATCAATGGTATTCTGAAAGAACTGCAGGAGAACACCTATCCCGCAGGGTCGGTAGAGCAGAAACTCAGCGACCTCTACAAGCTCGCCATGGACTCGGCACGTAGGGAGAAGGATGGCATAGCCCCTGCCATGCCCATCATCAAGCGTCTGGAGACTGCCAAGACCAAGGAACAGCTCTTTGCCATCCAACTGGAGTTGATGCCTTATGGTAACTCGGAGATTTTTGGCGCCTACATCGGTGCTGACGAGAAGAATGCCACGCAGAACATCCTGAACTTCTTCCAGGGTGGCCTGACGCTGGGTCAGAAGGACTACTATCTGGAGAACGACGAGGCCACCGTGAAGATTCGCGAGGCCTACAAGAAGCACATCGTCCGCATGTTCCAGCTCTTTGGCTTCAAGAAGGGTGCTGCCGAGAAGAAGATGAAGAACATCCTGAAGGTGGAGACGGCGCTGGCCAAGGTGTCGAAGTCGCGCACAGAACTGCGTGACCCCATTGCCAACTACAACAAGATGACGCTGAAGGAGTTAGTCGCTATGTGTCCAAACCTGCAGATAGAACGTCAGATGAATGCCAAGGGCATCAAGAGCCAGTACATGCAGGAGGTTGTCGTTGGTCAGGTAGAGTTTATGAAGGCCGCTGACAAGCTGTTTAGCACGATGACTGCCGCTGAGTATCGCGACGTGATGGAGTGGGGCCAGATTGATGGTTCTACAGGCTATCTGAACGACGAGGTGCGTGCTGCCAGCTTCGACTTCTACGGCAAGGTGTTCTCTGGACGTAAGGAGGACCACCCCTTGTGGCGTCGTGCTACCAGTCAGGTGCAGGGTGTGATGGGTGAGGCCCTGGGTCGTATCTACGTCAAGAAGTACTTCCCTGCCTCGTCTAAGGAGCGCATGAAGACGCTCGTAGAGAACCTGCGTATTGCTCTTGGTGAGCGTATTGCTGCTCAGGACTGGATGGACGATTCTACGAAGGTCAACGCCTTGTTGAAGCTCAATACGTTCTATGTGAAGATTGGTTATCCCGACCGTTGGACAGACCTTTCTGGCTTAAAGATTGATGCCAAAAAATCTTACTATGAGAACATGAAGGAGTGTAGCCGTTTCTGGAATGCTTGGCGCATTGATCATACGGCAGGTAAACCTGTTGATAGAGATGACTGGCACATGACTCCGCAGACAGTGAATGCATACTATAACCCTACCACGAACGAAATCTGCTTCCCTGCTGGTATTCTGCAAGTTCCGTTCTTTGACCCAACGGCTGACGATGCCTTCAACTACGGTGCTATCGGTGTCGTCATCGGTCACGAGATGACCCACGGTTTTGACGACCAGGGACGCCAGTATGACAAGGATGGAAATATGCATGACTGGTGGAAGAATGAGGATGCAAAAAACTTTACAGAACGTACAGACAAGTATGCCGACTTCTTCTCGAAGATCAAGGTGCTTCCTGACCTCAATGCCAATGGCCGTCTGACGCTGGGTGAGAACCTGGCTGACCACGGTGGTCTGCAGGTGGCCTATACGGCTTTCCTGAATGCTACCAAGCACAACCCCTTGTCTGTCATCGACGGTTTGACACCTGCCCAGCGTTTCTTCATCGCCTATGCTGGTGTGTGGGCTGGTAACATCACAGAAGCTGAAATTCGTAACCGCACAAAGTCTGATCCTCACTCACTGGGTCGTTGGCGTGTCAATGGTGCTCTGCCACACATCGATGCATGGTACGATGCTTTCGGCGTGAAAGAAGGCGATAAGATGTATTTGCCCAAGTCTGAACGTCTGCCTCTTTGGTAATGTTTTAGACAAAAAACAGAAAAATGCCGTCGTAAATGAAATTTACGGCGGTTTTTTTTGTGCGTTTATATTTTTTTTGCTATCTTTGCAACTGACATTTTTAACAACTGCATAATGATAGACGATAATAACCCTCAAGCAAGCAATTTTGAGCGCACGTTAAGACCACAGCAGACGCTCAACAAGACGATGGACTCACAGGAGCCGTTAACTCCGCACCAGCTGTTTTCTCCCCAGCGGACAATGCAGCAGGCGCAACAGCAGACACAGCAGCGTCAGGCGGCAGGAAAGAAGTGTCCTTTCTGTGGCGCCATCAACGATCCGGAGGCCATGTTCTGTGCACAGTGTGGTCAGCCCATCAGTAAGGCTACGTGTCCTCACTGTGGTGCCGAGATAGACCCAGACGCAGACTTCTGTGAGGTCTGCCATCATTATATCCGTAAAGACGTATGCTCCTATTGTGGTGCACACCTGGAAGGCAGTGAGGCCTACTGTCCTGAGTGTGGCAGTCCGCGAGGTGGTATGGTGTGTCCTACATGCCATACGCTGAACGACTTTGCCTTCTGCAAGAAGTGTGGTACGGCGCTGACCAAGGAAGCCCGCCAGTTGGTCAGACAGTTGCAGATGAATCCAGACTACCAGCAGTTGCTGGAAATTGTCAGAGACTACTCTAAGCTGGAGAATGCACTGCCCTACAATTCTGAGCGCGACATCCTCAAGGAACAGGCCAATGCCAAGTTGCGTGAGCGTGTGCTCTCGCTGTTGCAGAAAGATGAAGGTGTAGAGCATCCCATCATTCCTCCCGTGGAGTCGAAGCGTATGACCCGTGAAGAGCTGGAGGAAATCAAGGCCGTGAAGATCAAGATGCTGTCGACCATCCTCGACAAACTTGCTGTGCCACCTACGACGTCCCCTGTCCAGGCACGCAACTTCGCGATGGCCAGCAAACCCGTTGGCGTCCGTCTGGCATGGGTCTGCAACTACAAGCACGCCATGCATAGCAGTCCCTGCGGATGTGCCAAACCCCATCTGGGCGGTAAATGGGTTGTTTTAGGAAAGAATAGTACTGAAGAAATTAAAGACGACAAATAACATATGGATTTGGATGTGACCAACCGACCAACAGGTCCAGTCAATAACGAGGCCACCATCAGAGTGAATGCACCGAAGTCTCAACAGGCTGGTGCTCCCGATATCACCGTCAGACCAGGTGCTGGGATGCAGCAGAACGACGATGATAACGAGTTTCGCGATGGTGACTTTGTGCTGAAAGGTAGATTCTACCGCGGTATCAAGTGCTTGAGCGACAATTCCGGTGAGGCACAGGTGTTCCTGGTAGAAGGCGACGAGGGTGAACGTGTGCTGAAAGTGTACTATCCCAACTTTACCATCAAGAAGGAACTGATGCGCATCATCCAGAATTTCAATCTGGAGATGGTCGTCAAGATTACCGACTATGGTAAGACCTATGTGGATGGTAAGAACCGCGACTACGAACTCATGGAGTATCTCCGTGGTGGTACGCTGGCAGACTACGACCTCAACAGCGACTACAACCAGTTCCGTCGTATTGCCTTGCAGTGTGCTGCTGCCTTGGCCTACTGTCACAACAACAATATCATCCACAAGGATATCAAGCCTGGCAACTATTTCTTCCGCGATGAGGCGCATAAGGAGGTGGTGCTTGGCGACTTCGGTATCTCCAGTATCATTGAGGATGAAGGCCGTCTGCACAGGACGACGCAGGCCCGTACGCCTGTCTATGCAGCTCCTGAGATGTACAACGACGTCATCGATGGTGAGGTGGAGATTACGCCTGCTGCCGACTACTACTCGCTAGGTATCACGCTGATGACGCTCTGGCTGGGTGAGAACCCACTCGTCCAGAATGAGCGTGTCATGATGCGTAAGAAGAACGAAGGTCGTCTGCCACGCATCAACGAACTCCCTGATCGTGTGAAGATGATTGTGCAAGGTCTGACAGCTGTCAATCCTGCCAGCCGTTGGGGATATAACGAGGTAGAGCGCTGGTTCCTGGGCGAGGATGTCCATGTCGATATCTCGTCACCGCTGCTGAAGTACCGCAGCTTCATCGTTGACCCAGAGCGCAACCTCGTAGCAGATAACGTCCACGAGTTGATTCCGCTGTTGATGGACAACGAGCGACTGGCTACCAGCTATCTCTATAACGGTCGTATTCCTGGATGGTTGGAGCAGTGCGGTAACGTCAAGCTGTGTTCTGCCGTCAAGGACATTATCACCAATCGCTATCCTGTTGACCAGCGTGCAGGTCTCATGGCATCGGTCTATGTCATGGAACCCACTTATCCTTATACGGATTTGCGTGGCAACAAGTGTGACGACATCCATAGCGTGGCTCTCTCCATACTCAGCTATATGGAGGAATATGCCTTCGCGCTGAGAAATCCTAACGACAACGTCTTCCTTTATATCGAGGCACATACGAAGGCGGATATCAATCGCCTGCGTAGCTACTTCGCACCAAATACCACTTTGACACAGCGTGTGGCCATCCTGCGACTGTGCTACGAGATTGACCCAGAGATTCCGTTCCTGGTGAAGTATCCTTCTGGCAACGTGCAGGACATCGTCCATTCCTTCGGTTACGAGAACTGCTCTGAGGACGAGTGGGTCAGCCTGAGCGATGGTCGTCTGCTGTCGTGGATGTACAGCCACGAGGATTTGATGGCGTGCGAGGCATTGCGTGCCATGATGGAAAAGGAGGAACCTTCACGCTCGCTGAGTTACAAGATTCTCTATAACCTCGACCGCGAGGCGTCCTACGACTTGCGCGATGCGGACACCCCCTACAAGGTGGGTGAGATTATGCGCGACGAGTTGAAGACGTGGCAGGACCTGTCGCCAGAGGAGTTTGAAGAAAAGATTGGCGAATTTGCCGACCCCAATGGTCGCTTCTACTATTTCGCCCAGTTGCATGGCTGGTATGATCAGTTGGCACAGGCCAAGGCGTGCTTCGACATCAACAGCTCGGAGAACAAGGATCGCCTGGGGGCCTACGACCTACGTACGGCAGCCTATCGCTTCTGTCGCATCCTTGGTGCCATCCCCGTCTATGTCCTTGAGGACGGTACGGAACTCACTGATGCTACTAACTTCGAGAAACAGACGCGTCGTCCCATCTTGTTGGGTGCTATGCGACATGGTGCCTTGAGCCAGTGGATGTCCGTCTTCTTCCATGAGGACCCGCACAAGAATTTCGAGGAGCCGTATAGCTACGAGCATCGACTGGAAGAGTGGGTGATGAGTCTGGGAGAGGTTGACCAGAACCAGATGTTCTACAAGCGTCTGATGACTGCCAAGCAAGAAACAGAGCAAAAGTACTCAACGGTCAAGAAGGAATATACCAGAGCAAGAAACAGGGAGCGTCGCTGGCGCACCACGTTCTACAGTCTCTGTGGTCTGTGGCTTGTGCTGTTGGTGATTTTCGGCATTGACAATCGCGACGATGTGATGGCACGCACCTCGCTGACCATCATGTTGCCTGTGGGTGGTGTGTCGGCCATCATCGTGGCACTGAGAGCTTTCTTCAAGGGCTATGGCTTTGTGCTGAGTCTCTTGTGGGGTGCCCTTGGCCTGTTGACGGCATTGATTCCTATTGTCACCCTGAAGTATGTCTATAACTCGCATCCAGGCTTGTTTGTCCCAGCACTCATCGTGATTACGCTAATCTATATGCTAATCAGTAATATAACGAATACGCATCGCGATTCCAAGATGGAGGGCCAGTTCATTGGCGAGGTCATGGAGTCTGATGTGAAGACCACGCTGATGGAACCGCTGGTGTATACCTTCAAGCAGAAGTCATACCGCTTCAAGGGCTCTAAGTTCGCCTTGCTGGACGATGTCGCCAATCAGGTACGCTCCATCAGTGGCGAGTCTGTACTGCACTATAAGGTCTGGACGTTGATGGTGGCTCTGGTATTGTTAGAGATGGTTCTCTTCAATCCGAGACTGTTGAATTACAAGATACCAGATAAGGAGAGAATTACGCTTTCTCCGAATAAAGTCATTGAACAATTACAAAAGGATAAAGAATAAATATGGTTTGTGAGCATTGTCAAAGGGAAAACCGCTCGATAGCCAAGTTCTGTAAGTATTGTGGACACCCGCTGGTGTCGCAGAACATTCTGGACCGCCTGGTGGGTCTCGACAACGTCAAGCAGCAGCTGAAGACCGTTGTCGACACCTATACCTATCTCCATTCGCGCAGGGATGTGATGAATGTCCGTCTGAGCGTGAACACCATTATCATTGGTGAGACAGGTACTGGTAAGACTGCTCTGGCAGAGGTTATCCGAGACTATTTCCATCAGTATAAGATCATACCCAAACCCAAGTTGACGATGGTTGACGCCGTCGACTACCAACGCTTCGTGGAGAAATGGGACGAGAACGTGCAGAATGCCAAAGGCGGCATCCTCTTCTTCGACAATGTCCAGAAGCTGTTGCCCGACCGCTACTCCAACCAGGTGAATCCGTTGGATAAGTTGTTTGTCGAGATGGACAAATGGGACGAAGACCCCATCGTCATCATGGCAGGTCTTCCCAAGGGTTTGGACGACTTCTTAACAGCAAACCCTGCTGCCCAGAACCGTTTCAAGTACACCTTCCGACTGCCCACTCCAGGCTATCAGGAGTTGTGTGACATCTGTAAGATGGAGTTGCGTACTAAGTATGGTCTCACTGCTTTCTCTCCAGAGGCAGACAACAAGCTGTTGCGCTTCTTCCAGTATCAGGTCAAGATCAAGGACGACACCTTTGGCTACGCCCATGTAGCCATCAAGACGGCAGAGGACATCTTTACCTCGTTCATCAGTCGCGGTTCTGCGGCAGTGATGATAGAGGAACGAGATATCCGTGGCTATGTGCCCGAGGAGCGCTCGTTGGAGCAGATTCTCAGTGACCTCGACCGCTACATCGGTATGGACGAAGTCAAGAAGGCTGTCAAGGAAATCGCCTTTACTGTACATAATAATATACAGCGTGCGCAACGCGGACTGGGTGAACAGGAGAAGGTGGGCATCCATATCGTGCTGACGGGTAACCCTGGTACTGGTAAGACCACCATCGCTCGTAAGCTGGGCGAGATTCTGGAGTCGATAGGTTATCTGGACAGCGGACACGTTGTTGAGGTAGACCGTTCGAAGATGGTCAGCCCCTATCAGGGAGAGACGCCCAAGGTGGTGGACCGCCTGTGCGACAAGGCCATGGGCGGCATCCTGTTTGTCGACGAGGCCTATACGCTGGCTCCGCTGAGCAGTGGTGGCGAGAAGGACCAACAGGGTACACAGGCTCTGGAGCAGTTGATGAAGCGCATGGAGGACGATCGCGGCAAGTTCGTGGTCATTGCTGCAGGCTATCGTCAGGAGATGGAGAACCTGTTCCGTATCAATCCTGGTGTACGCAGTCGTTTCAGCTATTTCCTGAACATCGACGACTACAACCCCGACCAGCTGTTCCAGATTATGATGGTCTTCGCCAAGGAGAAGAAGTACCAGTTCACGCAGGAGGCGCAGGAGTTGACGCAGAAGATGATTACCGAGCTGTACAACTCGCGCGACAAGGACTTCGCCAACGGCCGCACCATGCGCCAGCTCTTCGACAAGATCTGTGCCAAGCAGGCCGAGCGCCTGCAGCAGGTCGACATCACGACGCTCTCCAACGAGCAGCTGATGATGATTGACGTCAAGGATATTCCCTACAACGCTCCGCAGGCTGTCGACTACAAGCAGTGTCTCTCCAAGCTCAACGGCATGGTGGGACTCGCTGGTGTCAAGAAGGAAATCTCGAATCTCGCAGCGTTCCTCAACCTGCAGATACGCCGTGGCGAGACCAATACGTTCCAGGGCAAGCACTACGTCTTTACGGGTAATCCAGGTACGGGTAAGACCACCGTTGCCCGCATCATGGCTGACGTCTTCCGTACGCTGGGTATCCTGTCGCGTGGCCAGCTGATAGAGGCCGACCGCTCTAAACTGGTGGCAGGCTTTGCTGGTCAGACAGCCATCAAGACCAACCAGCTGATAGACTCGGCCATGGGTGGTGTGCTGTTCATCGATGAGGCTTATACGCTGAAGTCCAACGACCAGGATTCCTTCGGTGCTGAGGCTATCGACACGTTGCTGAAGCGCTTGGAGGACGATCGTGGTAAGTTCATCTGTATCGTTGCCGGCTATACGGACAACATGCACGACTTCATCGATGCGAACCCAGGACTGAAGAGCCGCTTCACGCAGACCATTCATTTCGACGACTATACGCCTGACGAACTCACGCAGATCTTCCTCAACCTCGCCAAGGGTAAGAACTTTACTGTTGACGAGGAGACCAAGGGCACCATCCATCGTCAATTCGAACAGCTCTACCTGCGTCGCGACAAGAACTTCGGCAATGCCCGCGAGGCACGCCGCATCTTCGACCAGGCAGTCGAGAAGCAGAGCCAGCGTCTGGTAACGATGATGGGTACTCCCGACTTCAAGGAAGAGGATATGTACCGTATCACCTCTGCCGACCTCGAGGTGGAGACGGCTGCCAAGGCACGTCCGCTCGACGAGGTACTCAACGAGCTCGACGAGTTCATCGGCATGCGCTCTGTCAAGAACATGATACGTCGTCTGGCTGTCCAGAACATGTTCATGAAGCAGCGTGCCGCCATGGGTGCCGGCAGCGTACAGCAGATGTCTATGAACTTCATCCTGACGGGTAATCCCGGTACGGGTAAGACCAGCGTCGCCCGCAAGATGGGCGAAATCCTGCAGGCTATGGATATCCTGCCCACCAGTCGTGTCATCGAGGCCAGCCGTGCAACGCTTGTCGGCAAGTACATGGGTGAGACACCGAAGATAGTCAACAACATGTGCGACAAGGCTATGGGCGGCATCCTCTTCATCGACGAGGCCTACACGCTGTCGTCAGACAACGACATGTACGGCAAGGAGGCCATCGACACGCTGATGAAGCGCATGGAGGACGACCGCGGCAAGTTCGTGGTCATCGCTGCAGGCTACAAGGACGACATGGAGACCTTCCTGAATGTCAACCCTGGACTAGCCAGCCGCTTCAGTCATAAGATGCACATCGACGACTATAATGAAGACGAGCTGTTGGCTATCTACAAGAAGATGGCTGCCAAGGACAACTACAAGCTGTCGCCTGAGGCTGAGTTCAAACTCATGGATGTCATCTGTCGTATGGTTGTCAGCAAGAACGAGTCGTTCGGCAATGCCCGTGAGATGCGTAACATGCTCGATGCCACTATCCAGCAGTTGTCTATGCGTGTCAGCAGCCTGCCACAGGATGCCATTACGCAGGAGACCTATCAACTCATTATGCCAGAAGATATTAAGGAAACATTATGATTATTTGTCCTAGTTGTAGAGAAGAGATAGAGGAATATTCACACTATTGCGACCAGTGTGGACAGGAATTGGTGTACTGTAGCAGTTGCGGTCGGGTAGGCATGGGACGTCGCTGCACGCAGTGTGGCGGACTGATGATCACTGCCGAGGAAGCCCAACAGAAGGCACAGGCTGCCAAGCAGATTTCTTCCGTGTCTATGCGTGGCAACGACCTTGCCATCTCTTTGGTGAACGACCTCACCTCGTCACACCGCAAGCCGGAAGGTCACGATATGCCCGTGATGAGCGGCATACCTACGCTGACGCTGTACAACCCCACGCTCGACATCCGCATGGTGGGTGTCAACGGTGCAGTGATAGGCCGTAAGCAGGGGCCCTATCAGCAGTTGTTTGTTGACAACAGGTATATCTCCGGACTCCACGCCCAGCTCATCTACAAGCCTGATACGGGGTGGTGCATCATTGACAAGCACTCTTCGAACGGCACCAAGTTGAACCAGCGCGACTTGCTGCCCGATGTCCCGATGTCTATGAAGTCGGGCGATATCGTAACGTTGGCGAATGTAAATTTACAGGTAAGTATCAGTTAATAAAGAAAAGCATACATGAACAAGATTGTATTGACAGCTGCCAGTCGTGTCGGCAATGTCAGAAGTAACAATGAGGATATGGTATTGGCTTTCGATCGTTTTATCAGAAGCGATATCTATCAGACTGTTTTGTCACCAGAAAACCTGGACCGTTTCGTCATTGGTGTTGCCGATGGCATGGGTGGACACAATGCTGGCGAGGTGGCCAGCGAACAGGTGATGCAGAACCTGAAGTTTTATTACAACGACATGCCCAAGGGTATGAATTCTGATCAGTTGGAGAAGGCCATGAACAACTGGCTGCAGTCCATCCATCAGCTTATCAACGCACGAGGTCATAGCAACAGGACTTTGTGCGATATGGGAACAACGCTGGTGGCCTTGTTGTACTATGGCCATCACTACTATTGGATCAACTGTGGCGACAGTCGTCTCTATCGTCTGCGCGACGGCCAGTTGCAGCAGCTCACCACCGACCACTCGTTGGTCAACGAGGATGGTGAGAAGAAACACTCCAACTACATCACCAACTGCATTGGCGCAGGTTGCATGGACACCTATATGGACATGACCGAGATCACTGACGACTTCAAGGTGGGCGACACCTATGTGCTCTGCTCTGATGGTCTGAACGACATGGTGCCCGACTACGTCATTGAGAAGATGCTGAACGAGGGTGCCACCGCCAACGACCTCTGCGAGAAGGCTAATGATGCTGGTGGTTTCGACAACGTCTCCGTCTGCGTGCTCCGCGTTGAAGAGCAATAGTAAATCGTCAAATAGTAAATCGTCAAATAGTCAAATACATAGATGCCATTAAGATTACCAGATAGATTACCAGCCATAGAACTGCTGAAGCACGAGAACATCTTCGTGATGGACGACTCACGTGCGCACATGCAGGATATCCGTCCGCTGAAGATTGCCATCCTCAACCTCATGCCGCTGAAGATTACCACAGAGACGGACCTCATCCGTCTCTTGTCCAACACGCCCCTGCAGCTAGAGGTGAGTTTCATGAAGCTGAAGAGTCATACACCGAAGAATACACCCATCGAACACATGATGATGTTCTATCGCGACTTCGAGCAGATGCGTCATGAGAAGTACGACGGCATGATTATCACGGGTGCTCCTGTCGAGCAGCTGGAGTACGAAGACGTCAGCTACTGGGCAGAGGTCTCCGACATCTTCGCATGGGCGCGCACGCACGTGACGAGTACCTTATATATATGTTGGGCTGCTCAGGCAGGATTGTACTACCACTATGGCATACCCAAATATCCACTGCCCAAGAAGATGTTTGGCGTCTTCCCGCAGTACACGCTCAATCCGCAGCTGCCCATCTTCCGCGGCTTCGACGACGTGTTCCAGATGCCTCACAGTCGCCATACGGAACTGCATCGTGAGGATATCCTCGCCAATCCCGACCTTGAACTGATTGCTGAGTCGCCCGACAGTGGCGTCAGCATGGTCATGGCGCGTGGTGGTCGTGAGTTCTTCATCACGGGACATTTGGAGTATGCGCCAGACACCCTCGACAAGGAATATCGTCGCGACAAGGATACGCGCGACGATGTCGACATGCCCGTCAACTACTATAAGAACGACGACCCCTCACAAGGTCCGAAGGTAACGTGGCGTGCACATGCTAACTTGCTGTATAGTAACTGGATCAACTACTACGTCTACCAGGAGACACCATACGATATTAACCAGATTGGTTAAGATGTAAGATGGAAGAGAAGTGCGAATGAGACAATTGGAACTGCTGGCACCTGCCAAGAATCTGGAGTGTGGCATCGCGGCCATTGACCACGGTGCTGATGCCGTCTATATTGGTGCCCAGAAGTTTGGTGCCCGTGTGGCGGCAGGCAACAGCGTTGACGACATCCGTCAGCTCTGCCAGTATGCCCACCAGTTCGCTGCCAAGGTGTACGTTACTGTCAACACCATCATCTACGACGATGAGTTGGAGGCAACGCGTCAATTGCTTGACGAACTCTCTGCCGCTGGCGTCGATGCCATCCTCGTGCAGGATATGGCCGTGCTGAAGATGTTGCGGAACGGGGACTGTCCCCATGTGAGTAGCGTAGCGGATTACAGGGGGACTGTCCCCCAGTTGCACGCCAGTACCCAGACTGACAACCGCACCGTAGAGAAAGTCAAGTGGTTGGCAGGTCTTGGTTTCAAGAGGGTAGTGTTGGCTCGTGAGTTGTCTGTCGAGGAGATTGCGGAGATACACGCGCAGGTTCCTGATGTCGAGCTGGAAGTCTTTGTTCATGGAGCCCTCTGTGTTAGCTATAGTGGTCAATGCTATGCCTCGCAGCATTGCTTCGGCCGTTCTGCCAATCGTGGTGCCTGTGCACAGGTCTGTCGCATGAAGTTCGACCTCGTCGATGCCGATGGTCGTGAGTTGGAACACCAGCGTTACCTCTTGTCGCTCAAGGACTTAAACCAGTCTGCTCACTTGGAGGAACTCGCTGAGGCGGGTGCTACGTCGTTTAAGATTGAGGGTCGTCTGAAGGACGTCTCTTACGTCAAGAACGTGGTGGCAGCCTATAGTCAGCGTCTCGACAGCATCATCGCCAAGCATCCAGATAAGTACTGTCGCGCCTCCAAGGGCCATTGCACATATACGTTTACGCCCAACCTCAAGAAGACGTTCAATCGCGGCTTCACCACCTATTTCTTGCATGGTCGACAGCCCGACATCTTCTCGCCCGATACGCCCAAGGCCATGGGCGAGTTTGTGGGCACTGTCAAGGAGATGCGTCGCGACTCGTTCAACGTAGCTGGTACGGCTGTCTTTGCCAATGGCGACGGACTGTGCTTCATTAATCAGGAGCACGACCTTGAGGGTTTCCGCGTCAATCGTGCCGAGGGCAACCGCCTCTTCCCACAGCAAATGCCTCGCAACCTGCGTCCAGGCATGGCCCTCTATCGCAACAACGATATGGAGTTTGAGCGCTTGCTGGCGCGTCAGAGCAGTGTGCGCAAGATTCCTGTCACCATGACACTTGCCACCACGCCCGACGGCTTCTCGCTCTCTGCTGAAGGCACCACAGCCTCTATTGTTTGTGAACATCAGCAGGCCGAGAAACCACAGCGCGACAACATTGTCCGTCAGCTGTCTAAGTTGGGTGGCACCCCTTACGAGTGTAGTGGGGTAGAGATGCCTGCCGACTTCAACTACTTTATTCCGAGCAGCCTCCTTGCCGACCTCCGTCGCCAACTATTGGCTGCGCTGAATCAGCATCAGAATCATGGGGACAGGTTGTTTGATATGAATTTGAACCAAATTCAATCAAAAACCTGTCCCCGTGATTGTGCTGTTCCTCACTACGACTATCCTTATCTTTATAACATCTCCAACCATGCGGCAGCCGCCTTCTATGGTGTCAAGGAACCAACCGCTTTCGAGCTCAACACCCCCTCCTTTTGGAGGGGGCAGGGGGAGGCTCCTCTCTTGATGCAATGCCGCCATTGCCTGCAGTATGCCATGGGCTATTGCGTCAAGCATGGAGGTCAGAAACCTACCTACAAGTATCCACTCTTCCTGCGCTTGGGCGATGGTCGTCGCTTCCGCTTGGAGTTCGATTGCAAACACTGTCAGATGAATGTCTATGCGGAGTAGGGGATTGTTATATATCGTGTTCTGTCTGCTGTTCCTGACGGCATGCTACAATCGTGGCCAGCAGTCGCCCGATGCCTGGGACCTCACGAAGCACCAGATAGACTCCATTTCCTTCTCTACGACGCATCACTATACGCAGAACTACAACTTCATGGTCAATGCCGAGCGCCTGCCTTTAGCCGATGCCTTGCCCGATATGGCGTTCGACACGCTCTATGTGGTGCGTGGCGAACGCGTCGTCGTTGCTGCCATCCAGATGGTGCCTACCGACACCATCGACTCCGTATGGGTCAAGGTGGCGCGCGACCAGATTACGCAGGGCTGGATTCGTGAGAGCGAGCTCTTGGCTGGTGTCTCGCCCGACGATCCCATCTCGCAGTTCATCGATGTCTTTTCCAATGTCCACCTCCTCGTGTTCATGGCCATCTGTGTCCTCGTAGGCAGTGCTTATGCCATGCGCAAGCTGTTGCGTCGCAAGGCCTACATCGTCCATTTCCACGACATCGACTCGTTCTATCCCACTGCGTTGTGCCTGCTCATTGCCATGTCCGCCACGCTCTATGCCTCCATCCAACTGTTTGGCGCCGAGTCGTGGCGACACTACTATTTCCATCCCTCGCTGAACCCCTTCGCACTGCCGTTCCACCTGGGCTTGTTTGTGGCCTCCGTATGGGCTATCGTCATCGTAGGCGTTGCCGTTCTCGACGATGTCCGTCACCAGCTGTCCACCCTCGACGGTCTGCTCTACCTCTCAGGCCTTGCTGCCGTCTGTGCCGTCATCTATGTGGTCTTCACCATCTTCACCCTCTACTATGTCGGCTACCTCCTCCTCGTGGTCTACATTGCCTTTGCCCTTTGGTGCTACCAACGCCATCCCCACTACCGCTATCGCTGTGGCCACTGTGGTGCCAAACTGTGTCAGAAAGGTCCCTGCCCACATTGTGGCACTGTGAATGCATAATGAATTGATTATGGCTAACGAGAAATATACCATTAATTTCAGTGTGTATGCAACCCCTGATAATGCAATCAGTGGCGAGACGCTGTATCATGTACGTCAGGTTAATTCACAAATGATAAAACGTGAGGATGACCTGGCTGACGTCATTGAGAGAAATACTTCGTTTACTAGTGCTGATGTAAAAGGACTCATTACTGCCGTGCGCGACCAGATTGCCGAATATCTTATGCAGGGTAACACTGTCAGCATCAAGGGCCTTGGCCAGTTCTTTTTGCAGCTGGGTGTGCGTAAAGAGAAAAATGCTGATGGGCACATGCATCGAAAGCGCTTCACAAGTCCAGACGATATCAATGGTAACGACGTGATAGTTGAGGGCATCGGCTTCAAGTGCGACAAGGAGTTTAGGTCACAGATTCTGGGACAGGTGGCCATGCGTCGTGCCGAGAACCTAGCTATGCACTCGCGTGAGGTATCAAGGGCAGAGCTCTTGGTCGGTCTCGACAACTACTGTCGTGAGAACGGACATATCACCCGTAGTGAGTTCCAGCGTGTTTTTGGTGTTACCCGCTATATGGCAGACAAGATGCTTACCGACTTGGTCAACGAGCCATATCCCAAATACCATCGTGAAAAGGTGGGTGCCGTTTATGTCTACAAGAAGTACGGCGATAAGATTTAATTACCGGTTTGACAATAAAAGAAGTCCCTTCAGCATCGCCTGGAATACCTTTCTGCAAAGACCAAGCGGCTGAAGGGACTTCTCATCCCTAGCTTCTCACCTTTCTATCACCCTATAGAGATTCCCTTGTTCCGTATGGTGGGCGCTGAATCCTAACCGACGCATGTGCTTGCCAAACACCGATTGCGACATCTGATTCATCAACTTGTGGTTGTGGCGCTCCAGCAGTTTGATCATCTGTGCACTGCCCATCTCTCGAGGCTCCTCGCCATCCTTGGCCTTGCGGAAGAAGGTGCTGATAAGTTCCTCGACAGGTTCCAGACGGTAGTATTGCTGGTTGCGCTGTTGCATCTCTTGCTCCATATCCTTTGTGAAGAAATACTGTGCACCGTGTTCCACCTCGCTGACTAATTGGGCATACAACTGGTCGTAGTCTATCTGGTCGGTACGTATCACGTCGTCAGGCTCCAGAATCAGGAAACGGCGCGACCCCGTGCGGTCTGTCAGTAGCTGGCGCTCATTGCTTGTTCCCACAAACGAGGCAATACGTGGCAACTGGTTGAAACTCTTCTTGTAGGCACCAATGAATGAGGGCTTCAGCGATTGCATCATCGACTTCAGGTCGGGCATCTTCTTTACGGGCATCTTGTCGAACTCATCCATGTTGATAATGGCAAATTCCACCATCTTCCGCTGGGCATTACCCTTCGTTGCCAACGAGAAATCGTCGGTATAGCGATCGCGCAGACAGGGTGGCAACAGGTTTTTCACAAATGTACTCTTGTGCATGCCCTGACGCTCGCTTACCAACAGCAACATCACAGCATTGGCATGGTCCAAGTCATAGTGCAACCACTGGGCAACGACAGCTCTCAGCCATACGCGTCCCATGCGCAGACAGTAATCGTCCTGTGAGATGCGTCGTAACAATTCGTCGACTCGGTCCTGACCGTCCCACTGTCCTCGTACCTTGTTCAAATAGTCTGTCACTGGATGGTAGTCGTAGGCGAAGTCGCACTCCAGATTACGTCTGACGAAGCTGTCCAGACAGAAGATGTCGGCACCCTCCACCTCGTTGGCTATTGTATTGAACTGGCGCTTGTCAATCATTACGAACGGTGCCTCCGGACCATCTGCGCGACGACGGTACTCGTAGACATCTGTCACCACATTGTGGCGCACTTCATAGTGCGAGCGCACAAAGTCCTTCATCTCGTTGACGGGGCGCAGGTAGTTCTGCTTGCGCTTCTGGTATTTCTCCTGTTCTGTCTCCACTTTCTGTTCGCGCTCCTTCTCAAGCGTAGCACGCAGCAGATCGTTCTGTTCCTTCATGGTAGCGAGATACCTACTGTCCTTCAGCATCTCGCGAATCGTTTTGAATAACTTTATCATGTCAAAAATCCTTTATTTTTATTTTCAAATTACTTTTCACATGAGAAAAATTGCTTTTCCCATTTGCAAAGATACGACATGATTCCTGCTTTTCAAGCGAACCCCCCAGAGAAATATTGCCATTTTGGGGACTCTTCCGACTATGGCTGTCTTTCGTCTGGCTACAGCCTTCCCTCGTCTGGCTATAACCTTTGATGAGTTGCTGACCTTGGTCAGTAGTACTGCTGACATATGTCAGTAATGCTGCTGACCAAGGTCAGAAACCATCCGTCAGTATTTCTCAACTATTACATGAGCACTCTTCTTCTCCCTTCAGCCGTTTCTCCTTTCTACAAAGCCATTCCCGTGAGGCTGAAGGGACTGCTGAAAAATCATTTGAAAAGATAACCAAAAGATTGGCGTGTCGAAGCGCGTCCCGAAAATTTGCGCAAAACGATGATGTTGTATAATGTTAACAAGAAAGAATTCGTATATAAAAACAATGTTAAATCATGTAAATTTTCTTCTTTATGTGCGTTTTTTTTATGAAATTTGCAGCAAAATAAACTATAGTTTAATCATTAAGATATGAAAAAAGGATTATTTATTTTTACAATTGGTGCTCTTGTTTTGACGGGTTGCTCCAGCAATGAAGGTTTTTCTGGCCCAAGGGATTCGGTCGCTGAAAATGTGGAAAAGGCCTTTGGCGTTAAATTCGACCCCAATCATGACTGGTGTACAACAACTTCAGGTACTGTAACAATTTCAGGTATTCCTGCTGGTGCAACAAGTGTTCAGCTGTTTGCACTGATTAGCAAGGAGGTAAAAAATGATGACAATCAGACTGAGATTGAGACTTCACTCCTGAAACTGAATGAGGCAACGAATGTTGGCAGTTCCGTAAACTTGGTTTACGATGCTCCTAAAGACCATCAGGCTATCTATGCGGCTGCAGTTGTGAATGGCTATCGCATGATGAAGCAGGTAAAGAATGGCGTTGCCGACTTCTCTGGCAAGAAGAATGCTGCTGCCAGAAGAAGAGCCGCTGCTGCTCCTGACTATGCCAGCATGACGCTTTTCGAAGATTCAACGTTTGAGTCGTTTGCTAGTCAGCGCGGTTGGCTGCCTGGTCAGAAACTCTATGGTATGAGCGGTGCTGCTTATGAGGCTTGGAAACAGCCTGCTGAGGACTATTCTGCAGAATATAAACAGCTGTTTAGAGACCTTATCTTCTCTTACTTTAAGAATGGTAGAAACTATAACAATTTGCCATTAGTTATGGAAAGCAAGCTGGTGAACGACAAGGTTTATCCTGTAACTACCGGTAAAGAGCCTATCATTATTTCACCTGTTTACAAGTGTGATGGAGCTAAGCAGTGGGGTAACGAGGTGTTTAACTCTGACCTCTACTATTATTATTTTAAGGAGGAAGCTCTGACTGAATATATTACAAACAATCCTGGTAAGGAGCCTAAGGAGGCGGAAGTAGACTTCCTGAACTCACTGCCCAAGTATAAGGCTATCCCCTTCAACCAGCACTTTGGCTCTGATGAGGACGACGTTATCGAGAAGCGTGCCTCCTATACCCTGATTTACTGGGGCGATGGTGAGCCTGATTATAACACTCCTGGTCAGGCATTCCCTGAAGGCTACAAGATTGGCTTCATGGTTCGTGCTAAGAGTACCACTGAAGGTGGAAAGAAACAGGGTGAGTTGTATGGTGATGGTCGTCTGAACAATAATATTAATAATTATTCAAAGTGCAACTTCACGAGCTCTAATCTGCCTACAGATGGTCCACGTGCTTGTTGGTTGAATGTTGAAGACAGATTGTTCCTCACCTTCGAGTCAGGTACGGATCGTGACTTCAACGATATCATTCTGGAGGTTGAAGGCGGCGTTGACCCCATCTCCTTTATCCCCGAGTTCGAGAGAGACTTCTACACCTTCTGCTTTGAGGATAGAGAGCTGGGTGACTACGACATGAACGACGTAGTGATCAAAGCTACCAGAATCAATCAGACCACTGTAGAGTACAGCATTGTGGCTTGTGGTGCTTACGACCAGTTGCAGGTAAGGAATGTTAATGGCGCAACGATTAAGGACGACGCAGAGATTCATGCACTCTTTGGCGTTTCAACCAATACGTTTATTAACACGGTGAAGGGTGCAACCTCTTTAGATCCTGTTACCGATCAGGTGACTGTTTCTAAGGACTTCAGCTTCCTGAACGCTGCAACACAGCCTTACATCCACAATGTGACGATGGGCAAGGATATCAAGCTGTCGCAGAAAGGTGAGGATCCTCATGGCATCATGATTCCTTACGCTTTCCGTTGGCCGAAGGAGAAGACTTGCATCAAGGACGCTTACTTGAGATTCAACGAGTGGGGTCAGAACAGCAGAATCAACAGCACTGACTGGTACAAGTATCCTGTTGAAGAAAATGTTTATTAAACGCTATTTGTAGACAGTCTGACTGTTACAATCGGATACATAATAATAGAGGCTGACAACTTTTATGGTTTGTCAGCCTCTATTTTCGAAAAAAAGTGTTACCTTTGCAGCCGAAAAAAGAAGAAAAGACATAGGCCACTGAATGACACCATATCTAGACGTACAACATCTGACGAAATCGTTTGGCGCCCTGACGCTGTTTCGCGACATCTGTTTCTCCATTGGCGAAGGCCAGAAGGTGGGACTGATAGCGAAGAACGGCACGGGTAAGTCGACGCTGCTGTCGATACTCTCTGGCAAGGAGGGCTACGATAGTGGCGACATTGTATATCGCAAGGACTTGAAGGTGGGGTTCCTTGAGCAGTCGCCTGCCTTCGACCCTGAGGAGTCGGTGCTGGATGCGTGCTTCAACCACCAGGGCGACCCTGAGAAGGTGTTGAAGGCCAAGCAGGTGTTGACACAGCTGAAGATACGCGATTTGGAGCAACCCATGGGCCAACTCTCAGGTGGTCAGCAGAAGCGTGTGGCGCTGGCTAACGTGCTGCTGACGGAGCCCGATCTGCTGATACTCGATGAGCCTACGAACCACTTGGACTTGGAGATGATAGAATGGCTGGAGGGCTTTCTCGCTCGTAGCAATCGCACGCTGCTGATGGTGACCCACGACCGTTTCTTCCTGGACCGTGTGTGTAGTGTCATCCTGGAGTTGGACGACCACACCATCTATACCTATCGTGGCAACTATGCCTACTATCTGGAGAAGCGCCAGGAGCGCATCGATAACCGTAGGGCAGAGGTGGCGCGTGCCAACAACCTGTATCGCACGGAGTTGGACTGGATGCGCAGACAGCCTCAGGCTCGTGGACACAAGGCCCGCTACAGGGAGGAAGCGTTCTACGAGTTGGAGAAGGTGGCCAAGCAACGTCTGGAGGAGCGCCAGCTGAGACTGAAGGCGTCGAACGTATATATAGGCAGCAAGATTTTTGAGTGTCAGTATATATCGAAATCATTCAAAAAGTGCACAGCGGAACCGACCCCTTTGTGCACTAGTGATGTAGTCATCCTCAAAGACTTCTACTACAACTTCTCGCGCTTTGAAAAGATGGGTATTGTGGGTAGTAACGGAACAGGTAAGTCGACGTTCATCAAGATGTTGCTGGGACTGGTGCCTGTGGACGAAGGGCGCATCGTGATAGGCGAGACTGTGAAGTTCGGCTACTTCTCGCAGGAAGGTCTGCAGTTTAACGAGCAGGACAAGGTCATTGACGTGATAACAGCCATTGCTGACTATGTAGACCTGGGAAGCGGTCGCAAGATGAGTGCCTCGCAGCTGTTGCAGTATTTCCTGTTTACGCCAGAGCAACAATATAATTATGTATATAAGCTGAGCGGTGGTGAGCGACGGAAACTGTATCTGTGTACAGTACTGATGAAAAACCCCAACTTTCTGGTACTCGACGAGCCCACCAACGACCTAGACATCGTGACGCTACAGATTCTGGAGGAATACCTGCAGGACTTCCCAGGCTGCGTCATCGTGGTCTCGCACGACCGTTACTTCATGGACAAGGTCGTTGACCACCTGCTGGTGTTCAAGGGACAGGGCGAAATCAAGGACTTCCCAGGAAACTATACGCAGTATAGGGAGTGGGAGAGGTTGAAGAATAACGGGGACAGTCCCCCTGTAATTCGCTCCGCTTCTCACAGAGGGGACAGTCCCCAGGCGACAAGTACCAAGTCCTGCTATCGCCACGATGACCGTAGGCGCTTGTCGTACAAGGAGAAACGCGAACTGGAACAGTTGGAGAAGGACATCGAGGTTCTGGAGGCTGAGAAGAAACAGATAGAAGAAGCACTCTGCGGAGGAACTACCTCGGTGGACGAGATAACAAAACTGAGCAAACGACTGCCCGTCTTGAACGACGAACTGGACGAGAAGTCGATGCGGTGGCTGGAACTATCTGAGTTGGGAAGTTAAAGGAGTTAAAGGAGTTAGGGAAGTGACGCAACAACAATATCCATCAGAGCTTTTAGAGCAGGCAGTGGCACAGTTTTCGAAACTGCCAGGCATAGGACGTAAAACCGCCCTACGACTGGTGCTGAACTTGCTGCGCCGTGAGGAAGACGAGGTGCTGCAGTTTACAGAAACCATTGCCCGCATGCGTCAGGAGGTGAAGCACTGCAGTGTCTGCCACAACATCAGCGACAGCGACGTGTGTCCCATCTGTAGTGATCCACGACGCGACACGACAACCATCTGTGTAGTGGAGAATATCCAGGACGTGATGGCTGTGGAGAACACCCAGCAGTACCAAGGGCTCTATCACGTGCTGGGTGGTGTCATCTCGCCCATGGATGGCGTAGGACCTGCTGATTTGGAGATTGAGTCGCTGGTGGAACGCGTCCGTCAGGGTGGGGTGAAGGAGGTGATCCTGGCACTGAGTTCGACGATGGAGGGCGACACTACCAACTTCTATATCTTCCGCAAACTGGCGCCCTATACGGAGGTGAAACTGACGATTATAGCCCGTGGCATCAGCGTGGGTGACGAACTGGAATATACCGACGAGGTGACGCTGGGAAGATCAATACTTAACCGAACATTATTTGAAGGCAAATGAATAGCGGGCTTCGCCCTAGTGAATAGTGAAAAGTGAATAACGAAAAACAATGAACGCAGAAACGATACAATTTTTATTGACGACGCTGATGGAATTGGTGACGCTGGTGTGCGCCTATCTGGGACTGCGACTTTTTAAGAAGTCGTGGAAGCTGAGACTGGCACTCATCGTTGTTCCCTTGTTGGTCAACGCAATCTTATACATTATCTATCAGACGACACCTTTCTTCTATCTGGGTGTTATCCTGTTACTCTGTCTCCCCTTCGTATGGCCAAGAAAATCAGCATAGTCATTGTCAGCTACAACGTCAGTAAACTGCTGGACGAGTGTCTGCAGAGCGTGGAGAAAGCGCTGCAGGGCATTGATGGCGAGGTGTGGGTCGTGGACAACAAGTCTGTTGACGATACCCTAGAGATGCTGAAGACCAAGCATCCGGAGGTGCACGCTATTGCTAACCTGCAGAACGTCGGTTTTGCACGTGCGAACAACCAGGCTATCCGCCAGTCGGATGCTGAATACGTCCTGTTGCTGAACCCCGATACGGTGGTTTATGAGAATACGCTGCATGGTGTGCTTGACTTCATGGACAAACACCCAGAGGCGGGTGGGGCAGGTGTGCGCATGCTTTCTCGTGAGGGGCAACCTGCGCCAGAGTCGCGCCGTTCAATCCCTACGCCGTGGGTGTCTATGCTCAAGATGCTGGGCTTTACGCGTCGCTACTATATGAGTCACCTGTCGTGGGACGAGCCAGGACAGATAGAAGCCATCAGCGGAGCGTTCTGTCTGTTGCGCAGAAAGGCGCTTGACGAGGTGGGACTGTTGGACGAAGACTACTTCATGTATGGTGAGGACATTGACCTGAGCTACCGTTTGCTGAAGGGTGGGTGGCAGAACTGGTACCTGCCCTACGACATCGTCCATTATAAGGGTGAGTCGACGCAGAAGTCCAGTTTCCGCTATGTGCACACGTTCTATCAGGCTATGCTGATATTCTTCCGCAAGCACTACGGGCATCTCAGCATCTTCTTCTCGTTGCCAGTACAATTGGCCATCTATTTCCGTGCCTCGCTGGCCTTGTTGCAGATGATGCTGGACCGTCTGCACCGTTTTATCAATCCTAATAAATATAAAAGGAAAAGATGATGAGACTACGTGCTATTGAACCAGAGGATCTGGATTTGCTGTACCAGATAGAGAATGACCAAAGTCTGTGGAAGGTTGGGACAACGAATGTGCCCTATAGCCGCTATACGCTCCACGACTATATTGCCAGCAGTAGTGACGACATCTATGCAGACCGTCAGGTGAGGATGATTGTGGAGAACGACGAGGGGGAAACGGTAGGCATTGTCGACCTGGTACAGTTCTCTCCAGAACATCTGCGTGCAGAAGTGGGTATTGTCATCCTGCAAAACCATCGTCGTCAAGGTTATGCACGTGAAGCCCTCCGTGAATTGTTTGACTATGCCCTGCGTATTATCCATCTACACCAACTCTATGCAGTGGTGAATGTGCGAAATGATGCTGCTGTCGCTTTGTTCAAAGAGATGGGTTTTTCAGCAGGAAATACGCTGCAAAAGTGGCTGTTTGATGGTCGAGAATACCACGATGCCTTATTAATGCAAAGATTTTTATAAAGTTTTCGCGAAAAAGTTTGGTATATCCAAAAATTCTCATTACCTTTGCACCCGCAAAACGACAAACGAAGCAATTCTGGTGCGTTAGTTCAGTTGGTTAGAATGCCTGCCTGTCACGCAGGAGGTCACGAGTTCGAGTCTCGTACGCACCGCCAAATTGTAAATCGGAAATCGTCAAATTGTAAAAACCTTGGTGCGTTAGTTCAGTTGGTTAGAATGCCTGCCTGTCACGCAGGAGGTCACGAGTTCGAGTCTCGTACGCACCGCAGAACATTAGAAAGCTCATTGGATAACTCCAGTGGGCTTTTATTACAAAAATAGTATTACGAACTATGAAACAAACAATTCTCGTTACTGGTGGTACCGGTTTTATTGGAAGTCACACCACCGTAGAACTGCAGGAAGCAGGTTATAAAGTTGTTATCGTTGATAATCTCTCTAACTCGAACGCTAACGTCGTTGACGGCATTGAGAAGATTACTGGTGTGCGCCCAGAATTTGTACAGGCAGACTGCTGTGATAAGGAGGCTATGGAAGCTATCTTCCAGAAGTATCCTGAAATCTCTGGCATTATCCACTTTGCAGCATCGAAGGCTGTTGGTGAGAGTGTTGAGAAACCATTGATGTATTATCGCAACAATCTCGTGTCGCTGATAAACCTGTTGGAGCTGATGCCGAAGTATGATGTCAAGGGTATCATCTTCTCAAGCAGTTGTACGGTTTATGGACAGCCCGCTCAGGAGTATCTGCCCGTAACAGAGGATGCCCCCATACAGAAGGCCATGTCGCCTTATGGCAATACCAAGCAGATCAACGAGGAGATTATCCACGACTATATTCACTCTGGTGCTCCCATCAAGTCTATCATCCTGCGTTACTTCAATCCCATCGGTGCACACCCCACAGCACTCATCGGTGAGTTGCCCAATGGTGTGCCCATGAATCTGATTCCATTTGTTACGCAGACAGCGATGGGTATTCGTGAGCAGCTGAAGATTTTCGGTAACGACTATAACACCCCTGACAAGACTTGTATCCGTGACTATATCTATGTCGTTGACTTGGCCAAGGCTCATGTCAAGGCTATGGAGCGCGTGCTCGATATTCCTGAGTGCGAGGCTGTGGAGATCTTCAATATCGGTACGGGTAAGGGCCTCTCAACGCTGGAAGTTGTTCAGGGGTTCGAGAAGGCTACTGGCGTGAAGGTCAACTGGACCTATGCTCCACGTCGTGAGGGCGATATCGAGCAGGTTTGGGGTAATGTTGACAAGGCCAACAAGGTACTGGGCTGGAAGGCAGAGACTCCTACTGAAGAGGTGCTGAAGAGTGCCTGGAAGTGGCAGCAGAAACTGCGCGAAAACGGAATACAATAAGCGCTTCGCTAGTGATTAGTGAAAAGTGAATAGTGAAATAAAAAAGACCTGCTTCGTTGTGAAGCAGGTCTTTTTTGGTAACCGTTAACCATTAACCATTAACCAGTTAATAGCTGCGGGCAATGATGACGCGAGCCTTGGCAGGTTTGCCAGTCACCATATCCACACCAGGAGTCTGCTCTACGCCGAAAGGCACGCAGCGGATGGTTGCCTGTGTCTCTTCCTTGATCTTGGCCTCGGTCTCGGCAGTGCCGTCCCAGTGGCAGAGGAAGAAACCGCCGTCCTTCACCTTCTCCTTGAACTCCTCGTAGTTCTCGCACTCGAAGATGTGAGCATCACGATAGTCCTTAGCCTTCTTGAAGATATTGGTCTGGATGTCGTCAAGCAGCTGCTCTACGTATTCAGCGATACCCTCGATAGAACGGGTCTCCTTCTCGAGTGTGTCACGACGCATCACCTCGATGGTACCATTCTCCAGGTCGCGGGCACCCAGTACCAGACGAACGGGAACACCCTTCAGCTCGTAGTCGGCAAACTTGAAGCCAGGACGCTTGTTGTCAGCATCGTCGAACTTAACAGTGATCCCCTTAGCACGTAACTTCTCGATGATAGGAGTCACCTCCTTGTTCACCTGTTCCATCTGCTCGGGCTTGGTGGCGATAGGAATAATCACAACCTGGATAGGAGCCAACTTCGGAGGCAGTACCAGACCGTTGTCGTCAGAGTGGGTCATGATGAGTGCTCCGATCAAGCGGGTAGAAACACCCCAAGAGGTAGCCCATACGTACTCTGGCTTGTTCTCCTTGTTAAGATAGGTGACCTCGAAAGCCTTAGCGAAGTTCTGACCCAGGAAGTGAGAGGTACCGCTCTGCAGTGCCTTGCCATCCTGCATCATAGCCTCGATGGTGTAAGTATCCAGTGCACCGGCAAAGCGCTCGGTCTCACTCTTCACACCCTGAACAACGGGAACAGCCATCCACTCCTCAGCGAACTTGGCGTAGACCTTCAGCATCTTCTGTGCTTCCTCTTCAGCCTCCTCGCGAGTAGCATGAGCCGTGTGACCCTCCTGCCACAGGAACTCTGAGGTACGCAGGAAAGGACGGGTGCGCATCTCCCAGCGCATGACGTTACACCACTGGTTGCACATCAGGGGCAGGTCGCGCCAAGAGTGAATCCAGTTCTTATAGGTGTTCCAAATGATGGTCTCTGAGGTGGGACGAACAATGAGCTCCTCTTCCAGCTTAGCAGATGGGTCAACCTCCACACCGCTCTTATCTTCCTTGGCGCGCAGACGATAGTGCGTTACCACAGCGCACTCCTTGGCGAAGCCCTCTACATGCTCGGCCTCACGAGAGAGGAAGGACTTCGGGATGAGCAGGGGGAAGTAGGCATTCTGAGCGCCCGTCTCCTTGAACATCTTATCCAACTGCTGCTGCATCTTCTCCCAGATGGCATAGCCGTAAGGTTTAATAACCATACAACCACGAACAGCACTCTGCTCTGCCAAGTCGGCCTTAACGACCAAATCGTTAAACCACTGGCTATAGTTATCAGCCCTTTTTGTTAATTCTTTTAATTCTTTTGCCATGATTTATACAATAAATTCAAAATTTTGGTGCAAAGGTACAAAATAATTGAGAATTGACAATTGAGAATTGAGAATTATTTTATAATTTTGCAACCATAATAACATGTTTCACTTAAAAAACAAAAACATTATGAAGACAAAAATTCTTTCATTATTGCTCTGTGTGGGCTTGGTAGTTGCTTGTAACAACACTCAGAAAGGTGCTGGTATCGGTGCTGGTGGTGGTGCAATCCTTGGTGCTGTAATTGGTCACTTTGCTGGTAATGCAGCTATTGGTGCTGCTGTTGGTGGTGCTGTAGGTGCTGGTGCTGGTGCTATTATTGGTAACCGTATGGACAAGGCTAAGAAGGCTGCTGAGCAGGTTCAGAACGCTCAGGTTCAGACCGTTCAGGATGCTAATGGCCTGGAGGCTGTTAAGGTAACCTTCGATTCTGGTATCCTGTTTGCTACTGGTAAGGCTGATCTGTCACAGAGCGCTAAGAACTCTCTGGTTCAGTTCGCTAAGGTGCTGAACGAGAATAAGGACTGTGACGTGGCTATCTATGGTCACACCGATAGCACTGGTTCTGACGCTGTAAACCAGCCTCTGTCTGTAAACCGTGCTAACAGCGTTAGCAACTACCTGAAGTCTTGTGGCGTTAGTGGTACTCAAATTAAGAGTGTTGAGGGTCAGGGTTCTACTAACCCCGTTGCCGACAACGCTACAGCTGAGGGTCGCAAGCAGAATCGTCGTGTAGAGGTGTATATGTATGCTTCTAAGAAGATGATTGAGGAAGCTCAGGCTCAGGCTAACTAACGCTTCGCTAGTTAACAATTAATAGTGAAAAGTGAATAATTGATAGTGAAGCAGAAACAGACTTTCATTCAAAAATTCAAGAAAACAATTATGTGGATAGTGGTGGCGTTCTTCGCCTCCACTATTCTTTCTGTTGTCGTATTGCGGTGGTTACCAGTTTATTATACGCCCCTGATGTTTATCAGGTTGGCGCAACAGAAGAGTGAAGGACAACCACTGACATTGCACCACCATTGGGTACCTTTGGAAGAGATTTCCCCATCGTTACCCGTTGCTGTGATGGCCTCTGAGGATGCCCGTTTCTCAGAGCATCACGGGTTTGACTACAAGGCTATTGAACAAGCTGCCATGCGAAACATCAAGCATCCGGAAAAACAGCGTCATGGGGCCTCAACCATCAGTCAGCAAACGGCCAAGAACGTTTTCCTGTGGCCTGGACGTTCATGGGTGCGCAAGGGTTTCGAGGTATATTTTACCATACTGATAGAACTGGTATGGAACAAGGAGCGCATCATGGAGGTTTATCTGAACTCTATTGAGATGGGCGATGGAATTTATGGAGCCGATGCGGTGGCTGAACATCATTTCAATACGACCGCTGCTAATCTTACTAAAGCTCAATGTGCGCTCATTGCTGCCTCGCTGCCTAATCCACGTCGTTTCAACTCTGCCAGTCCCAGTGGCTATATGCTGAAACGTCAGTCACGTATCTTGCGTGAAATGCGCTTTGTGAAACACTATAAAACAGCTGATAATGAGGAAAAGTAAAAAGAACCGTTCGTTTGCCACCAGACTGTCGCAATGGGTAATGCTGGTGCTGTTTGTCATGATGTGTGCAATGGCCTTTTTGTTATTCACCTTAGCCGATTCTCTGTTAGGAGAGATGGGTGGTGAGACAGTTCATGGCAATATCGTTTCCTCAGAAAGACACATCCAGGATTTTATGTCGGATGTGAAGGTGGCTGTTGATAACAATCTCTTTGAAATAGAGGGCAGTCTGAATCAACCTGACCAAATGCAGATTATCGTAGAGCGAATGGTAAAGCAGAATCCTCGCATTCGCAGTTGCGGCATCAGTTTTGTAGACAACTACTATCCTCAGAAAGGACACCAATTCTGCCCTTATGCGTGGCGAACGGATAGTATGGAGATAAAAACCACCCAATTGGGTGAATTTAGCGAAGACTACTTGAAAAGCGATTGGTTCGTGAAGGCAATAGCTAAGGATTCAGCCTATTGGTCAGATCCTTTCATTGACGGACATGATGCCAAGACGCCTTTGGTGGCTTTCCTGCAACCCATTCACGACAAGCAGGGTAAAGTAGTTGCCATTCTGGGTGCAGATTTGTCGCTTGATTTCATGACCGAGTTCTTGCAGAAACAGGACAGCATCTTTGAAAGTGTGATGTGGATGGGGGGATCCACGGATAAAGACAAAATGAATGTTTCGCGAAGTTATATTCTGTCGCGTGATGGTACCTATATTACTCATCCAGATTCATGGCGCATCCTGAAAGGCAACTTCTTCAAACTTATCAAGGATGATAGCACGGAAGGTGGTGCCAAAGAAGCAATCAAGAAGATGAAGGAAGGCAAAAAAAGTAAGGATGAGACTTATGAAAAATTGCGCATCAATGCAAGATCTTCTTATTTATTCTATGCCCCAGTGAAGGGTACTGACTGGATATTGGCTGTATCTGTTCCATTTCTAACCATCGACCTGTTAGGAATGCTTCTGGGCATTATGATGCTGTTTGTCGTTGGCTTTATCCTACAGGTCACATTCCTCGTCTGTCGTTATGTCATTAAACATGCTGCTAAACCATTGCAACAATTGGCTGATACGGCAGATAAGGTGGCTCAAGGACAGTTTGACACACCATTGCCCATCATCAAGCATAATGATGAGATACACCAGTTGCGTGACTCGTTTGAGAATATGCAGCATTCATTGGCTGCCTATGTGGAAGAATTGAAAACCACTACGGCAGCTAAAGCCTCGATGGAAAACGAATTGGAGATAGCACACGGCATACAGATGAGTATGTTGCCCAAGTCTTTTCCTGCTTACCCTAACCGTAAAGATGTAGATATTTATGGACAGGTAACTCCTGCGAAGGCTGTAGGTGGCGACCTGTACGACTTCTTCATTCGCGATGAAAAGCTATTCTTCTGTATTGGTGATGTATCGGGCAAGGGTGTTCCTGCCTCGTTGGTAATGGCGGTTTCACGCTCGCTGTTCCGTAATATTGCGGCACATACGGCAAAGCCTGATGAAATAGTGACCGCTCTGAACGAAGCTTTAAGCAATAATAATGAGAGCGGCATGTTCGTCACGCTTTTTGTTGGTGCACTCGACTTGCAAACGGGTCATCTCAATTATTCGAACGCTGGTCACGATATGCCTTTACTCTTGACAGACGAAGAGGTGATGATATTGCCTTGTGACCCCAATGTACCAGCGGGTGTAGAGAGTGACTGGAAATTTACGTGCCAAGAGATTGACATGAAGGCTGGGGCAACTCTTTTCCTCTATACGGACGGACTGAATGAAGCTGAGGATACTGATCATAATCAGTTTACCCTGGAGCGTGTCGTGGAAACGGCAACATCGGCAGACAGATGTCCTGAACAACTGATCCTAACCATGAAGAATGCCGTAGGGCAGTTTGTGGGTGAGGCTGACCAGAGTGATGACATGACCTTGTTTGCCATTCAGTATAAGAATACATTAACCAGCAATTAAAAGACTACCAAGATGATAAACGATAATGCCATTTATTTACAGATGATGATTGTTGCCATTGGTGTCATAGTTATTATGGCTTCTATTGGAATACCCATATACGCATATAGTCGTAAGCGTTGGAAAGGACTTGCCATTGGATGTCTGTTGCAGCCAATTGCCTGTGCGGTTGTGATCTGTTTAATAGTTTTGGGTATTATTTCCTATTTTAAGTATACGAACAGAAAGGAGATGGATTCAGCGATGGTCACCGTTCGTGGCTTGGATGTTGGTAATCATAGTAAAGATACGCTAACCTGGTATCTGAAGGACGACGAGCAATGTATCTTGGTATGCAATAATCAAAATGATTATGACCACTTGCGCTTCTCTGATGTGATTCGCCTGGACTCTGTCAGTGTGACCGTGGACGATAGAATCGTGGTGAGGTTCGATACGAAGAAAAATAAGGTGGTTGCCACCGATCTTGACACCCCGATGGAGGTTGTCAATGTCAACTGGGATAAGGTAAGAGCCTATTTCGGGAAATAATACCATCATTATTTTTAGGTATTTCCACAGAAACATTCGTTTGTGTGGAAAAAGTTTGCTAACTTTGCAGTCAAATAGCAAAAGATATGCATCTTTCAGATCTGAAGACAGGTGAGAAAGCCTATATAGTAAAGGTAAAAGGACATGGCGGCTTCCGTAAGCGCATCATCGAGATGGGTTTCATCAAGGGCCAGGAGATTGAGGCATTGCTCAGTGCTCCGCTACAAGACCCTGTGAAATACAAGGTGATGGGCTATGAGGTCAGTCTGCGCCGACAGGAAGCAGAACAGATAGAAGTTAGCTACGAAATACTTCGCTCCGTTGACGAAAATCCGATGACGTCAACATCGACACCTCGCGACCAACAACATAATATTACTGGTGTCAAGGAACTGACTGTTGCCTTGGTGGGCAACCCCAACTGTGGTAAGACGTCGCTGTTCAATTTCGCTTCTGGTGCCCACGAACACGTTGGAAACTATAGCGGTGTGACTGTTGATGCGAAAGAAGGATATACCCACTTTGGGGGATACCGCATCCGTCTGATAGACCTGCCAGGTACTTATTCGTTGTCTGCCTATTCTCCTGAAGAGTTGTATGTCCGCAAACAGCTTCTCGATGATACGCCCGACGTGGTGCTGAATGTTATTGATGCCTCGAACATTGAGCGAAACCTGTATCTTACCACACAGTTGATGGATATGCACCTGCGTGTGGTTTGTGCGCTGAACATGTACGATGAACTGGAGCTTCGAGGTGACAAACTCAATGTGGACAAACTCAGTTCGTTGTTAGGTATGCCGATGGTGCCTACGTCGTTCAAGACGGGTAGGGGATTGGAACAGTTGCTCAGCGAGGTGATACATATCTTTGAGAGTCGCGAGGGTCATGATCAGTACTATCGTCACTTCCATATCAAGCACGACCACGAGATAGAAGATGGTATTAATAATATCCAGAAATACTTGAAAGACAACGATCTACTACGTATGCGATACTCTACGCGTTGGTTGGCTATCAAGTTGTTAGAGATGGATAAGGAGGTGGATGCCATCTTGCGCGAACTGCCTGACTACGACAAGATTATAGAGGCTAGAGACACTGCCGTTCGTCGTATCAAGGAAGAGACGGGTGATGACTCTGAGACGGCCATCATGGATGCCAAGTACGGTTTTATCCGTGGTGCCTTGCATGAAGCGGGCTATGTGGTGGGTGTCAAGGAAGATACCTATAAGACTACCCATCGGCTGGATGCGCTGATTACCAACCGTTGGGCAGGTTTCCCCATCTTCTTCGCCTTGTTATGGGTGATGTTCGAGGTGACGTTTACCTTGGGCCAGTATCCGATGGATTGGATTGATGCGGGTGTTGGTTGGATAGGCGAATGGGTCAGCGAGACGATGGATGATGGTCCGCTGAAGGCAATGATTGTCGATGGAATCATTGGAGGTGTTGGTGCCGTTATCGTATTCCTTCCGCAGATTCTGATACTCTACACTTTCATATCGTTGATGGAGGACTCTGGCTATATGGCTCGTGCTGCCTTCATTATGGATAAGCTGATGCACAAGATGGGTTTGCATGGCAAATCGTTCATACCACTCATTATGGGTTTCGGTTGTAATGTTCCAGCAGTAATGGCGACACGTACCGTTGAAAGTCGGCGTGCACGACTGATTACCATGTTGGTGCTGCCTATGATGTCGTGCTCAGCCCGTTTGCCGATATACATCATGATTATTGGTGCCTTCTTTGCACAGAAATATCAGAGTTGGGTGATGGTATCGCTCTATGCCGTAGGCATCGTGATGAGTGTCATCGTGGCGCGCATACTGAGCCGATGGGTTGTCAAAGGCGAAGATGTTCCATTTGTGATGGAGTTGCCACCCTATCGTTTCCCGACGGCTAAGGCTATCTTCCGCCATACATGGGAGAAAGGCAAGCAGTATCTGAAGAAGATGGGTGGTGTCATCCTTGTTGCTAGCATCATTGTGTGGGCGTTGGGCTATTTCGGTACGATGGGTGTTGCTCCAAGCCTGGAGGACAGCTTCATCGGAATGCTTGGAAAGTTGATGGAACCTTTGTTCACACCACAGGGCTTTGACTGGCGTCTTGACATCAGTCTGCTGACAGGTGTGGGTGCTAAGGAGATTGTAGCCTCTACAATCGGTGTGCTCTATGGCGATGCCTACAACTTTACACCGTTGGTGGCCTATGCTTTCCTGATTTTCGTGTTGCTTTACTTCCCCTGTATCGCAACGATTGTAGCCATTAAGAACGAGAGTGGCTCGTGGCGTTGGGCGTGGTTTGCTGCGCTGTATACAACAGGATTGGCTTGGGTGGTAAGTGCATTGGTTTATCAGATTGGAAGCCTCTTTATCTAACCTCTCACCCCTAGCTTCTCACCTCTCACCTCTATTCATGGTGATAGGGCTCACCTTTAATTATAGTACACGCGCGATAAATCTGCTCTGTGAAGGTGAGTCGTATCATCTGGTGGGAAAACGTCATCTTTGAAAGGCTGAGTTGTTCGTTGGCACGTTGGTAGACGGCTGGTGAGAAGCCATAGGGGCCGCCGATGACAAAGATAAGTCTGCGGGCGGTTTGCTGTTTCTGTTCCAGCCAGCGGGCAAACTCGATGCTGCGATATTCCTTGCCGTGTTCATCGAGCAATACAACGGTATCAGTGGGTTGCAGCTGTTTGAGGATGAGTTCACCTTCTGCCTGTTTCTGTTGCTCCTCCGTCAGATTCTTGGTATTTTTCAGTTCGGGAATGGTGACAACCTCGAAAGGCATATAGTGACCTATGCGCTCCACATAGTCGTTGATGCCTATCTGGAAGTGCTTATTGACGGTCTTACCAACCTGAATGAGTATCGTCTTCATAATGATGAATGATGCATTATCTCGACGCGTGGAATCCTTCGAGGTTCTCGTAGCGACGCAGCATCATACGACGGTAGATGCTGCGCAACCAGTAAGGCTCAGTAAGTGTGATAGCCAAACCACTAAGGAACAGAATCCAGTAGGCGACATCATCAGAGAAGACGAGCTGCAGCAAGATAATGATAATAACAGGAGCAAACATCGTGGTCATTGAGACAATAATCTGCCACTTGTTCTCCATCTGGTTCTTACCCGTCAGCTTCTCATTAAGTGGCAACGTCTGCTTGTTATAGATAGCCATCTGGAAGAGCAGGAAATAGATGGGTCCTGTTACCGTGAACAGATAGGCCAGTACCATAATTAACGAGAACTTCCCCATGATGACAGGGACAAGCGTGATAAGGAACGGCAACAGCAGTACGGCACAATAGTAATAGTATTTGGCGCGTAGCAGCGTCAGGATGTTCTCTTCATGCACCATCAACAAATCGATATAGTTGCCTTCAGGACACATCACTTTCGTGAGGTTGACAGCGCCGAAGAACACAAAGCAGTAGAGGCAGAAGAAGTTGCGCTCGAACGAGCTACGGTAGATATCGAGGAAGGCGATGGCCAGCGAGAAGAACGTGATGAAGCACACACCCTGGATGAAACGGGCACGAATGGCCTTGTTGCGCATGGTGCTCTTGATTTCCAGTTTCAGATATTCTCCAATCTGTCCGAAGCGGTTCAGGGCCTGGAACTCTGACACGTGCTTCAGCTTCGTCTTCTCTTTTTTGCTGATTTCATCATAGATGAGCGACATCTGCAAGTGACGGTTGATAGCGAACAAGATGGCAAAGACGATGGCGAAGATGGCGAATGTCCACCACGAGAAGATATAACCGCTTGCGAGATTACCGATGAAATCGAAGACTGCGTCCATTTGACTGTCGGAGAGCACAAAGAACGGTACTATCAGTGAACCATAGAAGACGGCAGGTAAAGCCCACCACCACATGCTTTGATTGACAAGCGTGCGCACCAGCAAGTACCACTGACTGTTGACCAACACCATCAGATGCAGCAGCCCCAACATACCAATAGCTGTCCATCCCGTCATTCCACCACACCACACAATGAAGGTGTAGGGCAGGAACAGTGTCATCCATACGAAGTTACCACCATCCAGCAGTTGTTGGATGAGGAAGCACTCGATGGCACTATATTTACTAATCGGTGTCAATAGGTACGGTTTTACCAGCATCATCGGTGTCTGCTGGGTAGCAAAACGGGCACCAAAGTCGAGTATGAGCAGGAAAGGCATGAAGTATAGCACCATTTCAGGCGACTGTTCCTTGGCTGCCAACCAGCCGAAGAATGTTCCTAAAGCAATAAACTCGACAGCCAAGAAGGCTACCATAATGTAACCAAAGAGTTTGCCGTACTGGTTTGCTTCAAACATGACGTTACGCTTCTCGCTCAGTTTCGCGTTTTTGCGTAAAAGAAAAAAAAGTTGTAACTTGTTCATCGTAAGTCTATTACCTCTGCGTTGGGAAAGTCTTTTGAGTTGAAACGGAACATTCCATCGGACAGCTTGCTTTGTTTAAAGCCTGTGATGTTGATGGTTGTCCAGCCTTTCTGCTGACGCATGCGTATCTGTGATGGAATGTAGGTTTTCTGGTTAATCGTGATGTACATCTCTTGGATGCCACGCTTGTCGGAAGCTGTCAGGTGTACGATGAAACTGCCGTTTTTCTTCTCCATCGTATATTTGTAGCCCTTCTGGTACATGTAGATGAAGTTATAGGGGTTGATAGCTGCCAATTCGGATTCCGTTGGATTGGCCACATTTACCTCTTCGTTCTTCTTCATGTAGGTCCATTGCGTCTTGCCGTCAAACCAAATGGTAGCCTGCGGTGTCGTCGCTTGGAATTTTCGTCCTTTGATAGCGATGGTTCCGCTGGTATTGAACTGGTCACCCTTTATTGAGAACGATGCCTTGGCACCCGATTTAGCCGATACGTTAGCTGCAGCCTTGTCGAGCACCTGCTTGGCAGTCTGGGCACTCATGGGTAATGCTGTCATGAGTGCAAGCAGGGCAAGTATTCTTCGATGGGTAAACCATCGAGCACAAGTAATTATCCTTTCCATTGTGATAACAGGTTTTCAAGGGACATTTCGTCCATGATGAGTACTTCGCGGGGCTTCGAACCATGAGCAGCACCTACGATGCCAGCCTTCTCCAACTGGTCCATCAGTCGTCCCGCACGATTGTAACCGATGGCGAACTTTCGCTGAATCAAACTTGTGGAACCACTTTGTTCACGAACAATGAGACGGGCGGCATCCTCGAACATCGGGTCAAGGTGCTGCATATCCACATCGCGACTCTCGCCAGCCTCTCCATCGTCAGTGTCAGGCTCTGGCAACTCAAAGGCCATCGGGTAACCCTGCTGTTTAGCGATGAAATCGTTGATGCGTTCAACTTCTGGTGTATCCACGAAGGCACACTGTACACGAACAGGTTCACCACCATTCAGATAGAGCAGGTCACCACGACCCACCAACTGCTGAGCACCTGGACGGTCCAGAATGGTACGAGAGTCAATCATCGCACCTACGCGGAAGGCTATACGGCTTGGGAAATTGGCCTTGATGGTACCAGTAATGATATTTGTGGTAGGACGCTGGGTGGCGATAATCATGTGGATACCTACGGCACGAGCCAGCTGAGCGATACGTGCGATAGGCAACTCAACCTCCTTACCAGCAGTCATAATCAGGTCTCCGAACTCATCGATAACTACCACGATGTATGGCATGAAACGGTGGCCGTGCTCTGGATTGAGCTGTCGGTCAATGAATTTCTTGTTATATTCCTTGATGTTACGGGCCTGTGCCATCTTCAGCAGGTCATAACGGGTATCCATCTCCTTACACAGCGAGTTAAGCGTGCGGATAACCTTGGTGACATCGGTAATGATGGGTTCTTCGCCCTCATCGGGTACCTTTGCCAAGAAGTGTTTCTCGATATTTGAATACACGCTGAACTCCACCTTCTTCGGGTCAACGAGCACAATCTTCAACTCAGCAGGGTGCTTCTTGTATAATAAGGAGGTAATGATAGCGTTCAGACCAACAGACTTACCCTGACCGGTAGCACCAGCAACGAGTAGGTGTGGAGCCTTGGCGAGGTCGAACATAAACACCTCGTTGGTAATCGTCTTACCCAAGGCACAAGGCAGTTCCATTGTGGTCTCCTGGAATTTCTTTGAATCAAGGATAGAACGCATGGATACCGTTGCAGGCTTAGCGTTAGGAACCTCGATACCGATGGTTCCCTTGCCAGGGATAGGCGCAATGATACGAATGCCCAGGGCTGACAGCGACAGGGCGATATCATCCTCCAAGTTACGGATACGTGAGATGCGGACGCCTGGGGCTGGGGTAATCTCGTAAAGGGTGATGGTAGGACCAACGGTAGCCTTAATGCTGCTGATTTCCACGCCGAAGTTGCGGAGTACGTCAACAATGCGGTTCTTGTTGGTGTTCTGCTCTATCATATCGATGAACGGCTTACCATCACTCTCGCGCTGATCCAGCAGGTCGAGGGTAGGATATTTGTAGTTCTCTAGGTCGCGCTTGGGGTCGTAAGGGGTAGATATGTCGCCATAGTCGCCAACAACGGTCTTACCGTGAGCGCTTTCCTCTTCTTCGGTTTCCTCAATGACAAACTCGGTGTTCTCAGGTGTTTCTTCTGCGTCCTCTTCGTCAGACTCCTGTGTGTTGACAGGTTCTATGGACTCATGCCTGATGTCAGCGGAATCGTCATCCATCGAGAAGGTGATTTCTTCTGTCTCAGGGTTGTCAAAGACGCGCTGCATTTCTGGCGTCTCGTTGGTGTCTTCGCTATCGCCACCACCCACATTGATGGTCATGGGAATCTTCTTCAAGTAGTGCATGGGGTTGAAAACCTTGCGGAGAATGATGACTGTTTCCATGCTCAGATAGACGAGGAAAGCTACTGCCGAAAGACCGAGGATGGCCGTCAGTCCGGGTACGCCCAACAATCCCTCAATCTGTTGGCAGAGGGACAGTCCGTGATCGCCGCCAGGATTGAAGCAGGCATCTTCGAAGAACGGTGCCAGGAACTTAGCAAACGTTACCGATGACCAAACCATCACAATGGCCAGCGACATGAACCACTTCAGCAGACGCACCTGGTAAGCTCGCATCATGGTAACGGCTACCATCAGCATAAAGATAGGGATGAAGAATGCTGAGAGCCCGAAACACCGCTTGATGAAGAAGTGCGATGCATAGGCACCCAACGAACCGCATGAGTTTTGGAACTCGCGGGCTTCGTTCATGATTTCACCCTCGCGTGGCGATTCTATCAGACTCTGGTCGGCACTTCCTGTTGCAAAGTAGGAGATGAACGCCCATATCAGATAGCCTGCAATGATGAGCAGACAGAAGCCTATCACGAAGTTGATACGCTCGTTGAAAAATATCTTGTCGATGCCTAAAGCTTCACGCAGCGTTTTTGCTGTTTTCTCGGAAGCCTTGCTTGTTTTCTTTTTTGCCATACCTTATTTATTATTATGAAATGCAAAATTACAAAGAATTTCTTAGATTTCATCATAAATTGGCGGTTTTTTTGTATTTTTTGACTAACTTTGCACCGCAAATGAAGAAAACAATATACAACAAATACGACAAATCCAAGATTGGCACCTTGCCGAGAGTGCTCTTCGAAGGGCGAATCGTTGTGGTTCTGACAGAGACGGAGGCTGAAAAAGCTGTGCGTTACCTGTTGTCGCAGCCTGTTTTGGGCGTTGATACAGAGACACGCCCGTCGTTCAAAAAAGGAACAGTTCATCAGGTATCGCTGTTGCAGGTGTCCAGCCACGATGTCTGTTTTCTCTTCCGTCTGAATCAGTTGGGTATGTCGCCATCGGTCAAACGACTGTTAGAGGACACGAAAGTCCCTAAAATCGGGTTGTCATTGCGCGATGACCTCAACTCGTTGCATAAGCTGGGCGATTTCAATGCAGGACACTTCGTTGATTTGCAGAACTGTGTCAGCGAGGTTGGTGTCGAGGATATGAGTCTGCAGAAGTTGTATGCTAACTTCTTTGGTCAGCGCATCTCTAAACGCGAGCAGTTGACCAATTGGGAAGCAGATATCTTGAGTGATAAACAGAAGGGGTATGCCGCTACGGATGCCTGGTCGTGCATTATGCTCTACGAAGAGCTGCAGCGACTGGAGCGGACGGGCGATTACGAACTGATAAAGGTTGATGACAATGAAACAAGTACGGCTGCGTAAGGGTAAGGAGGAGAGTCTTAAGAGATTCCATCCGTGGGTGTTCTCTGGTGCTATCGCCAGTATTGACGAGGGCTTCACAGAGGGCGAAGTAGTGCGTGTGGTAACCAATTCGGGCGATTTTATCGCTGTCGGACACTATCAGGAAGGCTCTATTGCCGTCCGCGTATTGACGTTCTCTGACGTGCAGATTGACGATGAATTCTGGCATTCCCGCCTCTCGTCGGCCTTGAAGATGCGCCAAGCCATTGGCATTGCCGACAACCCCAACAACAACACCTATCGTTTGGTTCATGGCGAGGGTGATAACCTGCCTGGACTGATTATCGACGTCTATGATGAGACAGCCGTCATGCAAGCCCATTCCATCGGTATGCACTTGTGTCGTAAGGAGATAGCTCGTGCGCTGAACAAGGTCATGGAGGGACGTGTGAAGCATATCTATTATAAGAGCGAGACGACGCTGCCGTTTATGACGGCCGATGATATGAATTGCTTTTTGGTGGGCGGTTCTGATGATAACATCGCTACGGAGAACGGCTTGAAGTTCCGTGTAGATTGGTTGAAAGGCCAGAAAACGGGTTTCTTTGTGGACCAGCGTGAGAATCGTTCGTTGCTGGAGAAGTTCTCAAAAGGTAAGCGCGTGCTCAATATGTTCTGCTATACGGGTGGCTTCTCGTTCTATGCCATGCGTGGTGGTGCAGAGCTCGTGCATAGTGTGGACTCATCGGCTAAAGCCATTGAACTGACGAAGCAGAATGTGGAGTTGAACTTCCCTGGTGATCCTCGCCATGAGGCTTTCTGTGAGGATGCCTTTAAATATTTGGAACGCACTGGCTCTAACTATAATCTGATTATTCTCGATCCACCGGCCTTCGCCAAGCATCGTGGTGCTTTGCATAATGCGCTGAAGGGCTACACGCGCCTGAATCAGAAGGCTTTCGAGAAGATTGAAAAGGGTGGCATTCTCTTCACGTTCTCTTGTTCGCAAGTGGTTACGAAAGACCATTTCCGCAATGCGGTATTCACGGCAGCGGCCCTTGCAAAGCGTAAGGTGCGCATCTTGCATCAGCTGCATCAGCCTGCCGATCACCCCATCAACATCTATCATCCGGAGGGTGAATACCTGAAGGGCTTAGTACTCTATGTGGAGTAAGGTTGAGCGATATATCGAAAAACATAATCTGCTTAACCCCAACGAATTATATATCGTTGCTTTAAGTGGTGGTGCGGATAGCGTGGCGCTATTGCTGTTGTTAAAAAATGCCCATTTCAACGTGCATGCCGCTCATTGTAATTTCCATCTGCGAGGCAACGAATCGGATAGGGACGAAACGTTTTGTGTAGAACTTTGCAAAGGACTTGGCGTAGAACTGCATCGTGCTCATTTTTATACGCGTGAATATGCGGAACTGCATAAGGTGAGCATTGAGATGGCGGCTCGCGAACTGCGTTATAAATGGTTTGAACAGCTGCGTCAGGACATTGGGGCCTCAGGAATCTGTGTGGCTCACCACCGTGACGACTCTGTGGAAACGGTACTGCTGAACCTTGTACGTGGTACTGGATTGCGTGGTTTGACAGGTATTCAACCGCGAAACGGCAATATTTTGCGCCCTCTTTTGTGTGTTTCGAGGGTAGAAATCGAGACTTTTTTAGCTGAAAAAGGGCAGAAATACGTCACGGACAGCACCAATTTGGAGGCTGACGTGCAACGGAATATCGTGCGCTTGGAGGTGCTTCCGTTGCTCAAAAAACTCAATCCTGCCGTCGCTGAAAACATCCAGCGGACGGCAGAGAATTTGGCTGAAGCACAGCAAGTATTAAATGTAGCAATTGTTAATATTAATAGTAGCAATATTTTGAATCTTAGTGACTTAGAAAACTATGGTTCAAGTGAATATTTAGCATTTGAATGGCTTAAAAAATACGGTTTCAACGGTGATCAAGTTCGCCAGATTCTGGACGCAGAGACGGGTAAAATCATCAGTTCTGCGACGGGTTATGATGTCTTGAAAGATCGTGGCCGCTTGATAGTTGAACCTGCGCTGCAACCTTTCAAACCTATGCGTATTCCTGAGGAAGGCACCTACAATTTGGATGAAAACAAGCGTTTTTCGGTGCGTAAAAAGCCTGTTTATGTATCTAAAGAGCCCCATGTCGCAACGCTTGATACCGCAAAAGTTAGCTTTCCTCTGACCATCCGTAGGGTGGAGGAGGGCGACTGGATGGTACCTTATGGCATGAAAGGCAAGAAGCTGCTGAGTGATCTGATGACCGACCTGAAGATGACAGTCTTTGAGAAGCGTCGTCAGTTAGTTGTTGTTGATAGTCAGGGGGTTGTGTTATGGGCTTTAGGCCTCAGGGTAGCTGGATTTGCAGCTGTTTCAACGGCAACAAGCGAAGTGCTGGAATTTTCTGTTGTTGATTGATTAACACTTTCCCACTTATTATATTTGGTGGTTTGGGAAAAAATGCTTACCTTTGCACGTCAATAAGAAATAAGTAAGAATTATCGATAATTTATGAGTAAGAAATTTGCCGAACACAAAGGCTTGAATTTGACGCAGACGAACAATGACGTGCTGCAGATGTGGAAGGAGAAAAATGTCTTCTGGCGCTCCGTGACGGAGCGGGAGGGTTGTCCGCAGTTTGTATTCTTCGAGGGTCCTCCATCGGCCAATGGTCACCCCGGAATCCATCACGTGCTGGCGCGCAGCATCAAGGACACCTTCAACCGCTATAAGACCATGAAGGGATTTCAGGTCAAGCGTAAGGCTGGTTGGGACACCCACGGATTGCCTGTAGAGTTGGGCGTCGAAAAGGAGTTGGGCATTACCAAGGCCGACATTGACAACAAGGAAAGCGACAAATATATCTCGACAGAGGATTACAACAAGAAATGTCGTGAGAATGTGATGATGTACACCCAGGAGTGGCGTGACCTGACGGAGAAGATGGGTTACTTTGTGGACCTCGACAATCCCTACATCACCTACGACAACAAGTATATCGAGACGCTGTGGTGGCTGCTGAAGCAGTTCTACAAGAAGGGTCTGCTGTACAAGGGATACACCATCCAGCCGTACTCGCCAGCCGCAGGAACGGGACTTTCAAGTCATGAATTGAACCAGCCCGGATGCTACCGCGACGTGAAGGATACCACGTGTACCGCTCAGTTTAAGATGAAGAATCCGAAGCCCGAGATGGCTCAGTGGGGTACACCATACTTCCTCGCTTGGACGACAACGCCATGGACACTGGCTGCCAACTCAGCCCTCTGTGTAGGTCCGAAGATTGACTACGTGGCTGTGCAGACTTACAATCCTTATACCGCCGAACCCATCACCATCGTGCTGGCTGAGGCTCGTCTGAATGCCTATCTGCCCGCTGAGGGTGCTATCACCGACGGTGGTGAACTGCCCGAATATAAGAAAGGTGAGAAGCTGATTCCTTATCGCATCGTGGCCCGCTACAAAGGTACCGACCTCGTGGGTATGGAATATGAGCAGTTGATGCCCGCCATCAAACCTATGGGTGACGCTTTCAAGGTGATTCCTGGCGACTACGTAACTACTGACGATGGTGCCGGTATCGTACATATCGCTCCAAACTTCGGTGCTGACGATGCCTTCGTAGCCAAGAAGGCAGGTATCTGTCCGATTGTACTGATTGACAAGAAAGGTCAAGAGCGTCCGGTTGTTGATCTGCAAGGTAAGTATTTCGTTATCGAAGACCTCGACGAAGAATTCGTCAAGAACTATGTGAACGTTGAGGAGTGGAATAAATTTGCAGGCCGTTATGTGAAGAACGCCTACGACGATACGCTGACCGACAAGGACGAGACGCTGGATATCAGCATCTGCATGGACCTGAAGGCTCAGAATAAAGTGTTTAAGATTGAGAAGCACGTCCACAACTATCCGCATTGCTGGCGTACCGACAAGCCCGTGTTGTATTATCCGTTGGATTCGTGGTTTATCAAGTCTTCTGCTTGTAAGGAGCGCATGAGTGAGCTCAATAAGACCATCAATTGGCAGCCTGAGTCAACAGGTACTGGACGCTTCGGCAACTGGCTGGAGAACCTGAACGACTGGAACCTCTCTCGTTCGCGCTTCTGGGGCACTCCGCTTCCTATCTGGCGTTCAGAGGACGGCGAAGAAATCTGCATCGGCAGTGTTGAAGAACTGTACAACGAGATGGAGAAGGCCGTAGCTGCTGGCTTCATGAAGAGCAATCTGCTGAAAGATCAGGGCTTTGTACCTGGCGATATGAGCAAGGAAAACTACGACAAGATTGACCTGCACCGTCCGTATGTGGACTATATCGTGCTGGTTAGCGAGAGTGGCAAGCCCATGAAGCGTGAGACTGACCTGATTGACGTGTGGTTCGACTCTGGTTCGATGCCTTATGCTCAGGTACACTATCCGTTTGAAAATGCCGAACTCATCGACAAGAACATCGCCTTCCCCTGCGACTTCATCAATGAGGGTGTTGACCAGACGCGTGGATGGTTCTTTACCTTGCACGCCATCGCTACGATGATTTTCGATAGCGTAGCCTTTAAGAACGTTATCTCTTCGGGTCTTGTGCTCGATGCCAAGGGCAACAAGATGTCAAAGCATGTGGGTAACGTGGTGAATCCGTTTGAGATGATTGACAAGTACGGTTCTGATGCTGTACGTCTCTATATGATGACTAATAGCGAACCTTGGGACAACCTGAAGTTCGACCCAGAGGGCGTCGCTGAAATCAGCCGTAAGTTCTTTGGTACCTTATATAATACGTATTCGCTCTTTGCGATGTATGCCAACGTCGATGGCTTCGACCCACAGACACCACAGATTCCTGTCAGCGAGCGTCCTGAGTTTGACCGTTGGATTCTCTCTTGTCTGAACTCGCTGGTTCAGGGCGTTCAGCAGGAGATGGACGGCTATGATCCTACACGTGCAGGACGACTTATCGATGCCTTTGTCGATGAAGACCTGTCTAACTGGTACGTTCGTCTGAACAAGAAACGCTTCTGGGGCAAAGAGATGGACAACGACAAGTTGGCTGCTTATCAGACCCTGTATGAGTGTTTGATGACCGTTGCCAAGTTGTTGGCGCCGTTCGCTCCGTTCTTTGCAGACCAGCTGTATAAGGACCTCGGTGGCGCTTTGGATAGCGTACATCTGGACAAATTCCCCGAATTCAACGCCGCTCTCGTCAACAAAGATCTCGAAGAGCGTATGGATATTGCTCAGCGCATCACCACCATCGTACTGTCATTGCGTAAGAAGGAAGGCATTGCCGTGAAGCAGCCTCTGCAGACACTGATGATTCCTCCCGTTGACCAGGCTCAGCGTGAAGCCATCGACACGGTGAAGGACATCTTCCTCCAGGAGGTGAATGTGAAGGAGGTGAAGTTCGTGGAGGGTGCCGGTATCCTGGTGAAGAAGGTGAAGTGTAACTTCCGCACCATGGGTAAAAAGTTCGGCAAGGACATGAAGGCCGTAGCTGCTGCTGTTGCTGAGATGACGCAGGAGCAGATTGCTGAACTGGAGACCAACGGCAAGCTTCAGCTGGGTAGCTATGAAATCTTGTCAGAGGACGTTGAAATCATCAGCGAGGACATTCCTGGCTGGCTCGTTGGCAACGATGGCAACCTGACTGTAGCTCTCGATATTACTCTGACCGACGAGCTGCGTGCCGAGGGTATGGCCCGTACGCTCGTGAACCGCATCCAAAATATGCGTAAGAAGAGCGGACTGGAAATCACAGACCACATCCGCGTGAGCATTGAACCCAACGAGGCATCCACGAAGGCTGTTGAGGCCTTTGGCGACTATATTGCCCGTCAGGTGCTGGCCGACGATTTGAAATTGGAGGCTAACGATGGTCAGGCAGTGGAGTTTGACGATTTTAATCTGAATATCAAAATAACAAAAATCTAAGTATTATGACAGAAAAAACACGTTATACGGACGAAGAATTAGAAGAGTTCCGTGAGATTATCAATGAAAAGCTGACACTGGCTAAGCGTGACTATGATCAGATGATGCGCGTCCTGATGAATCAGGATTCGAACGATGTTGATGATACTTCTCCTACGTATAAAGCTTTGGAGGAGGGTAGTGCTACACAGTCGAAGGAAGAACTGATTTCGTTGGCTGCTCGTCAGCAGAAGTTCATTCAGGGCTTGAAGGCCGCTCTGACGCGTATCGAGAACAAAACCTACGGCATTGACCGCATCACGGGAAAGCTCATTCCCAAGGAGCGCCTGCGTGCTGTTCCACACGCCACACTTAGCGTGGAGTCAAAGATGGCTGGTAAGAAGTAGTCGATGGATAGACAGCAGATAGCAAGACATGGCGTGTTGGCTGCACTCATCGTGGTGGGTATTCTTTTAGTAGACCAACTTATCAAGATATGGGTGAAGACCAACATGACGCTACACGAGCAGATAGAGATATTGTCGTGGTTTAAAATCGTATTTATCGAGAACAACGGCATGGCTTATGGCATGGAAATAGGCTCGAAGCTGGTGCTGAGCCTTTTCCGTGTGGTAGCCATTTCTGTGCTGGGCTATTATATAATAGGTCAGGTGAAACATCAGGCGCGTTGGGGCTATCTGGTATGTCTGTCGATGATTTTTGCTGGTGCCGTTGGCAATCTGATTGACTCGATGTTCTACGGACTGGTGTTCAATGCCTCATCAGAGTTCTATACCAGCTACTTTGTACCGTTCGGAACGGGTTATGCACCTTTCCTAATGGGTAAGGTGGTAGATATGTTCTACTTCCCGCTGATAGTGACTACGTGGCCTGACTGGGTACCGTTTGTGGGGGGCAATCCCTACGTATTTTTCTCGCCCGTCTTCAATTTCGCCGATGCGTCTATCTCGGTAGGTGTCGTACTCTTGTTACTGTTCTATCGCAAAGAGATCAGCGAGATATCGTTCAAGAAAAAGGTCAAAGCCAATGAAGCATAGTGCCCCGATATTCGTCTTGATGCTCATGATGGCTGTTGGTTGTAAACCTCAAGTGCCATCAGAATATATCCAGCCTGATGAACTGGAAGATATGCTCTACGAGTATCATGTGGCAGAGGCGATGGCACGAAATAGCAGCGAGAATGTTGACTACAAGCAGACGGAGTATTTCCTGGCTGTTTTGGAGAAGCACCATGTGACGGAGGCGGACTTTGATTCGTCGCTCGTTTACTACTATTCACATGCGGAACGATTGAAGGATATCTATCTGAGCGTGCACGAACGTTTGGCTAACGATGCTAAGAAGTTAGGCGCTTCGGTGGGTGATATCAATCGTTATTCGCAATATAGCGAGACGGGAGATACGGCTAACATCTGGCGCGACGAGACTGCAATGCTGTTGATTCCCCGTCCTACGAAGAACCGCTTTGATTTTGTTGTCAAGGCCGACTCAACCTTTATGTTGGGCGACTCGTTTATGTTCCAGTTTATGACGGAGCATATTTGGCAAAGTGGTTCGAAGGATGCAGTTGTTTGCATCAAGACTACATATGAGAAGGATAGTGTCATCCAATCGATAAATCATGTGTCGATTTCGGGTATTGCACAGTTGCGTGTACCGTCTAACAACACGTTGAACATCAAAGAACTGCGTGGATTTATCTATCTTCCTCAGAGCGAAGAAGAAACAGATGCCCGTCGTCTGATGTTCATCAGTCAGATTCAACTCATCAGATTCCATAACAAGGTAATACAAGAGCAATATGAAAACAATGTCGCTGCTGAAGTCGCAAAGACGGATAGCCTGCAACGAATTGATATTACCAGAGGGCCAAAGCAAGACACTCTGCGTCATAACATTGGAACAGGGCTACGTAGTAAGAGTGCACCCTTTAGAAAGGGAGGAACCTCAGACGGAGTGGCTACAGGGCTGCATCAAATTGAAAAAGCAAAATGATGGTCTTCGGGCTTATTATAAAGGAAAACTATTAACTTAAAATTTAAAGACTATGAATACGAAAGTACGTTTAGCAATCATGAACTTCTTGGAGTTCGCCGTGTGGGGAGCTTATCTCACATGTATGGGAAACTATCTGGGTATTGCAGGCTTGGGTGACAAGATTTCCTGGTTTTATGCGATTCAAGGTATTGTTAGCATCTTCATGCCTACGCTGATGGGTATTGTTGCCGACAAGTATATCCAACCGCAGCGTCTGTTAGGCCTCTGTCATCTGTTGGCTGGTGGCTTCATGCTGAGCTGCTGGTGGATGGGCGAACAAGTTGGCTTTGGTAACGAGCTGACGGATAAATCATTATTTATTGCACTTTATACGATGAGTGTGGCTTTTTATATGCCTACCATCGCGCTGACCAATACAGCTGCTTTTGCCATTTTGAAGAATAACAATATGGATACCGTCAAGGATTTCCCGCCTATCCGTGTGCTGGGAACTGTTGGTTTCATTGCTACCATGTGGTTTGTCAACTGCGCCTTCATCGATGAAAGTGGTTTCGGATTTACTCTTGGCGAGAATGCGCATAAGTTCCAATACACCTATATGCAGTTCTTTGTATCGGGTATCTTGAGCCTTGTACTTTTTGCTTATTGTTTCACATTGCCTGAGTGTAAGTTAGAGAAAAAGGAAGGTAAGGTTTCGTTGGCTGAGAGTCTGGGCTTGAACGCTTTCAAACTCTTCAAGCGTAAGCAGATGGCGTTGTTCTTCATCTTCTCAGCATTGCTGGGTATGTGTTTGCAGGTGACCAATGGCTTTGCTGGTCCGTTCTTGACCAGTTTCAAGGGTACTCCTGAGTTTGCCGACTCTTTTGCAGCTAATAACGCTACCATGCTGACCTCTATCTCGCAGATTAGTGAGGCCTGCTGCATCCTAATGATTCCGTTCTTCCTGAAGCGTTTTGGTATCAAGGTGGTGATGCTGATGTCACTCTTTGCTTGGGTGTTCCGTTTCGGATTCTTCGGCATTGGCAATCCCGCCATGCCAGGCGTTATCTTCTTCATCCTCTCATGTGTCGTCTATGGTGTTGCCTTTGACTTCTTCAATGTCTCTGGTGGTATCTTTGTTGACCAAGAGTGTGATCCAAAGATTAAAGCTTCTGCGCAAGGTCTGTTTATGATGATGACTAACGGTCTTGGTGCCACTATAGGTACGCTGGCAGCTGGTGAAATCGTGAACAGCTTCTGTAGTTGGGAAGGTGGATATCTCGTTGGCGAGTGGCAGACCTGCTGGTTTATCTTTGCTACCTTTGCCCTTGTGGTAGGCATCACCTTCGCGTTGGTCTTCAAACCCGAAAAGAAACCCATCACCGAAATCAAGCATTAAAGAGTGTGTGAGCAGGTTTTGCCTGCTCACCTCCAAACAATATGAAAGAAGTCCGATATTTCTACGCACCCGATGCAGCCACAGCTCAGGAGTTGCCCGATGAAGAGGCTCAGCATGCCCTCCGTGTGTTGCGCCTGAAAGAGGGTGACGAGATGATGCTGATGGATGGTCAGGGCAACTACTATCGTGCTGAGGTAATACTGGCACAGGGACACCATTGCCAGTATGCTATCAGAGAGGTGTTGCCACAGGAGCGCCAATGGCAGGGACATATTCATCTGGCTATTGCTCCTACGAAGATGATGGATCGTATGGAGTGGATGCTGGAGAAAGCTGTTGAGGTGGGTGTCGATGAGATATCATTCTTGGACTGTAAGTTCTCAGAGCGTCGTGTCATCAAGATTCCGCGTGCTGAGAAAATCGTTGTGGCAGCAACCAAACAAAGTCGCAAGGCATGGGTAACGCAACTCAATGATATGCAGTCGTTTGTCGACTTCATCCGTTTGCCTCGGACATGTCGTAAATACATTGCCCATTGCTATGAGGAGGTTCCGCGTAGTTACTTGTTCGATGAACTTCGCAACCCCACGGATACTAATGATGTTTTGGTGCTCGTTGGCCCTGAGGGAGACTTCTCCATCGATGAGGTACGTCGTGCTGTTGACAATGGCTTTGTCTCAGTGCACTTGGGCAAGAGTCGCCTGCGAACAGAGACGGCGGGTCTTGCTGCAATAATGATGATGCAACTATCTAAAGAACAATAATAAAACCAATAAACATAAACAAACATGACCGATGAGAAAATCATGGCTACCATCAAACCCGATGGGGAGTGCTGGCAGCCGGAACTGGAGAAAATGCCTCGTAAACAGCTCGAAGAGCTGCAAGTAAAGAAACTGAAGGACACCATTAATGTCTGTCTGCAATCACCGTTCTATAAGAAACGCTTGGGCGAGTTAGGCATTACGGCAGCTTCTATTAATAGTCTTGAGGACCTGCGTAAGATCCCGTTTACTACGAAGCAGGACTTGCGCGACAACTATCCCTACGGATTGGTAGGTGGCAATTTGGATGATGCCGTGCGTATTCACTCTACAAGTGGTACTACGGGCAATCCTTGTGTTGTTGTCTATTCTGAACACGATATCTGTTCGTGGGCTAATATGATTGCCCGCAATCTATATATGGTGGGTTGCCGCAAGAGTGATGTCTTCCAGAACTCCAGCGGCTATGGTATGTTTACCGGTGGTCTTGGATTCCAGTATGGTGCCGAGTGGCTGGGCGCTATGACGGTACCTGCTGCAGCTGGTAACTCGAAGCGTCAGATTAAGTTCATCAAGGACTTCGGTACTACCGCCCTTCACGCCATTCCTTCCTACGCAATCCGTCTGGCTGAGGTGTTTCAGGAAGAGGGAGTAGACCCTCGTAGCACTAAGCTGCATACCTTGTGTATTGGTGCCGAGCCTCATACTGAGGAACAGCGTCAGCGTATTGAGAGAATGTTGGGTGTCAAGGCCTATAACTCGTTTGGTATGACGGAGATGAACGGTCCTGGTGTGGCTTTCGAGTGTAAATATCAGGATGGTATGCATTTGTGGGAGGACAACTATATTGTAGAGATTGTTGATCCAGACACTTTCGAACCTGTTCCCGATGGAGAGATTGGTGAGATGGTGCTGACAACGCTTGACCGTACCATGATGCCAATCCTGCGTTACCGTACGCGTGACCTCACGCGTATCATTCCTGGTGAGTGTAAGTGTGGACGTACCCATCGTCGTATTGATCGTATCAAGGGACGTACTGATGATATGTTTATCATCAAGGGTGTTAACGTATTCCCCATGCAGGTAGAAAAGATTCTCGTGCAGTATCCTGGCTTGGGGAGCAACTATCTTATTACACTTGATACGGAGGACGACAACGATATCATGACTGTAGAGGTTGAACTCGACGGTTTGAACACCGATGTATTCCCCGAACTGCAAAATATGACCAAGGATATTCAGCGTGCCTTGAAGGACGAGATCCTGCTCACACCTCGTGTGAAGCTCGTCAAGAAGGGTACTCTTCCCGTCAGCGAAGGAAAAGCCGTTCGCGTGCATGACTTAAGACCGGGTAGGGGATAAGTGTAGCGTTGAGAGTTTATAGTTTAGAGATGAAAAAGCTATTCATAGCCCTATCATTGATGCTTGCTAATGGTGCCTTCGCTCAGACTACTATGAGCGAGGCGCTAAAAAGCATGCCTGATTCATTGATGCCTTATCTGACGCATAACAACCGGCTGGACTGTATCGATTTTTGTGAGGCTAATATGAAGGCGGAGGTTCGTAATGCTTTTGACGGCAAGAGTGAACTCGTCCAACTTACCAGCAATTATGCATTGTTCCGTCTGAATGATGCCTCAACACTAGAACTTTGTCTTTTGGATGCAGACAATAGTCAAGTTATTTGCATGATTCAGACTTATGGTACTGATATGCGCGAAAGTGTTATCTCTTTCTTTAGTACTTCTTGGCAACAATTACCCACAAGACAGTTCTTATCTGAAGCTTATGACGGGTATGGTGCTCAGTATGATCCAGATCAGATGGTGCTCACATTAGAGAGCAACAACTACTTGAGTCGTCCTGCTATGGAAGAGCAAATAGAAGAAAAGAAAGTACAAATAAAGCTTAAATGGAGTCGGAGAGAATTTAAATAAAGTTAAACTTATACATAAAAATACTACAAAAACTTGCATGATGTAAGAAATAGTTGTATTTTTGCAGTGTGTTTTTCATGGTATTAGATTATTAAGGTTAATTAAAAAGTTGATTGTCGTGAGACAATCAATTTTTTTGTGCCTTTTAAAACATAGAGAAAGGGAACCCAAATGGGCTCCCTTTTCTTGTTTGTTTGGAATAAATTATTTGTTTGTGTTCTCTTAGGCCTGAGCTTCAGGAATTACAGAAACATAACTCTTGTCGCGCTTACCCTTGTGGAACTCTACGGTTCCATCAACCAAAGCGTAAAGAGTATCATCCTTACCCATAGCAACATTGTTACCTGCGTTGTGCTTAGAACCACGCTGACGAACGATGATGTTGCCTGCTACTACCTTCTGACCGCCAAAAATCTTAATGCCGAGTCGCTGAGCTGCACTCTCGCGGCCGTTCTTAGAACTACCTACACCTTTCTTATGTGCCATAATGTTGTTCTCCTTTTGTTTTAAGCGATTACTGATTTAACTTCTACCTGGGTGTACTGCTGACGATGACCGTTGCGCTTACGAGAGTCCTTACGACGCTTCATCTTGAACACGATAACCTTCTCACCCTTTACAAGTGGATTAACCACTTCGCAAACTACCTTTGCACCATCTACGGTGGGCGCGCCTACCTGTACTGAACCTTCTTTGTCGACAAGCAGTACCTTGTCGAATTCAACAGTCTTACCGGCTTCCACATCTTTCATGTGGTTCACGAAGAGCTTCTTGCCCTCCTCAACCTTGAACTGCTGACCGTTGATCTCTACAATTGCGTACATTGTTTTTAATTGTTTAACGGGTTTTTCTGCCTGGCGTGTCACTTCGTGCGACAACTTCTTTGAGCCAAAACAGACCAAATCGGCTGCAAAGGTACTAAAAATAATTGAGAGTAAAGGGGATGTGGGTAGACAGTTTGTTGTAAATTAGTAAAGTTTAACACTTAGCCTATGTATCTCAAAAAAGCGGTGACCCTCACAGGCGACCGCTCTATAATCTTCAATAGGTATTAGTCCTTTTAAGGTAAAAAGATTGTTTTCAGGATAACGTTTGCAAAGGTACGACTTATTTTCTTATCCACCAAAACTTTTGGGCATTATTTTGTTTCTTTTTTTGCTGTGTACCCACACAATTATGAAATTTTTGTAAATAAGTACCCTTTTTGGCATGTTTTGTCTAAGAAAACGCATTGTTTGTCTTGAAAGTTAAATAGAAAATGCACCACCATTCTTAAAGACAGGTAGTGCATATTAATTTAAAAAGATGTGCTTTTCTCAGAAAAATTGTCTCTTTTCAGAATTCAATCTCTTATTTCTGTACGGGAATCTTATCCACTCGCTTCTGATGGCGACCACCTTCGAAGGTTGCAGTGAAGAACTCGTCCATAATCTTACGAGCCATATTGTTGTCGATAAAGCGACCTGGCATCACGAGTACATTGGCATCGTTGTGCTGACGGATGAGATGAGCAATCTCAGGAATCCAGCACAGACCAGCACGTACCTTCTGGTGCTTGTTCAGCGTGATAGAGATACCCTCGCCAGAACCGCAGATAGCGATACCAGGATAAACCTCGCCACTCTCGATGCCCTCAGCCAGTGCGTGACCGAAGTCGGGGTAATCGACACTTGCGTCACTCCAGGTACCATAGTCCTTGTAAGGATAACCCTTCTCTTCCAAGTACTGGAGCACGAACTTCTTTAATGCGAAACCTGCGTGGTCGCAGGCAACACCTACAGTCTTTACTTCCATAGTCGTAAAACTTTAAAAGGCACGGACCTTGAATCCGTGCCTTGTTAATTATGCTAACAGGGCTTTAACCTGCTTGTAAACATTCTCACCTGTGAAGCCCAGCTTCTCGTCGAGCACCTTGTAAGGAGCAGAGAAGCCGAAGCTCTCCAGACCCCAAACGGTACCGTCGGCACCTACCAGACCTTCGAGGTTAACGGGCAGACCAGCGGTCAGACCGAACTTTTTCTTGCCTGCGGGCAGCACGCTCTGCTGATATTCCTTAGACTGGCTGCGGAACAGACCCTCAGAAGGAACGCTGACGATACGTGTCTTGATGCCATCGGCAGCAAGCAACTTAGCACCAGCCTCCAGGGTAGACACCTCAGAACCTGAAGCCAGCAGGATGACGTCGTAGTTCTCGTCTGAGCCAGCTACGATGTAAGCACCCTTTGTTGCCTGATTGTAGTCGTTGCCCTCGGGCAGCATCTCGATATTCTGACGAGAGAAGATCAGAGCGGTAGGAGTATCAACGTTCTCCATAGCCATGCGCCAGCAAACGGTGGTCTCCTCAGCATCAGCAGGACGAACTACCAATACAGAGTTCTTACCGTGGTGGTTCTTCAGCTTCTCCATCAGGCGGATCTGTGCCTCCTGCTCAACGGGCTCGTGAGTAGGTCCATCCTCACCTACACGGAAGGCATCGTGGGTCCAGATGAACTTCACGGGCAGCTCCATCAGGGCAGCCATACGTACGGCAGGCTTCATATAGTCAGAGAATACGAAGAAGGTACCGCATGCGGGAATCACACCACCGTGCAGAGCCATACCGATACAGCAACAAGCCATGGTGAGCTCAGCAACACCTGCCTCAAAGAATGCACCGCTGAAGTCGCCACGAACAATGTCCTTGGTCTTCTTCAGGAAACCGTTGGTGTTATCAGAGTTAGACAGGTCGGCAGAAGCACAAATCATGTTGGGCACCTGCTCAGCCAGCTGACCCAGAACAGCAGCAGAAGCACTACGTGTAGCACTGCCAGCCTTCTGCTCTACTTTACTCCAGTCAATCTTTGGAGCCTTACCGCTGAACCACTCCTCAAGCTGGGCTGCCTTCTCAGGGTTGGCCTTTGCCCACTCTGCCTTAGCGGCATAGCGCTCAGCAACAATCTTCTTCAGTTCCTCAGCACGCTTTGCATAGAGCTCCTGAACTTCGGGGAATATCTGGAATGGATTCTCAGGATCAGCACCCAGGTTCTTCATGGTGTTGATGTAAGCATCGCCACCAAGAGGAGCACCATGAGTTGCGCAGTTGCTCTCGTAGCTGCTGTTGTCTGCCTTGCGAGCACCCTTACCCATCACGCAGTGACCGATAATCAATGAAGGACGAGCTGTCTCCTTCTGAGCGTTCTTGATGGCTTCACGAATCTGGTCTACGTCATTACCGTCAATCTTCTGAACATACCAGCCCCAAGCCTCATACTTCTTGGCGGTATCCTCGCAGGTCACCACCTCAGTTTTTGTAGACAACTGGATATCGTTTGCGTCGTAGAACATGATGAGGTTGTCGAGTCCCAGGTTACCTGCAATACGACCAGCACCCTGAGAAATCTCCTCCTGAACACCACCATCAGAAATGTAAGCGTAGATAGTCTGGTTCATGACATCGCCCAGACGAGCTTTCAGGAACTTAGCGGCGATGGCAGCACCTACAGCGAAGGTGTGACCCTGACCGAGGGGACCAGAGGTGTTCTCGATGCCACGCTCAATCTCGCGCTCGGGGTGACCAGGAGTTACTGACCCCCACTGACGCAGGTTCTTCAGGTCCTCCAGGGTGAACTTGCCGATGAGGGCCAGCTGGCTGTAGAGCATAGGAGCCATGTGACCAGGGTCGAGGAAGAAACGGTCGCGACCCTCCCAAGCGGGATTCTCAGGATCGTATACCAGGAATTCTGAATACAGGGTGTTGATGAAATCTGCACCACCCATTGCACCGCCGGGGTGACCTGACTTTGCTTTCTCAACCATTGATGCAGCAAGGATACGGATGTTGTCCGCTGCTCTGTTCATAACTTTGTTGTCGTTCATAATAAGTATGTTAATATAATGAATTAGTGTATATTCACAATGCATCTGCAAAAATACTGAAAATTTTCCAAATGACATACATTTTTTCTGCAAAAATACGTGAAAAATGCAAATATTCGGGAAAACGTGTAAAATAAAAAGTCGGAACCATTTCTGATTCCGACTTTACTCTGAGGTGCCTGGCGGATTCGAACCGCCGTAGACGGTTTTGCAGACCGTTGACTAAGCCACTCATCCAAGGCACCATAATTTATGGCCTTTCTTCTAAGCGGATGCAAAAGTACTACTTTTTTTTGGACTGACCAAATTTTTGGCAGTTTTTTTTCAGTTCGCAAGCTGAACAAGGGTCAGAATCGTTTCTTAATGCTCTGTAAATGCGCCAAGAAGCATAGCTTAATGTCCCAAGAAGTATAATGCCCGTGATTAATATCTGCATGCTGTCCGTAATTCGTTATTCCGTGCTTTCGCCTATCAGCTTCTCAGTTTCCTTAACAGCACTTTGTTGATGGCCTGAATTTTGCGTCCGCCTTTCTCGATGCCACTACCGATGTCCTCGCGTACATTATTTATATTATTAAAGAAGTCGCTAAAGGCATTAAGTACAGGGTTGGGTGGGGTTATGTCTTCTGTTGCTTCTGGATTGGTCAGTATGCGGATGCCCAAATGCTCTATGTGTACGTCAACATCTGTACCCGTCATGATGGGGTCGCCATCGTAGTGGATGGCGCCAGGTTGTTTGCGGTGAATGCGGATGCTCTTCGCACGGAAAGTCTTGATTTTCGAATTGTTCTGCAGTGTCTTCATGAACAGGTCGGCAGCAATCTGTGGCGCGTCGAGTGCTGTGAATGGTTCCATGATGATGACGTCCATCATGCCGTCGCGCATGGTAGCGCCAGGAGCAATGTAGGCGTTGTTGCCGTATTGCGAGGCGTTAGCACAAGCTATGAGGAAAGCTTTGTGGTACACAGTATCGTTCTCATCGACAATCTCGTACGTTTCAGGTTGGTATTTCAGTCCCTCCTTCAGCACATTTTCCACATAGGTAATGGGGCCACGTTTGCCTGCTTCAGCGAATTTCAGCGAGATGAATGCATCGAAACCCATACCACAGGTACAGAAAAAAGGCAAGTCATTGATGACACCATAATCGAAGGCTTCTATCTGGCACTGGTTAATCAGTTCTATAGCCTTTGTCGTGTCAATGGGGATACATAGGTGACGTGCCAGTCCGTTGCCCGAACCACAGGGAATGATACCCAGCGCCGTCTCTGTATGTACCAGCGAACGGGCAACCTCGTTGATAGTGCCGTCACCACCTACGGCAACCGCGATATCAACGTTCTCAGTGGCCGACTGTCGTGCTATCTCTGCAGCATGACCAGCATACTCTGTAAAACGCACCTCGTAGTTGAAGTGTTCCTGATCAAGATGCTGCTCAATTAGTCGAGGTATCTCGTCCTTGTTTTCCGTTCCCGAAATAGGGTTAATGATGAATATGATGCGTTGTTTGTTTTCCATATTTTCTGCAAATATACAAATTATCGTTGGATTTTGGTCGATAATAACGATAAAAATCGTAAAAATGAAGAAATATCTTATTTTTTGTGCACGAATTGAATAAAAATGTGTAACTTTGCAGTCTGAAATTAACATTCCGTAGCTTGCATAGCTACAAGACCTATAAAATATGGGACAATTACAAGAAAGATACAAGCATTATCGTGAGCCGCAGAAGTATATGGAGGCTGACGTTTATCCCTACTTCCGTGAGATTGAGGGTAAGCAGGGAACAGAAGTTGAAATGGGCGGACACAAAGTGTTGATGTTCGGATCTAATGCCTACACAGGACTGACGGGTGACCAGCGCATCATCGATGCTGCCAAGGCCGCTCTTGACAAGTATGGCTCCGGATGTGCCGGTAGCCGTTTCCTTAACGGAACACTTGACATTCACGTTCAGTTGGAGAAAGAAATTTCCGAGTTTATTCATAAAGAGGACTGCCTCTGCTTCTCTACCGGTTTCTCTGTAAACCAGGGCGTGCTGGCTATGGTGGTTGGCAAGGATGACTATATCATCTGCGACGACCGTGACCATGCATCTATCGTCGACGGACGCCGCCTGTCGTTTGCCCGTCAGTTGCACTATAAGCACAACGACATGGCTGACCTGGAGCGCGTGCTGCAGAAGTTGCCTCACGATGCCATCAAGCTGATTGTTGTCGACGGCGTCTTCTCTATGGAGGGCGACCTTGCCAAGCTTCCCGAGATTGTCGAGCTGAAGCACAAGTACAACTGTTCCATCATGGTCGACGAGGCTCACGGCATTGGTGTCTTCGGTGACCACGGACGTGGCGTCTGCGACTATTTCGGACTGACTGACGAGGTAGACCTCATCATGGGCACCTTCTCTAAGTCGCTGGCTTCTATCGGTGGCTTCATTGCTTCCGATGCCGACACCATCAATTTCCTGCGCCACACCTGCCGCACCTATATCTTCTCCGCTTCCAACACCCCTGCCGCTACTGCCGCAGCTATGGAGGCTCTGCACATCCTGCTGAAGGAGCCCGAGCGCATCGAGGCCCTGTGGAAGGTTACCAAGTACGCGCTGAAGCGCTTCGCTGAAGAAGGCTTTGAGATTGGCGACACCGAGAGCCCCATCATTCCGCTCTACGTTCGCGACGTCGAGAAGACCTTCCTCGTTACATCCCTTGCTTTCAAGGCTGGCGTCTTCATCAATCCTGTGATTCCTCCTGCTTGTGCACCTCAGGACACGCTCGTTCGCTATGCCCTGATGGCTACCCATACCGAGGAGCAGGTGGAGCGTTCTGTCAAGGCGCTGAAGAAAATCTTCGTCGAACAAGGCATTATTAAGTAAAATTATTGCCGAAATATTTGCGGGTGTCAAAGATATTTAGTACCTTTGCACCCGCCTTTTAAGGCAACGAGGTGTAGCGCAGTTGGTAGCGTTCCTGGTTTGGGACCAGGCTGTCGCAGGTTCGAGTCCTGTCACCTCGACCATACAAGAAGCCGCTGATTCTTTTAGAGTCAGCGGTTTTTGTTTGTCTTGCCGCTCTGTTAAAAAAATCTACAATTACTATTCTGTTTTCAAGATTTTTTTGTATCTTTGCCCATGAAAGTAATTACCAATACGAAATAACAGAGAAAAAACTAACTCATTACTATTGCCTATGAAGTCATTGATAGACCGCATTTTCAAAGATGGATACTGTGTGGATGGCGGCATCCTCAGAGTGGACCGTTTTATCAACGAACAGATGGATCCGCGACTGATGAAACAGGTGGCGGTAGAGTTCTTCTCGCGTTTTGCCCGCTCGGGGGTTACTAAGATACTGACCGTCGAGGCGTCGGGCATAGCTCCTGCTGTGATGTTAGGCTACATGATGGAGCTGCCGGTGGTGTTTGCCAAGAAGCTCAAGCCCTCGACGATGGGCACCAACCTGTCGACGGTGGTGCACTCCTTTACCAAGGATGCCGACTTCACCCTCTATATCAGTCGCGAGCATCTGACACCTGAAGACCGCGTGCTGTTTGTTGACGACTTCCTGGCGTATGGCAACACCGGCATAGGCGTGCTGGACTTATGCCGTCAGGCTGGTGCTACGCTGGTGGGTATGGGTTTCCTCATCGAGAAGGAGTTCCAGAAGGGCCGTGAGACGTTGAAGAACGCTGGCGTGCAGCACATAGAGTCGCTGGCCATCATTGAGTCGCTGGACAACAACCAGATAAAATTCAAAGACCAGCGGCTCAGAAGGTTGAACTTCTACGAAGAGGCCAACCGCTGTCTGTTGTGCAAGGACGCACCATGTACGAAGGCTT